>Ga0207689_10004093_pt1 | contig 13262 bp, 12 predicted proteins | sample KBSMisM52_FD_184312 | JGI IMG/M metagenome (GOLD analysis project Ga0207689, IMG submission 184312) | Miscanthus rhizosphere microbial communities from Kellogg Biological Station, Michigan, USA - KBS Miscanthus M5-2 (SPAdes) (version 2) | ecosystem: Host-associated > Plants > Roots >... | reverse complement strand
TGAAGAAACAGCACGTGATAATTATCCGGAATGCCCAGTAGCTGTCTCAAACCGGACTCAGCGCGACCGAAGATCTCGTCAAAAGTTTTTGAGCGGTGACTGATTTCCATCACCGACATACCAACCCCTGGAAGGCTCAGCATATCGTTCCGAGCTTCCTCTAACACCGGGATCGGAAGCACCGCCGGGCCGGCGCTGAAGTTGTGTATTCGATCCGTCATTGTTGTCTCCTGGAAAATAGTGAATGGTAAATAGTAAGCAGTTGTCTTTCTGACCGTCCGATCCAGACACGTTGCCGAGCAGAAACCTTTCACTATTTACCATTCACTACTTCACTGTCTCTGGTTATTTACTGTCTTTCTGTTGCGAACGCATCATACGGCCGGCAACACGAGTGACTAATGACCGTGGGGCAAGGCGCTCACTCTGGGTCATTAGAAAATTTGTCCAACCCGAAATGATGTGGCTTTTCCCCTGGGCGATACCGCGCAGGGCCGTGTCCACCACTTCTTCCGGTGTTTGCGAGACTCGCGCCGGAGGTTTGTGACCGCGCGCTGCTTCGAAGAAATTCGTGTCGGTCACACCGGGGCAGAGCGCAAGTATCTTAATCCCGCGCGATCGATTCTCCTCCCAGAGCGCCTCCGAAAATGAAAGCACAAACGCTTTCGTCGCTGCGTAGGTTGCCATGTAAGGCACCGGCTGAAACGCCGCGGTCGAGGCAACATTGATTACCGCCCCCTGCTTGCGTTCGATCATGGGTTGCAAAAAAAGATGAGTCAGCTCTACGAGTGATTTGATGTTGAGATCAATCATATTCAACTCGCGCGCGAGGTCGAGTTTGCTGAATTCACCCATCGAGCCAAACCCGGCGTTGTTGATCAGCATGTCGACGGTTAGGCCGCGCCTGTTTGCTTCGGCAAACAATTGTGCGGGGGCTTCACGTTTGCTGAGATCGAGCGCCACGTATTGGGCGCGAATGCTGTTCGAACGGCCCATTTCATTGCAAAGCGTTACCAGCTTCTCTTCGGAGCGAGCAACCAATAAAACATTGCGGCCACGCGCGGCGAGCTTGCGTGCAAAGACTTCGCCAATGCCGCTGGATGCGCCTGTGATGAGGGTGGTGTTCATAGTTACCAGATGATACACAAAGGCAGTTGGCGCTGATCAGAAGCAACAGAACTAATCAAAGGATGTCGGCGCATGTTTCCCTTCGGAGTCACCTCAATGATGTCGTAGGGTTCCAGGATCGCATCGTCACTGCGGCCTTTCTCTATCGCATTCAAATCGACGATGATTGTTTCCCGCGTTGAGTCGGATTTGCTACGAAAGATCTTAATTCCTTTTGTGTTGCTATTGCCTGGCACGCCTCCGGCCATAGCGATTGCCCAGGCTGAGCGAGACCTGAACTAGTGCTCAGCAGTCCAAGACCCACGGCAGCAATCACTGATAATGAGACGTTCTTTCTCACAACGAAGTCCAGAAACTAGCTGATTTGGAGAACACTCAGCTCAATAACATCCGCATTGCCCGCTCGCAGGCCATCCAATATAGCTTGAGAGGGAGCTCTATCAAGGTTGATGCGCGCCACTGCCGCTTCGGCGCCTTCGAAAACAATGTTCTCCATCTCCTGAACGTTGATGTGTTCACTTTTGATAGCATCAAGCACTGTAGCCAACACACCCGGGCGATCCAGGTGGCGAACGACCAGCCTGTGCGTAGCTGGAGTTTGTCTCGCCAGATTTACAACATTCGGAACCTTACCTGTTTCCTTAAACTCGCGAACAATCCTCACGGTTTCCGCAGCAATGGCCTCCTGCGCCTGATCGGTGGAAGCGCCGATGTGATGCGTGCCATAGAGATTCGTTTCCTTGGCAATGTCGTCGGTAAATGCAGCAGTGGTTGAGGTGGGCTCCCCGGCAAATACATCCAGCCCGGCGCGAATGTCGCGAGTCTTCATCGCTGCCACCAATGCCGCCTGGTCCACCACTTCGCCGCGGGCGGTGTTAATGAAATATGCCCCTTCGTGCATCGTTGCAAAGAAGTCGGCGCCGAGAAAGGCTTTCGTATCTGAATTAAGAGCAACATGAACGCTGACGATGTCCGCATCCCGCGCCACTTCTGCCGGTGATTCCTTGTGTTCAACTCCAAGCTCGGCGGCGCGCTCAGGAGTGAGACTGCGACTCCAGGCGACTACGCGCATACCAAAGGCCTGGGCCCGCGGAATCATTTCCGCACCAATCTTTCCCACCCCCACCAGTCCAAGCGTTCGACCGAAAAGCCCGCGGGCCTTGGAAAACTCCTTCTTGTTCCATTCACCGCGGCGCAGCGCAATCACGCTGTCGGCAATTCGACGGTCAAGGGCAAGGATCAAGGCAAAGGCAAGTTCCGCTACAGCTATCGAATTTTTGCCGGGACAGTTGGAAACGTAAATGCCACGCCGCGAAGCTGCCGCCACGTCGATGGTATTGAATCCGGCGCCGGCTCGGACAACCAGTTTGATCTGGCCCGCGGCTAACATCGGTTCAGTAACTTTGGTCCCACGGACAACGAGTACATCGGGCATTTGCTCGCGGATTGCTTCGGTCAGGGCATCGTCTTTGATATCGGGTAAGAACGAGACCTCGCAGCCAAGGGCCTGCAAACCATCGCGGCCGGATTGTTCAAATTTGTCAGCGATTAGTACGCGCATTCTTAATCCAGTATCAAAGGTCTAAGGTCCAGGATCCAAGGTTTGTTTACGACTTTGAACATTGGACGTTTGACTTATTTAGATCTTATGAATCAGCAGCCCGTCGCGAAGCTTAGGCTCAAACCACGTTGACTTCGGAGGCATAATCTCGCCGGCATCAGAAACGCGCAGCAAGTCTTCCATCGTTGTTGGGTAAAGCGAGAAAGCTACTGCTGCTTTTCCCTCATCTACCAACCGTTTCAATTCCTGGCCGCCACGCACGCCGCCAACGAAATCGATTCGCTTGTCGGTGCGGACGTCCTTAATGCCCAGGACCGGATCGAGCAACAAATCCTGGAGAATGCTGACGTCCAGCGACGCAACAGTCCCTTGAGGTGGCGTAACATCGGCACGCAACGTGAGCGCATACCACTTCCCGTCAAGATACATTCCCCACTGCCCGCGCCGCGCCGGAGTTTCGCCACCGCCTTCAGTCACCTCAAAACTCTTCTTTACGGATTCAATAAACTCGCTGTTCGACAGGCCATTCAGATCGCGCACCGCACGGTTATAAGCAAGAATCTGAACCTGATCGTCCGGGAAAATGACCGCCAGGAAAAAGTTGTATTCCTCATCGCCCGTATGACTGAAGCTCTGGTCTCTGAGTTCGGCGCGCGCCCGAGCGGCACTGGCGGCCCGGTGATGACCATCGGCGATGTAAAGGAACGGAATTTCGCGAAAGGCATGAACAAAGCGAACTGCATCGGGCACGTGCCAAATGGTGTGCTGAACGCCGTCTTCCGCGGTGAAGTCGAAAATGGCGTTTGTTACCGTCACCTCCATTACCATGGTGTCTATTTCGCGGTTGGCTTTGTAGGTTAGAAAGACCGGACCGGTCTGCGCGCGCAAGGCCATCATGTGCTGCGTGCGATCATCTTCCTTGTCACGGCGCGTGCGCTCGTGTTTACGGATTAAGTCCTGGTCATACTCATCCACCGAGCAACAAGCAACCACTCCGATCTGCTCGTGTTCTGCCATGATCAGGCGGTACAGATACAGGCTCGGGATTTTTTCACTGACCAGCGGGCAGTCTCTAATAAGTTTTTCAAAGTTTAGCAACGCCTGGCGGTAGACCGGGTCGCTGTGCGTATCGACGCCTTCCGGCATGTCAATTTCAGGCCGCGACACGTGCAGGAAACTCAAAGGATTGTCCGCCGCCAACGCGCGTGCCTCGTCGGTACTGACGACGTCGTAAGGAACACTTGCGACCTCGCTGGCCCGGTTAGCCTCAGGACGCAGGCCACTAAAAGGACGAATGACTGCCACTAATTCCTCCCGGCGCAGCTGCCAACTTTAACTACCTATCGGCAGAATTCGAGCTGCGCACTTATTGCCGACGCTTGATTGTGGAGCTTGTTCCTAAAGACTATCTGTTCCCGCGTGGACTTAGCAAGCTGGAAGGTTGCCACTTAGGCCACTCTCGCGAACCGAATACAAGAGAAACTGAACTGCTTCCGGCTAACACGGCGGTGAAGCAAAAGTGAGTGTAGAATGAGGTTAGATGTCGAATCCGAGTAGCGCCTCCTTTGAGCGGGCAAAGAGAGACCTGGAAGAGAGAATACGCGAACTGGACGAGCGACTGCACTATGAAATGCGCGCGCGCGGCTTTGATCCTGCGCAGGACGCAAACCTGGCGCTCACCGGTCCACTTGCGAAGCTCTATTTGGAACGGGAAACTATAAGAGAAGAGCTGGAAACGTTGACTGGTTCACAAAACTCGACGGACGTATAAGGATCGATCATGAGCGAAATCGAGCGGCTAGTAGATCAACTGAATCGTGCATTTGTTGGAGAGGCGTGGCATGGACCGGCGGTCATCGATATTCTCGAGGGAATTACAGCCTCGCAAGCTGCTTCACACCCAGTTGCTGGCGGACATAGTATTTGGGAGCTTGCTCTTCACCTTACTGCCTGGACACGCGCCGGTTCGCGACGATTGCGGGGCGATCGTGCGCAACTGAGCGATGCTGAAAACTTTCCGCCGGTTACCGACTCGGGCGAGCGTGCGTGGGAAGAAGCGCGGCAATCTATTAGGTTGGCCTACGAAGAGTTGCGTGACGCGATCCTGTCCCTTGAGGATTCACGGCTTGACCAGCCCATCATGGAAGGCATGAGTTCAGTCTACGTTACGCTTCACGGAGTGATTCAGCACAGTCTTTACCATGCAGGTCAAATTGCGATATTAAAGAAAGCATTTTCTGAGAGGCAAACCAATGAATGATCTGGCTGGACGGCAGTGTGTTCCCTGCCGCGGTGGAGTGCCACCGCTACCAAGTGAGGAAATCGCAAAGCTGCTAACCCAACTCGACGGTTGGGAGGTGGTCGCTGAACACCACCTGCGAAAGGAATATAAGTTTGAGGATTTCAAGACGACTCAGGCATTTGTTAATCGAGTAGGCGAAATCGCTGAAGAGCAGTGGCACCACCCGGACATTTGTTATGGATGGGGTCGAGCAGAAGTGACCATCTGGACACACAAGATTGACGGTCTCACAGAAAGCGATTTCATCCTGGCAGCAAAGATTGATCAGCTTGGCTAACCGAGGGCTCGGGAATGTCGTGCGTGCCAGTGTTTTTGCATTGAATCCAACACGAGTGTCACGCAACTGATCGGAGGGTTGGAATGAACACGTGCTACGATTCGGCCATGTCCGAAAACGACAAACTCATTAACTTCATAGCCCACACGGTTGAGAGTCTGCGCCAGCGCGTCGACACGATTAGCGAACAGATGGCAACGAAGGTCGACCTCGCTAATCTCAGAGATGAACTCGCGGCGGTGAAAGCTCAAATGGCCACCAAAGGCGAGCTCGCGGCGGTAAAAGCTCAAATGGCCACCAAAGATGAGCTGAAACACGGTCTTGCAGCGCTAAGACTCGAAATGGCGACGAAGAATGACCTGGGAAGACTAGAAACCTCCATGCGTGGCGAATTCGAGCAAGTGCACCTGCGCCTCGATTCGATCGATCGGAGAGTCGATACTCGCATAGGACAGGTCGAAACTGATGTTAGTCGTCTGCGCAGCGTGGTTTATTTGCTGGTCAAGGACAAGCCAGATATGTTGCGACTTCTGGGGCAGCCAGACCCCGGCGAGCGTCGCCCGCAAAACTGAAGTTCAGTTTGCTGTCCTCACAAGTCAAACCTTTTGCACTTCCGATAGATATATCGCTTCCGTCTCTGCAATCATTCGCTCCAGACTGAAGTTTGCCGCTGCCGCTTGCTGAGCCGCCGCAGCCAAGCGAACCCTTTGAGCCTTGTCTGCCAGCAACTGCAGAATTGATTCTGCTAACGCATCGACATTCCCGATCGGCACCAGCAGACCTGTTTCACCCGTTCTGATTAATTCGCTCGCTCCCTCGGTTTCGGTTGCGACAACAGCGGTGCCGCTAGCCATCGCTTCAGCTATAGCGAGGCCAAAAGATTCTGTGTGCGATGCAGAAACGAATACATCCAGGGCGCAGTAAAGTTCGGCTAAATCGTCCAACCAACCAACCAGGGTGACGCGCGCGGACAAATCCAATTCTTCTATCAATTGTTCGAGCTGGGTCCGATGCTGCTTTCCGGGCGAATGATCAATACCGGCAATGATGAAATGGGTCTGTGGAAGTTGTTTCAATAATAGACGCGCGGCGCGAAGGATCTCTGCTTGTCCCTTGAGTGGAGTCAACTCTCCGACGCTTCCGACCAGCAAGCTATCGCCTGATAGTTGCCAGCTGTTAAGGAATTCTCCTCGGTCAAATTTCGCTCTCGCCAGCGAAAATCTGGCGGTATCGATTCCGTTTAGGACGACACTGATTTTTTCGGCGGGCACGATCGCGTCGGCCTGAATCCGCGCTGCAACCGCCTGGGAAACAGCGATAATTCGCGCTGCCCGGGAAAGCGTGATCCGATGCAGCCGGCTCAAAGGGAAAAGCACGTGACGGGTAATAATCAAACTGGAAGCTGAGTTTGTACGCACGGCATAGGCAGCAAGTGGGTAGTCGCGGGCCATGTGCGCATGTACGACTTGAATCTTGTGCTTGCGTACGAGCCGCGACAACCCTTGAGCGCTTTTCACGTCAAGTGAGTTTCGCAAAGGAAACGTGGTTATGTTTTCGCTTGGCAGCCCAGCCAGCTCTTTTATCAACGGTGAGTTTGGCCGCACTGCAAGATGGACATCGTGCCCCAGCTGGGCGAGCCCCGTCGTGAGGTCTGCAAGATGGCGCTCGCCACCGCCAAGAGACTGGGCTGAACTTATCTGAAGAATTCTCAACTTGAAAATGTTGGTACGAACAAGCTGAACATCTTAGGCAGAGTGAATGTACACAAGAAATCGTTGGGCTTCCAGATAAACCAGCATCAGACCGTCTGGTCATTCATGTTCGGCCAACAAACGGCCCCTACTAAGGCCCTCGCGCGTACCAAACCGAAACAGAGTCAGGGATCTGTGTTTGCTTACGAGCTAGGCTTCCACCGGATGGATCCGGAAACCAGAGCGAACTCCTTCCAGCGCTGATCGGCACACCTGTTGCCATTACATTCGTCGTAAACGTTTGCGTACGGAAACTTGAAGGAGGACGAATTCATGGCTAAGCCAAAACTAATCACAGGTCTTTTTAAGAATCGTTTAGCGGCGGAAGCTGCGGTCGACGCACTTTTGAAACGCGGGTACACGCGCGATGACATCAGCGTGTTGATGTCTGACGCCACCAGGAGCAAGGAGTTTGCATTGCAAGCACGCACCCACGCAGCTGACGGTGCTGGCGTAGGTGGCGCATTGGGCGGCGTGGTCGGCGCAGCGCTAGCCACAATCGTCGCAGTCGGCAGCACCATTGCTCTGCCGGGATTGAATCTCATTATCGCTGGTCCGATTGTGGCTGCCCTGGCAGGCGCCGGTGCGGGTGCGGCAACGGGCGGCGTGATAGGGGCCCTGATTGGCGCAGGCATACCCGAGTATCGTGCCAAGGTTTACGAAGCCGGCCTGTTGAGCGGCGGAATACTTCTCGGCGTTGAACCTAAATCTGACGAGGAAGGGGATAAACTAGAGGAACTCCTAGGGGCACTGGGTGGCGAACACGTCCGCGCCGAGTAAGCGCTGATAACTGTCGCACAGGAAAAAGGGCTTACGACTGCCAACAGTCGTAAGCCCTGATTATTTATTAACTGACGGCAGCAGAGCGTTGCCGTTGTGCCATTCAAACTATTTGCTGATTGATTCGCCGATATCTTCAATCGCTTCGCCAACTTTTCGCTTCGCAGTGCCGTAGCCTTCCTGCACTTTACCGCCGGCGCGATCGGCGTTGCCCTCTGATTCCAGGTCGCGGTCGTTTATTGCCCGGCCCACGGTTTCCTTAGCCGCGCCCTTTGCCTGATCCAATTTCCCTTCAACTTCATCTCTGTTTGGTAAACCCATTGAACCCTCCTTTGCTGATCCCAGGACGATTGATTTCGTCTGGTTACGTCAGCATGGAGTTAGCAACGCGCGTTCCTCGCAAAGAGAAATTGTCCTTTGAGGAACCTACGGGATTATCTGGGGTTACTTGCGAAAAACTGAGTTGGAATGCGGATATTTTGGCGAACGGTGTGTATGGTTGTAGACCGGAGACGGGCGATCTTGAGACGGCTTCAGGTCAAACAGTATCAGGTCACTGAGAGCTATTCTTTACGAATCTTTCGGACTTGTCACAAACCGGAAGGCGGACTTCAAAGCGAGTGCCCTCGCCTGGCTCGCTAACCACCAGGATTTCGCCTTTGTGTCGGGTGATAATACCATGCGAAGCAGAGAGACCAAGTCCACTGCCAAGTTTCCCTTTGGTCGTAAAGAACGGCTCAAAGATTCTTGAAGCAGTTTCGGCCGGCATGCCACAGCCAGTGTCAGCCACCCAGAAGCAACCACTTTCAATCTCCGCACGCGCTCCGATTTCCATTACCCCACCCTCGGGCATTGCATCCACGGCGTTGAAGATCAAGTTCAAAACCACTTCGCGCAGTTCAGCCTGTTCGCCCATCACGTAGACTGACTCCGAGCCTTCAACCTTGACCTCAATGGCGCCTTTGCGCGACTTGCTCTGCCACTTCGGCCGGGCGATGTCAATGCTGGAAGTAATAAGGTAGTTAAGCTCAACCGGCGCAAACTCGCTCGAAGCATCGCGACGGGCAAATTCAAGTATGCGCCGCAGCGTCTTGGTGCCGTCTTCCACCGCGTTCGTTATTACTTGCAGACTTCTGGAGGAGACATCATCGGTAGCATCTCGCAGAAGAAGTTGGGCGCGTCCCTGGATCACAGTCAGCGAGTTGTTCAAATTGTGTGCAACTCCGGCGGCTAATTCGCCGACTGCTCGAAGCTTGTCAGACTGCGCCATCAATTCATGTTCACGCTTCCGGTCGGTAACATCGCGCAGGAAAACCAGCGCACCCTCAATTTCTCCGTTCTTCCAAAGCGGCGAGGTATGGGCTTCAGTATGGCGAGTGGAACCGTCGAGGGCTTGAATGCGAACTTCATGTTCGGTGTCATCACCCTTCAGGGTACGGCGCAAATTTTCCTCGGTGAGTGCGCGTGAGTCCGCGGAAACAAGGTCCAGGAAATTACCGCCGCTCAACATCGAAAGTTTGAATGTCTGTGCTCGCTCATTCATCCAGGTGATGCGGCCGGCAGTATCCAACGCATAAATCTCATCGAGAGTTCGATCGGCAATATTAGCGAGAAATGACTTGTGCGCAATCGCTTCAGCTTCCGCCCGGCGCAGGTTTGAGATGTCCCGTGCGATCACGAGGGCTTTCGGTTGCAGGTCATCTCCTCTTAGTGGTTCAACGATTATTGAGATCGAGTTCTCGTTGTCTGAGCCTGCCTGAAGTTCGACTTCCACTTTTTCAAGGCTTTGCAAGGCACGGTCAACTACACAACTGTCAGCGCCCTCAACATGCCAAAACATTTCGCAGCAGACGGTACCTTTCAAAGGTTCACTACCTTGTAACCGCGCAGCGGCGTCGTTCGCACTAACGAGGCGCCGGTCAGTGCCAAATAGATATACGGCATCAGGTAGGGTCGCAAATGCTGCTCTGAGTAGACCCTCTTCAGTCTCTTGACTCAGAACTGAAGAGTCGTCAGGAAGATCTTCAAGCAGGCTATTCGAGTCTTGCGTTTGCATTAGATTCTGGAAAAACAGGCGAGTGGTTAAACGGTGCCGTTGCAAGCGGCGGTTGCAGGAGATAGTAACAAATTCGGGGATTGGGCTGCCAGAAGATTTGCGCCGCATGAAATAGTTCGGGCGTGTCCCTTGTGAGGAACACGCCCGAGTGGTGCGGTTTAGTTGCCCTTTTCTTAGAACTGGAACCGAGCAGCCAGCTGAACCTGCCGCTCGCGGAATAGAGTGCTGTCCGCGCCGGTAACGCTGTTGAAGCCTGTCGGGCCACTGCTGAAGTTTAGCAATGGGCAGGGGTTCGCTGCAGTTCCAGTAGTACAGATGGAATAGATTCCTGCGCTGACACCGGTTACCTGCGTGCGATTAAAGAGATTGAATCCCTCGGCCAGCAATTCGAGCTTCATACTCTCAGTTAGGCTGAACCGTCGCGAAATACGCATGTCGAGGTACCAGATATTGGGCTGCTTAAACGAGTTGCGTGGCAGCAAGGCAAACCGAGTTGAGCCGCCGGAACCATTAACGCCACCGGCCGGGGTAGTCAAACCGGGAGCGAAACCAAAGTTATTCCCGTTACCGGTGACCGCGGCGCCTCCGGGACTCATCGTGCCGGAAACAGTCGGCGTGAAGCGTTGTCCCGAAAAGGCGTTAAAGATTGGCGCAAACGTCCAACCATTAAGTATCGCCCTCGAGGCACTACTGCCGCTCTTGAAATTGGTGTTGTAAACCACGCTCGCAACAAACTTCTGTCGGCGATCAAAAGCGGAGAGACCGTTTTCGTTTGCCTGATCGAAAGCATTAAACGGAGCATTTCCAAGGGTGAACGTGGCAGACGTCTGTCCGTTGTCATAAGCTCGCGACAACGTATAGCTCGACTGGAACTGTAGGCCGTTGGTCAGACGACGATTCGCCTGAAGCACCAGCGCGTGGTACTTCGAAAATACGTCGCTGCGAATCTCTGTAATCTGGCCGTAGCCGGCGACCGGTCGGGAACCCGTAAATAGTGGCAATGTCCACTTCTGTCCGTCGAAGGGTCCACCAACCGCAGTGAAAGTACCCGTCGCACTGGGCGGATTAAGGTTGACGTCTACAAAGTTAGGCAGCGAATTCCCGAAACTGCCGAGATACGAGGCGGAAACGACTGTGTTCCTCGCAATCTCGCGTTCAAAAATGAAGTCCCACTGATGTATCTGCGGCAACTGGAACTTCGGCGAAAAGTACTGCACTGCCGGGGCTACCAGGGCTCCAGTCGTCAACAGGTTCGGGTAAACCGGTGCTGCTGCACTGGTTGCCTGAAGTGTTACTTGCCGCTGTGCAACGTCGGGACCGACACCGGTATTGACCAGCGCGTTATACACGGTCGAGTTAATTACTCTGCCGTAGTAAATGCCCCAGCCGCCGCGGATGCTCGTTTTGCCGTCGCCATTAACGTCGTACGCGAAGCCAACGCGGGGTCCGATGTTGTTTCTATCGTTCACGTTGTTCCGTGTCTGCGGCAACGCCGGATTAGGATTAATCGCTAGCGGGTTTCTTTGGTATTCGTAGCGCACGCCAAGATTTAGCGTCAGGCGCGGGCTAACTCTCCAGTCATCCTGCAGAAAATAATTGAGGTCGGTGGTCTTCATAGTTAAGCCAAGGACGCCGAGTCCCTGATTGAAGTTACCGCCATAGCACTTGCCGGAGGCCCTGGTGCTCGAGTAACAGCGACCGCCGCTGACGGGCTGAGCGAGCGCGCCCAGGAAGTTGGTGTAATCGAGAATGAAGTCGTTCAGTCCCCCGTAATAGCCAGCCGAGTTGACCCCGCCCGTGTAATTGAACTCTCCACCCGAGAAGCGCAGATTGCTGATAATGTCTTTGACCAGATTGACGTCACCGCCAAACTTGAAAGTGTGGTTACCAGCTGTAAGCGTAATAGTATCGGCAAACTGGTGCCGGCGTTCATCAGGAAACGCTGGACGCTCAAGGAACTCGGGAATCCCAAAAGAGAAACCATTAGTGATGAAGGTTTGCGGCGAGCGGCCACCAACCGAGTTGGTTGGCTCCCCTGGAAGTGGCGGCTGGCTTATTTGGAATTCGTTGTCACGGCCCCACTGGAAGCGGAACTCGTTAATCAGCGAGTTGTTGATCGTGGACGCCAGACGCAAATTCAGGGAGTCGATGTTTACGCCGTCATCGCCAAAGTTGTCTTTGGCTCTAAAGTTGATCGCCTGGGTTTGAATGCCGGCGGGTGACTTCCAGCGAAGACGATTGTAGGTTGCTGTGAAGGTATTCTTGTCATTCAAGTTCCAATCGACCTTAGGCAGAAACAGTCGTTGATTTCCGGTACGCGGTACTTCGCCGGCAATGCTGTTAAGGAAGTTGAGTGCATTATCAACCTGAGAATCGGTCAAACCCTTGCCAGTTCCCAACGAGGCATTGCGATTTACGCTGCCGGTGGTTCCTGGGTAGACAGGGCATTGAGCCAACGTTCGCGCCGCACCAAGCGGAGCCGTCAAGAGACATCTGTCAGCGCGATTCAGAAAATCCAAAGCTGAATAGGTGGAAACGCCAGGGAAGTTGCGCCTTTGTTCGTCGTAGCTGAAGAAGAAAAACGCCTTGTCCTTGGCAATAGGTCCGCCGATGGTGCCGCCAAACTGGTGGCGCACGTCAACCGGTTTGAACGCAACCGGAGTGAATACGCCGCCGACGTTCTGAGTAATAAAGCTGCGTGGGTTGCGGGCGCCCCATTTGTTGTTGCGCTGGAAGTAAAAAGCGTCGCCGTGAAACTCGTTGGTACCGCTCTTGGTGACCGCGTTTACCACACCACCCGCAGAACGGCCATACTCGGCCGAGTAGCTCGAAGTGTTGACCTGAAACTCACGGATTGCAGACTGACTAATGGAGTAGCTGATACGCGTGCGGCCGCGTTCTTCCGCAAAGAACGCCTGGTTGTTATCGCCACCATCAATGGTGTTGTTATTCAACAGGCCGGAAATTCCGCGGAAGCTGATTAAGCCGAAAGTGCCATCAGGAACCGCTCCGGGCGTCAGCAACGCAAAGTTAGACCAGCGGCGACCGTTAATTGGTAGCTCACTAATCGAAGTCTGATTGATGTTGCTTGAGAAGTCCTGTTGCGAAGTATTGATGACGGGGGCATCCGCCGTAACTTCAATCGTACCACCGGAGACAGGTCCAATTGAGAGCGCCGCATTGATAGTCGTTTCTCGACCAACTTCGACCGTGGCCTCCTGAGTGTAAGGACTAAATCCAGATCCGTTGATAGTGATGGCATAGGTGCCTGGTTGAAGTCCCGGCACTTTGAACCGGCCCTGATCATCGGTGGTCGCAGTATCTTCCTTATTGGTTTCGGTGTTTCGCACCGTCACTGAAGCATTGGGAACAACTTCTTTATTCGGGTTAGTAACGACACCACCAAT
>Ga0207689_10004090_pt1 | contig 13265 bp, 15 predicted proteins | sample KBSMisM52_FD_184312 | JGI IMG/M metagenome (GOLD analysis project Ga0207689, IMG submission 184312) | Miscanthus rhizosphere microbial communities from Kellogg Biological Station, Michigan, USA - KBS Miscanthus M5-2 (SPAdes) (version 2) | ecosystem: Host-associated > Plants > Roots >... | reverse complement strand
CGATCAGCCCGTGGACGTTGCCGCCGGCGCAGAAGTGGCCGGCCGCGCCCTGCAGCACGACCGCGCGGACCTCGGGATTCGACTCGGCGACGCCGAGCGCTTCGATCCCGGCGGCGATCACCTGCGCCGACAAGGTGTTGCGCGACGCCGGATCGCTGATCGTCAGCACCAGCGTCGTGCCGCGTCGCTCGGTCTGCAGTTCGGAGGGCATCCGCGACGACTCCGTCAGAGCTTGCGCAGACGCTCGAGCGCGAGGTCGAGCGTCTCGTCCTTCTTGGCGAAGCAGAAGCGGGCGATGCGCTGATCGAAGCCGTCGGCGTAGAACGCCGAGAGCGGAATCGCGGCGACGCCGACCTCGGTGGTCAGCCAGCGGCAGAACGCGTCGTCGCCGAGATCGCTCACGGCCGAGTAGTCGACGCACTGGAAGTACGTTCCCTGGCACGGCAGCATCCGCAACCGCGTCTTCGCAAGGCCGGCGCGGAAGCGGTCGCGCTTGGCGCGGTAGAACGCCGCCAGCGACGTGTGGTGCGACGCGTCCGCGAGGTGGCTCGCGAGGCCGTGCTGCATCGGCGTGTTGACGGTGAAGACGTTGAACTGGTGGACCTTGCGGAATTCGGCGCTGAGCTCGGCCGGCGCCGTCGCGTAGCCGACCTTCCAGCCGGTCACGTGGTAGGTCTTGCCGAAGCTCGAGACGACGACGGTGCGCGCCGCGAGCCCGGCAAAGCGCGCCGCGCTCGGATGCTCGCCCTCGTAGACCATGTGCTCATAGACCTCGTCGCTGATGACGACGATGTCGGTCGGCGCGAGCAGCTCTTCGAGCCGGCGCATGTCGGCGGCCGACCAGACCGTCCCGCTCGGGTTGTGCGGCGAGTTGACGATGAGCGCGCGCGTCCGCGGCGAGAGCGCAGCGGCGATCCGATCGAAGTCGGGCGTAAAGGTCCCCGGCACGAGCGGCACGTGCACCGTGCGGCCGCCGGCAAGGGCGACGTTGGGCGCATAGCTGTCGTAGCACGGATCGAGGACGATGACCTCGTCGCCGGGGCCGACGAAGGCGAGCACCGCGGTGAGGATCGCCTGCGTCGCACCGGCGGTCACGGTGATCTCGGTCGCCGGGTCGTAGCGGTGGCCGTAGAGCGCCTCGATCTTGGCCGCGATCCGCTCGCGCAGGATCGGCACGCCGGTCATCGGCGGGTACTGGTTGAGGCCGGCGCGCATCGCGGCATCGACCGCGTCGACGAGCTTCGGGTCGCAGTCGAAGTCCGGGAAGCCCTGGCCGAGGTTGACCGCGCCGCGCTCGGTCGCGAGCGCCGACATCACGGTGAAGATCGTCGTGCCGACCTCGGGCAGGCGGCTCTCGACACGGGGGACATGCGGCGCTTGCGCGGCCGCGGAAGGAAGCGCGCTCATAGCTGGTAGTCGTGCGCGTCGCCGGCCATCGCGCGCTCGACCAGCGGGCGCGTCAGCCGGTCCGACGTCATCTCGGCGAAGGCGTAGACGAAGTTGCGCAGGTACGCGCCGCGCTTGAACGCGATCCGCGTGATGTTCTGGCCGAACAGATGGCCGACCGGACGCGAGACGAGGTCCGACGTCGTGCCTTCCTCGCGCATCGCGATCTCGGCGACGATGCCGATGCCCAGGCCAAGCCGCACGTACGTCTTGATGACGTCGGCGTCGATCGCCTCGAGGACGACGTTGGGGACGAGCTTTCTCGTCGCGAACGCCTGGTCGACGCGCTTGCGGCCCGAGAACGCCGGGTGGTACGAGATCAGCGGCAGCGGCGCCAGATCCTCGATCGACACCCGATCGACCTGCGTCAGCGGATGACCCACGGGCAGCACCAGGACGTGCTGCCACGCGTAGCACGGCAGCGTCACGAGGTCGGCGAAGTCGTCGAGCGACTCGGTCGCGAGGCCGAAGTCGGCGACCTCCTCGTACACCATCTTGGCGACCTGCACCGGAGTGCCCTGGTGCAGGCTGATGTTGACCTTGGGAAAGCGCTTTCGCATCTGCGCGATCGGCGCCGGCAGGAAGTAGCGCGCCTGGCTGTGCGTCGTCGCGATCGAGAGCGTGCCGGCGTCCTGCTTCGAGAACTCGTCGCCGATGCGCTTCAGGTTGCCGACCTCGCGCATGATCACCTCGATCGACTTCAACACCTCGCGGCCGGGCTCGGTGATGCGGCGCAAGCGCTTGCCGTGGCGAGCGAAGATGTCGACGCCGAGCTCGCCCTCGAGCTCGAGGATCGCCTTGGAGACGCCGGGCTGCGACGTGAAGAGCGCCTTGGCGGTCTCGGTCAGGTTGAGGTCGCGCCGGACCGCCTCCTGGACGAACCTGAACTGGTGGAGGTTCATAGCGCGGCCGATTATGGGCGAGCGGGTCGTTCGCCGACCCCCGCGGCGACGAGCGCCGCGCGCGCCATCGCCTCGCTGACCGCGGCGTGCTCGCCGATCGCGGCGTGCAGCCGGATCGCGACGTCGGGGTGCGCGCTGCGCAGCGCGTCGACAAGCGGCGGCAGGTCCTGGCGCAGATGGCCGCCGGTGCCGAGGAAGAGCGGCACGACGTCGACCGTCGTCGCGCCGTCGGCGACGACCTTGTCGATCGCCTCCGCGAGCGTCGGCGCCATCAGCTCGAGGTATGCGAGCACGACCGGCAGCTGCGGCGCTGCGGCGCGGATCCGCTCGGCGACCGCCTCGAACGGCTCGGCCCAGCGCGGATCGCGCGCGCCGTGCGCGAAGAGGACGAGCGCCTGTGCCATCGCCCCGACCCTCAGCGGAAACGCACCAGCCAGCTGAACGCGGCGAGCGAGAGCGCGAGGTAGAACGCCCCCGGCGTCGCCGCGACGAGCCACGGCGTCCAGTTGCCGAGCAGGCCGAGGTGGCGAAAGACGTTGTTGAGCAAGACGAAGCTGACGCCGAGCATGATTCCCGCGAACACCTTCATGCTGACGCCGCCGGCGCGCGCGTGCAGGTACGCGAACGGCAGCGCCAGCCCGACCATGACGAGCGAGACGAACGGATAGAGGGCGCGGTTCCAGAACTGGATCTTCTGCAGCTGCACCGCCTGGTCGTTCTCGGTCAGGTGGCCGATGTAGCGCCAGAGGTCGACCGTCGACATCGTCGTCACCGGCAGCACCGCGGCGGCGACGACCTTCGGCGACAGCGAGCTCTTCCACTCGCTGGTCGCGAGCTTCTGCTCGCGCGCCGACGACTCGACTCCTGCTTCGTGCCAGCGCGTGACGGAAACGTCGCGCAGCGCCCAGGTGCCGTCGCGGCCGACCTCGGCCTCGGCGGCGAGGGTGCGGGCGACGAGGCGCCCATCGCCGTCGAACTCGAAGATCCGCACCTTGCGCAGCAGCGTGCCACGCTCGGCGGTGCCGACATTGATCGAGTAGCTCCGATCGCCGTCGGGCGAGCGCTCCTTGATCCAGGCGCCGGTGCGGCCGAGGTATAGGCCGCCGCTGAGCGTTGCGCGCAGCTGGCTCGCGATCCGCTCGCTGAACGGAGCGACGTAGTCGCCGACGACGAACGTGACCGCGCCGAACAAGAGCGCCAGGCTCGCGAGCAGCCAGAGCGCGCGGCCGGGTCCGAGTCCGCCGGTGCGCAGGATCGTGTATTGCGACGTCTGCGCAAGGCGGGCGAGGCCGTAGATCGTGCCGATCAGGACCGCGATCGGCATCAGCTCGTAGAGGTGTCCCGGCGCGAGCAGCAGAGAGTACGCCGCGGCGTGTGCCGCCGTGTACCCGCCTTTGCCGACATCGCGCAGCTCGTCGACGAAGTCGATGAAGAAGAACAGCGCCAGGAACGCGACCGCGACGAACGCGACCGCGGTCGCGATGTCCGCCCAGAAGAGCTTGCGGACCGTCCTCATGCCGGCGCCGCCGCGACCTGACGGCGGCGCCGGCGGCGGAAGCCCGGCACGCGCCGCATCGCGTTCTCGCGCCACCAGAGCAGGGCGAGCGCGAAGACGAAGGCGCCGCCGTGGCCCGCCACGAGCACGGTGCCGAGTCCGATCCGGCCGGCGCTGACCCACGCCTGCGAGAGATTGATGAAGTTGTAGTACGCGAAGAAGCCGAACAGGGCGAACAGCAGGTTCCAGTTGCTCGCGTGGCGCGGGTTCGACGCCGACATGCCGATCCCGAGGACCATCATGTTGGCGGCGGCGAGGACGAGGCCGAGCCGCCACGCCAGCTCGCCCTGGTTCGGCGCGGTCGGCCTTCGCATCAGCTCGGCAGTCGGCAACGCGCGCGGCGCGAGCATCCCGGTCGCGTTGCGGACGCGCTCGCCGGCCTCGGCGCGGTACGTCTCGAAGCGCGAGAGCGTCTTCTCGCCGGTCTTCGCATCCTCCTCGTTGCGCTGGCCCTTGGCGAGGACGAGGCTGCGGCCGTCGGCCTCGTTCTCGATCGCCCCGGACTTGGCCGAGGTCACCGACTCGACGCCGCCGTGCGACGCGACGATGAAGACGTTGCGGCCGATCGCGGCGCTGCTCGCGCTGCCTTCGAAGAAGAACGTGCGCTCGCCGTCGGCCGAGGTCTGGAATTGGCCCGGCGCGATGCGCGAGAGGTCCGAGCGCCGCTCGAACTGGTCCTTCAGGACCGCGCTCTGCTCGTTCTGCCACGGCCAGACGAAGAGCGACAGCGCCGCGATCAGCAGCAGCACCGGCCAGCTCGTCCGCAGCACCGGCGCGACGAAGCGGCTGAGCGGGACGCCGCTCGCGAACCAGATCGTCATCTCGCTCGCGCGGTACATGCGCGAGAGCGTCGCGACGACCGCGATGAAGAGCGACAGCGCGAGCATCGTCGAGAGGTGGCCGAGGCCGATGTAGGCGAGCAGGAGCATGACGTCCTGCGGCGCGATCCGTCCGCCCGCGGCCTGGCCGAGGTTGCGGATGAACATGATCGTGAGCACGATCGTCAAGATGATCACGAGCGTCGCGCCGAAGTTGCGCGCGAGCTCTCGACGCAATGTCGAATCGAATAACATCGTCGGCTCTTCTAGAGACCGCGGGAATTATGGACTTCAGACTTCAGACCGCCGCGCCGGCAGGGCTTGCCGACGTCGACGTCGACGCGCTCGTTCTCGTCATCGGCGAGCGTCCCGATCGGGCGCTCGCGAAGCCGCTCGCGAGCCTCGTCGCAAAGGCGGTGAGCGACGGCGACCTGGTCCTGAAGAAGGGCAAGACGCTCTACGTCTACCAGCCGACCGGCGTCGCCGCGCGTCGCGTCGCCGTCGTCGTCGCCGGCGACAGCTCCGGGAAATCGTTCAAGGCCGCGGTCGCCGCCGGGCTCGGTGCGCTGAAGTCGAGCGGCGCGAAGACGCTCGGCATCGCAGTGCCGGCGGGAGCGACCGCCGCGCACGCCGAGGCCGCCGTCGTCGCGGTCGCCGACGCCACCTATCTCTACACGCACACCAAGCCGAGCGCGACGCCGATCTGGATGCCGAGCGCGGTGACGCTCTACTGCCAGAAGGGCGACCAGAAGGCGGTGCAGCAAGGCCTCAGGCAGGGCGAGGCGGTCGCCGCCGGGATGACGCTGGCGCGCGAGTTCGGCAACCGTCCGGGCAACGCCTGCACGCCGACCTGGCTCGGCCAGCAGGCGAAGAAGCTCGGCAAGCAGTTCGATCTGCAGGTCGACGTCCTCGACCGCAAGGAGATCGAGAAGCTCGGCATGGGTTCGTTCCTCGCCGTCGCGCAGGGCTCGGAGGAGCCGCCGCGCTTCATCGTCGCGCGCTACGACGGTGCCGCCAAGTCGCAGGCGCCGGTCGTCCTCGTCGGCAAGGGGATCACGTTCGACACCGGCGGCATCTCGCTCAAACCCGGCGCCGAGATGGACGAGATGAAGTTCGACATGTGCGGCGCGGCGAGCGTGCTCGGCACGCTCGCCGCGGTCGCGTCGCTGAAGGCGCGCGTCAACCTCGTCGTCCTCGTGCCGACGTGCGACAACATGCCGAGCGGCCGCGCGGTGAAGCCGGGCGACGTCGTCACCAGCATGTCGGGCCAGACGGTCGAGATCCTCAACACCGACGCCGAGGGACGGCTGATCCTGTGCGATGCGCTGACGTACGCGGAGCGCTTCAAGCCGGCGGTCGTCGTCGACGTCGCGACGCTGACCGGCGCCTGCGTGGTCGCGCTCGGCCACCACCACTCGGGCCTGTTCTCGGCCGACGACGCCGTCGCCGCTCGGATGCTCGCGGCGAGCCAGACCGCGCTCGACCCGTGCTGGCGGATGCCGCTCGACGAGGAGTACGACGAGGCGCTGAAGAGCAACTTCGCCGACATGGCCAACGTCGGCGGCCGGCCCGGCGGCGCGATCACGGCGGCGATGTTCCTGCGCCGCTACACCGCCAAGTACCCGTGGGCGCACCTCGACATCGCCGGCACCGCGTGGAAGTCGGGATCGCACAAGGGCGCGACCGGCCGCCCGGTCGGATTGCTCACGCACTTCGTCCTCGGCCACGCGAAGTGATGCGACGCTCGGGCGGATGACCGAGATCAGCTTCTACTTCAACGTCGCGAGCCGGACGGCATACGCGTGCCGGCTGTTGCGCCGGGCGCATCGCCAGGGGATGGCGGTCGCTGTCGCCGGCCCGGCCGACGCGCTCGACGAGATCGACCGCGAGCTCTGGAGCTTCGCGGCCGCCGAATTCCTGCCGCACAGCCGGATCGAGCGTGCCGGCGAGGTGCCGCAGGCACTGCACGCGACGACGATCTGGCTCGGCGAGAACCCGATCGACGCGCCGCTGCACAGCGTGCTGCTCAATCTCGGCCCGCTGCCGCCGCCGGCATTCGAGACGTTCGAGCGGCTGTTCGAGGTCGTGTCGCTCGACGAGGTCGATCGCGAAGCGGCTCGCGGGCGGTGGAAGACGTATGCGCGCCGCGGCTATCCGATCAAGCGTCACGAGGTCGGCGCATGAGCACGCGACCGCCGCCGGGATCGATCCCGACCCTGACCGAGGTCGTCAACGTTCCGCCGGTGGCGCCGCCGTCGCCGCCCGCGGCGGCCGCGCCGGCAACGCCGACGCCGGCGACCTCCGTTGGCGCGGCACCGCGACCGCAGCCACCCGCTGCCGCTCCGTCGAGCCCGCGCGCGCCGACAGCAGCGCCGGTTGCGACGAGTGCACGGACGCCGAGCAGCGCGCCTTCGCCGACTCCGGCAACTGCATCGCCGACCTCTGCCCCGGCGGCGACGCTGGCCGCGCCGCCGGCGCGCGAGGCGACTCCTGCGCCTGCGCAGTTTGCCGTTTCGCCGCTCGCGACGTCGACCGTCCAAAGGCCCGCGTCTCCTTCGCCGGCGCCGCCGGACGCGCCCGCTCCGAGCGCTGCGACGAGCCCCCAGCCGGCGTCGCTGCCCGAGAGGGCGCCTGCGCCTTCCGTGACTTCGACGCCGCCGGCGCCTGCGCCAGCGGCTCGCGCACCGGCGGCGCCGACAGCGGCTCCCGTGGCGCCGCCCGCGGAGGCGTCGTCGACGGCGGCCGCGCCGCGCGCGCCTGCGCCCGCGGTAGCGAGCGTTGCGACGTTCCCTGCGCCCGCACCGGCGACGGCACCGACATCACCAGTTCCGGCGGTGGCGATTTCTCCGCTCCCGGCTGCGACGTCGTCCACGGCTGCGCGAGCGCCGGCGCCTGCACCGGCTCCCGCGGCCGCCTCTGCGCCCGCAGTCGCGCCGACGCCTGCGGCCGCCTCCACGCCTGCGGTCGCTCTCGAATCCGTGAAAGCGCCAGCGTCCGAAGCTGCACCTGCGCCGGCGCCAGCAATGCCCGCGGCTGCCGCACCCCCTGCGCCGGCGACGTCCACCGATCCGGTGACTGCGTCGTCGCCTGCACACGCGCCGGCACCCGCTTCGCCGCCCGCGCCTGCCGCGACGCCGGCGCCGGCACCCGTGCCGACGCGGGCACCCGGTGCCGCCGCCGAACAAGCAACTCCGCCACCCCCGAAGCCCGCAGCCATGGCCGCCGCACCCGTCAGCCCTCCCGCAGCCGAGAATGCCTCGGCACCCGTCACAGCAACCCCGAGCGCACCAGTGCGTGCGGTGACGCCGACTCCGGTCGCGCCGCAGGCATCCGCGCCCGCCGAACCTCCGACAGCGGCCGCGACCCCGCCCGCTTCGATGCCGCCGCCATCGCGCGTGCAGGCATCCCCGTCTCCGCTTCCGCGCGTTCGCTGGTCGCCGACCGGCACGACAGCGCCGACGCCGCTCGCCGGAGCACCAAGCGCGCCTGCAGCACCGACTGCCGTGCGCGACGCGCCGGCCGTTGCCGAACCAGGCGCGGGTCAGGCCGCGGCTCGCCCGCCGACCGCGAAGCCGACGCCGAACGAAGTCCAGCTGACGCAGCGGGTTCTCGCCGATCTGCAGCGACAGGTCGAGTTGATGCTCGAGGTCCGGCTGCGCGAAGCGCTCGCGCCGCTTCTCGCGCGCGCCACCGACACGCTGGTGCGCGACGCGCGCAAGGAGCTGACGGCGGCGATGCGCGACATCGTCGCCAAGGCGATCGCCAAGGAGCTCGGCCGCGGCGACGAGCGCTGATTGCGGCGAAGCCGCAGTCGGTTGACGATGGAATTCCCGATGCGGGAAGACCCGGCAATTGCGTTATCGTCGCGTGCTTCGGGCGTGGAGCGCCCGTCCGATCGATTTCTACATTGGAGGTAACTGCATGCAAGTCCCATTCAAACTGGTCGCCGCCGCGGCCGCGGCGATCTTCGTCGGCAGCGTCTCGGCGCAAGACCTGGTCGTCAAGATCGGCCACGTCGGGCCGACCAGCGGCGGCATCGCCCACCTCGGCAAGGACAACGAGAACGGCGCCCGCATGGCGATCGATGAGCTGAACGCCAAGGGCGTCACCATCGGCGGCAAGAAGGCGAAGTTCGAGCTCCTCGCCGAAGACGACGGCGCCGACCCGAAGCAGGGCACCGCGGTCGCCAACAAGCTCGTCGACGCCAAGGTCAACGGCGTCATCGGCCACCTCAACTCGGGCACGTCGATTCCGGCCTCGAAGATCTACAGCGACGCCGGCATCCCGCAGATCTCGCCGTCGGCGACCAACCCGAAGTACACCCGGCAAGGCTTCAAGACGACGTTCCGTGTCGTCGCCGACGACGTCCACCTCGGTGGCACGCTCGGCCGCTACGCCGTCAAGGAGCTGAAGGGCAAGTCGATCGTCACCATCGACGACCGCACCGCCTATGGCCAGGGCGTTGCCGAGGAATTCGCCAAAGCCGTCAAGGCTTCGGGAGGCACGATCGCCGATCAGCAGTTCACGACCGACAAGGCGACCGACTTCACCGCGATCCTCACTGCGGTGAAGGCGAAGAACCCCGACATCGTCTTCTACGGCGGCATGGACGCCGTTGCCGGCCCGATGATCCGGCAGATGAAGCAGCTCGGCATGAATCCCAAGTTCATGGGCGGCGACGGCATCTGCTCGGGCGAGCTGCCCAAGCTCGCGGGCGGCGCGATGGCCGACGGCCAGGTCGTCTGCGCAGAGGCGGGCGGCGTCGAGGGCGCGCAAAAGGTCGACATGGACAAGTTCCGCGAAAACTTCAAGAAGAAGTTCGGCGCCGATGTCCAGATCTATGCGCCGTACGTCTACGACGCCGTCAACGTGATGGTCGCGGCGATGGTCAAGGCCGGCTCGGCGGACCCGAAGGTCTACCTGCCGGTCCTCGCCAAGACCGAAGGCTACAAGGGCGTCACCGGCGTGATCTCGTTCGACAACAAGGGCGACATCAAGAACGGTGCGCTGACGCTCTATACCTACAAGGGCGACAAGCGCGAGCAGATGGCGGTCGTTCGCTGAGCGCGGACCCGACAGCCAAAGAAAACGGCGCCCTCGGGCGCCGTTTTTCATTTCAGCGAGGCGCTGGATTCTCGAGGCGCTACTTCTTCGCCTTGTAGTCGGCCTTCGCCTTGTCGTGCGTCGCCTCGGCGTCGGCCATCGTCTTGTCGTGCGCCGCCTTGGCGTCCTTCTTGCACTGCTCCTTGGCCTCGCCGCTCATGGTGTCGCATTGCGCCAGCGCCGACTTCTCGTCGGCCTTGGCCTGCTTCTTGGCCATCGCGTAGGTGTCGTCGGCCTGCCTCATCTGCGCCTTCACGGCGTCGTCGGCGGCAACCGCCGGGAACGCGGAACTCATCGCGGCGATAACGCCGGCGAGCATGATCGCGTGCTTGTTCATGATCTCCATCTCCAAGTTGACGAGACGCCGGGGATGTCCGGAGTTCTCGGATGGCCACGCCATCGGGACTCATCAATATAGAAGCGCGTCACGGCCGTTTGCGGCATTCGCCGCGAAAAGCGCGCTTGTCCGACGGCGCGCTTCGTGCCGTCCGACAACGCGGCTTCCGCAGCGTTACCATGGCGGCATCGTCGGGCTGCGGAGCGCGTGTGGCACGTCCCCTGATCACCGCCAGCTGTGTGGGTGCAGCGTTGATCGCGCTCTACTCGTGCTCGATGCAGGCCTCGGTGACGACCGACGGCAACGGGCGCATCGTCGAGCTGTCGTCGCTGCGGATCGGCTCGAAGCTCTCGAGCTGGGCGCTCGAGATGCTCGTCGTCGGCGGTCAGCTCGCGGTCGAGCTGCGCAGGGCGCGACCCGGCGGCACCGAGGTCCGCACGGGCAACGACTGCCCGGTGCTCGACGTCTCGAACGGGCTCATCGCGTCGGCGTGAACACCGCCGACCGCGGCGCGTCGTCGCGGTCAACGAGAAGGCCAGTCCCGATGCGCGATCGCCTTGCAATCGTGGAGGTCGGGCAGCTCCCACTCGCACCGCCGGCGTCGCCGTTGCGCCGCCAGCCAGCCTGACCAGCACTCGAGCTGCTCGTCCGTCGGGCAGACGCGCTTGCGGCGGTCTTTGAGCAGCTCGAGCGCTGCGAGCGGCGCGAGGTCGCGGTCGACGAGGATGCACAGCGCGAGCAATGCCGAACGGCCGATGCCGTGCGCGCAATGGACGAGGACGCGTTCCCTGCGATCGAGATGGCGCGCCGCGAACTCGACGCCGCGATCGAGGTGGGCACGATCGATGGCGCACATGTCGTGCGTCGGCAGATGAAGCGACGCGATGCCGTGTGCACGCAGCAGCGCTTCGTCGTCGGCCTCTTCGCTGCGCAGGTCGATCACCGCGCGAATGCCGTGCTCGCGCACCAGGCGGTCCGCGTGTCGCGCGGGAAAGCTGCCGCCGACCGCGAGGTGGTCGGTGATCCAGTCGAAGTTCGGTTGCCAGTCGCTCATCGTTCGCGCGCACTCTAGCGCCAGGGCGATATCCGTTCAGCCCGTGACGTTCTTCGCATTGCACCCCCCTGACCAAGGGATCGGGAGCATGAAAAACAAGCCGATACATCTATCGCGACCGAGAGAAGGAGAGAACGACTGCACACACGACGCCGTTCGCTGCTCCGCTCGGATCGGTCGCAGGAGTCTTGCCATGAACGCCTTCGCCATGCTTCGAAACGCGCGCCGTGCGGGGCTCGCAGCGGGCTTCGCAGTCGCCGCATCCCATGCGACCGCCGCGACGGCGACTGCGACGTTCCAGGTCACCGCCAACGTCCAGACGCAGTGCACCGTCAGTGCTGTCGACCTCGGCTTCGGCACCGTGGACCCGCTCGGCGCCAACGTCGACCAGTCGACGACGGTGACCGTGCGCTGCACCAAGAACACGCCGTACACCGTCGGCCTGAACGCCGGCACGACCGCAGGTGCGACGCTCGCGCAGCGGCTGATGGCCAACGGCGCCGACACGATGAGCTACAACCTCTACACCGACGCTGCGCGCACGACGGTGTGGGGCAACTCGGCGGCGGCGCCGACGTGGGTCGCGGGAACGGGTGCCGGTCTCGGCTCGCCGCAGGTGCTGACCGTCTACGGCCGCGTGCCGAGCGGGCAGACGAACCTCGCCGTCGGCAACTACAGCGAGCCGACGATCACCGTCACGGTGACGTACTGAGCGAAGCGATCTGGGCGGGGGCGCGGCTCTCGCCGCGCGCAGGTGTTCTCGACCGCTCGGCGACGTGATGCCGACAGCGACGGCTGGACGGGCTCGTGCAGAGGTGCGCACAACCAGCGATGCTCCAAAACCCTGATTGATTTATTTTTTGATGTTGATACCTTGATGGCATCGCACTTCCGGGTTCGTCGATGCCTCCTCCCTCCACCATCGCCGAGATTGCGCGCGCTGCCGGGGTCGGAACCGCGACTGTCGACCGGGTCCTGAACCGGCGTCCCGGCGTCAACGCGGAGACGGTGCAGCGGGTCATGACTGCGGTGGCCGAGCTCGGCGAACCGCAGCAGCCCGGCCGGCCGCGGCGTGGCGAGAACTTCCGCTTCGCGTTCGTGCTGCCCGCCGAGGAGTCGCCGTTCCTCAGCCTTCTCGAACGCCAGATCGCCCAGACCGCCGCCGACTTCCGGCACGGCCACATCACCGAGATCACGCGGCGGATCGACGCGTCCGATGCCGCCGCGTTCGCCGCCGAACTCGCCGACGTCGACGGTTGCCAGGGCATAGCGCTGCTCGCGCCCGATCTGCCGCAGGTCAAGCTCGCCATCAACGAGCTCGTGCGCTCGGGCGTGCACGTCGTGACGCTGCTGTCCGACGTCGCCGGGTCGATGCGCGAGACCTCGATTGGTGCCGACAACCGTGCCGCCGGGCGCACGGCCGGGCTACTGCTTGGTCGCACCGCAGTGGCCCCCGGCCGCGCCACCTTGCTCCTGTCGTCGCAGGCCACCCGGCTTTCGGCCGAGATCGAGCGCCGCATCGGCTACGCGCAGGTCATCGAAGAGCGCTTCCCGCACCTGCACCTGCTGCGCACGCCCGACCTGCCAGCAGACGATGCCGGCGCGCGCGACGCGCTGCTTGCGTTCCTCCGCTCCGACTTCGACTCCGCAAATGTCGCCGGCATCTACAACGTCGGCTCGGGCAGCGCCGGCGTCGCCGAGGCGATCGAGCGCGCGGGGCTGGCGGGCCAGATCGGCATCGTCGCCCATGACCTTACCGAGCAGCACCGAGCGCTGCTTGCAGCGAACAAGTTCAGCTATGTCCTCGACCAGGACATCCACTACTGCGTGTTGACCGCGGCGCGCGTGTTGCGCGCGCTTTGCGAGAACGTCCGCGGCGCCCTCAACGTGGTGCAGCCGCGCATCGAGATCCTGACCGCCGAGAACCTCTCTTGACGGCGGTCGCGGATGGCCCCTGAAACCCACTGTTGGAGACAGCTCATGAAATCGATCCGGAAGATGACGACGCTGCCAGGGGCTGCCTCCCTGACCGCAGCGGTTGCACTCGCGG
>Ga0207689_10004089_pt1 | contig 13268 bp, 11 predicted proteins | sample KBSMisM52_FD_184312 | JGI IMG/M metagenome (GOLD analysis project Ga0207689, IMG submission 184312) | Miscanthus rhizosphere microbial communities from Kellogg Biological Station, Michigan, USA - KBS Miscanthus M5-2 (SPAdes) (version 2) | ecosystem: Host-associated > Plants > Roots >... | reverse complement strand
CGACCAAACTGCCAACCGTCGCCGGTGCGCTGATCATGGCGGTGGTGCTGATGGGATTCGGCGTCTGGGGCAACGTCGCGCCGATCGCCGGCGCCGTGGTCGCCTCGGGCGTGTTCGTCGTTACCGGACAGAACAAGATCGTCCAGCATCTCGAGGGCGGAATGATCCGCGAAATCTACGTGCGCGAGGGCGACACGGTGGAAGCCGGGCAATTATTGCTCGAACTTGACGACACCGCGGCGCGCGCGGAACTGCAGCGGCTGATTTTGCGCCGCATCAGGTTGACGGCAATCGATGCAAGGCTGCAGGCCGAGATGAGGGAGGAACAGGAAATCACGCTCCCGTCCGAGATCGTCAATTGGCTGGCCAATTCGCCCTTGGCTAATTCGCCCGAGGTCAAGGAAATCGTGGACAGCCAGCAGATGGCGTTCACGGCGCGCCGCAACAACGTCAACAGCGACGTCAAGAGCATCCAGGAGAGCATCAACGCCCTGGACGAGCGAATCCGGGGATCCCGGGTGCAGCTCGATGCCGTCCACCGCCAGATCGTTCTGCTCGACGAGGAAATCGTGACCAAGGACAAGCTGGTGCAGGCCGGGCTGGTGCGCAAGCCGGAACTGATGGTGCTGCAGCGGTCGAAGGCCAATCTGGAAGGCGAGGTCGGCCGCATCATGGGCGATATCGGCGATGCCAAGGAACGCATCGCCCGCGCGCTCGAGCAGATCAACGGCGTACGCAAGACCGCGATCAAGACGGCGGTCGAGCAGATGCACGAGGTCCGCGGCGAACTGGCCGACGTCCGCGAGCGGATGTTGACCGCCAAGGGCGTGCTCGATCGGGTTCGCGTCACGGCGCCGGTGAGCGGCGTGGTGGTAAAGCTTCGCTATCATACCCAGGGCGGTGTGGTTGAAGCCGGCAAGAACATCATGGAGCTGCTGCCGCTGAAGGACGAACTGATCATCGAGGCGCGGTTGCGCCCGCAGGACATCGACAGCGTCAAGCACGGACAGACGGCGATGGTGCGGCTGACGGCGCTGAACCAGCGCATCACGCCGATGGTCTCCGCCGACGTCATCTATCTGTCGGCAGACACGCTGGCGGATGAAAAGAAGTCCCAGCAGGTCGGACCGACCGACATCTATATCGTGCGCGTCAAGCTCAACAGCGAGGAGAGCAGGAACGTGCCGAACTTCAGCCCGACGCCCGGGATGCCGGCCGAGGTCTACATCAAGACATCGGAACGGACGTTCTTCCAGTACATCGTCAGGCCGATCCACGACAGCATGATGCGCGCATTCCGGGAACGTTAGGAGCCGTCAACACGAAGGAAAGGTGTCCGCCGTGCATATCGACATCATCGAAAATCTGCCGTCGCTGGCCAGGCTCGAGGACGACTGGAACGCCGTCTATGACGCGGACGACGAGGCGCAGATTTACCTGTCGTGGCAGTGGCTCAGCGGCTGGCTGTCCTGCATCCCGGGGCCATGGTTCATCCTGGCGGCGAAAGAGCGTGACGCCGCCGATCTGCCTTACGTCGCATTCTTTCCGTTGCGGCTGCAGACCACGATCGAGAAGTCCGACGTTTTCGCCGACGTCAGGATGGCAGGCAATTTCGCCGCCGATTATACCGGCCTGATCTGCAAGCGTGAGGCGGAGCACAAGGTCATTCCGGCCTTTGCCCGCACCATCAGGCAGATGAACTGGGCGCGCCTCCATCTCGACAATGTCAGAATGTCCGAGCGACGATGGCGGCTGCTGACGGCCTGCTTCCCCAAGGCAAGTTTTAACGCGACCACGGTCGACAAGATCATCAAGACCGACAGGATCGACAACAGTCTCTGCCCCTACGCCGCGCTGCCCAGGGACTGGAACGAATATCTCGATGCGCTCAGCACCAATACGCGGCAGAAGATCCGGCGTCTCTTGAAGCAGGTTGAAGCGTCCAGCGAATATCGAATAACCGTCGCCACACCGGAGACGTTCGATCGGGACCTCAAGACCCTGCTGGGATTCTGGGATACGAAGTGGCGTGCGCGCAAGGCGGACCGGATCGACAGCCTGATCCGCTCCAATAGCACCATGCTGACGCGCAGTTTCCGCTCCGGTCTGGTGTACCTGCCGACGTTCTGGCATGGCGAGCGGCCGGTCGCGGCGCTCGCGACCCTGGTGGAGCCGCGCAGGCGGACGTTCTCGTTTTACATGACCGGCCGCGACGAGACGTTCGAGGGACCGCCGGCGGGCATGATCCTGCATGCCTACAGCATCCGCCACGCCATCGCGCACGGTTTTGTCGAATACGACTTCCTGCGCGGCAACGAGCCGTACAAATATTCGTTCGGCTGCAAGGAGCGCAAGATCTACTCCATCGTTCTGGAAACCAGGAGCGGCAGGAATCTCGGCGGCCGGATCGACCCCAGGTGCATTCCCGATCTGCTGCAGCAGGCGACCGAACTTCACCGCAAGGGACAGTCGGCCGATGCGGAGATCGGCTACCGCCGGATTCTGGAGGTCGAGCCGAAGCACGCCGACGCGTTGCACCGGCTTGGCCAGTTGTTGGCGGCGAAGGGTGACTTCGCCGCGGCCAAGCGGATGTTCCGCATCCTGACGACGGTTCGGCCCGACGCCGCCAAGGCGTGGCAGTGTCTGGGCCAGGTCTGCGAAAGCCTCGGCCAGCACGAGGAAGCGTTGCGCCAGCACCTCGAATTCATGCGGCTGCAACCGGGTCTGCCGGACGGCTTCGTCGCGGTCGGCAGGTGCATGGTCAAGCTCGGGCGGATGGCGGAAATCAACGCCGCGCTGCTCGCGGCGATCGAGCCGGCGAGCGCCCCGTCGGTCCGGAAGTGGCGCGATTGGCGGCCTACGCCGGACCGGCAGGCCGCCAGTGAACACTCGGCCTCGGCGTAAGTGCGGGTTTGTCGGAACTGCCCTGCGGGCAGGGCCGGAAAGGAGCGGCACGATGGTCACGATGAACGCAATCGACAGGCATCTGTCTTCTGAAGCTGCGCCCGGCGATGACACCATTGTGGGCGAAATCCCTGGCGGGCTGCTTCAAGCGGTAGCACGTGATGGCTCGCAGCCGGGGTCGGATGGTTGGGCAGTTCTATTGCCTCCCTGGCTGACAGCCGCGATGGCCTCCGGCCCGCCGGCGTGCGTCAATCGCATGGTGCGCCGGTGGATTTCCCGCCAGGCATTCGACACCGAACGTTTTTCATCGCCGGCCGAATAGATGCGCCCTGCAATGGCTCTCGGTTCGTCGCGATCGTCGGGGGAGCCGCCCGAACAACAGCCCGCGCCACGGACCCGCATCAGGATGAGCGCACTCGGCGCGGCGCGATGCCCAAATCTCGCCGGCAGGGAAGGGGTCGTCGTTGGTGCGGGCCGCTATCACAGCACCGTCCGCGTGTTGTTTGACGGCTTCAAGTCGCCGACCTCGTTGCACCGCAGCTACATCGAGCCGCTGGCTTCGCAGGAAGGTTCTTCCAACCCGGACCGCTGCTAGCTGTGCTGGATTTTCCGGGCAATTCCGGAGTGCAAAACAGTTCCCGGTGCAGGAACCGTGTTGCCTGCCAGACGTTTGCTCAGTCGGTGGGTCTGCGCTCGCAGTCCTACGTGCATATGTCATGTCTTGCCGAGGTGCCGCCTGCTGCAGAGTTCATCCATCCTCATCCCGGGCGACACCGTCTGGAGAAGGTGCAAGACAGGGCGGCTGGCAATTCTCAACGACGCGGCCGCGTATTTCGCCGCCTTGCGGGAAGCGCTGCTGCTGGCGACGCGGCAGGTCTACATCATCGGCTGGGACATCCACAGCCTGACCCGCTTGGTCGGGCCGTCCGGGCAGGCCGATGATGGCTATCCGGAAGAGCTCGGCGCGTTTCTGAAAGCGCTGCTGAAGGCGAAGCCCGGCTTGCGGATCGACATCCTGAGCTGGAATTTCCCGGCGCTTTACGCGGCGGAGCGGGAGTGGAATTCAGCCGCCAAATTCACTTCGGAGGCGTCGGACCGGCTTCGTTTCTGTTTCGACTCCAGCCTTCCCTTGGGGTCGGCGCAGCACCAGAAGATTGTCGTCATTGACGGCGCGCTCGCCTTTGTCGGCGGCCTCGACCTCACGATCAGGCGCTGGGACACCAGCGCGCACGAAGCGCATCATCCGCTGCGGACCGATCCCGACGGCAAGCCCTATCCGCCGTTTCACGACGTGCAGTGCATGGTGGACGGCGAAGCAGCGGTCAGCCTGACCGAACTGGCGGAGAGCAGATGGCAAGTCGCCGGCTGCACGGTCGAAAAGCGTGCGGCAGTCACGGGCGAGCGCTGGCCGGCCTCGGTGCCGGTGCAATCGCGGGGAATGACGGTCGGCATCGCCCGGACCGAGATCGCCACCGCCAGCGAAGCCGGCGTGAACGAGGTCACGCGGCTGTTCGAGGCGTCCATCAACGCAGCCGACCGCTTCATCTACATCGAGAACCAGTTCACCAGCGCCGTCGACATCGCGCGCCTCTTGGCGCAGCGGATGCTGGACGTGCCCTCACTTCGTGTTCTGATCGTCACGCCGAAGATGCATTCGTCCTGGTTCGAATCGCAGGCCATGCAGAGCGGTCGCGGCGGATTCATCGCCGAGTTCGTGGCGGCAGGCGTGATGGACCGGATTCGCTTTCTCTATCCATCGACGCGGGATGGGGAGCAGGCCACAGCCGTCATGGTGCACAGCAAGGTGATGATCGTCGACGACCGTTTCCTGCGCGTCGGTTCGGCCAACCTCAACAACCGCTCGATGGGCGCCGACACCGAATGCGATCTGGCCTTCGAGGCGACGTCCGAGGCGCACCGGCAATATATCGCCGGACTTCGCCGTCAATTGATCGGCCATTTCTGCGGCGTCGATGAGCAGGAGATCGCAAGCAACGAACCCGACCTGTTCGGATTTCTCGACCGCTTGCCGGACGCGGGCAGCGCGAAATCGCTGCAGCCGATCGATCCGGCCGCAACAGTCGGCAGCATGGCCATCGTCGTGCAGCCTGTCGCCGACCCCCGAGAACCGCTTCACCTCGACCGCGCCGCCAACCGGATGTGGACGGCAAGAACCATTTTGGCGGTATCCGGCCTGGCCGCGGCGCTCGCCGGCCTCGCGCTGGCCTGGCAGTACACGTCGCTGCGCGATTTCACTGACATCGGCTTCGTCTCCTCGGTCATTTCGCAACCCGCGCGGTCGCAATTCGCGCCGCTGCTGGCGATTGCCGCCTTCGTCGTCGGCGGGCTGGTGGTGTTTCCGGTGCTGGTACTGATCGCCGCGACAGCGGCGGCGCTGGGGCCGTGGCTGGGTTTCTTCAGCGCCGGCGCCGGCGTGCTGCTCAGCGCCCTCATGCTGTTTTCGATCGGCCGCGTGCTGGGCCAGGCGCGCTTGCAGCGGCTGCTCGGGGGCCGGGCGGCGCGGGTTCAGAGCCGCATCATCGGCAAGGGGATCGTTGCGGTCGCGATGATCCGGATGGTGCCGATCGCCCCGTTCTCGATGGTGAACGTGGTGGCGGGCGCCAGCAAGCTGAGCCTGCGCGATTTCCTGCTCGGCACGGTGCTCGGCATGGCGCCGGGGATCGCGGTCATGGCCGCGCTCGGCGCGCAGATCGCGGATCTGGCCAGAAACGCCTCGTGGACCAATGCGGTGCTGCTGGCGCTGGCGATAGCAGCCTGGATCGCGCTGTGCCTCGGCGTGCAGTTCCTGGTGACCTGGATGGCGGGACGAAGAACGTGACGCCCACCATGCGCATCATGACGTGGAACGTGCACGGCACTTTCAACCTTAATCCGAAATTCAATCTGGATGGGGTTTGTTCGGTCATCCGGCACTGGTCGCCCGACGTGGTCGCGCTGCAGGAGGTCGATTCGCGCGGACGAACCGATGATCCCTTTGCCCGGCTGGCAAAAGCCGTCGGCGACCACAGCGTCGATGCGAGATCGATCGTCACGCAGGACGGCGATTACGGACAGGTGTTGCTGAGCAAGTGGCCCTTCCTCGAGGCTCCGAAAATTGTCGACGTGTCATATCAGGAACGGGAGCCGCGCCGGGCTATTTCCGCGCGCATCCAATCGAGCGCGGGCGAGATGACGGTCGTTGCCACTCATCTCGGCTTGAGTATCCATGAAAGGCACGCGCAGGCCCATGCCCTGGTTGATCTGGTGCAGCCGAAGCGAACGTTCGTGATCGGCGATTTCAATGATTGGTTCTGGGTGAGATCGGTGCGGGGGGTGATCGCCCAAACCTGTCCGGTCCGGACACGGTTGCGGACATTCCCGTCGCACTTTCCGCTGCTGCGGCTGGATCGGATCTATGTCACGCGCGACGGGCTGATCCGCTCGGCCTGGACCGACCGCAAGGCCCGGTCATGGTCGGACCATCTGCCCGTCATCGCCGATGTCGCGTTCACGGATTAGGATTGCTCGCCGTCAGGCCGGTTTTGCCGGGTGTTGGGTCCTGGGATGGTGCTCATGCAGCAGACAGGCGAGGCCATGGCGCAGGTCCTCCCGCTCGCGCATCGCGGTCTCGAACAGCGCTTCCTGAATGTCGCGTGGCATATTGCCCCAAACGGCCATCGCCGCCTCTCCCAGCAGCAGTGCAAAGGTGTGTTGTTCGGTCATGTCAATCCTCCGCAATTTTTACGTTTGACCGAAACGAAGGTTCCGCTCTGGTTCAAAAAGCGGCCATGACGGAGCGAATCTATCGTCTTTATTTGTTACCGTCCCCAGCGCAACACCACGGGATCGAGCCCGCGGGCGATTTCGACGAGGCCGGCGCGCGCCGCCGGGTGGACCTTTTGCAGGGGATGGCGCACCGCTTCCGAGCCGATCACGCCGCCTTCCTGCATCAGGATCTTGGCGGCCTGCAAGCCGCACTGGCGGTTCTCGTAATTGATCAGCGGCAGCCAGCGCGCATAGGCCGCCATCGCTTCTTCCCGGCGCCCCGCCAGATAGGGATCGATGATCTGCCTGATGCCGTCGGGGTAGCCGCCACCCGTCATGGCGCCGGTCGCCCCCGCATCGAGATCGGCCATCAGGGTGATGGCTTCCTCGCCGTCCCAGGGCCCTTCGATGCTGTCGCCGCCGGCGGCGATGAGGTCGCGCAGCTTCGCCGCCGCCATCGGCACCTCGATCTTGAAATAGCTGACGTTCGGAATTTCCCGCGCCATGCGCGCCAGAAGATCGACCGAAAGCGGCGTCCCGGCCACCGGCGCATCCTGGATCATGATCGGGATGTCGATGGCGTCGGACACGGTGCGATAGAAGTCGAAAATAGCCTTCTCCGGCACGCGGAACGTGGCGCCGTGATAGGGCGGCATGACCATCACCATCGCAGCGCCGGCGTCCTGGGCCTGACGGCTGCGTTCGGCGCAGATGCGCGAGCCGAAATGCGTCGTCGTCACGATGACCGGCACCCGGCCGGCGACATGCTTCAGCACCGCATGCATCACCTGTTCGCGCTCGGCATCGGTGAGCACGAACTGCTCGGAGAAGTTGGCCAGAATGCACAGGCCATTGGAGCCCGCGTCGATCATGAAATCGATACAGCGGCGCTGCCCCGCGAGATCGAGCTCGCCCCGGTCGTCGAAGATGGTCGGTGCGACGGGGAAGACGCCGCGATAGGGCCGTTTTGCAGTTGGGGTCATTGAAGGATGTTCCGTTCGAACAGGATCAGTGATTGTATGGCTGTCCAGTTCATTCATCAACATGATAGAAGGCTCGGCGCAAGCGGGCGGCAAGAACAAAGGAAAGATCGATGGGGGGAGTTCTGGAGGGCGTTCGCGTCCTCGATTTCGGGCGCTATATCGCGGGGCCCTATTGCGCGACCTTGCTGGCGGAATTCGGTGCGGAAGTCATTCGCGTGGAGAAACGCGACGGCAGCGAGGATCGTTTCGTGGCGCCGGTCGGTGAGGGCGGCGAGGGCGCGCTGTTCCTGCAGGTCAACCGCAACAAGAAATGCATCACGCTCGATCCGATGAAGCCGGAAGGGCAGGAGGTGATGCGCCGGCTGGTGGCCACTGCCGACGTCGTCGTCGCCAATTTGCCGCCGCAGACGCTGCGGGCGATGAAGCTTGATTATGACTCGCTGAAGGCGGTCAAGCCGGACATCATCCTGACGACCGCAACCGCCTTCGGCGGGCCGGGGCCGTGGTCCGACCGCGTCGGCTTCGACGGCGTCGGACAGGTGATGTCGGGCGCGGTGTACATGACGGGCAAGGGCGATCCGCCATACCGTGCCGCGGTCAACTGGGTGGACTTCGGCACTGCGCTGCATTGCGCGTTCGGCACGCTCGCCGCCCTGATCGAGCGCGGCAAATCAGGGCGCGGCCAGATCGTCGAGGGCGCGCTGCTGGCGACCGCGCTCTCCTTCACCAACGCAACCCTGATCGAGCAGGCGGTGATATCGGCCAATCGCGTGCCCACCGGCAATCTCGGCCAGACCGCGGCTCCCGCCGACATCTACCGCACCAAAGACGGCTGGGTGCTGTGCCAGGTCACCGGCCATCCGCTGTTCATCCGCTGGGCGAAATTGATGGGCGAAGAGGATCACTGGCTGAAGGATCCACGTTTCACCGACGATCTCAAGCGCGGCGACAATGGACCGGTCATCAGCGAACGAATGGCGCGCTGGTGCGCCGAGCGTACCACGCAGGAAGCGGTCGATACGCTGGGTAAAGCGATGATTCCGGCAGGTCCCGTGCTGAGCCCGCAACAGGCGCTGGAGCATCCGCACATCCGCGCCGCCGGCTTCATGCAGGACGTCGATTATCCCGGTTTGCCGAAGCCTGCGCCGACCGCGCGCGCCGCGGTGCGGTTGTCGGAGACCCCGGGCGAAATCGTGTCGCGCCCGCCGACGCTCGGCGAGCACACCGATTGGGTGCTGGCCGAACTCGGCTATGATGCGGATACGATCGCCACCCTCCGAAACAACGGGATCATCTAGATGCAGCGGCGGATCTGGCGTGTTCGTTGCCGTCGGGCCGTTCTTCGCCAGACCGCCGCCTGGACATCAGCGCGATGACGCTGCTGTCGATGCCGGCCAATCCCGTTCCAGAGGGGGCGCTTGCCGGCACGATCGCGACGCCGGATGGCGTCACGTTGCGTTTTGCGCGCTGGGCGGCGCCGGCTGGCGGCAGGGGGACCGTCTGCGTCTTCACCGGGCGCAACGAGTACATCGAAAAATATTTCGAAACCGTGCGGGATCTGCGCCAGCGCGGTTATGCGGTGGCTGTCATCGACTGGCGGGGGCAGGGACATTCCTCGCGCCGATTAGACAATCCGTTCAAGGGCCATGTCGAGCGTTTTTCGGAGTACCAGATCGACGTGGCCGCCTTCGTCAAGCAGGTGGTGCTGCCGGATTGTCCGCCGCCCTATTTTGCAATGGCCCATTCGATGGGTGGCGCGGTCATGCTGCATGTCGCCCATGCCGGCACCGAAATCTTCGAACGCTTCGTGCTCTGCGCGCCGATGATCGACCTGCCGGGTCTGCGCGCGTCGCTGCCGATGCGCGGCCTGATGCGCGGCTTGCGCGCGGCCGGAATGGGCGGGCGGTTTATTCCAGGCGGCAACATCGACCTGATCAAGCCGTCGGGTTTTTCCGGCAATCCCCTGACCTCGGACCCGCGCCGCTATGCCCGCAACGCTTCTATCCTGGAGGCCGATCCGACGCTCGGAATTGCGTCGCCGACGGTCGCGTGGCTCAACGCAGTCTTTGCGGCGATGGCCGAGTTTCGTTCGCCTGAGTTTGCGGAGCGGATTCGCCAGCCCGTGCTGATGCTCGCGGCAGGCGACGACACCGTCGTATCGACGCCTGCCAATGCGGCGTTTGCCGGGCGTCTGCCGGCGGGATCGCATCGCGTGATCGCGGGCGCGAAGCACGAAATGCTGCAGGAGGACGACCGTTTTCGCGCGCAGCTCTGGGCTGAATTCGATGCGTTCATGCCGGGTTAGTTAGGTCGTGCACTCATTAGCACGCAGCCAAATTCGGATTGAAGCGCCACGAATTTACTTCCGCGTTCCGGGCAAAGCGCGACATGGCCGGACTTGCTGCTGGCTCGACGCGGTCGCGGATGGACCCCGTGCGGACATCAACACCTGAGCTCGGTACGGCGATCTATCTCATTGTGCGATGGTTCGGGCGTTTCCCAACGCGGGGTTTCGCAACGCTGCCGATCTAATTCTCTCGAAGGCCAGCGCATCCAACGATTTAACGCAAACCATTTTCGCGCCGAAAGGCCGTGGGCGTAACTCCAATCAACTTTCGAAACACGCGGTTCAGTTGAGGTGCACCGCTAAATCCCGCCGCGAGCGCCACGTCGGCAATCGACAAATCCCTTTCCGACAACATCTCTCTCGCAACACTTATCCGTTCGGACAGAACATATTGATAAGGCGAAAGTCCAACTGAATGTTTAAACGCCCGAATAAAGTGGAACTGGCTCAATCCTGTCAGGCCCGCTAACTCGGATATCCCGATGTCTTTCGAAACGTGAACATCAACAAACTCTTTGATGCGCCTCAATTGATATCCTGTTAGACCTCCGCGAACCGGTTTCAGTCGCGGGTCGTTTGGGTCCGCGGCATGCCGTAGTTCCCACAAAAGCAACAGGCCGAGCGTCTCGGCATATGCATGGTCATCTATGCCTGAGCCGTCCACGACGCTGCGGAATTTTTCAAGCGTAGCTCTAAGATTGGAGTTTTCGAAATACAAAGATGGAGGAATCTTTGAGATATCGTTTGCGTCGTCACCTGATGTGGGAGGGGCGAGGTGAATGGCAATGGCCGACGAAACCTGGCGTTTGAAACAATTCCATCCTTCCGCGGAAGATCCGACCGGCACGAACGTCATTTTACCCCGGGCATCAGTAAGTGTCGAACGGCCTTCTCCGTTAATAGTTGTCTCCCCGTCGGAACGAACGTGATCATGCAGCGTCAAAAAGGCTGCATCTCCGTTCACTCGAAATTCCACTTCTGTCGCCTGAATACGAACAAGCTCGGCAGAAAACCACGACCAAGACATCCGTTTAACAAAGAACGGACAATGTGCATCGGGGTGCCGCTGACGCAATTCTATTTTGGCGTCCGGCCCTAAACTAGTGCTTCTGGAAGATCCGGTCTTGCTCACAACATATTACCGATAGGTCCATTCGAGATATCAAAAGTTGCCGAGTTGTTGTCCAAGTTACCTTGGCGAGCGTTTGAAATGCAACACTACAGTCTCACAATTTGCGCTGGATAGCTTTTCTTGCGCCAAAAATGACCTGACCGCTGCTCGTGCTATTGCCGATCACCGGCTCTCAGGGCTGTTATTCCCGGTCGCCGGGAAGGCGCTAGAGGTTTCTCTAGCGGCTCTGCCCGAGCGGGGGGCGGCGTGGCGCGATTGCTAACGACAGTATTGGCGGTAAGGGGCTTGTTCTGGAAGCGGCTGTGCAGCCGCAACCCCGGTGATAGTGGATGCAGCGCTCATCGATGGGCGCCGCTTGCCAGACCACCAGCCTCATCTTAGGAGGGCTCTTGCCGGGACGCGTGCATGTTGTTGACGACGATGCTTCTTTCCGAATCGCAATCGAGCGTCGTCTGAAGAAAGCTGGCTACGAGGTTGTGACTTATCCGTCGGCTCAGCATTTCCTGAATCGTGTGCCCAGCGAGGGTGAGCTGGGCTGTATTCTTCTCGACGTACGGATACCGGGACTGAACGGTGCGGAGCTCCAGCGTCGTTTGAGCGAACTCGGCTCGACCCTACCTATCGTGTTCTTCACTGGTCACGTCGATGTTCCGACCTCGGAGCGGAGCATAAAGGCGGGTGCCGAGGATTTTCTCACCAGGCCCGTGGCGTCGGACGAGCTTCTTCAGGCAATTGAGCGGGCCATGACCCTCCATGAAGCGCGGCGTGGCCTGAAGACCAAGCTGGACATGGTTCGAACTCATATCGCGGCATTGACGCCGCGCGAGCGGGAAGTCTTTGAACTTGTGGTTCGCGGCAAGACCAACAAGATGATTGCCAACGCGTTAGGTTGCACCGAGCGTACCATCAAGGCTCACCGTCAGAGGGTGATGGAGAAAATGCAAGTTCAATCCCTGGCCGAACTTGTCACGCTCGCCGAGCGGGTCGGCGTTTTGAGCGGTACGTGGTAACGGACCGTCGGCTTGAAGAAGCGGACATCGATCAGGAAGCGCCGATCAAGCTCGATTTATGGGTACGCGCCCTGGTTCGAACGAACGTCGTCAATATCGCGGTTGCGAACATGCCGGCCGATCGCCGGGAATCCGCCGGTCTCGGGGCTCGGAACGCTTGTCACAATGGAGTTCCTGACCGTATCGTGGCGTCGCGGAGCGGCGACGCGCGGCGTCGTGGGCGAGGCGGGATCGGGGTTTTGCATGGGCTCGCAGGTAAGCTTGCCGCTCTGGGTCGTCATCGTGATGGCGATCCTCGCGGTCCTGGCGGCGCTGGATCGCATCCTGATTCCCAGCGTGCGCTGGGCGCTGCGTCGGCGCGCCAACCGCGCCATCGAGGAACTCAACACCAAGCTCAAGCTTCGCATCCAGCCCTTCAAGCTGACCAAGCGTCAGGTGCTGACCGACCGACTGGTGTTCGACCCGGAAGTGCTGCGGGCGGCGGAGGAGTATTCGTCGGAGGCCGGCGTGCCGAACGAAGTCGCGATGGAAAAGGTGCGGCGCTACGCCCGCGAGATCGTGCCGGCGTTCAGCGCCTATGCCTATTTTCGTATCGGGACGCGGATCGCGCGGGCGGTTTCCCATATGCTGTACCGGGTGCGGATCGGCGTCCGCAACGACGAGGCGCTGGCCGCCGTCGATCCGGCCTCGTCGGTGATCTTCGTCATCAATCATCGCTCGAACATGGATTACGTGCTGGTGACCTATGTCGCCGCTACTTCGTCGGCGCTGAGCTACGCCGTCGGCGAATGGGCCAAGGTCTGGGGCCTCAGTAATCTGATCCGTTCGATGGGCGCCTATTTCATCGCGCGCGATTCCGGCGAGCCGCTCTATCGCAAGGTGCTTTCGCGCTATGTTCATATGGCGACCGCAGCGGGGGTCACGCAGGCGATTTTCCCCGAGGGCGGGCTCAGCCGCGACGGAAAACTGCGTCCGCCGAAATTCGGGCTGTTGAGTTACATGGTGGCGGGCTTCGATCCGCTCGGTCCACGCGACGTGGTGTTCATCCCGGTCGCCGTCAATTACGACCGCGTGCTGGAAGACCGCATGCTGACCTCGGTGGCCAATACCGAACCGGGCAAGAAGCC
>Ga0207689_10004086_pt1 | contig 13272 bp, 14 predicted proteins | sample KBSMisM52_FD_184312 | JGI IMG/M metagenome (GOLD analysis project Ga0207689, IMG submission 184312) | Miscanthus rhizosphere microbial communities from Kellogg Biological Station, Michigan, USA - KBS Miscanthus M5-2 (SPAdes) (version 2) | ecosystem: Host-associated > Plants > Roots >... | reverse complement strand
GGTGGCTGATGGCATCGGCAAAAGTTATGTTTTTGAGCTGTTCGGTGTTTTTGCCAAAAAATGGACCTCCGGAACAGGTGAGAATAATTTTTTCGATACTTTTTGGATCTTCACCCTGCAGACATTGAAAAATTGCGGAGTGTTCGGAGTCGATGGGAACGATGGTGACGTTATTTTTTTTGGCGGTGTTCATGATTTTTTCGCCGTGGGCAACCAGCACCTCTTTATTGGCGAGCGCGATCTGTTTATGTGATTTTATGGCGGACAGAAGGGCGTCCAAAGCAGTGGTGCCATTACTTAAAAAGAGGGTTTTGTGAGCGCTTTTGAGTGTGGCAATCTGTTCCCAACCGGAGGGTCCGATAAAAATTTGCGGGCGGTTTTTTGCAGAAATTTTTTGGAGTTTTTGAGCAAGGGAGACGCCTGCGGCAATATCGTAAACTGCAACAAATTTGGGTTTGAAGTCCAGAATTTGCTGATGAAGTTTTTGAATATTTTGGAAACACGCCAACCCTTCAATTTGAAAATTTTCCGGGAATTCCCGGAGAACATTCAGGGTGGTCTGACCCAGGCTGCCTGTTGAACCAATGACCACAATTTTTTGCTGTTTTTTGGGCATATTTTAAAGCGCTCAAGCGGCCTCATTATAGGTATATTTGGGTTTTCGTCTACTGAAAAATGGCTTATGGCAATGAAGGATTATTTGAGGCGGGGGATTTTTGTTTTTGGGATGCGACTTTACTTGACATACATGGGCGTTTTCCCTATCATCCTGAAGCATTTTTCGGTTTTTCGGTATTATTTAACGTTCTCGTTATTAGTAAGCATTTACGTGTCAATCAGCAGATCCGTGTACCAACTGTACGCCTGATTGATGATAATGATGAGCAGCTCGGCATTAAGTCCATTGAAGACGCGCTTGCCCTGGCAAAGGAGCAGGAAATGGACCTGGTAGAAGTGGCTCCAAAGGCCGTGCCGCCTGTCTGCAAAATCATGGATTACGGGAAATATCTCTACCGACAAAATAAGATTGAACAAAAGCATAAGAAGATGCAAAAACAGGCTGAGATGAAAGGTATTCGCCTGAGCTTCCGGATCGATACACATGATCTGGATACCAAAATCCGCCAAGCAATCGGATTTTTGCAACACCGTAATAGTGTGAAGGTGACCCTGGTTTTCAGGGGTCGTGAAGCCGCCCATGCGGATCTGGCCAGAGCCAAACTTGAACAGTTCAAGGAAGGTGTGAAAGAGGTCGGCCGCCTGGAAGAACCACCAAAAAAACAAGGCAACTCCATGTTTATGGTGATTGTACCTGTATAAAACATTAACTCATTTATATGAAACTCAAATCGCACAGCGCCACTAAAAAGCGCGTAAAGTTCACAGGCAGCGGCAAAATCCGTATGCGCAAATCTGCTGTTCAGCATTTATTGGCACAGAAATCCAAGCGCGCAAAGAAATTGGCACACATCCCTTTTGCCACAACCAAGGCAAACGATGCCAATATTCGCAAGCTTCTTCCTTACGGTTAATTATTATTACTAATAAAATTTTGTTATGACACGTGTTAAACGCGGAGTTGGTACCCGCAAGCGCCACAATCGCTTACTCAAAGCTACGAAAGGTATGAAAGGTCTTCGCAGCCGTACCGTTAAATGGGCTAAAAATGCCCGTGCCAAACAGGGTCAGAACAGCTACGTGGGCCGCAAACTGCGCCGCCGCGATATGCGTTCTCTCTGGATTACCCGTATCAATGCTGCATGCCGCGCCGAGGGTTTAAGCTACAGCCGCCTGGCTTCCGGTCTTCTGAAAGCCAAAGTTGCCGTTGACCGCAAAATTCTTTCCGACCTGGCTGTGAAGAATCCTGACATTTTCAAACAGTTTGTGGAGATTGCCCGCAATGAAGTAACAAAGAAATAGATTTGTGAATTAGACTCAAAACTAAAAGCCTCCTGATGGGGGCTTTTTTAGTGTTTATCTCTGCCCTGAGCATTGACGAAATGGGCTTTTTATTGTATATTGTGGTCCTTTCTTAATATTTCCTTTATGCTGTAAAAAGCTTCATCTTATTTTAAGGCTGCAATGCTTACTGGCGCACTGGCTTCTCAGGCTGTTAACTGCGGCGGGAAAGTTGACTGTAATAGCGCTACAGTATTTGTCATTGATGATACTAAACCGACTACTTTCGACAGATGCGCAAATTTTATGGATGAAGTACCGTTAAAAGGTCAGGAATATCCGGTGCGTTTGCCATATTATGACCCAACAACTTTGAATCATATGGTTCTTTTGAAATCTGTTGATAGTGTTCGCCAAGCCTGTAATAAAATTTTGGATGGTGAAGTGGATTCCGAAAATCCGATTATGAACGCCCCAACTCAACTTATCTGCAACTATTTTAAGATTGATGAAAAGGGTGACATTATCCGTGACCCGAACACCGGCAATACTTTTACTGTACTCCCAATAACTGATGCACCATGGGTGAACTGCAAAAAACTTGATGGTGACGCTGCAGAAATTGTTAAATATACCGGTGAATTGCAGGTAGCTGAAGGTGGTGAACCGACTTTCACTTTTGTAGGTAGAGATCTTACGGAAGTTGCTGCACAAAAAGGTGATCGCTATCAGGCGACCTGTTTCATGCCTCAAGCCTGCCCTGCAGAGCGTCGTTCATATCGATGTACTTCTTGGGATGCAGATCCTCAATATCAGACCTGTGATTTTCTTGAGTATGCCACTGTTACTGCCACCAAAGCTGACTGGAAAGAGATTAATAAAAAAGTGAATGATTGTTATTTTGTGGATTAGGAATATTATTAATTCCATTCATCTCAATTTATGTCTGAACGTCCTGCGGCAAAAAAATCTGTGGAACTAGATGTCGATGATGAGGTCACTCCGCCATATGGCAGGCCCGTTGCTCCTGTGGCGCCGGCTCCAATTAAAAGATCGGCAGATCCGGTACTCCGGATTATTTCAAGTATGAGGGATTCGCAACCAATGCTTATTGAAAAAACTCCACCGAAAGGGGTAACGATTTCGATTCCGATTGGAAAACATTCTTTAGAGTTTCTGGAAATTTGCATGAAGACCCGCTTGAAATCCGTCGACGAGTTGGTGGATAAATTCGAACAAATTGCCGCAGAGGAGAATGCTGATCTTACTCACGGGCTGGATTTGGGATCACAAACACTCAATATTTTGCTCGTCAAAAAAGTGGGCGTTACGTACCGCAGTATGAGCCCCGCGAATAGGGCCTTTATCGAGCTTTTTGATTGTGAAGAGGTGCCGGCGGATCCGGTGCTTTTTTTGAAGTAGAATTTGAAAAATTTTATTGCACTTCGAAACTGGTGAAACTTTCTTTTGGTTCCATGTAGTCGATTTGGACCTCTTCAACGTTGGCGGCGGCGGGCCCTTTGTGGCACCACTGTAAAAATTCGGCGAGCGCGGTGGGGGCTCCCTGTGCCATGATTTCAACAGCACCATCATTTGTGTTGCGGGCCCAGCCGGTGACATTTAATTTTTGGGCAAGTGAGCGAGCCTCGGCGCGGAAGGATATTCCCTGAACTTTGCCTTTAACAAGAGCGTGTGCTGTTTGCAGAGACATGATGTGGACTTATTTGCCGATGGTTTCGATCTTCACAGATTTAATCAGAACCAGTTTACTTGGTTTTTCAGTGTGAGGAACCTGGAGGTCCTGGATTTTTTCAGCAACATCCATGCCTTCATAAACCTGACCGAAGATTGAGTATCCTCCGTCAAGGAATGATGCTCCTTTTTTGCTGGTGACAATGAAAAACTGACTGCCGTTGGTGTCCGGACCGGCATTGGCCATGGAAACTGTGCCGTATAAATGTTTGAGTGAAGGTGCAATTTCGTCCGGGAGTTCTGTGCCCGGGCCTTTGTAACTGTATCCGCCAGTTCCGTTTTTATTAGTGAAATCACCTGTCTGGATCATGAAATCTTTCACTACGCGGTGGAAAGGCGTGTCTTTATATTTGCCAGATTTGGAGAGTTCGATAAAGTTTTTGCTGATTTCAGGAACCTGTTCTGTGAAAATTTTGAATTTGATAGTGCCCATATCGGTTTCGAGGATGGCAACTGTGTCACCGGCTACTGGGGCTGCTGTCTGAGGGTTGGAATCGGTCATGGTGGAGTCGGTTTTAGTGGTAGAAGTATTTTTAGTTGTGGCATCTTTACTGTCTGAATCGTTGCTGCGGGTGTCGCTGTAGCTATCTGTGGTTCCCTGGGCGGTATTTGGCGTGATTTGCGGTTCGCATCCGGCTAATAGTGAAAAAATGCTTAAGCCTAGGGCTAAAATGGCTAATTTGTTTTTCATAAAGAGGGTATTAGATATTGTTTTTCTTTGTCTATTTTGCTATCTTTTGAGCCATATTTCAACTCTCATATGAGGAAATTCATCAAAAACTGTGTTTTGCAGCTTTTAGTGGCTTTGGCAAGGGTGCGGATCAGAAGGCTGCGCCTGGTAATTATTGGCGTAACCGGGTCTATTGGAAAGACCAGTACCAAGGATGCTATTTATACGATTTTGCACAGTCGTTTCCCAATCCAACGCAGTGAAAAAAGTTATAATACAGAGTTTGGGATGCCGTTGGCGATTTTAGGGCAGGATTCGGGATTTTCTTCACCATGGAAATGGCTGATGGTGATGTTTGGATCTTTGTGGAATGCTTTTGTGGGTGGTCGCAATGTTCATATGCTGGTTGCGGAAATGGGTGTTGATAAACCGGGAGATATGGTGCAGCTTTTGAAACTGGCCAAACCGGTGGTTGGCGTGATGACAAATATTCGTCCGGTTCATTTGGGAGAAGGGCAGTTTAAGGATCTTGAAGATATTTTTAATGAAAAGAAAAAACTGGTTGAGTCGCTGGCGGAAAAAGGTGTGGCGATTTTGAATGCGGATGACCCGTATATTATTTCTTTGCGCGATAAGTTACGTTGCAAAACACTCTGGTACGGTGCGGCTGAAAATGCTGACCTCAGACTGCTTGAAGCAACTTCTTCTAATGATGGATTATTGTTGAGTGTTGTTTTTAAGGGGCAGGTTGGGACTGTGACATTACCTTTATTGGGTGGTTTCCAGGCCTATGTTTTATTGCCGGCGATTGCTGTTGCTTTAACACAAGGGTTTGAACTGCAGGAGGCTCTTGAGGCACTGAAAAATTATCAACTGCCTGCAGGTCGTATGAATCCGATTGCAGGAGTGAATGGTTCACTGATTATCGATAGTTCTTATAATGCTTCGCCTGAGGCGGTTAAAGAGGCGCTGCAGGTTTTGAAAAGTATGGGCGGCAGAAGAATTGCTGTTCTTGGAAATATGAATGAGCTTGGGGAAAAAGGAGAAGCTTTTCATCGTGAAGTGGGCAAACATATTTTGGGTAGTGCAGATATTCTTTTGACTGTTGGCGATGATGCCAAGCATCTGGCTGATGAGGCTTTGAAGAGTGGATTTGATGCTTCTATGCATAAGCATTTTGCCAATGCAGCAGAGGCTGCGGAGTTTTTGAAAACGATTATTGCCCGCCAGGATACTGTTCTGGTGAAAGGGTCGCAGAATAAAATTCGTCTGGAACGACTGGTGAAAACTTTGATGAAAAATCCGGAGCAGGCGAGTGAACTGTTGGTTCGCCAGGGACCTGAGTGGGATAAAATTGATTAATTTTTTGCATGCTGAAATACCAATGGAACATTATCGGACAGGATAATACCCTGAAGGCTCTGGAGCAGGATTTAGCCAGCGGGAAGCTGTCGCATGCCTATCTTTTTGAGGGGACGGATAATGTGGGAAAGTTTACGGCTGCAAAAATTTTTGCGCATATTGCCCAGTGTCCGAACGATTTTTGTCACACCTGTTCAACGTGTCTGGAGATTGAAAAAGGTTACCACTCCGATACGATTGAGGTGGCTGATGACGGCGAGTCCATCAAGATTGAAGCGGTGCGCGAAGCGCTGGCAAAACTGAATTTAAGTAAGCAGAGTCCTTATAAAATTTTTCTGGTACAGAACATTGAGCGTATGACGACCGAGGCTGCGAATGCCATTCTGAAAACGCTGGAAGATCCTCCGGAGAATGTGATGTTTTTACTCACAACCAGCCGTCTGCAAGATGTGCTGCCGACAATTATTTCCCGTGTGCGGGTGATGCATTTTCACCGATTGAGTGATGAACAGGTGAAAGAGGTCCTGTTGCAATTATTCCCGTTGGCCGAACCGGCGATGATGGATTTGATTGCCACGTATGCGGTGGGGAAGCCCGGAAAAGCTTACCGTTTGATGCATGAGCCCGGCCTTCTGGAAACCTACCAAAAACGGTATACTGCCTTTGATGTACTTTTACAAAAACGCGACGTGGCTGACGGGTTTGTGATGGTGAACGATCTGGTGAAAAGCGCCAAGGAGGAAGAAAATGCTCATGAACTGAACGACTTTCTGGATCTGTTTCTGGCCATGGTGCGCCGTCAAATGGTGCAGGCTCACGACGACCCTGAAGCAATGCTCAGACTTGGGAAACTGGCGGATAAAACTTTACACGTTTTTGATCTGCTCAAACGAAATGTGAACACACGGCTTTTACTTGAAAATTTGATGTTATCTTTATGATTCAATTTTGGATTATTATTATCGGGCTGGCGGTACTTGGTGTGATTTTTTTCCGACGCTATTTAGTGGTTGAACATGGTGTCACTGTTAAATCGGCGCTTTTTCGAAAGAAAAATATTTTTCGTCATGTAGAGCATCCAGAAACTTTGAATCTCACAGTAGAGGAGATGTTGCCTGCGCCGGAGACTGTGGACAGCAAAGACCGGGCCAAGGCCGACACTTTGGTACGAAAAGCGGAGATCGGTCTGGGACGCGGCGCCTTGAAAGAGTCTGAGCAGCAATTAATTAAAGCCTTGGCCCTCGATCCAAGTTCAGTGGATGCTTATAACAAATTGGGTCTGATCTATTTGCAGCAGGGTTTGTTTGGCAAAGCTGAAAGTATCTATCGAAAACTGACACTCACATTGTCTAATGAGCCTGCGTATTTTGGGAATCTGGGTATGGCCCTCTACAGCCAGGGGAAAATGGATGAAGCAAAAGTTTCCTATAAAAAAGCGCTGGAACTTGATGCCACACGCCCGGGTCGTTTCTTCAGTCTTGGCCGAATTTTCACAGAACTGAACGAGGTTGATGAGGCGATTATTCATCTGAAAAAAGCTGTGGCGATGGATGAACGTAATCTGGATTATCTCCTCACGCTGGCGCAACTCTACGTAGATAAAAAGATGATGGTGGAAGCCAAGCAGTTATTGGGAGAGATTTTACTGATTGCCCCTGACAACGAAATGGCGCTCCTCTTAATTGACAAGGCACGTGAAAAAGAAGGACCGGAAGTGAAGCTTCCTGAAGAAGAGGAAAAGAAATAATTTTTATTAAAGCGTGCTCTTAGGAACCTCGGCCACAACCTTTGGTTTTGGTGGATCTGGTGGTGGAATCGGGTGGTAGTTGCTGGTGATAGTTTCTTTGATCTCTTTACCGCCCTTGGTCAAAATGCGGTACCATTTCCAGTTTAAACCGCCGCCGTAAGGGCCATCCATAGCTACGGTTCGGCCGTCACTTGTGCCGTAGAATTTGAAGTAGGCGTTGGAGTCTTCAGCGTATGACTGAATGAGGATAGATGCAGGAGTGTCATTTACGAATTTCAAATCCTGGCCACCAATGTAAATGGTTGCGTCGAGGCCTGTGCCCATGGACTGGCCGTAGTAGGAAATTTTCCAGGTGTGTTCGCGGCGTTCGGTAATTGGAAGTCCGGCAAGAAGTGCGGCGCGATAAGCGGTTGTTGAAACCTGACAGATACCTCCGCCCATTTCCAGTTCAACTTTATTTTTCTTGATCACGTGTTCCAGTTTGTAGCCGTGTGCTCCATCAACATCGCCAAGCTGCGTGTTGAATGAGAACTCTTCGCCAGGTTTGATGATCACGCCGTTGAAACGTTGAATACCGTGTGAAATGTTGAACATACGGTTGGTTGGGGAACCATAGTAGCTGGAGTGACCGGTTGCCAACAGTTCATGAATACCGAGCTCCTTGAGGTCGTCAGAGATGGTTACCGGAGCTTTTTCGGTGATGACCGGCACTGGAACATCAGTGAGGCCGTTGTTCGTTGCCAGGGCGATTACAGACATTAAGCGATTGCGTGGAACGGATTTGCCGTCTTCACCTTTGCCGTCGATGTTAATTGTGCCATCCTCATTTTTACTAATGCTCACAGGTGAGGTTGGGATCTCAATTTTTTTGATAAAGTCTTCATGCAGAACCGGATCAAGAACCGCGCCGTTTACTTTCACCTCCAAATTGGAGTTCAGTTCGACCGGACTTTCCTGGCCAATAACTACCTCTTTTTGGTCCAGCTGCACCGGCAGCGTGATGTTGGTTCCTTTAAAATGAAGTGCTGGTTTTTCACCGAGTTCAACTGCATCTAGATGATCGCTTAACGTAAGTTTGTAGTTTTTATCCTCAGCCTTGAGCGTGAGCGGTTTTTGAATTTTGGCAATCAGTGCATCTTTTTGTTCAGTAAGTTTTTCTGCTGTGATGCGTGGTTTTTCATCCTGGGTTGTCACTGTGATAGCGTTTGCTTCAAGGTGGGCAAAGTTGGTGCGGAGACTTGCCAGTAAGCGTTCTTCGTTCATGGATTTGCCGGCTTTTTCAGGCTGCACTACAAAGTTTTTATCCTGGAAAACTATGGCTGCATTCTTGGCGCGCAATTCACTCAGGCCCAATTTTTTTTCCAGGGTTTTGAGTGCAAAGTTACTGTCGTAGGTAAACTGGAACGGGACCTCGCGCGGAAGAATGGCGCTGAGGGTGATAAGTAATGGATTCGTCTCTAAAAAGCGGTAGCGGGGGAGAGTGGCAAAGGTCTGATCAACATCAAAATGTACACCCAATTCTTTAGGAGTAGCCTGAATTTTCTGGCCCTGATACTCAAAAGATATTGGTGTTTCCAGGAACTTCTGGACCTCCTGATCTACAACTGCTTTGGCTTCGGCTCCTGTCTGCAGGCCGATCTGGATGCTGCCGATTTTGGTATTGGCGTAGACTTTGCCGTTGAACCAGAGCTCGCCTACAAGCAAAATTGATACTACGGCAACGATACCGACCATGGTTAAACTGCCGTTTTTCACAAAAAGGATGGCCTCATTTTTGAGATTTTGCAATTTTTGGGGGTCGATGTCATTCCAAAAACCGGCAAAAAACTCCTGCACCTGGGTTTTTAAGGCGATGGCATAACTGGTGCTAGACAGCTCTTCCTGGGCTTGTGCTAGCGCTTCTGGCTGTTTCTGTTCTTTTCCCATGGGGGAACAACGAAAATGGGCTGGGACCAGATTATATCAGATTTTGGCAAAATCCATTACATTTTTTCGTCTGCTGGAGCCTCGGAAGGGATCTTTTTGAATTCATCATTTTTCTCCTTTTTGTCTTTTTTCATCAAACGACCTAATTTGCCCATGATTCCTTGCTTGCGTTCTTTGGTGTGATTTGGCTTCTCTTCGGCCTTTTTGTGGCTTGATTCCTCTTTTTTTGGCGCCATAGCCATACCTACAACTGAACCGACTGCCACCCCGACGATTGCCCCCATAATCAGTTTATCGACGCGGGTATTTTTCTTGGCTTTGTGATCAATAACCTCATCTGAAGGTTTTTCGTCTTCAGGGAGTTCCAGGGGGAGTTGTTGTTCAGCCTCTTCCTGTTTTCTGAGCTCTTCTTGCTTCTTGAGCTCCTCTTCACGCTTTTTCTTTTTTTTGCCGAATCCGAACATATATAAATTATTAATCGTACTGGATGTAGACTTTCAGTCCTCTTATCAATTTTATTGCACTTAGGGCCGCGTTGCAACCGTTACCTACGCTGCTGGCTACTTGAGGGGGGCTTCCGGTGCAGTCGCCTGCGGCAAAAAGGCCCGGGATATTGGTTTTTCCGTCCAGGTCGACTTTGATGTAGTTGTTGTTGAGTTCCAGGCCCATTTTTTTGGCAAAGGAGATGGCTCCGGCGACGCCGACTGCCATAAAGTACCCATCGAAAGCCATTTCTGTGCCGTCAGTTAGAATGAGTTTTTCGGCTTTGCCGTTGCCGTTAATCTCTTTGATGCGGACGGTTTTTTGCATTTGAATGTTGCTTCCTTCCAGTGCAGCTTTGATTTCTGGCGAAAAGTTGAACTCTCTGCCATGACTTAAAATGGTGATGTCTTTGGTGTAGTTGAGAAGTTGCAGTGCCTCTTCGCCGGCGTAGTTGCCGCTGCCGATGACTACGACTTTTTTATTTTTGAAGAAAAAGCCGTCGCACACTACGCAGTATGAGATGCCTTTGCCGGTAAGTTCTTTTTCATTTTTGATGCCGCTTAAGGCGTAGCTTTGGCCGGTGGCGATGATCACGGTTTTACTATGATACTCTTTTTGAGCGTGATCTTTTGCCGTAAAAGTTCCGTCGTCGTTGAATTTGAGATCGACGATTTCTGTACCGATATGTTCTGTGCCGAACTGCTTGGCCTGCTCCATTCCAAGGGCGGTGAGTTCAGGTCCGGTGGGGGCTTTGGGAAAACCGAAGTAGTTGGCGATGATGTGAGATTTATACAGATTGCCTTTGGTTTCATCGCCGAAGATTACCGTTTTGAGCTGAGATCGTGATCCATAGATGGCGGCACTGAAGCCGGCCGGGCCGGCGCCGATAATCAAAATATCGTAGAGATTTTCTGCCATGACAAATCAAAAATTACTATTTAGAAGCGGCTGTTTTTTTCTTGGCCGTGTCGCTGTTCGTAGTGCGACGAATGACGTTGATCTTAATTTTACCGGGGTAGGCAACGCTATTCTGAATCTCCTCGGCGATGTTGGTTGCGAGAGGTTTGAGATCGTCGTCGTTGAGAACTGTTGCTTCAACCAGAACGCGAACTTCACGGCCGGCGGAGATGGCAAAAGTTTTTTTGACGCCTTCGTAGGAGTTGGAGATGCCTTCAATAGCCTGGATGCGTTCAATATATTTTTCGAGTGATTCCTGACGTGCACCCGGGCGGCCTGCGGAAATTGCATCACCGGCTTTTACCAACATGGCTTCGGCGGTGCGTTGCGGGATGGCGTCATGATGTGCCCAAGCTGCATGAATTTCATCTTCGCTGAAGGTGTATTTCTCCATGATCTCCTTGGTGAGAACGTCATGCGGGAGGCCCACTTCCTGATCGATAGCTTTCCCAAGATCGTGGAAGAATCCGCCGATTTTGGATGTTTCCATATCCAGGCCCAGCTCAGCGCCAAGCATCAAAGTGAAGTAACCTACCTCGTATGAGTGTTTCAAAATGTTTTGTCCGTAGCTGGTACGGAACTGCAAGCGGCCAACAACTTTGGCGAAATCGTCCGGGAATTTACGGTGGTCGAGTTCGAGTTTTTTGATAACGTCGGTACCGATGCGGATGAGATTTTTTTCTACAGTTTTCTGAACTTCGGCCATGGCGAATTTTATTTTGTCGCCGTTCACAATTCTTTCTTTTACAAGACGTGCGATGGTTTCGCGGGCGATGTGTTTTTTCACCAGATCAAAACAAGAGATGATAATAGTATTTGGGGAGTCGTTGAAAATAATATCGCAGCCCGTGAGCTCCTCCAGGAGCACAATGTTTTCCATATTTTTTCCGAGGATGCGGGCCTTCATTTCATCGCGAGGTACTTCGATAGTTGTGCTGATTTTTTCTACTGACGTCGGAGCGGCGTAACGTTGGATGACGCTTGCTACCATGTTTTTTGCCAGACGAACTTTGTTTTCTTCCGTGTCTTCAACGTGTTTGCGAAGACGGTCTTCGGAGGCAAGTTCAAGATCCTGCTCTAGGTTGTGCATGAGTTCACTTTTGGCCTGCTCAACGCTTTGTCCGCTTTTTTGTGAAAGTTTTTCCGTGAACTGATTCTCGATCTCTTTGCCCTGCTTTTGCAAATTGGTCATGAGTTCGTTTTCAAAGTTGAGGGCAGCCTGGATCTCAAGATTTTTTGCCTCCTTTTTCTGAACCTGTTCGGTTTTGGAGGTGAGAAGATTTTCAATACGTTTGTGCTGCTCTTTTTTTGTTTGCTCATCTTCGTGACCCTGTTTTTTCATATCCAGATTTTTGGCGCGGCTATCTTCACGAAATTTATTCGCCTGAGTGTGCGCTTTATTCAAGATTTCGTTGGCTTGATGTTGATACTCCTCAAGTGACTCTTTAACTTTTGGTTTGATCAAAAAATAGCCGGCGGCGGCGCCCAGCGCGAGGCCGATCAGGGAGAGAAGTACATTGGTGAGTTCTGCATCCATAAATTCTTCTTAGTGCTTATGCATTGTAGCCTTTATTAAGCCTTTCGTAAATCTTCCACAACTGATGCGATTATCTGGCTTGCACGGGTTACTTCCTCCTCGGTGTTGTGGTGGCCAAGGGTCAGGCGAAGACTGTTTTTGGTGAGCTCCCGGGGCAGGCCTAAAGCCATTAAGACGTGTGACGGGTCCAGGGATCCGGAGGTGCAGGCCGAGCCCGACGAGGCAGAGATGCCTTCCATGTCCAGGCGCAGGAGTAACGATTCACCATCGGCCGATTCAAAGGAGATATTTACGTTGTTGGCCAAACGCCGAACTGGATCTCCATTCAGCCTGGTTCCAGAAATTGCCAAAAGATTTTTAATAAAAAGATCGCGAAGCTTGAGAAGTTTCGGGAGATTTTGATCCTGTTCCTGCATTGTTAAGTTCAGGGCTTCAGCCATGCCCACGATACCTGCAACATTTTCCGTGCCGGCGCGCATGCGGAACTCCTGGCCGCCTCCATATATAAGAGGTGCAATTTTGATGCCTTCTTTGAGGTAGAGGACGCCGACGGCTTTGGGGCCGTAGATCTTGCTGCTGTTCAGAGTCATGGCATCGATTCCTAGAGTTGGGATGTCGATGGGGATCATGCCGGGGGCCTGGCAGGCGTCAATGTGCAGGAGAACTTTTTTATCGTGAAGGATTTTGCTGATGGCGGGGATATCCTGAATTGTGCCGATTTCGTTGTTGGCGTAGATGATGGAGGCCAGAATGGTTTGCGGGGTGATGGCTTTTTCGAGATCATCGAGATTAATAAAGCCGTTGGCGTCGACATCGAGGTAAGTTACCTGGAAGCCGCGGCGTTCAAGTTCCTGGCAGGAGTGGAGGACGGCGTGATGTTCAATTTTGGTGGTGATAATGTGGTTGCCGTTTTTTTTGTAGGCTTCGGCCAAGCCGAAA
>Ga0207689_10004085_pt1 | contig 13272 bp, 13 predicted proteins | sample KBSMisM52_FD_184312 | JGI IMG/M metagenome (GOLD analysis project Ga0207689, IMG submission 184312) | Miscanthus rhizosphere microbial communities from Kellogg Biological Station, Michigan, USA - KBS Miscanthus M5-2 (SPAdes) (version 2) | ecosystem: Host-associated > Plants > Roots >... | reverse complement strand
CCCGCCGGCGCGCGGCTCGCCGGCGCGATCTCGATCGCCAGCTGGGTGGTGGTGGTCATGGCGGGCCGGATGATGTCGTACACGATGTTCTAGAGGCCTTTAGCCTTTAGCCTCTGGCCTCTAGGTACGACGCTTGCCAAAGGCAAGAGGCCAAAGGCTGAAGGCAACACCCGCGGCCATCAGTCCGATCGACCACAGCTGCGCGAGCGTCAGCGGACCAAGGACGGGCGCGTTGATGCGCACGAACTCGATCGCGAACCGGGTCGCGCCGGCCAACACGAGGTAGCGCGAGAGCACCACGGCGTCGGGAACGCCGTGGCGGCGCCACCGCACGAGCAGCCACGCGATGATGACGAGCGGGACGGCCTCGTACAACTGCGTGGGATGCACGGGCACATCGGTCGGTGGCAGCCCCTTCGGAAAGGCCACTGCCCATGGCAGCGTGCTCGGGCTCCCGTAGTCGTCGCCCACCAGAAAACATCCGACGCGCCCGATCGCATGGCCGAGCGCGAGCCCGGGGCTTGCCGCCGCAAGGCCGCGGACGAGCGGCACGCGGTAGCGGCGCAGCGTCGTCAGCCCCGCGGCGAGCCCTCCGGCCAAGCCTCCGAACCAGCTCAAACCGCCGCGGCTCAAGAGGAGATCGAGAAACGGGGCGGTGCGGTGGAACTCGATCGCCCAGATCAACTTCGCGCCGGCCAGCCCGCCAAGGACTCCGGCCAGGGCGGCATTGATCGCGTCGCCCGGGAGGCCAGCGCGCCGCAGCTCGCGTTGGAAGACGAACATGCCGGCCAGGGCGCCCAGGGCCACGAGCACGCCGAAGCTCGTGATCTCGAAGTCGCCGATGCGCAGAAAAGTGGGATACACAGGCCGTGGCCAGTGCTGATCAGCGAGCCTCGAACGCCGCGGTCACCCACGACGGCGGATCCGGCTCGCCCTTGGCGGGCATGCCCTTGGTCTTCGACCAGCGGTGGATCCACGAGAAGCCGCCGGCCCCGGCATAGTCGTCGCGAAGCCGATAGGCGTCGTCGGATAGCGCTTCGTCGAGGGTCACGAACCGGTAGCCGCGGCGGCGGAACATGTCGAGCAGGTCGGGCATCAGGTCGGCGTTGAGCTGGTTGTCATGAATCAGCAGGATCTGCGGGAACTCGCGCCCCGCCACTTCCGCTGAACGCTTCTCGAAGAACTCGACGACCGACTCCATGTACGGGAGGTACTCGCGGCGCACGCGCTCGCGATGCTCCGGGCGCGTATAGAGCGTGGCGTACATGTAGTCGCTGTTGTCGAGTGTGACCGGCGCCGCGCGGTAGCCGGCGTCGTCGAGAAACTTCTGCAAGCCGGCTTTGATCTCCGGCGTTGGACCGGCGTGCAGATACGGATGCCGGAAGTAGCGCAGATGCCGGCCGCGCGCCTCGAGCGCGGCGCGCAGCAGCGGCTCGCCCTTCGTGACGTCGGCGGTGTAGTCCGCCAGCGGCACCTTGTTGATGTCCGGGTGCGAATAGGTGTGGTTGCCCAGCTCCGCGCCAGCGTCGAGCCACAGGTCGAGGAGGCGTCGCAGCTTGTCGGCCCCGAGCGCCAGCTCGTGATGCGCGTTGACGAATCCGGTGACCGGAATCCGCTGGTCGCGAAACGGGCGCAGCAGCCGCTCGTTGATCGCATACACCGCGTCGAACGACGGTGAGCTGCCATCGCCGGCCTTTGGCAGGTCGTCGATCGTGATGGCGACCGCGCGTTGTGGAGTCTGCGCATGCGCGGTCAGGCCCACGAGCACCGCCACGACGACGGCGGCGGCGAGCATGCGCGTCATTGCGGATTGCGCAGCCGGCTGTGACGGTAGCCGTAGAGCGCGTAGAGCACCCCGCCGATCACCAGCCAGATGCCGAACCGCTCCCACGCCTGCCGCGGCAGGCCGAGCATCACGAACAGACAGGCCAGAATCCCCAGCGGCGCCACCACCCACACGAGCGGCACGCGGAACGGACGTTCTCGCTCCGGTTCTTTCACCCGCAGGACCAGCACGCCGGCCGCCACGAGCGCGAAGGCGAACAGCGTGCCGATGTTCGTCAGGTCGTAGGTTTCGGCAGCGTCGCCAATGAGCGACCCCAGGGCGACGACGATGCCGGTGATGAGCGTCGTCGTGTAGGGCACGCGCGTTTTCGCATCGACCGTGGCCGCCCACTTCGGCAGGAGGCCGTCGCGCGCCATGGCGAAGAAGATGCGCGGCTGGCCGTACTGGAACACCAGGAGCACGGCCGACATCGAGACGGCAGCGCCGAGCGCCACGATCATGCCCACGCTGCCGAACCCGGTCAGCTTCAGCGCCTCGGCCAGCGGATCGGCCACCGCCAGCTGTTTGTACGGCACCATGCCGGTGAGCACCGCGCCGACGACGACGTAGATGATCGTGCAGATGGCCAGCCCGCCCAGGATGCCGATCGGCAGGTTGCGCTGGGGATTGCGCGTCTCCTCTCCCGCCGTCGAGATCGCGTCGAAGCCGATGTAGGCGAAGAAGACGATCGCCGCGCCCTGGTGAATGCCGGTGAACCCGTTCGGCGCAAACGGCGTGTAGTTCGCCGGAGTGATCGCGGTGAGCCCCGCGCCCACGAAGAGCGCCAGGGCGAGGAGCTTGATCACCACCATCACGTTGTTGACGCTGGCACTCTCCCGCGCGCCCCGCAGCAGCAGCCACGTGATCAACATCACGATGCCGAAGGCCGGCAGGTTGACGAGGATGGGCAGGCCCGCCACGCGCGGGGCGGTGTCGAGCAGCGCGTGGACATCGGGATTGGAACTGAGGAGGGCGGTGCGATACCCGGTGGTGAGCCACGCCGGCAGGTCGATGCCGGCGCCGCGCATGAGGGTCATGAAATAGTCGCCCCACGATATCGCCACGGCCACGTTGCCGACGGCGTACTCGAGCACCAGGTCCCAGCCGATGATCCACGCGACGATCTCGCCGAGCGTCGCGTAGGAATACGCGTAGGCGCTGCCGGCTTGCGGAATCATCGCGGCCAGCTCCGCGTAACAGAGCGCGGCCAGCGCGCACGCGGCGCCGAGCAGGACGAACGAGAACACCAGCGCCGGGCCGGCCCCGAGACGCACCACGACGCCGTCCGGCCCCACCTGCCCCGCCGCGGCGGTTCCGATCGCGCCGAAGATGCCGGCGCCGATCACCGCACCGATCGCCAGCATCACCAGGTCGCCGGCGCCGAGCACGCGTTTCAGTGAGTGCGGTGAATCCGACGTGTCGAGCGCGGCAATCGGCTTGCGATCGAAGAGGCTCATGCGTGTCTCGAACTGACGCCACCGAAACGATAGGCGGTGTCGTTGGTGGCCACCGACAGCGCACCCGACGGGCCGAAGGCCACGCCAACCAGCGCGTTGCCGGAGACGACGAGCTCCGGCTCGCTGTCCGGGTCGCGAAACCGGTAGAGACCGCCGGCGCCAGCCAGCGCGTCGGTCACGTGCAGCAGACCGTCGGGCGAGAACGCCAGCCCCTGGGGCCGCCCCATCGTGTGAGGCAGCGTCCGCACCTCGCCATCGGCGCCGATGCGATAGATGTGGTCGTAGGTGCCGAGGGTGGGTGCGCTGACGAAGAGTTCGCCCCAGGGGCTCATCGCCAGGTGAAACGCGGCGATGCTCGGCGGGAGCGTGGCGAAGGGCTTCGCCGCACCGTCGCGCACGCGGAAGATGGTGCCCGAACGGTCGCCCACGTACATCCAGCCGTCGTCATCGAAAGCGAGCCCGCACGCCACGCCCAGCTCCGACGCCACCTGCGTGTGCGTGCCGTCGTCAGCGACGCGGTAGACGGCTCCGTCGAAGCGGCTCGACACGTAGAGCTCGCGATCGGGCCCGAACGCAAGCGAGGTGGCGTTGACGATGCCGGACACGAACGGCTCGCGCGCGCCCGGCGTGGCGACGCGGAACACGGACACCGGCGCCTCCTGACCGCGCGGTCCGCTGTAGGTGACGTAGAGGCGCCCCTCGGCATCGAAGGCGGGGTTGTCGACCTGATGCAGACCGGTCGCCCAGGGCACGCCGACTTCCACGCGCGTGGCGCCGTCGTTTTCGATCTCGAGGACCAGGTTCTCGCCTTCGACCTCGGCGGGGACCAGCACGACCAGGCGGGTGGGCGACACGAACGCCACGATCGCCGGGTGGCCGCCCACGCGAACCGCGGGTGGCGCGTCCGTCGGGAACCCGCTGCCGTGCACGACGACGCGCGCGCCCTCGACGGCCTTGTCCGGGCTGACCTCAGAGATGGTGGGCAGAGTCCTCGCCTCTGGCGAGGCTCGGCTCGCCTTTCCAGTGTTTGATTGCCCGCCTTCGGCGGGGCTGGTTACGGGCTGTCGTCGTCGGCGTCGAGCTCGACGTTCCAGTATAGATAGTCGCGCCAGCTCTCGGGGGCGTTGTGGACGCCGAATGTGATGCGAATCGCGGTGGCCGGAGCCGAGTCGGGCCGCTTCGGCGTGCGCATCAGGCGCATACCCGCCTCAGCCGGCGTGCGCCCGCCCTTCTTGCGGTTGCAGCCCACGCAGCACGTGACGATGTTCTCCCAGTCCTTTCGCCCGCCTTGCGCCACCGGCACCACGTGGTCGAAGGTGAGCTCGGGCGTCGCGAACGCCTTCCGGCAGTACTGACAGGTGTGGTGGTCCCGGGCGTAGATATTCAGCCGGGAAAAAGGCACGTAATCGAATCGGCGGCGGATTTTGACGAACCGGAGGAGGCGGATGACCGAGGGCAGCTTGAAGCTGACGGACACCGACCTTATCTCGCGCTCATGATGCGCGATCACCTCCACCTTCCCCTGGCACCAGAGCGTTATCGCCTTCTGCCAGTTGACGACCTTCAGAGGTTCGTAGGTAGCGTTGAGAAGGAGCGCCTGCTCCATACGTGGGATGATGCCCGGACGCTGCTGACACTGTCAAGGGACCGGGTTACCATAACCGCTAACGAACGCAGTGATTTACACCGATAGACGCACGCCGGCGGCCGACTCGCGCCCCGTGGCGCTGGTGCTCGTGGCCCTCATCGCGACGGGATGCGCCTCGAGCGGCGCCGTGCCCAAGCCGTTCCCGGGCGCCTCCACACCGGCAGGCCGGCCCGCGGCCGCTCCACCCAGGATCGCCCAGCCTTCGCCAGCAGGCGAGGCCGGCGACCCGCTCGCCGCGTCGCCCGACGCCGGGATCATCGTGCCGCCAGTACCTGACGTGACGCCGGGCACGCTGGCCCTGGCCACGGCGTTGGACCTCCGCGGCGTGCCGTACCGCAACGGCGGCAGCGACCCCAGCGGTTTCGACTGCAGCGGGCTCGTGCAGTGGGCGTTCGCGCGCAACGGGCGCGCGCTGCCGCGCGAAGCCAAAGAGCAGTTCTTCGTCGGACGCGAGATCGACCGCGACGAGGTGCAGGCCGGGGATCTGCTGTTCTTCGACACCGGCACCAACAGCGTGTCGCACGTCGGCATCGCGCTGGACAACGAAAGCTTCGTCCACGCGCCGCGCTCGAACGGAGTGGTACGGGTAGAGCGATACACGAGCAACTACTGGTCGCGCCGCTACGTCGGCGCCCGCCGCGTCGAGTAGCCCGGATCGCCGAGGGCGGTGTCTATTTCCGCATGCGTCCGCATCTCTGGCTCGTCGTGTGCGCCCTTCTTGCGGGCACCGGCCTCGCGGCGCAAGAGCCCGCGTTCGACGTCGCCTCCATCCGGCCAAGCCAGAGCACGCAGCCGAGCGATATCCGGCCGACACCGTGGGGACGACTGACGGCGACCAATGCCACGGCCAGGAGTCTCATCCTGCGCGCGTATGGCTTGGTGGACGCGCAGCTGATCGGCGCACCGGCCTGGCTCGACGCCGAGCACTTCGAGATCGATGCCCGGGTGGCGACCGCGCCTCCGGGCGGCCCCGAAGCGTTGATTCCGATGGTGCGCACGCTGCTCGTCGAACGGTTCAAGCTCAAGGCGCATTCCGAGACGCGCGAGTTGCCGGCCTACGCGCTCACCTTCGCACGGCGCGATCGGCAGCTCGGCCCGCAGATCCGCTCCACGCAGGCCGACTGCACCAAGGCCAGCACGCTGACCCAGGACGAAGTGCGCGCGGCAGTGCGCGACGGCTGGCCGCAGTGCGGCATGGCCTTCGTCGTGAACTTCTCGACCGCCAGCCCCAACGGCACCAACATCAAGACGCGATTCCGCCGCTCCGGCATCACGCTGCCCGACCTGGCGATCGCGCTGCAGCCGCCCATGGACCGCCCGGTGGTCGATCAGACGGGACTCGACGGCCGCTTCGATGTCGAGTATTCCTACGCGCCGCAACCGCCGACGCCGGGCGTGGAGTCGGCCTTTGGTCCTGATGCGCCGGCGCTGACCGTGGCGCTGGAGGAGCAGCTCGGGCTGAAGCTGGAGTCGCGCCGGTTGACCGTGCCGGTCCTCGTCATCGACTCGATCGATCGGCCGACGGAGAACTAACGAGGGTAATCTAGGGGCGCATGCACCCCTGGCACGACACGTATCTCGACGACACCACGGTCGCCACCGACTTCCCCGTCATCATCGAGATCCCGAAGGGCAGCAAGAACAAGTACGAGCTGGACAAGGAGACCGGTCTCCTGCGGCTCGATCGCGTCCTCTACAGCTCGGTGCACTACCCCGCCGACTACGGTTTCATTCCGCGCACCTACTGCGACGACGGCGACCCGCTCGACGCGCTCGTGCTGAGCCAGGAACCGGTCTACCCGCTCACCATCGTCACCGCGCGCGCCATCGGCGTGATGCGCATGCGGGACGAAAAGGGGATCGACGACAAGATCGTGGCGGTGAGCGTGAACGATCCGGCGGTGGCCGACTACACCGACAAGTCGCAGCTGCCGACGCACGAGCTGCGGCAGCTGCAGCGCTTTTTCGAGGAGTACAAGGCGCTCGAGCACAAGCAGGTCGTCGTGGAAGACATGCTCGGCCCGGCCGACGCGATTCGCATCATCACCGAGGCGCTGGAGCTGTATCGCAAGCTGCGGCGCGGCGAACTCTAGGGCGCGGCGGGCGCGGGCGCCGGTTCCGCGGCAGGTTCCGCCGCGGGCTCGGGCGCCGGCGGCTTCGACCCGATCGGCACACCAGGCGCCCCCGGTTCTTTCGCCGCCTCGTCGTCGAGCGGCAGCGCGGCCTCGGCGGGTGGCGGTGCCTGCGGCCGGCCGCCGATCGGGGGCTCCACAGTGCCCATGCGGGCGAGGATGATGCGCTGGCGGCGCAGCAGACGCGCCGGCGGACGGCCCGGGTTGTAGCGGCGCGGGTTGATGAGCGCGCCGGCCAGGAGCGCCGCCTGCGGCCGCGAGAGCGCGGACGCCGGCACGCCGAAGTAGTGACGCGCCGCCGCTTCCGCCCCCCACACGCCGTCGCCCCACTCCACCACGTTGAGATAGATCTCGAAGATGCGCTGCTTCGAGAGGGCGGCCTCGAGCCGGCGGGTGATGATCAGCTCCCGCAGCTTGCGGAACGGATCGCGTGACGGCGAGAGATAGAGGTTCTTGGCCAGCTGCTGCGTGAGCGTGCTCGCGCCGCGGGGCACGATGCCCTTGTCGAGCGCCTGCTGCACGGCCACGCGAATCTGCTCGACGTCGATGCCTTCGTGCTGCCAGAACGCGCTGTCCTCGGCCGCCAGCACCGCCCGTTTGAGATTGGGTGAGATGCGCGAGTAGGGCACCCAGCGCTGGTCGAAACTGAACGGCTTGCCGTTGCGCTCGGACTCCCGCGCGCGCAGCTCCATGAACGCCGTCGTCTTGGGGTTGGTGGTGGCCAGCCGCCGCACGTCGGGAATGGTGAGGTAGGTGTAGCCGACCGCGCCGAACACGATCGCGCCGGCCACCGCCAGCCAGCGCCACACCGACGGCAGATTCCTACCCGGCAACGACGACCTTGATCTGTGCGCCGGCCTGCGGCTGCGACGCCGCCTCGGCGTGGTTCATCGCGGCAAGAGCCGCGGGGGTGACGGCGCCGGCCGAGCGAGCGGCCAGCGACTGCCAGGTGTCGCCCGGCCGCACCGTGTAGAGCGCGATGCGCGCCGGCTTGATGGCATCGGCTTCGCTGGCCGACAACGGACGGAAGCTGCGCTGGCTGGTCGTGAACGCCGTGTCGTACTCGGAGAAGAGGCCCGGCGCCGCAAGGCCGGCAATCATGTAGACGTTGTCGCCGTGGCGCACGTGCGTGGCGCGGCTCCGCACCTGGCCGAGGCCTTCGACCATGCCGTCGTATTCGCCGACGTGAGCCTCGAGACCCGCGAGCGTGGCCCGCTCGCCGCGCACCAGCCGGAAGCCCGCCTTCTCCATGCTCGCCACGCCGATCGCCTCGACGGACGAACCCTGGGGCTGCGGCACCAGCTGCAGGATCTGGACGACGTCGGCGTTCGGCGCCTTCGACATCACCTGTTGCGGGCTGTTGGCCACCTGCCAGCCGGCCGGGAAATCGAGGCGAAACCGCAGCGGCGGGTGCAGGAAGGTCGTGCCGCGTACGATGCCCTGCGCCGGGTTGTCGCCGAAGATGACGCCGTCCACTTGCGCGCGGATGGACGCGCGGTCGGTGACGAAGCCGGACTTGCCCGCCTTGGCCTTCTGCACCTCGGGGCCGATCTCTTTCACGCGCGCAAGCGGCTCGGGATGCGTGGACAGGAAGTTCGGCACGCCTTTGCGGTCGCCCGCGGCCTCGTCGAGCCGGCCCAGCGTGGTCAGCATGTCGGGCACGCCCTCGGGATCCCAGTTGCCGAGCCCGGCGTAGCGCACGCCCAGCGAATCGGCCTGCAGTTCGTCGGCGCGCCCGTACTTGAGGAACAGCAGACCCATCGCCTGCGCCGACGCCTCCGTGAAGGGTTGCGCGGCCGGGACCAACACGCCGAGCGCGATCAGGCCGGCCGTGCCGCCGATCTGGCGGGTGTACTGTTGCGCCGCGTGGCGCGCGGTGACGTGTCCGATCTCGTGACCGAGCACGCCCGCGAGCTCCGCCTCGCTGTCGAGATACGGCAGGATGCCGCGCGTGACGTAGATGTAGCCGCCCGGCAGCGCAAACGCATTCACCGCCGGCTGATCGACGACCGCAAACTGCCACGGCAGGTTCGGCCGCTCCGACAGCTTGGCCAGACGCAGCCCGATGCCGGTCACGTAGCGCTGGAGATCGGGGTCATCGTAGAGGCCCATCTCCTTCTGGACCTGGGCGTCCGACTCCTTGCCGAGCGCAATCTCCTGCCCCTCGCTCATCAGCGTGACCTCGCGCCGCCCGGTCGCGGGATTGGTGGCGCACGCGGTCAGCGTCGCGGCCGCCAGAGCGGCCGCGCAGAGGCGAAGGAGCATCTCTACACCGCCGTGAGCTGAGAGCGGAGCGCGCTTTCGGCCGCGGCTACGCCGGCGCCGCCGGGCAGACGGTGGCCCTGCGTGGCGAGCGCCGCCTCGAGCGCCGCCAGGAACTGCAGCAGCGTCTGCGGCGTGGAGCTGGCGCCCATCAGGCCGACGCGCCAGATCTTGCCCGCCAGCGGCCCGAGGCCCGCGCCCACTTCGAGATTGAAGGTCTGCAGCAGCGTGCGGCGCACCGCAGCCTCGTCCACGCCCGCGGGCACGCGCACGGTGTTGAGGGTCCAGAGCCGCTCGTTCACGGGCGGCAGCAGCGACAACCCCATGGCTTCGATGCCGGCCGCGAGCGCCCGGTGATGACGCTCGTGCCGCGAGTAGCGCGCCTCGAGCCCTTCCTCTTCGGCCATCAGCAGCGCTTCGCGCAGCGCGTAGATGAGCGACGTGGAGAGCGTGTGGTGGTACTTGCGGCCCTGCCAGTAATCTTCGAGCAGCTTCAAATCGAGGTAGAAGCTGCGGCATTTCACCATCCGCGCGCGCGCCGAGCCCGAGATGGTCACCGGCGACATGCCCGACGGCGCGCCGATGCACTTCTGGCTGCAGGAGTACGCGGCGTCCACGCCCCAGCCGGTCAGGTCCACGGGGTGACCGCCGAGCGACGTCACCATGTCGACGACTGTGAGCGCACCGTGTTCGCGCGCGATGGCCGCCAGCTCTTTCACCGGGTTGATCACGCCGGTGGAGGTTTCGGCGTGCACGACGCCGACGACGTCCGCGCCTTCCTTCTTCAATTCCGCACGCAGGAGCGCGGGGTCCACGGCGCGGCCCCACTCCACGTCGATGCGGCGCACGTGAGCGCCGTAGCGCTCCATGATCTGCACGAGACGATCGCCGAAGTAGCCGGTGACGACGACGACGGCGCGGCAGCCCTCGGACACGACGTTGGCGATAGCGGCTTCCATCGCCGAGGTGCCGGTGCCCGACGTGGCAAGCGTCAGTGACTGCTCGTCGGCCCTGAACAGCCGGCGGAGCGAGAGGCGCACGTCGTCGAGCAGCGGCACGAAATCCGGATCGAGATGGCTCAGCACGGGGGCGCCCATGGCGCGCATCACGCGCGGAGCGATGAGGCTCGGGCCCGGCCCGAGCAGGATACGTTCGGTGGACGGCAGTGGCATCAGAACGGGAACCTCGTCTTCGGTGAGTGCGGAGTTCAGTGAACGAGCGGCAGCGCGTCGAGCGCGCCGAGCTGCGCGCGCAGGGTATCGACGACCGGCGCGGGGGCCCTGCCCAACGGCGGTCTGGGCGGCCCGCCGGCATATCCGAGCAGGTCGAGCGCGGCCTTCAGGGCGGGCACGCCGTGGGCGGTCCCGATCGTGCGCGCGATCGGCGTCAGCCGCCGCTGCAGCGCCCGGGCTTCATCGATCCGGTGTTCGCGAACGAGTGTCTGGAGACGAACGCACTCGTCGGGGAAGAGCGACGCCAGCGCCAGGATGCCGCCATCGCAGCCGGCGCACAGCGCATGGAAATAGGTAGTAGCCGACCCCGCGAGCACCGTGAAGGTGTCTGGCGTGCGGGCCACGTAGTCGGCAATCTGGGCCAGGTCGCTGCCCGACTCCTTCATGCCGGGGATATTGGGATGACCCGCGAGCGTCGCCACGGCGTCGACCGGCAGGTTGACGCCGGTGAACATCGTCACGTTGTAGAGCAGCACCGGCACCGGCGACGCGTCGGCCACGGCGGTGTAGTGGCGAACGAATACGTCCGCCGTCATCTGCGTCTTGAAGAACGCCGGCGTGCGCACCAGCACCGCGTCGGCCCCCGCGCGGGCGGCACGCACCGATGCGGCGATCGTCGCTCGCGTGGATTCGCGACCCGTGCCCACGATGTACGGTCGGCCGGCCGGCACCTCTTCCCGGGCCACGGCGACCACCCGATCGGCTTCGTCGTCGTCGAGCTGCGGGGCCTCGCCGTTCGACCCGAGCACGACGATGCCGGTGAGCGCGCTCGACATCCAGCGGCGCACGTTGGCGCGAAGCCCGGCCTCGTCCACCGTGTCATCGTCACGAAACGGCGTGACGATGGGGGTGTAGACGCCGGCAAACGGTTTCATCTATCCAATTGTACAGGGCCGCGGCCGGAGCCCTGAACCGCGAGATTCACCGCGAGAACGACGAGAAATATTGCGCCAGCCGGCGCAAGGGCCCACGGCGCGTCGCCGAGGAGTGCCGCGTTCGACGCGTCCTGCAGCATCGTGCCCCAGGTGGGCGTGGCCTCGGGAAAGCCGAGGCCAATGTAGGACATCGTGGCCTCGGCCAGGATGAAGGCGGGCAGCAGCAGCGTGGCCTGCATGACCAGATGCCCGCGGGCCGCTGGCAGCAGGTGCCGCAGCAGCACCCGCGTCGGACTCGCGCCCAGCGCTTCGGCCGCCGACACGTAGTCGCGCGATCGCTCCGACGCGATGATCGCCCGGACGCCACGCGCCACCGTGGGCCACCCGAGCACCACGAAGATGCCTGCCAGCGACACGAACACCGTGCGCGGCGGCACCACGAGCGGCAGCGCCGCCCGCAGCGCCAGCACGACGTAGATCGCGGGCAGCACCAGCACGAATTCGGTGACGCGCGAGAGCAGCAGATCCACCCGGCCCCCGGCGTACCCGGACACACCGCCGACGAGGCCGCCGATGAGCGTGGCCCCCAAAGTCGCGATCAGCGCGAGCGCGAGGGTCAGGCGCGATCCGTGCACGAGACGCGAAAAGATGTCGCGGCCGTAGCCGTCGGCGCCCAGCAGGAGCAGCGGCACGCCGGCATCGGGAGCCGCGGTCACCAGCCGGCCCCCGTCGAACCATCGCAGCGAGACCGGCTCGGCGCTCACCGTCTCGAAGCGCTTCTCGAGACGGCTCACCACGCGCTGCCGGTAGATGAACGGCGCGCGGGGGCCACCGTCCCAGACGTGGACCAGAGTGGGCGGCGCGTTCAGCAGGCCGGCGAACGCCCGGTCGGGGGCGTTGGGAGCGAACCACGGCGCGGCGACCGCAACCACCACGACCGCGACCAGCAGGGCGACACCCGCCCGCCTCACGCGCTCGTCTCCTCGCGCACGCGCGGGTCGACGGCGGCCAGCAACAGATCGCCGGCCAGCGTCCCGCAGGCCAGGAACGCGGATCCTACAAGCGCGCAGCCGGCCACGAGATAGATGTCACGCGCGCGCAGCGCCTCGTACATCAACCGCCCCAGCCCCGGCCAGGTGGTGACGTACTCGACGACAAACGATCCCGAGAGCAGCGTGCCGATCGCCACGCCGAGTACGGCGCAGATCGGGCGCAGCGACACCGGCCAGGCGTGCCGCCAGATCAAGGAGCGCGCCGGTACGCCGCGGGCCCGCGCGGCGGCCACGAACGGCTGGTGTACGACCTCTGTCATCGCCTGCGATTGCAGGCGCTCGAACGTGGCCGCAATCGGCAAGGCCAGCGCCAGCGCCGGCAGCGGAATGTGCCAGGCCACGTCGGCCAGCCAGGCGCCCCACGACAGATCGCCGGCATTGGCGGATGACATGCCGCCGGCGGGCAGCAGGCCAGTGCGCGCGGCGACGAACACCAGCACCAATGAGGTCAGGAGCGGCGGCAGCGACACGCAGAACGCCGAAAAGGCTCGAATGAGGGCGCGGGTACCGCCACGTTCGTCGCTGCCGGCCACGACTCCGAGAAAGATGCCGCTCGCCATCGCGACGGCCAGCGCGACGATCGCGAGCATGGCGGTGTTGAGCGCGGCCGGGCCGAGCAGACGCGCGACCGGGCGGTTGTAGAGGAACGAGTCGCCGAAATCGAGCCGTACAGCCCGCGACGCCCACTGGGCCCATTGCACCAGGAAGGGTTGATCCAGGCCGAACCGCGTGCGGGTGGCCGCAACCTCGTCGGCCTTCGCAAATGGGCCGAGCTGCGTGGTGAGGTCG
>Ga0207689_10004082_pt1 | contig 13274 bp, 11 predicted proteins | sample KBSMisM52_FD_184312 | JGI IMG/M metagenome (GOLD analysis project Ga0207689, IMG submission 184312) | Miscanthus rhizosphere microbial communities from Kellogg Biological Station, Michigan, USA - KBS Miscanthus M5-2 (SPAdes) (version 2) | ecosystem: Host-associated > Plants > Roots >... | reverse complement strand
CTGGATTGAACCGGTTCCAGCCGGGCCTTTGTTCCGCGCGATCTAACGAAACAATAACGGCGGCAATATGATTGAAGCCTAACTTTGCCAGGGCTTCGAGGCCAGACGAGACTAGTATGGACGAGATAGAACAGAACGTTTCCAAACCCCCAAGCATTTTTCGCAACTACATCAGCTTCATCGGAGCTGCGATCGTGCTTGCCAGCCTGGCAAGCGTAGTCCTGCTCTTTCTCATTGAGATCACGTCCAAAGGTGAGAATCCTTACCTGGGGATTCTGACCTACATAATCCTTCCCTCAATCCTGATCTTCGGTCTAATGGTCATCGGGATAGGTGGTGCCCTCGAGCGCCGACGCCGGCGACGCGCTTCGCCGGAAGACGTCGCGGCGTATCCCAGTCTTGATCTGAACAATCCACATGCTCGGCGTGCCTTCTTAACATTTCTCTGTATTGTTGTTGTCTTCCTCGCGGCCAGTGCTTTCGGAAGCTACCGCGCTTTCGAATATACCGAGTCGGTCAGTTTTTGTGGACAGACTTGTCACGTCATGAAGCCCGAGCACACTGCTTACCTGGCAGGCGCACACGCCCGCGTGGGTTGCGTCGGTTGTCACGTTGGTCCCGGCGCCGGCTGGTATGTGCGCTCCAAGCTGTCGGGCGCTTACCAGCTCTACTCGGTCACGTTTAATAAATATTCAAGACCGATTAACTCACCGGTGCACAACTTACGTCCGGCACAGGAGACCTGCGAACAGTGTCACTGGCCAGAGAAATTTTTCGGCGCTCAGCTGAAGGTCTTCAATCGCTATGCCTATGACGAACAGAACACCTTGCGCCAGCGGCGGATGCTGATAAATGTCGGCGGCGGCAGCCCGACCACAGGCCTCGTTACGGGCATTCACTGGCATATGAACATTGCCAATGAAATCACTTACATCTCAACCGATGACCATCGCCAGGTTATTCCCTGGGTGCGAATCAAGGATAGACAAGGCAACGTCACCGAATTCTATGATCGCAATCGTCCGCTGCCGCCGGACAAATTTGCTACCGCTGAAAAACGTCGCATGGATTGCGTCGATTGTCATAATCGTCCGGCGCACGTTTATCTGCCGCCGGATACCGCTGTCGATCAGGCTTTCGTGGCCGGCAGGTTGGATCCGTCACTACCCTATTTGAAGCGGAAAGCAGTGGAGGTGCTCAGCGGTCAATACCAAACAACGCCGGAGGCCACTAAGGCAATTGCTGCGAGTTTGAACGACTTCTATCGCACCAGTTACCCGGAGGTCTATTCTCAAAAACAGGAATCGATCAAGGGCGCGGTCTCGGAGGTTCAGCGCATTTTTGAAACCTATTTTTTCCCGGAGATGAGGACCGACTGGCAAACGCACCCCAACAATATTGGTCACCTAAACTTCGCGGGCTGTTTCCGCTGCCATGATGGTGAGCACGTCAGCAACACCGGCAAAGTGATCACCCAGAACTGCAATGTTTGTCACACCATGATCTACGATTCATTGAATCCGGCGGCCTCGGTAAAAACCGGGCCATTTCAGCATCCGGTTGATCTCGGTGGGCTCGCCGATAAACACAAGTGTGAATTCTGCCACCAGGCAAACAAGCCGTTTCAGCATCCCGTTAACCTTGGCGACATTTCAATGTTTCAGTGCGTCGAGTGTCACCCAAAGGACGAGAAGAAGGTCGCAACAACCAAGTAGAGGAAGTGCTCGCGCTCGGCAAGAATCCGCCACCGTGCGGAATAACCCGCACCCAGGTTTGGCTAAACGAGTGGACCTTCCCCTTTTGTGACCGTTTTGCGGTCGGCACAATGATTGCCAAGTGTGGATTCAAGCACGAAAACCCGGCGGGTCATTTTCTACGTCAACCGTTACTTCCAACGCAGTTTTGGCATCTCTATGGGCGAACACAACGCAGAACATGTTGATGAGAAAACGTCGCAGGCCTTTATGAAGGCACTGCTTGAGGATCTGCGTGCGCTGGAATACATGATAAAGAGTGGCCTCCTGGAAAGCGGGGTCCGACGCATCGGCGCGGAACAGGAAATGTTCCTGATCGATAATAACTTTCGACCAGCGCCACTCTCCCTGGAAATCCTCAATCAGGCCCAGGACCCACGACTAACAACAGAGATAGCGAGATTCAACCTCGAGGCTAACCTGACGCCGCTTTCCCTTTCCGGGGGCTGTCTGAGCCAGATGGAACAAGAGCTAGAGGAACTCCTCTCGCTGGTGAGAAAGACTGCCGCAAAGTCTGGTGCCGACGTTCTCCTATCCGGTATTTTGCCAACGTTAAGAAAATCAGATTTGACGCTTGAAAATCTGTCGCCGATTTCGCGTTATCACGAGCTTAACGAGGGCGTGATTGGAATGCGCGGCGGCCCTTTTTCAATTCATATAAAGGGCCTCGACGAACTGCAAATTACGCACGACAACATCATGATGGAATCGTGCAACACAAGTTTCCAGGTACACTTTCAGACCAGTCCCGCGGAGTTCGCGTCACACTACAATCTCGCTCAAGCAATCACAGCCCCGGTGCTTGCGGCGGCAGTTAATTCGCCGCTGTTGTTTGGTCACCGCCTATGGCAGGAAACGAGGGTGGCGCTTTTTCAACATTCGATCGACGCGCGCTCACCGAATCAACTGGCCCGCAGCCATCCGACCCGCGTTAGCTTTGGCGACAACTGGATTGAGAATTCGGTGGTGGAACTATTCCACGACCAGATCGCTCGCTTCCGGCCGATCATGTTGTCAAAACCGGACGAGAATCCGTTTCAAGTGTTGGCGCGCGGCGAAATTCCGTCGCTCACGGCTTTGAGAATGCACAACAGCACGGTCTGGCGCTGGAACCGGGCCTGTTACGGCGTTATCGATGGGGTTGGACACCTGCGTATTGAAAACCGCGCGCTGCCATCAGGGCCGACGGTACAGGACGAGATTGCAAATGCGGCCTTCTTTGTTGGGTTGATGGTCGCGACTCCGCAAACCTATGGCAACATTACCCGGCATTTAAGTTTCGACGCTGCCAAGGAAAACTTTTTCACCGCCGCGCGGCACGGGCTAAACGCTCACTTTACGTGGCTCGACGGCGAAAGTCGCAACGCTGCTTCTCTGATCCTCGATGAACTGTTACCGCTGGCACGCGCCGGTCTGAAACACGCCAGCGTCGACTCGGCCGATATTGAGAAGTATCTCGGATTGCTGGAAGAGCGCGTTCGCAGCGGCCGCACCGGTTCGCAGTGGATGCTCAAGTCAATGGCGGCACTCGATGAGATGAACGAATCGATAGATGCACGCACGCGGGCGTTGACCTCAACAATGCTTGCTCGTCAGAAGGAGGGCAAACCTGTGCACGATTGGGAATTAGCCGAAGCCGGTGAATTGGACGACTGGAGTCAGAGTTATCAAACCGTAGGCCAGTTTATGTCCACCGACCTGTTTACTCTGCGACCAACCGACCTGGTAGATCTTGCCGCCAGCGTTATGGACTGGCGCCACATTCGACACGTGCCCGTCGAGGACGAATCCGGTCGTCTTGTTGGTCTGGTAACCCATCGCGGACTCTTACGCCTGATGAGCAGTCGATCCATCTCAAGCGCGAAAAAACCTTTGACGGTCAGCGAAATAATGAAGACGAATCCGACCAGCGTTACCTCCACCACGCCGACGCTCGAGGCGATGGAGATCATGCGGCTTGCAAAGATCGGCTGCCTTCCGGTTGTGGATGACGGTCAGCTGGTGGGAATTGTGACGTCCTATGATTTTTTAACTGCGACCGCACGCCTCTTCAAGAAGCACCTGAAAAACGTTGCCAAGCCGTCAGAAAGCAAAGCAGCTATGCGAGCGGCGACGGGATAACGGTCTGAACCTGCGGAGCAGGTGATAGCGTAAAGCCTTGTGGAGCGCAGCGGAACCCCAGGTTAGCGGCCAAGGACGATGCCAGCCCACGAAGTGGGCGACAGCGTTTATGGCGATTTGAGACTGTCGCCCGCTCCGCAGGCTCTGCCCTTCTATTCACGGTTCCCTGGGGTTCCCGCTCCGCTCCACCCCAGGCTCTACGCTTTCGCCTGCTCCGCAGGCTATAGTGACATTGATCATAAGAAACGAGAGCGATGCCTCTGCTAAATCAAAAACAAAAAATCCTCGTCGTTGACGATGAAAAAATGATTCGGTGGTCGCTGGGCGAAGCTCTACGCGGTTGGGGCTTCGAGCCAAGCGAGGCTGCTACTGCCGCCGCCGCTCTTGCTGCATTCGAGGCAGATCCGCCCGCAGCTGTGTTACTCGACATTAACCTGCCTGATGGCTCAGGCCTGGAGGTATTGCGCAAGATTCGACACCAACAGCCGGATGCCGTGGTAATCATGATTACGGCCAATGTGTTGGTGGACGAGACCATCGCCGCGCTGCGGGGCGGCGCCTATGATTTCATCGGTAAGCCAATCAACCTGGAAGAGTTGCAGGTTGCGATCCGCAACGGAATTGAAGCGGGCCGGCTGCGCAAAGAAGTTAACCTGTTTCGCCGCGAGCGGGCGCAGCAGTTTACTTTTGAACAGATCATCGGCGAGTCGCCGGCGATGCGCGAGATGCTGGCGATCGCCCGAAAAGTTGCCGAGAGCGAAGTATCATCGGTCCTCCTGCAGGGCGAATCGGGAACCGGCAAAGACCTGGTTGCCAAGGCCATACATTACCAGTCGAATCGTTCGGAAGGACCGTTCGTGGCGATCAACTGCGCCGCGTTGCCGGGTACGCTGATCGAAAGCGAACTTTTCGGTTACGAGAAGGGCGCCTTCACAGATGCGAAGGCTCGCAAGGAGGGGTTGTTTCAACAAGCAGAAGGCGGCACACTTTTTCTTGATGAGATTGGTGAACTCGAGCTCAGTCTGCAGGCTAAACTTCTGCGCGTCCTGGAAGAGGGCGCGTTTCGCCGCGTGGGAGGGCTGCGAGACATTCCCTTCGATGCCCGAGTCATCGCTGCGTCAAACCGTGATTTGAAAAACGAAAGTGAAGCGAACCGCTTCCGGTTGGACCTCTATTACCGGTTGTCTGTCATTCAAATCGACATTCCTTCGTTGCGCGAGCGCGGTGATGATGTTCTGCTGCTCACCGAGCACTACATCGAGTCGTTTGGCAAACGACTGCGCAAGCACGTTCACTCACTTGCGCCCGATGTGGCCGCCGCATTCCGCCGTTACGAATGGCCGGGAAATGTGCGGGAACTACGCAACGTGATCGAACGGGCGTTGATACTGGAAGACGGTGACGTGATTACGATGAAATACGTTCCGCGAGCGGTGATTGAGGGAATCAGAGATTCAATGGATGACGGTCGAACAATTCCCGGAGTGCCAGCCGGATTTCGTTTGCCGGCCGATGGCATATCGCTGGACGATGTAGAGATGGGGCTGGTAAAACAGGCCATCGAACGCAGCGGCGGGAATCAGACAAAAGCCGCCGAGCTGCTTGCAATCTCGCGCGATCAGCTTCGTTACCGTCTGAAAAAGCTGGAGGAGCAGGCACACTCCGGCCGCACCGGATCGGCAGACTGATGGAGAACGCTTTACACGCCGAATCTCTTGAGCGATCCCTCAAAGAGCTCGCCGACATTAAGTTTGCGCTTGACCAATCGACGATTGTCGCAATTACAGATCAGCGCGGCATCATCAATTATGTTAACGATGAATTCTGCCGCATCTCGCGATTCTCCCGCAGTGATTTGCTGGGCCAGGATCATCGCATTATCAATTCCGGCTTTCACCCTAAGGATTTCATTCGCGATCTCTGGACTACGATTGCGAGTGGCAAGGTCTGGAAAGGCGAACTCAAAAACCGCGCCAGCGACGGGACCATCTACTGGGTCGATACGACTATCGTTCCCTTTCTAAATTCCGACGGCAAGCCTTACCAGTACGTAGCGATTCGGCATGACATTACCCAACTCAAACGTGCCGAAGATCAAATCAGACACCAGGCAGCCGAGCTGCAACGCGCCGCACAGCTCTCGCTCATTGGCGAGTTGGCCGCAGGTCTGGCTCATGAGATCAAGAATCCCCTGGCCGGTATTCAGGGTGGGGTCGATATTCTGATTCGTCGCCGCGACAAGAACGATCCCGAGCGGGAAGCTCTGGAAGGCATGCGCCACGAGGTCCAGCGAATCGACAACACAGTACGGGCCCTACTCGATCGCGCGCGCCCGCGTCTGGTCTCGGTGCGATTGAGCTCACTAACAGACGTTGTTCAGCGCGCCGTCAACCTGGCGCGCGCCCAATTGACGAATTCAGTCACCGGGGATCGAAACGTCCCCCTCGAATTCGATCCTCCAGAAGATCCCATCACCATTGCTCTCGACCCCGAACAAATTGAAGATGCAGTCCTGAATCTGATCATCAACGCCATCGAAGCCGCCGATGTAGATGGTGTTGTCAAAGTTTGCGTCGCTCGATCTGACGACGATCGCACCGAAGCAGAGTCCTCGACCGGCGAGTTTGGTTGGGGGACAGGCGACTTTGGCGAGGAAGCAATAATCGAGGTGACCGACAATGGACGCGGCATCAGCGAAGAGGACCTCAAACGCGTGTTCAATCCGTTCTTCACTACCAGGCCCGGAGGCACTGGCCTTGGCCTTCCAGCAGTGCGCCGTATAGCTCGCGCTCACGGAGGTCGGGTGGAGGTAAACTCGTCTCCCGGCAAAGGGTCAACGTTCAGGATCTGCCTTCCTATTAGTCAATCCCAGGAATAGCTGCGCAATATCTCCCGCTGACGGTCATCACAAAAAAGGATGCACACTTTCGTGTGCATCCTCGCGTAAGTAATGGGTTCCAGGTTTGAGAACTCACAGCACCGGACTAATGACCGTAAATACCAGCGTGCCATCGAGCATGGTCTTTTCGGTTCTTAGATCCACATATAAGTTACCCGTAAAGCTCGCATAGCCGCTGTAGCCTTCCCAGGTCTCAGTTCCCTTAACGTTGAGCAGCATATACACGGTGGCGTTCCTACCGGTCTTGTCCCAGGTCATCGTGCCACTGGCAATCGTGCCGTACATGGAACCGGCATAGGAAGTACCGCCCTTTATGGTTGTCATGTAAACCGGCAGCGTCCATGAGCCACCTGATACTTCACTGGCCTCGCCTGGTATAGGCACGACCGGGGTGCAGTTCATGGATAAGGTGAAGGATCCGGGCAAGGAACCTGTAGCCTGTCCCAGGAAGCTGTATCCAAAAGCGGTTTCGTTTCCCGACCTACTGTCTACACCTACCATGCCATCACTGACTTCTGATGTGGTGATGCTCACAACTGGCGGGATGGGCGCGGGCGGCAATCTATAAGCAGGGCCTTTCGAATCGATCTTTCGCTGGGCCATCGAGGTGCCAACCAAGCCTAGCAGTAGCAGGGTCGCAACCAACAGAATATATTTGCTTGTTTTCATAATGTCTCTCCTCTAGTAGGTCGCCAGATGGGTGACCCGGTCATCTCTTTATCTGGCAATCGAATGATGAGAACGAGCTCGAGAGAAGCCTCATAGCCGAGCAAAGTCCGGCAAAACAATGAGCAAGCGTTGTGCCTGCTGAAAAGCAAAGCGAAGCCGTGATCCGACCGCTTCCGATTGGGTTTTTCTCCTCAGCACTTAGTTAATAGTCCTCACCAACCGACCCAATTCGCCGCTTTCCCCTGTTCCTTTGTAACGGCACAAACATTGCCAAAGTGATAGCTGGGGAGAGTGCCATGACGAGAATTTTGGATGAGACAGAAGCGCGAAGCCTTATCGCAGCAGGCAAGATCGGGCGGCTCGGGTGCATTGATAATGGCGAGCCATATGTGGTGCCAATCAACTACCTATTTGAGGACATGACAATCTACAGTCACTCAATGCCTGGCCGAAAGATCGACGCGCTGCGAACCCATCCGCGCGCTTGCCTTCAGTTCGACGAAATTCGAGACGATTTCCACTGGCGTAGCGTCATTGCCTTCGGCAATTTCGAAGAAATTCGTGTTCCCAGTGACCGCAGGTCTATTCTTGGCAAACTGCTCAGTCGCTTTCCGCTGCTGACTCCGGTGGAATCAGCAATGGTCCAGGATGCAAGCGCGCCGGACAGTATCGTCTTTCGCATAATCGTCGATCGCGTCACCGGAGTGGAGGAACAATGAGCAAAGAAAACATAGAGCGAGAGGCGTGGACTCGTTTGTTGATAAGCACGGAGAAACGAGTTTGTTGATCTTCAAACATCGAGCCAGAGCGACGGCGCTGCTTAGTTAGTGCTGCGCGGAGTTGCCGAGCGGCCTGTTCTTTTACGGTTCCTTACAATGGAACACGAACATACAGTCGAGGCGATCCAGAAGAGACTTGCCGCCGGACCGCGCCATAACTACTTGCGCGATTGGATCTACGGCGGTATCGATGGGGCTGTAACCACTTTCGCAGTTGTCAGCGGCGTGGTGGGCGCGCGACTCTCGCCCTGGGTAATTCTCGTAATGGGGTTTGCAAACCTCTTCGCTGATGGCTTCTCGATGGCCGCCAGTAATTTCCTGGGCACCAGAGCTGAACACGATGACCTGGAGCGCCTGGAAGCCATTGAGCATCGGCATGTCGATCTGGATCCGGAAGGCGAACGCGAAGAAGTGAGGCAGATCTTTCGCGGCAAAGGGTTCTCCGGAGAAGACCTGACACGCCTGGTCGCCTTGATTACTTCCGATCGTTCGCGCTGGGTAAGAACAATGTTGACGGAAGAGTATGGACTACCACAACAGGTTCGCTCACCCTGGCTGGCAGCAATCACAACGTTCAGCGCCTTCCTGGTTTGTGGACTGGTTCCCCTGCTTCCTTTTCTACTCGGTGGCCGCGATCCGCTGGCTCTCTCAATTGCGATGACCGCGATCGTTTTCTTCGGCATCGGATCGCTGAAGAGTCGTTGGTCGATGTCAACCTGGTGGCGTTCAGGACTGTCAACCCTGGCGGTCGGCGTAATAGCTGCCGGCCTGGCCTACGTCGTGGGCGTTTTGCTGAACCAAATCACGCCTCAATAAGCGAGAAGCAGGATCGCCTGGCCCTCGAAAACGCCCGGACTCCGACTGCGGGCTTTTCCTCATTACTGCGAAACTTTCCCAAGAAATACCTCGCCATGATCACTGGATTACGCACAAATTGCTCAACAATTCCCGGCACCTTCATTGCATTGTTATTTGTGGCGCCTGCAGCTCCCAATGACTGAGAAGAAAATTTTCGACCCTTCGAAGCTGTTAGATGATCGCGCACCTAATGGAGGACGTAACTAAGATGAGTACCCAAATAAATATTCCTGCAACTGACAGTTCTATCGACGCAAAGAATGGGGTGGCTGTGTGGCAACGGCTCCACTCCGAACGGGAGGACATTTGCGAAGCTTTGCTTAAGGAAAGCACACCGGGGAACGAAGCCGGGATTCAAGCTGCCAACTGGCACCATGAGCTGCTGCAAGCCCGGTTACGCAAGGTCGATGACGCGCTTGATCAACTGATGTCAGGCAGGTATGGCGAGTGCCGCAAGTGCGGGAGGTGGATTGAAGACACAAAACTCGCGTTTGATCCGGCCATAGCGTTTTGCCTGGACTGCTGGCAATGGATGCAGGTAATTCATTAATTCTCAGTACCGGTGTTCAAGAACGGGCAAGCCCAGCAATTGCCGCGACCGGGGGGTTTGTTCCATGGCTAAGATGAAAGCAAACGTATTTCACGGCAAGCACGATATCCGCGTAGAAGAGGTGGAACGACCTAGCGCCGGCGCCGGCGAAGCGATAATCCGAGTCACGCTAACGACAATTTGCGGAACCGACCTGCATATACTGCGCGGCGAATATCCAGTGAAGCCTGGATTGATCATCGGCCATGAGCCGGTGGGAGTAATTGAAGAACTCGGCGCGGGCGTAACCGGATACGAACCAGGCGATCGAGTTTTGGTCGGGGCGATCACTCCCTGCGGTCAATGCCGCGCTTGCCTTTCTGGACACCTTTCACAGTGTGGCCACGGTGCGGGCTATGAAGCACTCGGCGGCTGGCGCTTCGGGAACACTATCAATGGTGCGCAGGCTGAGTTTTTGCTCGTGCCAAATGCACAGGCGAACCTGGCGAAGATTCCCGACGAGCTGACCGATGAGCAGGTGGTACTGCTGGCCGACATCGCTTCAACAGGAATTGGCGGCGCAGAGTCGGGCAACATTCGCATTGGCGATTCCGTAGTCGTGTTTGCGCAAGGACCGATCGGTTTGTGTGCTACCGCGGGCGCAAAGTTGTTGGGGGCCACCCTCATCATCGGCGTTGACGGAGACGATAACCGACTGGCCATGGCCAAACGCATGGGCGCTGATGTAGTACTCGATTACCGGGCGGTCGATGTCATCGCGGAAGTACAGCGGCTAACAGGCGGCGGCGCGGACGTGGCCATCGAGGCCCTGGGCACGCAACAGACTTTCGAGAGCGCACTGCGCAGCCTGCGACCGGGCGGCACCCTATCAAGTCTCGGTGTTTACTCCGGCAAGTTACAAATCCCCTACGATGCATTCGCCGCAGGTATTGGAGACTATCGCATGGTGACAACACTGTGTCCCGGCGGTAAAGAACGGATGCGAAGATTGATGGAAGTGGTCAGGCATAGTCGCGTCGATCTAACGCCGTTGCTGACGCATACCTTTCCCCTGGAAAAGATCGCCGAGGCCTATGAGTTGTTTGGCGAACGCGCCGACGGTGTGTTGAAGGTCGCAATCAAACCCTAGGACTGGTTACAGAACCGCGAGCGGTAGCGAGCGGATGCGAGAAGCAACCAAGGAGAATCAGACCGCGAACGATGTAGCACCGGCTGGCTACCGCTCGCGGTTCTGCGATTACATCTTGTATCGCGACACCTACCAGTAAATTGCGCTCCGCTGGAGCGCCAAACGGATGTTGGTCGAAGTCTATAAACATCTGACTGCGGAGCCAGAACCTGCCGCCGCCTCGCGGTCTCTCCGCTGAGGAATATTCCCAACCATTCGCGCAGTAGTTCCCAGTAATTCTCATTCCCCTAACAAAAATCGACGCTTTGCTCCCGGCACGGTCGTTGCTCCAAGGACAACCGGAGGCAGGTTTTCTCCCTGGTAACCCTTATGACAATCAAACGCATTCTTTGTCCCACAGATCTTACCGCCGGCTCGGATGAAGCGTTGCGCTACGCGCTTGCCCTGGCACGTCTTTACGAGGCAAAGCTGGTCGCGTATCACTGCAAACCAACAAACAGTCTCGTTGAACCGGTGCAGTCCGAAATCAAGGAATCGTTTGAAAAGTCGCTCTTTCAGTATCTGGGACCCGCCGAGCTGGCGCTGATCAACTGGGAGCGCGTGATTGAACCAGGCAACGACCCAGGAGCAGCGATCGCGAAGTTTGCTGCGGACCACAGCGTTGATCTGATTGTGATGCGCTCGCGACGACGACCCCATCGAGCCGCGCTGCTTGGCTCCACTGCTGAATCCGTTTGCCGCAGCGCGCCCTGTCCAGTGCTTGTCATGCATAGCGACGAACGCGATTTGGTCAATGATTCAACTCGCGAGATCAAACTGAAGCGTGTGCTGGTCGCCTACGACTTTTCTGACCACGCGGAAATTGCGCTCAACTACGGGTTGTCTTTCGCGCAGGAGTATCAGGCGGAGCTTCATCTGCTTCACGTGTTGCCGCCGCTGAGTCTTGGCGAGCCGGAAATTGCCTGGTACCCGCCCGGCAAGGACGGCGCATATCACAAGGCAGCTCGACGCCTGCAAAATGCCATACCCGCGGAAGCGCATCTTTGGTGTCAGGTGAGACACGCGGTCAGTGAGGGCCAACCATACCGCGAGATTCTGAACTACGCGGAAAAAAATGAGGTCGACCTCATCTGCCTGGGAGCGCATGGTGCCGGTTTCGGAATGAAAGCACTGTTTGGATCAAACGTCGATCGGGTGTTGCGGCAGGCGCCCTGCCCGGTGCTGGTCACACGGCCGCTCAAACCTGCAGAGATGTTTCATCAGAAAACTGAAATGGCGGCGGCCAGGCTAAGCGCCTGAAACCAGGCTCACTTCGTACGAGACTCGCTATTAACTTGGAGGTTAAGACATGAGAATACTGTTAGCAGTTGATGGTTCCCCCTTCAGCGAAGCCGCGGTTAATGAAGTCATCTCGCGTCCCTGGCCGGCAGCGAGTGAAGTAAAGATCGTGACCGCATTTCAGGTGCCGCTGATTCCGACGCCGGAAGTCTGGGCCATCTCAAGTGAGTACTTACCGGCACTGGAGCGGATAGCGCGCGAACAAGCACAAGCGATCGTGGATTCAGCGGTAGCCGCGCTGGCAATCGGATTGGATAAGTCGGTTACCGTGAGCGGCGAAGTTCTCCTGGGCATACCACGGGAGGCGATTCTCGAGGAAGCGGACAGGTGGGAGGCCGATCTGATTGTGATGGGATCGCATGGCTATGGCGCCTGGAGAGGCTTTCTTTTGGGCTCGGTGTCGCGCGCAGTTGTGACCCAGGCAAAGTGTTCCGTCGAAGTCGTGCATCGTCGTCGCCAGGGTCAGGAAGACCAAAAAGCGGCGTGATGGCAGCGATTTTGGTTCTTTGAGATTCTTCTTTGAAACCATTGCCGTTCACAGGGTGAATGAGGTCAGTATCAACCATGCGATAGCAGGTGGGTCTCTTGATTGCCAATTGTCATTCGAGGACCGACCCGCTACTGCGTGGTGATACTGACTTCTTTGCTGTAGGGCCTTAATTATCAGCGGTCTTGCCAAGAAGCTGCACCAGTGCCCGGGTTAGGAATAGGCGACGACAAGAATTGATGAAACGCGTGCTCTACCATTGAGCTATGGCCCCGCGAGATTTGTTGGAGCCACCGGGACTCGAACCCGGATCCTCGTGCGTAACAGGCATGTAGTTTCATCGGCATTCGTCGCTGTTCCAGAAACAAGGGGTTGACAAGATTGGAAAGACAATTGAGCACGGTCTTTCAACCGCTGGAGTCATCACACTCCACTTCGCTCGGTTGGCGATGTAGTCTTCCCGGCATTCCCCCCAGAATTGATGGCGACAAAAATCGGCGAGAGGAACCCACGAGAGATAATCACGTGAGACGGGATTCGAACCCTTCAGCTTTCGCTTTGCCATGTACTCTCTACCAGCATTCGCCAACTGTCCGACCTACTTTAGCTTGTCGTGGTGTTCCGAAATGTCTCTTCTCGGAGGTAGCGACAAACTAAAGCTTATCGGACATCAAATCCTCACTGACTCGA
>Ga0207689_10004081_pt1 | contig 13274 bp, 7 predicted proteins | sample KBSMisM52_FD_184312 | JGI IMG/M metagenome (GOLD analysis project Ga0207689, IMG submission 184312) | Miscanthus rhizosphere microbial communities from Kellogg Biological Station, Michigan, USA - KBS Miscanthus M5-2 (SPAdes) (version 2) | ecosystem: Host-associated > Plants > Roots > Rhizosphere... | reverse complement strand
CGACAGCGGCACCGGCTGGCCGAGCTTCTACGCCGCGCTGCCCGATGCGCTGGGCACGAGCACCGACTACAAGCTGGTCCTGCCGCGCACCGAATATCACTGCGCGCGCTGCGGCGGGCATCACGGGCACGTGTTCGACGACGGTCCCAAGCCGACTGGCCTTCGCTACTGCAACAACGGCGTCGTGCTGAAGTTCGTGCCTGCCTGACGGCGAGCGCGGCAGCGGCTTTGAGCCGCGGTCGACGGCACCCGTCGTCGAGCCCGGCGGGCGGCGCTTTTCCGCTACAATTTCAAGCTTTTGCGGGCCCCGTCACGGGGCTCTTCCGAAGGCCTCATGGAACTCGCCAAAAGCTTCGAACCCCACGCCATCGAGGCGAAGTGGTACCCGATCTGGGAAGCGCGCGGCGACTTCAAGCCGAGCTTCGGGGAAGGGGCACGCCCGTTCTGCATCCAGCTTCCGCCGCCGAACGTCACGGGCACGCTGCACATGGGCCACGCGTTCCAGCAGACGCTGATGGACGTGCTGATCCGGTACCACCGAATGCTGGGCGACAACACGCTGTGGCAACTCGGCACCGACCACGCGGGGATCGCGACGCAGATCGTTGTCGAGCAGCAATTGAAAGCGCAAGGCGAATCGCGCCGCGATCTCGGCCGGGAGGAATTCGCGAAGCGGGTGTGGGCGTGGAAGGAAGCTTCCGGCTCGACGATCACCAACCAGATGCGAAGGCTCGGCACGTCGGGCGACTGGTCGCGCGAGCGTTTCACGATGGATGCGGGCCTTTCCGCCGCGGTGCTCGAGACGTTCGTCCGGCTGTTCGACGACGGCCTCATCTATCGCGGCAAACGCCTCGTCAACTGGGACCCGACGCTCGGGACCGCGGTTTCCGACCTCGAGGTCGAGAACGACGAGGAACAGGGAAAGATTTGGGAGATCCGCTACCCGGGGGTTGCCGGGGGGCGTGACGTCGTCGTCGCGACAACTCGGCCCGAGACGATGCTGGGCGACGTCGCCGTCGCGGTCAATCCGGATGACGAGCGCTATGCCAGCCTCGTCGGGCAGAAGGTCGAGCTGCCGCTCACGGGCCGAACGATTCCAGTCATTGCCGATGCGTACGTCGACAAGGATTTCGGCACGGGCTGCGTCAAGATCACGCCCGCGCACGACTTCAACGACTGGGAAGTCGGGCAGCGCCACAATCTGGCGCCGATCCAAGTCCTGAACCTCGACGCGACGATCAACGCCAATGCCCCGGAAAAATACCGCGGGCTCGACCGCTACGCGGCGCGCAAGGCGGTGCTGGCCGACCTCGCGGCCGCGGGACTCGTCGTCAGCGAGAAGGCGCACCGGATGGTCGTGCCGCGTTGCGGGAGGACCGGAGAGATCGTCGAGCCGATGCTGACGGACCAGTGGTTCGTGGCGATGAAAGTCCCCGCGCCCGGGACGCACCCGTATTTTCCGGGCCGCACGATCCAGGATCTCTGCCTCGCGGCGGTCGGCGACGGCATCGCCGGCAAGGCGAAGGGAGAAAGCGCTCGCGTGCAGTTCGTGCCCGAGCAGTGGCTGTCGACGTACCTCCATTGGATCAACAACATCCAGGACTGGTGCATCTCGCGGCAGCTGTGGTGGGGACACCGTATTCCCGCCTGGTACGACGACGAAGGCCACGTCTACGTTGCACGCACGGAGGCTGCCGCGCGCAAGCTGGCCGCTGCCAGGCTCGGCCGCGAGCCCAAGTCGTTCGCGCAGGACGAGGCCGTGCTCGACACGTGGTTCTCGTCGGCGCTCTGGTGCCACTCGACACTCGGCTGGCCCGAAGAATCGCGCGAGCTTCGCACGTTTCTTCCCTCCTCGGTGCTCGTCACGGGATTCGACATCATCTTCTTCTGGGTCGCGCGGATGATCATGATGACGACCTACTTCACGGGCAAGGTGCCGTTCCGCGACGTCTACATCAACGCTCTCGTCCGCGACGAGGAAGGGCAGAAGATGTCGAAGTCGAAGGGCAACGTGCTCGATCCGCTCGACCTGATCGACGGCGTGACGCTCGAGGCGCTGATCGAGAAGCGGACCGCGAACATGCTGGATCCCCGGCAGGCCGAGTCAATCGCGAAGCGGACGAGGAAGCAGTTTCCGGATGGCATCCCGAGCTTCGGCGCCGATGCGCTGCGCTTCACGTTCGCGAGCCTTGCGACGTACGGCCGAACGCTCAATTTCGACCTCGCGCGCTGCGACGGCTACCGCAATTTCTGCAACAAGCTGTGGAACGCGACGCGATTCGTGCTGATGAACGTCGAAGGCCAGGACTGCGGGCTCGATCCGCACGAGTTCCGGGCGCTGTCGTTCGTCGATCGCTGGCTGCTCGGCCGGATCCAGCAGGCGAAGCACGAGATCAGGGAGAATCTCGCGATCTATCGCTTCGATCTCGCGGCCCGCGCGCTCTACGAGTTCGTCTGGGACGAGTACTGCGACTGGTATCTCGAGTGCGCGAAGGTTCAGCTGCAAAAGGCGGCCGCCGCCACCGATCCCGCCGCGGCGCGCGGCACGCGCTCGGTGCTCGTCCGCGAGCTCGAGGCGACGCTCCGCCTCGCGCATCCGTTCATGCCGTTCATCACCGAGGAGCTGTGGCAGACGGTCGCCCCGCTGGCCGGCAAGCGGGGCGAAACGATAGCGCGGCAGCCCTTCCCCAAGGCCAACTTCGAAAATGCCGATCCAAGCGCCGAACGCGACATGATCCACTTGAAGGACCTCGTCGGCGCCTGCCGCGCGCTGCGGAGCGAGATGGGATTGTCGCCCGCGCAGCGCGTGCCGCTCCTGGTCTCGGGCGACCCCAATGTCCTCGAGCATTTCGCGCCCTATCTCCCGGCGCTCGCGAAGGTGTCGGAGGTGAAGGTCGTCGACGAGTTGCCGCAGACCGATGCGCCCGTGGGAGTCGTCGGGCAGACGCAGCTCATGCTGCACATCGAAATCGATGTCGCGGCCGAGCGGCAGAGGCTGGGCAAGGAAATCGCGCGCATCGAGGCGGAAGTCGGCAATCTCTCCACCAAGCTCGCCAACGAGAAGTTCGTGGCGAGGGCGCCGTCGCAGGTCGTCGAGCAGGAGCGCACGCGACTCGCAGGCAGCCGGACGACGCTCGACCAGTTGAGGGCCCAGCTCGCGCGCCTGTCGGGCTGACGCATCGAGTCTCCTGGTGCCGGTCCCAAGGCGGACCGTCATCGCGAACCGTGCCATGAGCTTCGCACTCTCCCGCACGTTCCGGGCGCTTCGGCACCGGAACTTCCGCCTGTTCTTCATCGGCCAGGGGCTCTCGGTGATGGGGACGTGGCTGCAGCAGGTGGCCATGGGCTGGCTCACCTACCGCATCTCCGGCTCGGTCTGGCTGCTGGGGGTCGTGGCGTTCTGCACGAATGCCGGAATCCTCGCGCTGTGCACGTTCGCCGGCGTCGTCGCCGATCACGTCCATCCGCGGAAGGCGTTGCGCATCACCCAGTCGTTGAGCCTCCTGCAGGCGCTCGTTCTCGCGGTTCTCACGTGGTCGGGGCACATTGCCGTGTGGCACCTTGTCGTGCTGGCGCTGTGGCTCGGCATCGTGCACGCATTCGACGTGCCGTTGCGCCAGAGGCTCTGGGTGAATCTCGTCGAGGATCGCGCCGATCTTTCCAACGTCGTCGCGCTCAATTCCATGCTCGTCAATTCGGCGAGGATCATCGGGCCGGCGCTCGCCGGCCTCCTGCTCGCGATCGTCAGCGAAGCGGTCTGCTTCGCGCTCAATGCGCTGTCGTTCCTTGCGGTGATCATTGCGATCGCGAGGATGCGCTGGAAGCACGAACCCGGACCGGTGCGCTCCGAAGGCGGTTTCTGGGCGAAGTGGGTCGAAGGTTATCGCTACGTTTCGGGATTCCTTCCGGCGCGCGCGATGCTGCTCCTGTTGGGCGTCCTGTCGTGGACGATCAGCCCCTATTCGTCGCTGATGCCGTTCTATGCGAAGGATGTCTACGGCGGCAGCCCGCAGGTCCTCGGATTCCTGCTGGCGGCGGCGGGCGCGGGCGCCCTCGCGAGTACGATCTATCTCGCCTCGCGCGTGACGATCCGCGGACTCGGGCGAGTCATCGCCCTCGCGGGTGTGGGCAGCGGTGTCGCGTTGGCGGCGTTCGGCTACCTCGCCTTCCTGCCCGGCGCGCTCGCGCTCATGTTCGTCGTCGGCGGCGGAACGGTCCTCGCCGCGGCGTCGGTCAACACGATCCTGCACTCGATCGTTCCGGACGCGCTGCGCGGCCGCGTCGCGGGCTTCTTCATGCTGGCGTTTCTCGGCATGGCGCCGATCGGCAATCTCGCGGCGGGAGCGTTGGGAAGCGCAATCGGTGTTCCGGCGACGTTCGTGCTGAACGGCGCGGTCGCCGCAGTGGCGGCGCTCTGGTTCTGGCGAGCGCTCCCCAAATGGCGACAGTTGATCCGGCCGACCTACGTGCGTTTGGGCATCATCGCAAACGAATCGTAACAAGCAGTCGGCACAATCAGGAGCCTGCAGAGTAGGTACAGGCGTACATAACTGTAGCAGGCGCTGCAGCGCGTCCGCGCTTCAGTGTACCGAGCGATGCTAGACTTCGCCGCGGCTCTAGAACCACCTCTTGGCGTCGTCGAATGCAAATTCGGCACGCAGCTACCGAAAGCGCGTTCTCGCCGCACAACGATCAGAACAGCAATTTCGCTTCAATTTCGGGAGAGTTCATGAAGAGTTCGATGTTCCGCTCGGCCGGGCGCGCTTCGGCGCTGGTGTTGTTTGCTGCACTCGGTCTCGCCGCGTGCGGAGAAAAGCAACCGGCGGCGCCGGCTGCGCCGGCAGCGTCGCAACCTGCCTCGGCGCCAACGGCCGATGCTGCCAAGGCGAAAGCGGATGCGGAAGCTGCCGCAAAGGAAAAGGAGGCGATGGAAATCGCGATCGACGCGTACGTGTACGGCTACCCGCTCGTCACCATGGAATACACGCGGCGTGTGTCCACGAACGTGGAGAAGCCCGAAGGCACCAAAGCGCCGCAGGGCCAGTTCGCGAAGCTCCGCACCTACCCCGATGCGTCGTTCAAGACGGTGACCGCGCCCAACGCCGACACGCTCTATACGGTCGTATGGCTCGACGTCTCGAAGGAGCCGTGGGTCGTGAGCATTCCCGACTTGAAGGGCCGTTACGCGCTGTTTCCGATGCTCGACGGCTGGACCGACGTGTTCGAGGTGCCGGGCAAGCGCACAACGGGCACCGCTGCGCAGAAGTACGCAATCACGGGCCCCGGCTGGTCGGGGACCCTGCCCGCCGGCATCAAGGAATACAAGTCGCCGACCGGCATGGTCTGGCTGCTCGGCCGGATCTATTGCACGGGCACGCCGGAGGACTACAAGGCCGTCCATGCGCTGCAGGACCAGATGTCCGCGGTGCCGCTGTCGGCGTACGGCAAACCGTATACGCCGGCGGCCGGCACGGTCGATCCGGCAATCGACATGAAGACTGCCGTGCGCGAACAGGTCGAAAAGCTCGACGGCGCCGCGTATTTCAAGCTGCTCGCCGAATTGCTGAAGACGAATCCGCCGACGCCGGACGATGCGCCAATCGTCGCGAAGCTCGCAAAGCTCGGCGTCGTGCCGGGCCAGGACTTCGACAGCGCCAAGGTCGACCCGGCCGTCGCGAAGGGCATCGCGGCTGCGCCGAAGCCGGCGCAGGAGAAGATCGCAGGCTGGTTCAAGGGCAGCATCGCCGGCGGCGATTCCACACTGCAAAACGGCTGGGTGTTCACGACGAAGACGGGCACGTACGGCACGAACTACCTGCAGCGTGCGCTCGTCACTGAAATCGGCTTGGGCGCAAATCGGCCACAGGATGCGATCTATCCGACATCCGAAGCCGACGCCGAGGGCAAGCCCTACGACGGCGCGAACAAGTACGTGATGCATTTCGACAAGGGGCAACTGCCGCCGGCCGATGGCTTCTGGTCGCTGACGATGTACAACGGCGACTATTTCTTCGTCGAAAACCCTCTCAACCGGTACAACGTGAGCTCGCGCAGCAAGTTCAACCCGAACAGCGACGGCTCGATCGACGTCTACATCCAGAACGAGTCGCCGGGAAAGGACAAGGAAGCGAACTGGCTGCCGGCCCCGAAGGACAAGTTCATCCTGATGCTGCGGCTTTACTGGCCGCGCGAGAAGCCGCCGTCGCTGCTCGACGGAACCTGGAAGATACCGTCGGTCACGAAAGCAAGTTGAGCGTTGCCGGCGGTTTTCCGCCGCCGGCCAAGCCTGATGCGCGAAGAGCGGCGCCAGGAGCGCCGCTCTTTGCATCTCACGCGGGCTCGCGCATCACGCAACCGGTGACTTCCTCGCGATCGTGGTAGAGCTGGCGCAGCCCGAGGGTGTGCTTCACGCGTGCCTTCGCCAGACCGTCGCGGATGATCGCTTCGCAGCGCCGCACCTCGTCGTAACGCTTTTTCATCGGCAGCTTCAGGTTGAAGATCGCGCGGCGCGCGTGACCTTCGCCGACCCACCGCGCAACGAGCGCGGCGATTCGCGACGGCTGCTCGACGATGTCGCACACCATCCAGTCGACAGGACGCTTCGGCAGGTAGGCGAGGCCATCGGCGCGCAGATGCGTGACGAGCGGATCGTCCCGCACTTCCCCTTTGAGCGGGCCGTTGTCGACGGCGACGACCGTGAGGCCACGTCGTGCGAGTTGCCACGTCCAGCCACCCGGCGCTGCGCCGAGATCGACGGCGCGCATCCCGGCGCGCAGGAGATCGGCTTCGCGGTCGCCCAAAAAGGTGACGAGCGCTTCGGCGAGCTTGAGCGTCGATCGAGAGGGCGCGCCGCCGGGCATGCGCAAGCGGGGAATCCCCATCGTCCAGCGGCTCGCCCAGGGCGCCGCGCTCGCCCCGACGTAGGCGTGCGCGCCGTCGGCGAGCAGGATATGGAGGCAGGCTTGCGGCGGCGTTCCGGCGTCGTGCTCGTGCAAGAGATTGCGCACCGTCAATTCAGACGACAGCCGCGCGGCGAGCGCGCGGGCGAGTCCGGATAACTCCTTGCCGTCGTTGGTGTCGGGCGTTTCGAGGCGGAGCGCATCGTAACGCCCTTGTCCGCGCGTTCGCTGTGCCGCGCTGGCGAGAACGACGTCCGCAGCGAAGCCATCGATCAGCTGCAGTAGTGGAGCGACTCTATCGGGACGGCCCTTGGACGCGGCCGGCTCGAAGAGCCGGTGCGGTCCGGTGGCGGTGAACACGGAGCGCGCGAAGATCGGAGGCGCGCGCTCGAACGCGCGCGGCAACGACCGCGAGTCGAGACGGCTCGTAGTGCCGACCACGAAGCCGCCGCCGACGGGGGCGTCGACCGCGATGTCCGTGCCTGCCTCGGCGGCCAACCGCTGCAGGTCGTTGGACGCTTCCGGCTCGAAGCCTGCGCGGCAGTGCGCGACGAGCAGTCTTGGCGGAGCCGGCAACGCGCTCCCGCCGTCAGATCTTTTCGGGCTCGGGTGTGCGCTTGCGCAGCAGCGCCGGTACCGGCCGCCCGTGACCGAAGCCGCGGCGCGACGCGTGTGCCGTCGACGGCGTCAGCGCCGAGTTCGCTCCGGGCGTGTTGTCGGCCCGCGGCGTCGCCGCCGGCTGATCGGGGTTGAGCGCATACGCCCGCTCGCGCTCGATCCGGGGATCTTCCCGTGGCGGGCGAGGCGCGCGGTGCTCGTCTGCCTCTCCTCGCGACTGGCGAGGCGCATGGTGCTTGGCGGCCTCCCCACGCGGCGGGCGAGATGCACGATGCTCCGCGGATTCTCCGCGAGGCGGACGGGCGGCATGTTCGCCGCGCGGCGCACGCGCCGGGCGCTCGGCGGCGACCGCGCGTGTTCCGCGCGACGTGCGCTCGGTGCGAGCCGACGACGGATCGAACCCCTCTGCGGAACGGATCGGAACGGATTTCTTGAGCAGGCGTTCGATGTCGGCGAGATACTTCTCCTCGTCGGGTGCGACGAAGGAAATCGCCTCGCCCGACGCGCCGGCCCGGCCCGTGCGGCCGATGCGGTGGATGTAGTCCTCCGGCACGTACGGCAGCTCGAAATTGACGACCAGCGGAAGGTCGTCGATGTCGAGCCCGCGCGCGGCGACGTCGGTTGCGACGAGCACCTGCAGCTTGCCTTCCTTGAACGCTTCGAGCGCTTCCATGCGCGCCTGCTGGCTCTTGTCGCCGTGGATCGCGTCCGTGACGAGGCCGTCTTTCTCGAGCTGGCGAGCGAGGCGCGATGCGCCGTGCTTGGTGCGCATGAAGCACAGAACTTGATTGAGATTGCGCGTGCGCACGAGGTGCTCGAGCAGGCTGCGCTTCGCCTCGGACGGGACTTTGTACGCGCTCTGGTCGACGGTTTCCGCCGCGGTATTGCGCTTCGCGACCTCGATCAGCTGCGGCGCGTTCAGCAACTGGTCGGCGAGCTTCTTGATCTCCGTTGAGAACGTCGCCGAGAAAAGGAGGTTCTGCCGCTTCGCCGTGACCGGCAGCAGCGCCATGATCCGTTTGATGTCCGGGATGAAGCCCATGTCGAGCATGCGATCGGCCTCGTCCAGCACGAAGATCTCGACCTGTCCCAGGTACACGCTCTTCTGCTCGATGTGGTCGAGGAGTCGTCCGGGCGTGGCGACGAGGATCTCGATGCCGCCGCGCACGATCGGCAATTGCTGCTTGATGTCGACGCCGCCGTAGACGACTGTCGAGCGCAGGTTCGTGTGCTTGCCGTAGGTGCGGAAGGATTCCTCGACCTGCACGGCGAGCTCGCGCGTCGGGGTGAGGATCAGCGCGCGGACGGGATGGCGGGCAGGCGAATGGTTGGTGTTGGCCATCGGCGCCAGCTTTTGCAGGATTGGCAATGCGAATCCCGCAGTCTTCCCGGTGCCCGTCTGGGCGCCGCCCATGACGTCCTTGCCCGCAAGGATGACGGGAATCGCCTGACTCTGGATGGGTGTAGGTGTCGTATAGCCGGCTTCTTCGACGGCCCGTAATAGTTCGGGCCGAAGCCCGAGCTCGGCAAAGCTCGTTACGCTCATCAGTTCTCCTGGTCGCGGCCAATCCCTTGCAGGATTTCCGGTCCAGGCTGCGGGGTAAGAGTGGATTGTGGGAAGCGCTCCGCGACCGTAGGTCACGCGCGTCCCACCTCTTCGTGGGTGGGCGGCGACCGGAACGGCCGCCCGAACCTCAATTATAGGCTAAGTTTCGGATTTTGCGAATAAATTGTGGCGGTAAAGGCGCCGTCCGGGCTATAATCGATGGTTTTTCATTATTGGGCGGCTGCCAGCGGGACCAACCCGGCGCCCGCCCCTGGATGCCGACATGACCACGCCGCCCAAGACCCTGCGCAACATCGCGATCATCGCCCACGTCGATCACGGCAAGACGACGCTCGTCGACAAGCTCCTGGTGCAGGCCGGAACGTTCGCGAAGCACCAGCACGTGGCCGAGCGGATGATGGACACCAACGATCTCGAGCGCGAGCGCGGCATCACGATCCTCGCCAAGAACTGCTCGATCCGCTACCGCGACGCCCACATCAACATTGTCGACACGCCGGGTCACGCCGATTTCGGCGGCGAGGTCGAGCGCGTGCTGGGAATGGTCGACGGGGTGCTGCTGCTCGTCGACGCGGTCGAGGGCCCGATGCCGCAGACGCGGTTCGTGACGCTGAAGGCTCTGAAGCTCGGACTCTCCCCGATCGTCGTCGTCAACAAGGTCGATCGTCCGGGCGCCCGGCCCGAGTGGGTCGTCAACCAGACGTTCGAGCTCTTCGACCGGATCGGCGCGACGGAAGACCAACTCGATTTTCCCGTGGTCTACGCGTCGGCGCTGAACGGCTGGGCGACACTCGACGTGAAGGTGGCCAAAGCGCACGCCACGCCCGAAAAGGCCGACATGCGCCCGCTGTTCGAGACGATCCTCGAGCACGTGCCGGCACCCGTCGGCAACCCGGACGAGCCGCTCCAGTTCCAGGTCGCGGCACTCGATTACTCGAGCTATGTGGGGCGGCTTGGGATCGGGCGGATTCGCCGCGGACGCCTCGCGGCGGGACAGGAAGTTGCGGTCCTCAACGGGCCGCTCGCGGAAGGCGCGGTTGCGCCGAAGGGACGCGTCACGCAAATCTTTTCGTTTTCCGGGATGGAGAGGGTACCCGTCGAATCGGCGCAGGCGGGCGACATCGTCCTCGTCACCGGCCTCGACGAGCTCGCGATCGGCACCACGCTCTCGTCCGTCGATACGCCCGAGGCACTGCCTCCGATCATGGTCGACGAGCCGACGCTGTCGATGTACTTCCAGGTGAACACGTCTCCGCTCGCCGGCCGCGACGGCAAGTACGTGACCTCGCGCAATCTGCGCGATCGCCTGGCGAAGGAGATGCTCACCAACGTCGCGCTGCGGGTCGACGAGACCGGCGACACCGATTCGTTCCTGGTATCGGGGCGCGGAGAGCTGCACCTCACGATCCTGATCGAGAACATGCGGCGCGAAGGCTACGAGCTCGCCGTGTCGCGGCCGCGTGTCGTGCTGCGTGACATCGGGGGCGTGCCGAGCGAGCCTTTCGAACTCCTGTCCGTCGACGTCGAGGAAGCCCACCAGGGCGCGGTGATGGAAGCGATCGGACCGCGGCGCGGCGATCTCACCAACATGGAATCGGACAGCCGCGGCCGCACGCGGCTCGAATACCGGATTCCGGCGCGCGGGCTCATAGGCTTCCAGGGCGAGTTCATGAATCTGACTCGCGGCACGGGGCTCATGAGCCACGTGTTCGATGGCTACGCGCCGTTGAAAGGCGACGTGCCTGAACGCCGCAACGGCGTGCTCGTTTCGCAGGAAGACGGCGAGGCAGTCGCGTACGCGCTGTGGAAGCTGCAGGAGCGCGGACGGATGTTCGTGTCGCCCGGCGACAAGCTGTACGAGGGCATGATCATCGGCATCAATAGCCGAGACAACGATCTCGTCGTCAACCCTATCAAGGGCAAGCAGCTCACGAACGTCCGGGCTTCGGGTACCGACGAAGCAGTGCGCCTCACGCCGCCGATCGAGCTCACGCTCGAGTACGCGGTCGAGTTCATCGCCGACGACGAGCTCGTGGAAGTCACGCCGAAGTCGATCCGCATCCGCAAGCGCCACTTGAAGGAACACGAGCGCAAGAAGGCGAGCCGCGAAGCGGCGTAGTCCGCGAGTGTCGGGGAGACTCACCCGCCGCGTTAGCGGCCGTTGGCCGACACCGACACCTCGACAAGCACGGCATCGATTGCGACGCGCATCGGGTCGCGCGCAGTAGCGTAGTAAACTCGCCGCGCCATGCCGGACCTCATGACCTTGCTCGTCGCAATCGCGTTCGTCGTCGTAGCCGGGCTCCTCGTTGCCGTGCTCGTTCGCATGGGATCGCCGGCGAGCGCGCGCGACGCTGCGGCGCGCGAAGCCATGGAGATCAGCGCGCGCCTCGAAGTGCTGAAGGCGGCGACGTCGGACTTCGAGCGCGACTTGCGGCAGGATCTCGCCAACGCACGGAGCGAACAGGCGGCGGCGGCCCAGGCAATGCGCACGGAGCTTGGCGGCCGCCTCGCCGACCTCACGCGAAAGAACGAGCAGAGGCTCGAAGCGGTCCGCGCGACCGTCGAGCAACGGCTCGACGTGTTGCGCCACGAGAACGCGCAGAAACTGGATCAGATGCGCGCCACCGTCGACGAGAAGCTGCAGACGACGCTCGACGAACGCCTCGGCCAGTCGTTCAAGCAGGTCTCCGAGCGGCTGGAGCAGGTGCACAAGGGACTGGGCGAAATGCAATCGCTCGCGGATGGCGTCGGCGACCTGAAGCGCGTATTGAGCAACGTCAAGCGACGGGGCACCTGGGGCGAGATGCAGCTCGGTGCGCTCTTGTCCGAGATGCTGGTTCCGGGGCAGTACGGGATTAACGTCGAAACCGTTCCCGGCACGGGCCGGCGCGTGGAATTCGCGCTGCGCATGCCGGGACGAACGGACGAGCCTGCATGCTGGATCCCGATCGACGCCAAGTTTCCGGTCGAGGAATGGGAGCGGCTGCAGGAAGCGCAGGAGCGCGCCGACGCCGGCGCCGCCGAGGCGGCGCGGAAAGCGCTCGCGGGATTTCTCCGCCAGCAGGCCCGCACGGTGCGCGAGAACTACGTCTCGCCTCCGCATACGAGCGACTTCGCGTTCCTGTACCTGCCGACTGAAAGCCTGTACGCGGAGATGATGGCGCGCCCGGGTCTCGCCGACGAATTGCAGCGCGAGCATCGCGTGATGATCGCCGGCCCCAGCAATTTCCTGGCGCTTCTCAATATCGTGCAACTTGGATTCCGGTCGGTCGCCATCGAGCAGCGCTCGTCGGAGGTCTGGCGCACGCTGGGCGCGGTGCGGACCGAGTTCCGCAAGTTCGGCGACGTCCTGGCGCGAGCGCAGAAGAAGTTGCAGGAGGCGAGCAACACGATCGAAGAGGCGCGCGGAAAGACGACGACGATCGCGCGCAAGCTTCGCGAGGTCGAAGGGCTGCCTGACACCGAAGCCGACCGCGTCTTGTCCGGCAGCGGGGAGTCGGGCCGTCTCTTCGACGTGAACGATCCTGAGCCACCCCCGGGACCACCGCTCCCTGACTGAAGGCGCCCCGGACCCCGATGTGGAGCGCGATCTCCCGATGGCGGCAGCGTCGGATCTTGAGCCGTACCGCGATTCCCGATGCGCTGTGGCTCGAAGCCGCGGCGCTGCGCCCGTTTCTTGCAATCTACGACGCGGACGAGCTCTCGCGCCTGCGCGAGAAAGTGGTGCTTTTTCTCCACGCCAAGGCGATTGTCGGCGCACGCGGCCACGAGGTCACGCCGTTGCAGCGCGTCGTCATCGCGATCGAGGCCTGCGTCCTGGTGCTCGAGCTCGACATGGCGTTCTACGACGGCTTCGAGAACGTGATCGTCTATCCCGGCGAGTTCGTGCCGGATTGGGAATGGGAGGATGAGGCAGGGGTCGTGCATCGCAACGACGAGCCGATGGCCGGCGAGGCGATGCCTGGAGGTCCGGTCGTCCTGTCCTGGCCCGACGTCGCCGCCAGCGCCGACTGGGAAAGCACCGGCATGAACCTCGTCATTCACGAGTTCGCGCACAAGATCGACATGCGGCGCGGCGAAGCCGACGGGTGTCCGCCGTTGCCCGCCGGCATGTCGCAGGATGCCTGGAACGAGGCATTGACGAGCGCGTACGAGGATTTTTACGGCCGGGTCGATCGGCGCGAATC
>Ga0207689_10004079_pt1 | contig 13275 bp, 12 predicted proteins | sample KBSMisM52_FD_184312 | JGI IMG/M metagenome (GOLD analysis project Ga0207689, IMG submission 184312) | Miscanthus rhizosphere microbial communities from Kellogg Biological Station, Michigan, USA - KBS Miscanthus M5-2 (SPAdes) (version 2) | ecosystem: Host-associated > Plants > Roots >... | reverse complement strand
GTCCCAGCTGGCCGGGCTGCCGCTGTTCCTCGGCTCCTACCCGATCACCCCGGCCTCGGACATCCTGCACGAGCTGGCCAAGCACAAGCGGTTCGGCGTCCGCACGTTCCAGGCCGAGGACGAGATCGCGGCCGTCGGCGCGGCGCTGGGCGCCTCGTTCGGCGGCTCGCTGGCCGTGACTTCGACTTCCGGACCCGGCATGCTGCTCAAGGCCGAGACCGTCGGCCTGGCCGTGTCGGTCGAGCTGCCGCTGATCATCTGCGACATCCAGCGGGCCGGCCCGTCCACCGGCATGCCAACCAAGACCGAGCAGGCCGACCTGCTGCAGGCGATGTTCGGCCGGAACGGGGAGTCGCCCGTCCCGATCGTCGCCCCCGCCAGCCCGGCGGACTGCTTCAACGCGGCGATCGAGGCGGCCAGGATCGCGGTCAAGTACCGCACCCCGGTGTTCCTGCTCTCCGACGGCTACCTCGCCAACGGCTCCGAGCCGTGGCGCATCCCGGACACCGCCGGCCTGCCCGACCTGAGCCAGGAGTTCGCCTTCGCGCAGCCGGCCGACCTGGGCGAGAACGGGTTCGAGCCGTTCCGGCGGGACCCGGTGACGCTGGCCCGGCCGTGGGCCATCCCGGGCACCCCGGGCCTGGAGCACCGGATCGGCGGCATCGAGAAGGCCGACGTCACCGGGGACATCTCCTACGACCCGGACAACCACGACCGGATGGTCCGGCTGCGCCAGGCCAAGATCGACGGGATCGCGGCCGACGTGCCGCCGGTCGAGGTGGACGACCCGGACGGCAACGCCCGCGTGCTCGTGCTCGGCTGGGGATCGACGTTCGGCTCGATCGGCGCCGCGGTGCGGCGGGCCAGGAACGCCGGGCACAGCGTCGCCCAGGCGCACCTGCGGCACCTCAACCCGTTCCCGCCGAACCTGGGGGACGTGCTCCGCCACTACGACAAGGTGCTGCTGCCCGAGATCAACCTCGGCCAGCTCGCGCTGCTGCTGCGCGGCCGGTTCCTGGTCGACGTGATCTCCTACAACCAGGTCCGCGGCCTGCCCTTCCGGGCGGCCGAGCTGGCCGGTGTCATCGAGGATGTGATCGAGCATGCCTGAGGCGAACGGCAATGGCCAGCCGGGCGAGGGGCACAGGCTTCGCTCGCTGACGTTGGTCCCGCGAGCCGCCGCCCGTTCGGCTACTAAAGATTTCAAGTCGGACCAGGAGGTTCGCTGGTGCCCCGGCTGCGGTGACTACGCCATTCTGGCCGCCTTCCAGGCGTTCCTGCCCGAGCTCGAGGTGCCGCGGGAGAACATCGTGGTCATCTCCGGGATCGGCTGCTCCTCACGGCTGCCCTACTACGTGAACAGCTACGGGATGCACTCCATCCACGGCCGGGCGCCCGCGATCGCCACCGGCCTCGCGGCCTCCCGCCCCGACCTGTCGGTCTGGGTCATCACCGGTGACGGCGACGCCCTGTCCATCGGCGGCAACCACCTGATCCACGCGCTGCGGCGCAACGTCAACATCAAGATCCTGCTGTTCAACAACAGGATCTACGGGCTGACCAAGGGCCAGTACTCGCCCACCTCGGAGCGGGGCAAGGTGACCAAGTCGACCCCGTTCGGCTCGCTGGACCACCCGTTCAACCCGGCGTCGCTGGCGCTCGGCGCCGACGCGAGCTTCGTGGCCAGGACGATCGACTCCGACCGCAGGCACCTGACCTCGGTGCTGCGGGCCGCGGCCGACCACCAGGGCGCCGCGTTCATCGAGATCTACCAGAACTGCCCCATCTTCAACGACGACGCGTTCGCCCCGCTCAAGGAGGCCAGCGCGACGGACCAGCGGCTGATCAAGCTCGAGCACGGGGAGCCGGTCCGGTTCGCGGGAGGGACCCGCGGGCTGCGCTTCGGCCCGCACGGCGACCTGGAGGCGGTCGAGGTGACCGCGGCGGACGAGGACACGCTGATCACCCACGACGCGCACCGCGCCGACCCGTCCTACGCCTTCGCGCTGTCCCGGCTGGACACGTCGGACTTCCGGCACACCCCGGTCGGGGTCTTCCGGCAGGTGGAGCAGGCCAGCTACGACCAGCTGATGGCGGAGCAGATCGACGCGGCCCGGAGCCGGGGCGGTCCCGGTGACCTCGCCGCCCTGCTGGCCGGCAACGACACCTGGGAAGTCAGCTGACGCACGGTCAGCTGACGCCCAGGCGCTGACGGACGATCTGCCGGGCCAGCTCGAGCACGGCCGGATCGTCGTGCTCGGCGAAGTTGGTATCGGTGGCCAGCATGATGCCGTTCAGCTCGAAGGCCAGCCGGCCCGGGTCCTCGTCGGGCGGTAGCTCGTGCCGGGCCAGCGCGGTGACCGCGAAACCGTGGATCAGCTCGCCGAACCGGGCCTGGAGCGAGGCGATCAGGTCCCTGACCGGGCCCGGGCGGCCGTCCATCGCCAGGGCCGCGCTGGCCATGAAGCAGCCGCCCGGGACGGCGTGCCGTTCCAGGTGCGCGATGAACGCCTCGCAGACCGCGGCCAGCTGACCCAGGCCCGCGGGAGCGGCCAGGGCCGGCTGCACGACCTCTTCGTCGAAGATCCGGGCCGCCTCGGTCACGGTGGCCAGCTGAAGCTCCTGTCTGGAGCCCGACGGCACACGCCGGCCGAGCTCGCTCCGGCCGAGGGCCGCGGCGAGAGTACTGGCGGAGAGCCCGTCCGGTCCGTCCTCGGTGGCCAGCGACGCGGCGGCGCGCAGGATCGCTTCGCGGTTTCGCTCATCTGGCCATGCTTCGCTCATCGCCCTGGCAACCTAGCACGGACCGTCCCCAGCCTGACCGCGCCGTCACCGGGGACGGCCGCCCATAATGGCGCAAGCTGCGCGGATGACCGACACTGGAGGCATGGAGCTGCTGGAGCGGGAGCCGTCGCTGGCCCTGCTGGCCGACTGTGCGGCCGAGGCCCGGCGGGGCGACGGGCGCCTGGTCGAACGGTTCCAGCGGGAGCTGCGTGATGCCCGCTGGTCCTGAGGCGCGTGCGACGGCTTGTTCACCCCGCGCCCGCTCGGGCCACTGTACGACCTCGCCAACGCGGCGATCGCGGCGAAGCTGTTCATCTCGGCCAAGACCGTCGACCACCACGTCTCCGCCGTGCTCGCCAAGCTCGGCGCGCCGAACCGCAACGCCGCCGCGGCCCGGGCCGCCAGGCTCGGCCTGCTCTCGTAGCGCCGGTTCCGGCCCCTGCGCACGACCGCGATCCATGGGTCGATGTGCCGTTGGTCATGTTCTAGCCGGCCCAACGGCACATCGACCTCTATGCGCCCGCACTCGCAGGGACCGCGGCGCGGCAACGATCCGGCCGCCAGGGCGGGTGAGACTACGGATCAGATCAACCACGGTACGTTCGGTCCAATAACCTACCCAGGCTATCCGGCGACGGTGCGGCCAGGGCGGCAGTACGCCGACTTCCTCGTGATCAAGAACTCCGGCACGTACTCCACCCGGTGGCTGCGGGCGACGCGGAACGTACCTTCGGCCGCCCCGGCAGACCTACGTCGTGGGGCCCTACACGATCATGACCTGGCACGCCAACCTGCTCACGCGGCTCGGCGGGCACCGCGGCTGAGACGGTCAGCCGGTCCGCTTCTCCACGAAGTCGCACAGGGCCAGGAAGGCAGCCCGGGCCGGGCCGTCCGGCAGCGTGCCGATCGAGACCCGGGCCTCGTGCAGCCAGTTCAGCACGTCCGCCCGGGACTCCTTCATGGCGTGATGGCCGCGCAGCAGGGTGAGTGCCTCCGCCAGCAGCGCCTCGTCGGTCAGGTCGGCCTCGTCCAGCAGCGAGCGCAGCCGTGCGTCGGCCGGGGACTGGCCCGTAGAGCGCAGCGCGTAGAGCACCGGCAGCGTCCGCACGCCCTGGCGCAGATCGGTGCCTGGCGTCTTGCCCGACTGCGAGGAGTCGCTCGCGATGTCGATCACGTCGTCGGACAGCTGCCAGGCCACGCCGATCTGCTCGCAGGCCGCGGCGATCTGGTCGGCGACCCCGGCCGGGGCGCCGGAGAACAGCGCGCCGAACCGGCCGGCCGTGGCGATCAGCGATCCCGTCTTCTCCGTGATCACGTACATGTAGAAGTCGAGGGGATCCTGGCCAGGCCGCGGCCCGATGGTCTCGGCCATCTGCCCGGTGACCAGCCGGCTGAACGTCTCGGCCTGGATCCGGACCGCGTCCGGGCCCAGCCCGGCCAGGATCTGGGAGGCCTGCGCGAACAGGAAATCCCCGGTGAGGATGGCGACCGAGTTGCTCCACCGCGAGTTGACCGACGGGTGGCCGCGGCGCACCAGGGCCTCGTCCATGACGTCGTCGTGGAACAGCGTGGCCAGGTGGGTCAGCTCGATCGCGACCGCCGCCTCGATGACCCGCGGATCCTCCGGGTCGCCGAACTGCGCCGCCAGCAGCACGAGCATGGCCCGGAACCGCTTGCCGCCGGCCGCGATGGAATGCCGGGATGCCTCGGTCAGCAGTTCGTCGTCGGGGTGTGCCGTCGCGGCCAGCGACTCCTCGACCCGGCCGAGGTAGTCGCGCACTTCCGCCTCGAGGGCGGAGTCCGGGAAGTCAACGGGAACTGCGCTGATCAATTGCTCTCCACGTCATCGGCACGCGCGAACACCTCGAATTTCCGAGTATGCCCGTTCCGCACTCTACTTACCAAGGCGGGATGGTGCTGGCCCAGGGGGACGTCCGCGCTGTCGCGCGCCCGTGATTAACCGACGAACAACTGATTTGCGGCATGGCTGGCCAGGCTGAGGACGGGCTGCGGCACGATGCCGAGCACCAGGGTCGCCACCACGCCGAGCCCCACCGCGGTGCCGGTGAACACGCTCGGCACCACGACTTCGGGCCCGTCGGGGATCGGGTCGCTGAAGAACATCAGCACGATCACGCGGACGTAGAAGAACGCCGCGATCGCGCTGCTCACCACGCCGACGATCACCAGCGGTGTCTCGCCGGCGGCGATAGCCGCCTGGAAGACGGCGAACTTCCCGGTGAAGCCGCTGGTCAGCGGGATACCGGCGAACGCGAGCAAGAACAGCGCGAAGATTCCGGCCACCACCGGCGACCGGCGGCCGAGGCCCGCCCACCGGGACAGGTGCCCGGCCTCGCCGCCCGCGTCCCTGACCAGCGTGATCACGGCGAACGCGCCCACCGTGGTGAACCCGTAGGACGCCAGGTAGAACAGGCTGCTGGACAGCCCGGCCCTGCTGGTCGCGATGACCGCGGTCAGGATGAACCCGGCGTGCGCGATCGAGGAGTAGGCGAGCAGCCGCTTCACGTCGGTCTGGGTGATGGCGACGACGGCGCCGACCAGCATGGTGAGGGTGGCGACCACCCAGAACGCCGGGCGCCAGTCCCAGGTCAGCCTGCCGAACGCCACGTAGAAGACGCGCAGCAGCGCGCCGAAGGCGGACACCACCGTGCAGGACGCCATCAGCGCGGTGATCGGGGTCGGCGCGCCCTGGTAGACGTCGGGCTTCCAGCCGTGGAAGGGCACCGCGCCGATCTTGAACAGCAGCCCGACACCGGTCAGCGCGATGCCGGTGAACAGCAGCGTCGCGTTGGAGGTGTTGCCGGCCGCGGCGGAGGCGATCGCGGAGAGCCGCACCGAGCCAGAGAAGCCGTACAGCATCGCGACGCCGAACAGGAACAGTGCCGAGGAGAACGCGCCGAGCAGGAAGTACTTCACGGCCGCCTCGTGCGAGAGGAGGCGGCGGCGCCGGGCCAGCCCGCACAGCAGGTACAGCGGCAGCGACAGCACCTCGAGCGCGACGAACATGGTCAGCAGGTCGTTCGCGGCCGGGAAGAGCATCATGCCGCCGACCGCGAACAGCGTCAGCGGGAAGATCTCGGTGTGCATGATCCCGGCGGCCAGGCCCTCGCGCTCCTCCTGGCTGCCCGGCGGCGCGGCCGCCACGGCGGCGAACGGGCTGTTGCTGGTGTCCCCGATGAGCAGCACGCTCACCAGCGCCAGGATCACGATGGTGCCCTGGATGAACAGGGTGGGCCGGTCGACCGCGACCGCGCCCTGGGCGGCCACGTGTCCAGGGCTGCCGGCCACGTACAGGCTGTGCGTCGCGGCCACCACGATCGTGAGGATGAACGCGGCGAGCAGGGACCCCAGCGTCAGGACCAGCTGCGCGGCGCGGCGGGACGAGCGCGGTGCGAACGCCTCGACCAGGACGCCGGCCACCGCCGCGCCGAAGACGACCAGCATCGGCGCGAGCTGGCTGTACTCGATGCTCGGCGCGCCGATCGTGGCCGAATCGGCCAGGACACCGGTCACGGTGAGGTTCCCTTCTGCACGGCGGTAAGCGTGTTACTCGCCGGGTGGGCGGGCTTGGGATCGGTGGTGTGCACCTGCGTCATCGTCACCCGGACCGCGGGGTTGATGATGTCGAGCACCGGCTTGGGGTAGACGCCAGCCCCGATGAGCAGCACGACCAGCGGCGCGACCGCGAGCAGTTCCCGCGGCCGCAGGTCCGGCATGCCCTTCACCTCGTCCCGCACCGGCCCGTTCATCGCCCGCTGGTACATCCACAGGACGTAGATCGCGGCCAGGATGATGCCCGCGGTGGCGATCACGGCGGCCACCTTGTACCGGGAGAAGGTCCCGATCAGCACCAGGAACTCGCTGACGAAGGTGGACAGGCCGGGCAGCGAGAGCATGGCCAGGCCGGAGACCAGGAACAGCCCGGCCAGCACCGGCGCCACGCTCTGCACGCCGCCGAAGTCGGCGATCCGGTCCGTGCCCCGCCGGGCGATCAGGAACCCGGCCAGGATGAACAGCGCGCCGGTGGCGAACCCGTGGTTGACCATGTAGAACGTCGCGCCGGACACGCCCTGGCTGGTCATCGCGAAGATGCCGAGCGCGATGAAGCCGAAGTGCGAGACCGAGGTGTAGGCGATCAGCCGCTTCATGGACTGCTGGCCGATGGCCACGATGGCCCCGTACAAGATCCCGATCACCGACAGCGTGATGACCAGCGGGGTGAAGTACTTCGCGCCGCTGGGGAACAGCTCGAAGCAGTACCGCAGCATGCCGAACGTGCCCACCTTGTCCAGCACGCCGACCAGCAGCACGGCGGCCCCGGGCGGCGCGGCCGCGGCGGCGTCGGGCAGCCAGGTGTGGAACGGCCACAGCGGCGCCTTGATCGCGAACGCGATGAAGAACCCGAGGAACAGCCACTTCTGCACCGTCGGGCTCAGCGCCACGTGCACCAGCTCGCTGAACAGGAAGGTGCCGTGGTGCCCGGTCACGGGGCTGCGGGCCGAGTACACGTACAGCGCGATGACCGCGACCAGCATGAGCAGCCCGCCGAACAGGCTGTAGAGCAGGAACTTGACCGCCGCGTACTGCCGCCGGCCGCCCCCGTAGCTGCCGATCATGAAGTACATCGGGATCAGCATGGCCTCGAAGAACACGTAGAACAGGAACACGTCGGTGGCCGCGAAGACGCCGATCATCATCGTCTCGAGCACCAGCATCAGCGAGAAGTAGGTCTTGACGCTGTGCCGACCCGACTCGGCGTCGTTCCAGGAGGCCAGGATCACCACCGGCATCAGCACCACGGACATGGCGATGAGCACCAGCGCGATGCCGTCCACGCCCAGCGCGTAGTGCACGCCGAACGCCGGGATCCACGAGTAGACCTCGGTGAACTGGTAGTTCGGCCCGCCGACCTGGAACTTGACCGCGATGATGATCACCACGACGAGCGTGACCAGGGAGAACCCGAGGGCCAGCACCTTGGCCATGGTGTTGCGCGCCTGCCGGTCCGCCTCCGCGCTGTCGGCGGGCAGGCCTGGGATCAGCGCGATCACGATGGCGCCAAGCAGCGGCACCGCGCCCGCGACGGTCAGCCAGGGAAAGCCGTTCATCAGAGCCTCACCACCAGGAGCAAGGCGACCAGCACAGCGGCGCCGAAGAACATGGACAGGGCGTACGAGCGGACGAAACCGGTCTGCAGCTTGCGCACCCGGCCCGACGTCCCGCCGACCGCGGCGGCCAGGGTGTTGACCAGGCCGTCCACGCCCCGGTTATCGAAGAACACCGAGAGCCTGGTCAGCCACTGGCCGGGGCGCATCAGGACCGACTCGTTGAACGCGTCGCCGTAGAGATCCTTGCGGGCGGCGACGGTGAGCGGCCGCCCGCGCGGGGCGACCGCGGGGACCGGCACCCGGCCGTACATGACCCAGGCCAGGGCGACCCCGACCAGGGCGAACGCCAGGGCCACCAGGCCCGCCGTGCTGAACACGCCTTCCGAGGTGGGCGGGACCCCGACCACCGGGGCAAGGAACTTCTGCAGCCGGTCGTTGAGGATAAGGAACGCGCCGGCACCCACCGAGCCGATGGCGAGGACGATCATCGGCCAGGTCATCACCGCCGGCGACTCGTGCGGGTGCGCTTCGGGCTCCCACCGCCGCTTCCCGTACCAGGTCATGAAGATCATCCGGGTCATGTAGAACGCGGTGATGCCCGCGCCGATCAGCGCCAGGGTGCCGAGTACCTTGCCTGCCGCGCCGTGCTCGCTGAAATCCGCCCCGATGATGGGGTCCTTGGTGAAGAACCCGGAGAACGGCGGGATGCCGATGATGGCGAGGTACGCGAGGCCGAAGGTCACGGAGGTGATCGGCATAACCCGGCCCAGCCCGCCGTACCGCCGCATATTCACCTCGTCGTTCATGCCGTGCATGACCGAGCCCGCGCCGAGGAACAGGCCGGCCTTGAAGAACCCGTGCGCGAGCAGGAGCGCAATCGCGAACACGTAGCCGGCCGGCCCGAGGCCGGCCCCGAGCGTCATGTAGCCGATCTGGCTCATGGTGGACCCGGCCAGCGACTTCTTGATGTCGTCCTTGGCGCACGCGATGATGCCGCCGAACAGCAGCGTGACCGTGCCGACCAGGACCACCGCCAGCCGGGCGTCGGGCGTTACCGCGAGGATCGGGTTGGACCGGACCAGCAGGTACACCCCCGCGGTGACCATGGTCGCGGCGTGGATCAGCGCCGATACCGGGGTGGGTCCCTCCATCGCGTCGAGCAGCCAGGACTGCAGCGGCACCTGCGCGGACTTCCCGCACGCGCCGAGCAGGAGCAGCAGCCCGAGCGCCGTGGCCACGCCGCTCCCGCCGGACTTCACCGAGCCGAAGACCCCGCTGAACGACACCGTGCCGAACTCGGCGAACATCAGGAAGATGGCCAAGGTGAGCCCGGCGTCACCGACCCGGTTGACGATGAACGCCTTCTTCGCCGCCACCGCGGCCGAGGGCTTGTACTGCCAGAACCCGATCAGCAGGTAGGACGCCAGGCCGACGCCCTCCCACCCGACGTAGAGCACCAGGTAGTTATCGCCGAGCACGAGCAGCAGCATGGCCGCGAGGAACAGGTTCATGTAGCCGAAGAAGCGGCGCCGGTCGCGGTCGTGGCTCATGTAGCCGACCGAGTAGATGATGATCAGCGAGCCGACCCCGGTGATGAGCAGCACGAAACAGATCGACAACTGGTCGACGAGCAGGTTCATGTTCACCTGCAAACCCGCCACCGGGATCCAGGAGTACAGGTGCTGGTCCTGGCTGCGGTCGGTGTCTCCGAGCAGGGTGAAGAACGCGATCATGCCGTAGACGAACGCCGCCACCGGCATGGCCACGCCGAGCAGGTGGCCCCAGCGGTTGGTGCGGCGGCCGCCCAGCAGCAGCACCACGGCGCCGAACAGCGGGAAGGCGAGCAGCAGCCACGACAGCTTCAGCGCGCCGGTAGCCGCGACGGTGTGCAACGTCGTCATCCCCTCAGTACTTCAGCAGGTTGGCGTCGTCCACCGACGCGGACCTGCGCGCCCGGAAGATCGCCATCAGGATCGCGAGGCCGACGACGACCTCCGCGGCCGCCACCACCATCACGAAGAACGCGATGACCTGCCCGTCCAGGTTCCCGTGCATCCGGGCGAACGCGACGAACGCGAGGTTGCACGCGTTCAGCATCAGCTCGATGCACATGAACACGACGATGGCGTTGCGCCGCACGAGCACGCCGACGCCGCCGATCACGAACAGGATCACGGACAGGGCCACGTAGTGAATGGGGCTCACGACTCAGCCTCCGTAGCGGCCGGTGCCGGCAGTTCGGGCCGAACGGGCGGGGTTTCCTCGTTCGGGTCACGAGGCGCGAGCGTCTGGCTGACCGAAAGCACCGAGGTACTGCCGTCCGGCAGCAGCGCGGGCCGGTCCGCGGCGTCGTGCAGCGCGTAGACGCCGGGCGACGGGTCGGGCGCCAGGTGCCCGCTGGCCAGCCGCCGGGCGGCCAGGTCACGCTGGGTGGGCTTCGGCGTGGTGCGCTCGCGGTGCGCCAGCACCATCGCGCCGACCGCCGCGGTGATCAGCAGCGCGCCGGTGACCTCGAACGGGAACACGTACGTGGTGAAGATCAGCCTGGCCAGCCCGGTCAGGTTGTCCACGTTGTTCGCCGCGGTGGTCCTGGCGGCCGGGCCGATGGCCGCGTGCCCGATGCTGAGGATCAAGATCACGAACAGGCCAATCCCGGCGAGCCCGGCGGCCGCCCGCTGGCCCTTGATCGTCTCCACGACCGAGTCCGACGAGCTGATGCCGATCAGCATGATGACGAACAGGAACAGCATCAGCACCGCGCCGGTGTACACGATGATCTGCACGAAAGCGAGGAAGGGCGCGCCCTGCATGGCGTACATGGTGGCCAGGCAGAGCATCACCACGGCGAGCATGATCGCGCAGTGCACCGCCCGCCGGACCAGGATCATGGCCAGCGCGGCACCGACCGAGATGACGGCGAGGATCCAGAAGATGGTCGCGACCGCGATCGAGTCGGCGTTGGTGCCGGATGGGGCGGCCGCGAGGACGTGGCTCATGGCTCCTCCTCGACCTCTCCCGCATCGCGCACTTCCGGCGGCGCCCAGGCCAGCGAGGCGTCCGGGGACTGGGCGGGCACCGGCGGGCCTGACGGGCCGCCAGGACCGGACATGCCGGGCGCGCGGGGACCGACGGTCAGCCCCGCCGCGCCGAGCCGGTAGTAGTCCTTCTCGTCGTCGCCGAGCCGCATCGGGTGCGGCGGCGCCTCCATGTCCGGCAGCAGCGGCACGAGCAGCTGCTCCTTGGTCCAGATCAGGTGTTCCCGGCTGTCGTCGGCGATCTCGTACTCGTTGGTCATGGTCAGCGCGCGGGTCGGGCAGGCCTCGATGCACAGGCCGCACAGGATGCAGCGCAGGTAGTTGATCTGGTACACCGCCCCGTACCGCTCACCGGGCGAGTACCGCTCGTCCGCCGTGTTGTCCCGGCCCTCGACGTAGATGGCGTCCGCCGGGCAGGCCCACGCGCACAGCTCGCAGCCGATGCACTTCTCCAGCCCGTCCGGCCACCGGTTGAGCTGGTGGTGACCGTGGAACCGCGGCGCGGTCGGCCGCCGCTCCTCCGGGTAGTAGACCGTCTCGGGCTTCCGGAACATCTCCTGGAAGGTGACGCCGAACCCCTTGATCGGGTTGAGGAAATCAAGCACCTGTGACCTCCTTGCTGGAGGTTTCGTTGTCGCGGGAGATCCCGGCCCCGTGGTAGTGCGGCAGGTCGAGCGGAGGCACCGGGAAACCGGTAGAAGGCTCGGTGGTGCCGGCTTCCTCCAGGTCGGTCTCCTCCGCGGCCGCAAACCGCGCGGCCCGCTGCTGCGCCAAGCTGTCCCACATCGTGATCAGGGCCAGGATGAGCACGATGACCAGCCCGAAGACCACGTACGGAGCGGTGGAGTGGCTGTCAAGCCGCCAGGCGCGCACCGTGGCGACCAGCAGGATCCAGATGATGGAGACCGGGATGAGGAACTTCCACCCGATCGCCATCAGCTGGTCGTACCTGACCCGCGGCAGCGTGCCGCGCAGCCAGATGTAGCAGAACAGGAAGATGAACAGCTTGATCAGGAACCACAGCACCGGCCACCAGCCGGTGTTGGCGCCCGACCACAGGGACAGCGGCCACGGCGCCCGCCAGCCGCCGAGGAACAGCGTGGTGGCCAGCGCGGACACCGTGATCATGTTGACGTACTCGGCCAGGTAGAACATGGCGAACTTCATCGACGAGTACTCGGTGTGGTAGCCGGCCACCAGCTCGCCCTCGCCCTCGGGCAGGTCGAAGGGCAGCCGGTTGGTCTCGCCGACCATGGTGACCAGGTAGATGAGGAACGACGGCGCCAGCACCCACACGTACCAGCCGTGTATCTGGGCGGTGACGATCCCGGTGGTGGACAGCGACCCGGCGTCGAGGAACACGGCCACGAAGGCCAGCGCCATCGCGATCTCGTAGCTGATCACCTGGGCCGCCGAGCGCAGCGTGCCGAGCAGCGAGTACGGCGACCCCGAGGCCCAGCCGGCCAGCACGATGCCGTACACGCCGATGGAGCTCATGGCCAGCACCAGCAGCACCGCCACCGGCAGGTCGGTGACCTGCAGCGGGGTGCGGTGGTGGAAGATCGAGACCACCGGGCCCACCGGGATGATGGAGAAGGCGACGAAGGCGGGCGCCGCCGACAGTATCGGCGCCACCACGAAGATCAGCTTGTCCGCGGTGGTCGGGATGATGTCTTCCTTGAGCGGCAGCTTGAGCGCGTCGGCGATCGGCTGCAGCAGGCCGAACGGCCCGGCCCGGTTCGGGCCCGGCCGGTTCTGCATCCGGCCGATGACCCGGCGCTCCGCCCAGATCATGAACATGGTCGTGAGCAGCAGGAAGACGAAGACGACGACGACCTTGAGCAGCACCAGCCACCAGGTGAGCTGGTAGAAGCTGGCGAGCGTCGGGTCGGCCGCGGGCGCCGCCAGCACGTGCGGCAGCGTCCCCTCAAGCCTCATTCCGGCCTCCTCAGGGTGACCATGGCGCCGTGCCCCGCGCCCAGCCGGGCGCGGATGGTGGGTCCTGCCTCGGGCAGGCCGGCCGCCGGGAGCCAGACCACGTGGTCGGCCATCGGCACCACCTCGACGGGCACCGTGACCGACCCCCGGTCGGTGGCCACCGTCACCTTATCGCCGTCGGCCGCCCCGGCTTCGGCCGCGGTCGCCGCCGACATCCGGGCCACGACCGGGCGGGCCGTGCCCGCCAGGGCCGGCTCGCCGTCCTGCATCCGGCCGCTGTCCAGCAGCTGGTGCCAGCTGGCGAGCTTTACGCCCAGCACGCCGGTTCCGTGTGCCTCGTGAGTAACGAGCACGCCGGGATCGGCGCTCGCGCCGGTGACCTCAGGCGG
>Ga0207689_10004077_pt1 | contig 13278 bp, 16 predicted proteins | sample KBSMisM52_FD_184312 | JGI IMG/M metagenome (GOLD analysis project Ga0207689, IMG submission 184312) | Miscanthus rhizosphere microbial communities from Kellogg Biological Station, Michigan, USA - KBS Miscanthus M5-2 (SPAdes) (version 2) | ecosystem: Host-associated > Plants > Roots >... | reverse complement strand
GGCGGCGGCGTGGTCCTGGGTCGAGAAGATGTTGCACGAGGCCCAGCGCACGGTGGCGCCGAGGGCCTGCAGGGTCTCGATCAGCACCGCAGTCTGAATAGTCATGTGCAGCGAACCACTGATCCGTAACCATTCTGCCGCAGCGAGCCAGTGACTGTCGTGCTCGTAGAGGTAAGCGGCCGTCCACGCCTGTGCGCGCTGGTTGCTGTCGAAGAACTCGGCGCCTCGCGTCGATTCGATGTGCATGCGATCGTGACGAATCGTCACGCGATGCTTGTCGAGCGAATAGCTACCCAGCAGAAACCACGCTCGATAGTCGGCGATGAGCATGCCGCGACCGTCCGTGCTCGGACCGACTGCCGTGTCACCTTGCATCGCTTGCGCAATCAGCATGAGGCCGGCAAGCGAAACGGAAGCACCGATGGAATCGAAGCGCGTTCGCCACGCGTCGTCGGCGTAGCCTTGCTGCGCGGGATCGCCGCGATTGTCGTAGTGCAGTAGCCGCAGCTGATGCCGGCCCTGCCACTTCGCTTCCACGCCGGCGTAGTAGCCGAGCCGGTCATCGATCTCGTGAGTAGGTTCGATGTAGCGATCGTGGTCGCTCATCCTGAACGGCCGACGCGTGCCGCCGAACAGTGGCACGACGCGATCATTGAGCGACCAACCCCGCTCGAAAATCAGCACGCCGATAGGGTCGTTCCAGCCGTACACACCCACGACGCCGCCGATATCGAGGTCGCGTCCGAGCGTGGCGCCGACGCTGGTTGCCGATAGCTCGGCGCCGACCGATCGCGCCTCTTCGCCGACCCAGGTGTTGATGGCCGACGGGCTCAGGCTGTACAGGCTCTGCCAGCCGACGCCCCGATTCTCGAGTGATATCGGCGGATAGAACGTGCCCAGCTTGGCACGCCAGCGCCAATGCGACTGCGGATACGGGCGCCATTCGAGGAACGCCTCTGTCACATCGATAGGATTCTGTTCATCCTCGCCCGTGGTTGCGATTGCCGAGAACTGGGCGCGCAGCGTCTCGGTCAGTGGGCCGCTCAGGTCGAGGACGAAGCGCTCCGATTCCATGCCGTCGTGCTCATCGTCGAACTGCAACAAACCCAACCCGCCGTGGACGAATGACGGCAGCGATGAATCCACGGCGACGCCTCGCAGCTCGACGAAGCCCTGTGCATCGACCGGCGACAGGTCCGCGGCACTGGTTGCAGTGACCGCTATGAGGAGACCAATGGCGCCGAGAGAGATACGCGTCGTGACTCAATAGCGGTCGCGCGGATCTCGCGCTTGCGATATCGCCGCCCGCAATGGCTCGTTCATGCGCAGCTCGACCGAGAGCGGCGCATCGAGAAGATTGACGCGCGTGCGCAGCGCCTGCATTTTCCCCGGCAGACGCGGACTCCAGACCGCTACTTCGTACTCCGCTTCAGGTAGCGCATCGCCACGCCAGATTCCCTGACGATCGGACTTGCCGAAGTGCCGCAGCGATTGCGATCGCTGAACGAGCGATTGCAGACCGCGGACACAGCTACGCAGCAGCTCGAGGCGCTACGCGCGGGCTAGTGTCGTCTGGCGAATACCCCCGGCGATAACCCCACTTATTGCTCAGTCAACATCTGTCGGGAATTCCGGCGCAGAATCAGACCGTCGGGTCCCCGAAGCTTCCCTTCGGCACTACAGTGCCGGCCGGCGCCAAGTGCCCGATTGCGAGCGAGTCAACGCAACGAGCGCTTGACGCCACTCGCCGATTTGCGCCTTGAGGTCGAGGAGCACGGGCAGCATCGACTTCATGACTGGGTTGCGGTCCCCGGCGACTGCGAGGTCGCAGTAGCTGCGAAAGTAGCTCGCATAGAGATCTTCATATTCGGCAAGCGGGCTCTCGAAAAGCGTGTCGAACATTAGATGTGAGCCGACGTGACTCGAGCACAAATAACTCGCCGCGCTCTGCACGTACCGTCCATGCTCGGCCACCACCGCGCTCGCGTAGTCTCGATGCGTAAAGAAGTGAGCCATGATCGCCTGGCGCCGGATACCGCGAACCCGGTCGTCACGTAGGTACTCGAACAGTGCCTTGCGATGGATCAGCGAGAGCGAAATCGTGAGGAGCTGAGCTTTCTGCACACCGGGCAGGCGCTCGGCAGCAATCCGACGCATCAGCGTCGCGTGCTCGTTCTCCCAATGGTGGTAGACACGCGCGTTTTCGAGAATGCGGGCTGCCAGGCGTTCCTCCTCAGGCTCGCCGGACAGCACGGCATTGCTGATGCGCAGCTGCGATTCCTCCATCAGTCGGTCGTGGCTCAGGCGGCGAAAGTCACTGCTCGACGAATAGTGCGCAAAGCGCTCGAGCAACGCTGATGGCGTTCTGGATGTCGGCTCGTGGCTCGACATACGCCGTGTCACTCCTGCTGCTTGGCTGCGGACACCAGATTCACGTCCGTGCTCTTTGGAGTATCAGTTGTAGCATTCCACTCCGAAGCAATCGATGTGGTAAGTGCTACTTCGGGCATGCACATTTGTCATACAAGTAGACGCAGCGGCTGCCAGCCGCGGCGGAATACCCGCACCGATACCACTAGAGTGGCATTGACTTTTGCGCTTGAGCGGTCGAGCAGTGGGAGATCGCAGAGGCCTTACGGAATGTATTGGGCGCGCTCGCCCGGCGTCAGCTCACGCGTCACGCGTGATGAGATGAGCGACTCGAGCGCTTCGAGAGGCAGGCAGACGTCGCAGCGAAAGCGTCGCACAGCTCCGTCCCGGCTCGCTGCAAAGATCGTCGTGCCGTCGCCGGCAAGGTCACCTGGTCCACCGCCCATCCCGGCGCCTTGTAGCTCAGGAGTTCGCGGCCGCTCATTGCGTCCCATATCCGTATCGCATTGCCGTCCATCGGAAGGAGGACCTTCAGCACCCTTCACTACATGCACTATCTCCACCATCGATATTTCAATGTGAATTATGGCGGTGGCATCGTTCCAATCGATAAGTGGGTCGGTACTTTCTACGATGGTTCAGAAGCAGGGGCCGAAACTCTCAGGAGGCTCGCAAGGAACAGAGTGATGCGTCTACGAGGGGCGAAGGAGAGAAAGGCGATCGGAGAAAGCTCGCCGTGGGTTGCGATTTTCTCGCCGACTACTTGATCACAGATCGAGCTTCGTAGCATCCATCTCAGCGCAATTCCCTTCGCGGAATTCGTACGCAAGGCCGCCGCAGGAATTTACCAGGCGAAGCCGGCACGGGTATTTGCCTTCGACGAGATCGCCGCCGCGCACCGGCTGATGGAGGCCAATAGCGCAGGCGGCAAGATCGTCGTCAACGTAGTCTCGTAGGGCACCACGACGTCGCAGACCTTGCAGACACGCAGTTCAGCCGCCGGGGGCGGTGCGAGTACCACTCAGCAGAGCTTCGGCCCGCGAATGAGCGTCGGCAGACATCTGGCCGTGCGCAGGTTCACGGACCGCAGCCGACGTCGTCGCTTGACGTGCGATGCGATGCCCGCTTAGCAGCGCTTCAGCGCTCGCGTGTGCGTCGACTGCCGTCTCGGACACTGACGATGAGCGCTGCAGCGTCGCAGTAACGGGCGTGAGCGGGTGACTGAGCAACGCAGCCGCCTGGGTCTGCGCATCGGCAAGTGCCGCAGTTGTGACAAAGATCGCGGGGATCAGAAGCAAGGGCAGTTTCATGGAGTCCTCGTGGCGGTAAAAGGGATCAAGGTGCGAAGGGGTAGTTGCAACGTGTGTGCCAGCGACCCTCGAGCGCCAGGGCGCTGGATCTCGCGGTCTTTCCGTGCGGGCTGCCGGCAACGGAGTGCGACTCGGCTTTGAGATGCTGCGGCTCACCGCGAGATGTTGTGGGAGAAGGGAGGCGCACAGGCCTTCAAAGGAATGCGTCACGATGCTTGTCCACAAACGCCTCGACCGTCAGTGGAGGTCGGCCCCCAATCGTTGCGACGAAGTCATTGGTGCCGGCGAACACGCCGTTGGTATGGTCGATGGCGACCTCGCGCAGATGCTGCACCAGGAACTCGCTGCCCGGTCTACCCGTGATGCGATCAGCCTCGGGATAGAGCGAACCAGCGTCATTGCGCGGCGGCCCTCCAACAGAGGCGGCAGCCACTATCTCTGCCCACTTCTCGATCGGCATCGACTGGTAGGCGACCTTTCGCCCCAGCACTTTGCCGACTGCCTTCGCAATCTCCTCGTGAGTCAGTTCGACAGGACCGTATAACGAATAGGTCTTGCCACGATGCGCAGCCGGTTCTTCGAGGATTCCAGCAATGACCCGCCCTCGTAGTACGGCCTGATCCCATTGGCGTTGCGCACTGTTTGTAACGTGGCACGCGGATTGCAATCCACGTCCTATGAGCTTTGCTGGCACTCACTCATCGGGCGGAAGCGGCGCTTGCGTCGCGGTGATCTTGCTCGTGGGTGTTTCGATGCTGCTTTCGCCGCCGGCCCACTCGCAGATCGTGCTGGAGTCCGACCGAGCTCAACTCACCGTCGAAGGGTTTGCGAACCTTACTCTTGCGACGTTGGACACGACGGATGATCTGCAGAACCTCGACTACGGTCGCATCGATAGCGGGGCGCGCGTCCTTGGCAGACTCTCGCTCGCGGACGGACCGATGCTAGGCATTCGCCTTTCCGTCGAAGGAAGCGATGAGAACACTCGCCTGACCGAAGCGAGCATCCTGCTCTTCGACAATCATGGACGTATTGAGATCGGCGAACGGATGGGCTTGCCGGATGTGCTGAGTGGCTACGCACCCAACAACTTTCAGTTCACGTCGGCAGAGTTCGGTCCGGCTTCGGGCCCGAGTCTCGATCCGGGCGGAGGACTGCAGACAGGCTTCTTTCGCGGGCTGCTGGCGGAGCAGATCGGCCCGCTCGCCGGCCTGGGTACCACCGCCGCGCTGTTCGATGATCGATCCGCCAAGGTGCTGTACGTCTCGCCGAAGACGCATGGATGGTTGGTCGGCGCATCCTTTGCGCGCGACGCAGACGATGCAGCAGTCGGCCAGTTGTTACAGGCAGGGATAACGCATGAAAGCTATCGCCAACAGGACACGCTGCGTTGGGGTGCGACGTATGCTCATGGACAGGCTTTTGCCTCCGAGCGTGACCTGAACTCCGTCGGAGTCGGCGCCAGCGTAACTTTGAACGACGTGTGGATGATTGGCCTCGCGGCCAGCTATGACGGCACCAGCCGACTTCCCGAGAGCAGCGTCGGCTCATTCGCCTCGCGCGCGTGGGGCGCGACGGCGAGCGTCAATTTCAATTCCGGACCTTGGACCATTGGCGGTTACTGTCAGTACTCGACGAGCGAAGGCAACGCAGCCGTGGCCGCGAATGATCGCCTCGCTGCGCTCGAGGTCGGCGCATCGTATCGCTTCACGACCAAGTGGCGCGTGTACGGCGCTTGGTACCGCTTCGATTTTGACGACGACGAACGTGGCGCGTCGACGACTGGAAACGTATTGCTGCTCGGCGCGCGAGCGACCCTTTGATCTCACCCTCGGAGTGCAAACTCATGTCAGCCAGGACAACGACCAACACCGTGCTGCTTGCAGCCGCAGTTGCAGGGCTCATTTCAGGCAGTGCGATGGCGCAGGTGCATCCAGAGAAGCCAACGTACAAATACGAGAAGTGTTATGGCGTCGCTCGGGCAGGTCAGAACGACTGCTTCTTCGCGTCGAACTCTTGCGCCGGTACCTCAGCGCAGGACGACGATCCGCGAGCGTGGATCTACGTGCCGCAAGGTACGTGCAAGAAGATTTCCGGAGGAACGCTGGAGCCGCCCAAGACTCCTTAGTTCCGGGACGCGGGTACGTTCAGCCATTGCAGCAGACCGTCCAGAGTCACTCCCTCAGCATCGGCTTTGACGCCGAGCGACTCCGGCGCGGCGGACTGCCGATTGTTCCAGAAGGTGGGATAGCCGAACCATTTCGCCCCGGCCACGTCCCAACCGGCGAAGGCGACGAAGGCAATGCGTTCCTTGGGGAGTTGCAGAAGGTCGACACCCAATTGGTAGGCGCGCGGATCTGGCTTGTAGCTGCGAATGCGGTCCGTGCTGATCACCTGATCGAGCGCCGTATCGAGATCGGAATTCTTCAGCGCGGTCGTCAGGATCTGCGGCGTGGCGTTTGAGAGGAGGGCGACTTTCATGCCTGCCTCGCGCAGCGCACGCAACGACGCAGCCACATCCGGCCACGCACGAAGTTCGAGAAAGCCATGCATGAGCCGCGCGCGTGCAGCGGTCGCCAGGTCCAACTTGAGTGATCGAGTTGCGAACTCCAGTGCGGCTTCGGACGCCGCGTAGAAGTCCTCGTATCGTCCACCAAGGGCACGCAGCCACTGGTACTCGAACTGCCTCGTTCGCCACAGAGTTGCCAGCTCATTGCCTTTACCCGGTGCAACGGCTTCGCAAGCCTGGAAGACGGGCCGTGCATCGAACAAGGCGAAGGCGTCGAATGCGACTGCTCCGATCCGCTTCGACATGCCTTGCGCTGCGAGTGGTGTCTCGGTCGCTGCAATCGTCGTCGCCGCAAGACCGGCGCCCAGAAACCATCTGCGGCTAAGTCTCATAGACGAGAGCACGAAGCGCGGCATGTGCAACCCCCTCGACAGACATGTCGTGCCCGAGTGCCACGAGCACCCCGCGCGGTGCTGGAACAATGACTCCATCGAATCCGGACGCATGGATGCGCTCCGGCGTTCCGCGGGCCAGCTCGTGCGGCAGAACGAGCACCGTCACGGGCCCATGGTTTGTCTGCACGACAAGATGCGGAGCCGAATAGCCATGAAACCGACAGCCGCTCGCATACGAGACCCGGACGACTCCGGGTTGAAGACGTAGTCCATCGCGTTCCAACAGGGCCGCCAACTGCGCCTCAGGCACGACATCCAGCGTATGAGTGAGCGACGCTGGTTCGTGCAGAGCGTGCGCGACGAGCTCATCAGCAAGGCTCGGGCGAGTGCTCGACAGCCACAGACCCATCCCCAATGCGACGCTGAGAAGCAAACCTGCCGCAACGCTCCACACAGGACGGGTCATGGGATATGCGGGCGGCTGCACTGCTGCCTCGATCGTCCGATCCAATGTCTGAAGCCGACGGCGGTAGGCAGCGCATTCTGCGCAGACACGTGCGTGTGCTGCGATCTCAGTGCGAGTGGCCGTCGGCTCAGCGCCGACGGCCACTCTGAACTCCTCACAGTGCATCGACCGCACTCCGCGTCACGACGTCGGGCCGCAGACGCTCGTGGAGCAGCTGACGCGCTCGATACAAGCGCGTCAGCACTGCCGGCACGCTGAGTTGCAATTGTCCTGCAATCTCTTCGACCGAGTAACCGAACAGCATCTGTAGCAACAACGGTTCCCTATACAGCAACTCCAGATCGACGATCGCGCGGCGCATGGCGTGAACATCGTAGTCTTCGCTGGCCGTGGTTTCGGCGGAGGAGACATCCACCGCGCACTCGAGCCCAACAGTGGCGAGCTTCTTTCGCTCGAAGACGCGCGCGAGTTCGCGGCGCGCAATCGTCAGCAACCAGCCTCGCACGGCGCCGTCCTCTCTCAGGGAGCCCAGCGACCGCCACGCGCGCAGCAGCGTTTCCTGCACGATGTCTTCCGCGAGACTCCGGTCATGACACAGCCAATAAACGAACCTGGTCAGGTCCGCAGAGTGCGGGACGCACAGCGCCTCGAAGCGGCGTCGAACTGCGTCCCTTGCGTTGGTGATGCTCATCAATCCTTCTGCGGAGATTTCGACACCTCCGGCCAGTTCTTCTCCGCTTGCTGGATATTGCCCGGCACATCCTGTTGCCAGATCTTCTGAACCTTCTTGTCGTAGTTCAGATAGAGCTTGTCCTTGACGATCGCGAATGCATCAGGCTGCGTGCTCACCTTGTATCCCTGCGCGGTGCCAAAGGCGCAATAGCCGCCGAACTGCGGCGCGTACTTCTCAGGCATTGCCATGAATGCACGCCGGTTCGCATCGCTGGCGAAATAGAACTTCGAGCCCTTGTACTCGTAGCTGTATTGCGCCTGTCCCTTCTGCGGTTCGGCGGAAGCAAAATAGGCGACGGGATCGTAGCCGCGCAGAGCGACGCCATCAGTTTCGAAGAATTCGCCAGCAAGAGCTGCCGTGCTCAGCAGCGAAAGTGCGGCGATCGCAATCACACCGGAAAATCGATTCGACATTGAGCGCTCCGTTTGGAGAAGACAGTGGGGGCGTGAAAGCTAGCGCGTGTCGGTGCGCTCGACAACTCCCTCGCGTTGCTCAAATTCGCATGTCGTCATTACTCGCGTGCGCGCGCGCGCCGAATCCGCGACATGTGGTGGCGAACCGCGATCAGTTGCGGATCGCGAGCATGAAACTCGCTTCATGAAATATTTTGAGGACAGCAGCGATCTAGTACTGCGTTCATCGTTTCACTTCATTCAACGGGGTTAACAAACGTGAGAGCGCAGCATAGTGTCCTTCTGGTTCTTTCCATCGCCGCCGCGTTGAGTGCGGCTGCATCTTCAGCGAACGCCGCTCGTCCCGACGAGCGTCAAGGCGAGCACGCGGTGTTCGTGATGACGAACGACGCCGATGCAAATGAGGTGCGAGTATTCGAGCGCGGACGCGCGGGTTCATTGCAGGAAGTTCGTTCCTACACGACCGGCGGCCGAGGCAGCGGCGGCACTATCGACCCGCTCGAGTCGCAGGGCTCGCTCACGTTGAGTCAGGATCGCAAGTGGCTGTTCGCCGCAAATGCGGGCAGCGGCACGCTCTCGGTGTTTCGCGTCGAAGGCACGCGGCTGCTGCTCACCGACGAGGCGCCCAGTGGCGGCGCCGAGCCAAATGCCGTCGCTTCGCACGGCGAGTTCGTGTACGTGCTGAATACTGCAGGATCGAGCAGCGTAGTGGGATTTCATCTCGCTCACGGCAGGCTGCAGCGCATCGAGAACTCGCTGCGCTTTCTCGGCCGGAACGAAGCGGGCTCGGCATCGATCTCCTTCTCTCCCGACGGTCGATTCCTGCTCGTGACCGAGCGTGCGGCCAACAGAATCGACGTGTTCCGCGTGCTCGCGAATGGTGAGCTGTCGCAGGTGAGCGGCAATCCCAGCGCGGCGCCGGGAGCGTTCGCGGCGACATTCTCGCCCCGCGGCACTTTGATCGTGTCGGAAACGGGAGCCGGCGGAGCCGATGCGTCGACCGTTTCTTCTTACGCAGTGCGCGCCGACTTGACGCTGCAGCCCATCAGCACGGCTGTGCCGACGCTCGGCGCGGCGAACTGTTGGAACGTCGTAACGCCCGATGGCCGCTTCGTCTATGTCTCGAACGCTGGATCGGCGTCGATCGCCGGTTTCGCAGTCGCGGCCAACGGCAGCCTCAATGCGCTGCCGGGAACGATCGTTGGTCATAACGCCGACGGTGCGACCAATCTCGACATCGCCGTCAGCGCGGACGGTGCGTTCCTGTACTCGTTGAATGCAGGCGACGGGACCATCGGCGTGTTCGCAATCGATCAGCACAGCGGCGCGCTCACGAGCCTGGGAGCAAGCGGCCGTCTGGCCGCGGGCGCCGGCCTGAATGGCATCGCTGCGAATTGAGTGAATCCCTCAGTAGTTCTCGATCACACAAAGGAGAGACGCGTATGAAGATGCCCATCAACACATCGGGTGTCGCCCTCGCTGCGGTGGCCGCAGTTTTGTTCAACGTCGTATCGGTCAGCACGGCTGGTGCCACCGAGGCGAAGGTTCAGTGCGATGGCGTGAACGCCTGCAAGGGACAATCCGCTTGCAAGACTGCGAACAATGGCTGCAAGGGCCAGAATTCCTGCAAGGGGCAGGGCTTTCTGGAGTTGACGAAGAAGGAGTGCACGGCGGCCAAGGCGAAAGCGCAGTAGCACGCAGCAGAGGAGAAGACTGCGGCGAGGCTCGCGTGAGCCTCGCTCCACTCGCGCAGCTTGGAAACATGAAGATAATCCCGACTCGCGCAAAGTTTGCGGCGTGGGCGGTGCTGCCGCTGCGAGTCATCATCGGCTACGGATTCATGGCACATGGTTTTGCCAAGCTGGGACGCGGCGCCGATCATTTCGCAGCCATTCTCCAGGCGCTCGGCATACCCGAGCCGACTTTGCTGTCGTGGATCACGATACTCGTCGAGGTGTTTGGCGGCCTGGCGATTCTCGTTGGCGCATTCGTCACGATCGCCAGCCTTCCAATGATCGTGATCCTGCTGGTAGCGATCTTCACCGTACATCTGCCCAACGGCTTCAGCTCGATCAAGCTTCAGGCAGTGACGCTCACCGGCGCGCAATTTGGTCAGCCCGGCTACGAGTGCGATCTCTTGTATCTGGCCGGACTGCTCGCGCTGATCCTGGGTGGCCCTGGCCCGCTGGCCGTGGACGGTTACAGGACATCCTTTTGGCGTGCTGCCAGTACGCGCGGAAGGTGACGCGCGAGATGCTGGGCGAGCGCCCGCACGCGGGCGTTGTCTCGCGTATCCCCATGGCTCAATACCCAGAGCTTCATCCGTGGCTCATCCAAGATCGGTGTGAGTCGTGACAAGGCTTCCAGCCGATTCGCGGCGAAGATCGGCAGGATTGCTATCCCAAGGCCTTCACCGACAGCGTGCAGCATCGGCGCGAGCGAGTTGAATCGAACTCGCGCTCGCGCGTTGGCGAGGTGCTTGTCGCGCCAGCGAGCGATCTCGAGGTGCGCGAGGCTCTGATCGAAGCCGAGCCAAGCAAGGTCTGCGAGTGCAGCGATGGAAGAGGCGGGCGACCGTCCTCGCGCGCCGTACACGGCGTAGCGCAGCTCGCCGACCTGCCGGCCGATCAGATCGTCCGGCGGTGCGTTGCTCGCGCGTAGCGCAAGATCTGCCTCGCGACGCGTGAGATCGACCGAACGGCTCGACACATCGATTTCCACTTCGATCTCCGGATGCAGGGCTAGAAAGTCCTTCAGCACCGCGGGCAGGAGAAATCCGCCGAACAGCTCGCTCGTCGCGAGTCGAACCACTCCGCTGATGTGTCCGGCAATGCCGAGCATGCGGCGCTCAACCGCGAGTGCTTCGATCTCCATGGCGCTCGCCGCGGCAACGGCGAGCTCACCGTTGGCAGTCACCGAATAGCCCTCCCGAGTTCGATCGAAGAGGGTTACGCCGAGGCGTCGCTCGATCGCGTTCAGGCGCCGAAAAACGGTGGAGTGTCCGACGCCGAGTGCGCGAGCGGCACCGCTCAACGACCCGGTGCGCGCGATCGCGAGCACGCAGCGCAGGTCGTCCCAGGCCAGGGATCGTGTGCGTTTTTGCAAGCGGCGCTTGCTCATATCTGGAATTCCAGTGCGGACTGTCGGGGCTTAGCTTCATCACCCTCATCGACGATGGGAGTTCGAGCCATGCCAGATTTCAAAGACAAAGTTGTTTTGATCACAGGTGCCACGGCCGGCATCGGTGCGGCAACAGCAGAAGCATTCGCCGCGGCGGGAGCGCGCCTGATTCTCACCGGGCGCACGACTACTGCGGGCGAGGAGCTCGCTGGCCGTTTGCGCGCTCGCGGGGTGCGAGTGAAGTTCGTCACAGGCGATGTCTCCAAGGAAGAGAGCGTTCGCAGTTGGATCGCGGCGGCGGTACGAGAGTTCGGACGGCTGGATATCGCGGTCAACAATGCCGGCGTCGAGGGTGCACTCGGTCCTGTTACCGAGCAGACGGCCGACAACTTCGAGCACGTCTTCGCGATCAACGTTCGCGGTTTGATGCTCTCGCTCAAGCATGAGATTCCTGCGATTGCGAAGCAGGGCGGTGCGATCGTCAATGTCTCGTCCATGGTGGGCGACATAGGCATGGCAGGAGCCTCCGTCTACGTCGCAAGCAAGCATGCGGTGAACGGATTGACGCGGTCGGCGGCCCTCGAGACCGCGCGCATGGGAGTGCGCATCAATGCAATAGCGCCGGGCGGCGTCGTGACTCCGATGTTCGAGCGATTCACGGGCGGCAACAAGGAAATGCAGACTGGGTTTGCCAATGCGCATCCCGTCGGTCGCCTGGCCGGCCCGGCGGACATCGCACGAACCATCCTCTTCATGGCGAGCGATGATGCAAGCTTCATGACCGGAAGCGTGGTCGCCGTGGACGGCGGTTACACGGCCCAGTAACGTCCGACCTCTGCGGCGGCCGCAATCTCTTGCGGCCTGCCGCAACATGCCGCAGCCGGCCACGGCGCATCGCGGTGCTACGAACGGCCAAGCCGCTGACTTCGACCTCGCGGCGTATGGCACGCCCCCTGCAAAGAACTTCCGTGGATCGATACGGCGCGCGCCGTGCGACCAGCTTTATCCCCCTATCCAAGTTCAGGAGTCACAGCGATGAAAACGAAGTCGGTCCTCATTTCTACTGCCGTCACCAGCCTGATCGCGTTCGGCGCGATCAGCATGTCGGCGCATGCGGCAGACGATGCCAACACCGAGAAGTGCTATGGCGTCGCCAAGGCCGGCAAGAACGACTGCGCGGCCAATGGCCACGCGTGCGCTGGTCAGTCGAAGACCAACGCGGACGCCAAGGAGTGGGTGAAGGTCCCGGCCGGCACCTGCGACCGCATCGTCGGCGGCAACACGAAATCCAAGTAATGCAATGCGCTCGACGGCTCACAATGTGATCCGTACGCCAGAGCCGATGCCGGCCCGTGCCGGCATCGGCCTGCGAGCGCAGCATCACGACGACCTGCTGCGCGCGCGGCCCGACATCAGTTGGTTGGAGGCGCACAGCGAGAACTACTTCGCTGATGGCGGAGCGCAGATCGACTATCTGCTCGCGCTGCGCGAGCTGTATCCGCTGAGCCTGCATGGTGTTGGTCTGTCGTTGGGATCCGTCGACGCGCTCGATCGCGATCACCTGTGGCGGCTCAAGCGGCTCGTGCATCTCGCCGAGCCAGCGCTCGTTTCCGAGCATCTATCGTGGGGTGCGATCGACGGTACGCACCTCAATGACCTTTTGCCTCTGCCTTATACGGAGGAGGCCTTGCAGCACATGATCGCTCGCGTCGGCGAGCTGCAGGACTATCTAGGACGCCAGATCCTCATCGAGAACGTCTCCAGCTATCTGCAGTTTGCGAACGCGCAGATGACCGAGTGGGAATTTCTGCAAGCGCTCGCTGATCGCAGCGGCTGCGCGCTGCTGCTCGACGTCAACAATGTTTACGTCAGCAGCCGCAATCATGGCTTCGATGCACGCGAGTACATCGCGCATATCGATCCGCGACACGGGGCTCGGCATCGCGCCGGAGAATCTCGGCC
>Ga0207689_10004075_pt1 | contig 13280 bp, 7 predicted proteins | sample KBSMisM52_FD_184312 | JGI IMG/M metagenome (GOLD analysis project Ga0207689, IMG submission 184312) | Miscanthus rhizosphere microbial communities from Kellogg Biological Station, Michigan, USA - KBS Miscanthus M5-2 (SPAdes) (version 2) | ecosystem: Host-associated > Plants > Roots > Rhizosphere... | reverse complement strand
CCCGCGCTGAAGTTGAATATACGCATTCGTCTACTCTGTTCGGCTTTGGTCAGACCATCTGATCATGGTTCGTTGCCGGTGTCCGGGTCGCCCGCGTCCTCGCCGTCGTGATCATGAGAACCGTTGACCTGGGTGCCATTGTCCTGGGAACCGTTATCTTGCAGACCAGCATCTTGTGAACCGTTGTCGTCCAACCCGGCCGCGCTTATTGCGTCATCGGTTTCCACCACACGCTCGAGCCCGGCAAGCTTTTCGTCCTCGCCGAGATTGATCAGCGTGACACCCTGGGTCGCGCGGCTCATCTCTCTTATCTCGGACACGCGAGTGCGGATCAACACGCCACCGGTCGTGATCAGCATCACTTCGTCTTCAGGGTTGACCAGCCGCGCCGCCAGCACCTTGCCATTGCGCGCCGTGGTCTGTATGGCGATCATGCCCTGCGTACCGCGGCCGTGGCGTGTAAATTCCGCCACCGGCGTGCGTTTCCCGTAGCCGTTCTCGGTAGCCACGAGCACCGTCTTGCTCTCGTCCTCGGCCACCACCAGCGATATGACCTGCTGTCCCAGGCCGAGCGTCATCCCGCGCACACCGTGTGCCTCGCGGCCCATGGGCCGTACGTCTTGCTCGGTAAAACGCACCGCCTTCCCTGCATCGGAGAACAGCATCACGTCGTGGCGCCCATCGGTGATGGCAACGCCGATCAAATAGTCCCCAGTGTCAAGTCCGACGGCGATGATGCCACTCGGCCGCGGGCGAGAGAACTCCGATAGCGGAGTCTTTTTGACCGTGCCATTGGCGGTGGCCATGAATATATAGTGACCATCATCGAAGGTCTTGATGGGCAAGACCGCGTTGATCTTTTCGCCCTCTTCCAACGCGACCAGGTTGTTGATCGGCTTGCCACGGCTGCCCGGCCCACCCTGCGGCACGCTGTACACCTTGATCCAATACACGCGGCCGCGGCTCGAGAAGCACAAGATATAGTCGTGCGTATTGGCGATGAAGAGGCTGTCGATGAAGTCGTCCTCTTTGGTCGCAGTGACCTGCTTGCCGCGCCCACCTCGCTTTTGCGCACGATACTCGCCGAGTGGCCGCGATTTGATGTAGCCGGTGTGCGATAGCGTGACCACCATGTCCGCGGGGGTGATGAGGTCCTCGAGATTGATGTCCTCTGCGTTGAGTTGAATCTCGCTGCGGCGCGTGTCGCCGAATTGAGCCTTCACGGCACGCAGTTCGTCTGCGATGATCGTCGTGATACGGGCCGGCTTGGCGAGGATATCGAGCAAGTCGACGATATTGTCCATCACCTCGCGGTACTCGCCCACGATCTTATCCTGCTCGAGAGCGGTCAGTCGCTGCAGTTGCATCTCCAGGATGCGCTGCGCCTGGATCTCGGACAGTCGATAGCCCTCGAGTTGCATCCCGGCGTCCCGCGCCAGAGAATCAGGCCGCGCTCTATCTGCTCCGGCCCGCTGCAGCATTTCCGCAACGAGCGCGGACTGCCAGAAACGCCCCATCAACTTCGCCCGCGCCTCGGCCGGCGACGGCGACTCCTTGATCAGAGCGATGATCTCGTCCACATTGGACAGCGCGACCGCGAGACCTTCCAGGATGTGGGCACGCTCGCGCGCTTTGCGCAATTCGTAGACCGTGCGGCGCGTCACCACCTCGCGCCGGTGCCGCAGGAATGCCGCCAACAATTCTTTCAGATTCAGCAGGCGTGGCTGGCCGTCCACCAGGGCAACCATGTTCATGCCGAAGGTGTCCTGCATCTGCGTTTCTTTGTACAGATTGTTCAGGACCACTTCGGGCATCTCGCCGCGCCTGAGCTCGATGACAACGCGCATGCCGGACTTGTCCGATTCGTCGCGGATCTCGGCGATACCTTCGATCTTCTTCTCGCGCACCAGTTCGCCGATGCGCATGAGCAAGTTGGCTTTGTTTACCTGGTAGGGCAGCTCGTCGATGATGATTGCGGAGCGGTTGCCCTTTTCCATCTCCTCGGTGTGGGTGCGCGCACGCATCACCACACGACCGCGTCCGGTGCGATAGCCTTCGCGAACGCCCTCGATGCCGTAGATGATGCCGTAGGTGGGAAAGTCGGGAGCCGGAATCAGCTGGATAAGATCATCTACTGTCAGCTCGGGCTGCTCCAACAAAGCCACGCATGCGTCGATCACTTCCACCAAGTTATGCGGCGGGATGTTGGTCGCCATGCCAACCGCAATGCCAGTGGAGCCGTTGATGAGCAAGTTTGGAATCTTGCTCGGCAGCACGCCAGGCTCTTGCTCTTTGCCGTCGTAATTGGGGACAAAGTCGACGGTCTCTTTGTCGATATCAGCGAGCAATTCGCCCGCGATCCTGTCGAGCCGGCACTCCGTGTAACGCATCGCCGCGGCGTTGTCGCCGTCGATGGAGCCGAAATTACCCTGGCCATCGATAAGGGTGTAGCGCATGGAGAAGTCCTGCGCCATCCGCACCAGCGTGTCGTAGATCGCCGAATCGCCGTGCGGGTGGAACTTACCCATCACCTCGCCGACCACGCGGGCGCACTTGACGTAGGGTCGATTCCAGACGGTATTCGCCTCGTGCATCGCATAAAGAACGCGGCGATGCACCGGTTTGAGCCCATCGCGAACGTCCGGCAGGGCGCGCCCAACGATCACGCTCATTGCGTAATCGAGATAGGAGCGCCTCATCTCTTCTTCGAGGCTGACTGGGAGGGTCTCTTTGGCGAACTGGTCCATGTGGAGAGGGTGCGCGCGCGACGCTCTTCAGGTGCGATCCGGACCTCGATGTCCGGGCGCGTGTTGCGGTGGATGTCGCGAGTTACGTCGACACGAAAAAACGCAGAATAGTAGCATACCAGGAGGCGACAAATCACCCCGGAACAATGTATATTGCGCAGACAATAAGCAGCCAATAAAAAACTGTCGCATCCGCCCGTCGTCAGTGCTGACACGCAGCGCCCTCAACCTCCGAGGTGCGACTAGGCAAACGTTGCGATGGTTGGGCCATTGTCCAAAATCCCCCGAGGAGATGCGGTAATGCGACCAAAGACCTCTCGATTGTTGTTGGTGCTCGTGAGCACGATGCTCGGTGCGTGTGCAGGTCAGACAGAGCGCAGTAGTACTGGCGGTGGCGGTGCAGCCAAGGCGGTCGCCTCCGAGCCCGTTAGTTATGTCGATCCGCCGCCGCGCGGCAGCGAACCCGCCACCGCACCGCCCGAGCCCGCTGCCCCACCTAAGGCTGCTCCCCCGCCAGCCGAAGAGCCCGCACCCGCCATCAGGGCTGAAGGTGAACCGGCCGACATGGCCCCGGTGCCCTCGCCGGATTCGTTCGAACCCGATGCCGACGACCACAAGATCAGCGATCCGGTGATGGCATACGATGAGGAGGAAGGCGCCCCTCAGGAAGAAACGATCGTTGCGCAGAATCAGTACTACGACGAAGAAGATCGACCCGATCAGGATGACGGCATAGTCAGTCAAAACCAATATTCGGAGGAAGAGGAAGGCAAAGCCCCCGAGGAGGGCATCGTCGCCGAAAACCAGTACTACGACGAGGAAGAGAGCGCAGTCGTGACCGACGATGGCATCGTGGCCCAGCGTGAGTATTTCGATGAAGAAAGCGTCGAAAACGATGACGGTATCGTTGCCCACAGCCAGTACTACGACGAAGAATCGGTTGAAACCGACGACGGTATCGTCTCGCACAACGAATTCTACGATGAGGAAACTGTCGAAACCGACGATGGCATCGTCGCCAGCAATCAATATTACGACGAGGATGACGTCGTCGAGAGCGACGACGGTATCGTCGCTCGCAATGAATTCTTCGAGGAGGAAAACAGGGAATCGCCAGAGTTGATAGGGGAGCCCAAGAGTTACCCCGAGGAAACCGTGGTGGCCGCGGCCGAAGAGAAGCAGCCTACGCCAGCCCCCAGACAAGAGGCACCCAAACCGGTGGTTTTGCCCGTGACTGTGACGCTGCAAACCGAAACCCTGTTCGCGTTCGACCGCTACGCCGTGCAGCCCGAGGCTCGCGGCACGCTCGACAAGCTTGCTAGCGGCTTACAAGGAGTGCGATACGACGCGGTTGTCGTCGTCGGCCACGCAGATCGGATCGGCACGAAGGCCTATAACCAGCAGTTGTCCCTAAAGCGCGCCGAGGCGGTCAAGCAGTATCTCATCAGCAAAGGTGTGGAGGGCGGCACGATCAAGACGGAGGGGCGCGGCGAACTCGATCCCGCACTCGACCCATCGGCGTGTCAAGGCAAGCGCAAGCAGAAACTGATCGCCTGTCTGCAACCGGATCGTCGGGTGGACGTGACGGTCACCGGTCAGAAGCAGTCGAAGTAAATCGTATCGGTTTTAGCGATATCGGTTTTATCAATATCGGGTAATCTGTATCGGAGACTGGACGAACCTCAACCGGAGCCCTGCGCGAGCAGGGCTTTTTGTTGCATGAACGCGACTACAGCAGCCGACTTGCTCATCAACGCACGCTACGTTGTCCCGGTTGAACCGGCGGGACAGGTGCTCGAACGCCACTCGGTGGTGGTTAAGGATGGCCGCATCCTGGACCTTCTGCCCACTGGTGATGCGCAGCGGCGCTACGCCGCGTCCACGCGTGCGGACCTCGAGACCCACGCACTCATTCCCGGTCTGGTGAATCTGCACACTCACGCCGCCATGTCGCTGATGCGCGGACTGGCCGATGATCTTCCATTGATGGAATGGCTCAACGATCACATCTGGCCAGCCGAGGCGAAGCATGTATCGAATGAGTTCGTCTACGATGGGACCCTGCTTGCCTGTGCCGAAATGATCCGGGGCGGGATCACCTGCTTCAACGACATGTACTTCTTCCCGGAACAGACGGCGCGCGCAGTATTAGCGGCGGGAATGCGCGCGGCGATCGGCCTGATCTGCATCGAGTTCCCCACTGCCTATGCCTCGGACGCGCAGGACTACTTGCGCAAGGGGCTGGCGGTGCGCGACGAGTTCAAGAGCCAGAATACGCTGTCATTCTGTATGGCCCCGCACGCTCCATATACCGTGAGCGATCGCAGCTTCGAGCAGATCATCGTGTACGCGGAGGAATTGCAGACTCCCGTGCACGTCCATGTTCACGAGACTTTGGACGAGATCCGCGAAAGCCAGACCCGTTTCGGCATGCGCCCGCTCGAACGTCTGCGGCGGCTGGGACTGCTGAGCCCGGGCTTGATTGCAGTGCATGCCGTGCACCTGCTACCAGAGGAAATCGCCGTACTTCGAGAGACCGGAAGCCACATGGCACATTGCCCCAGTTCCAACCTCAAACTCGCGAGCGGGATCGCACCAGTCTCAGCGCTTATTGAGGCTGGTGTAAACGTCGGCGTAGGCACGGATGGCGCGGCGAGCAACAACCGACTAGACCTGTTCGAGGAAATGCGTACCGCTGCCCTCCTCGCCAAGGCCGCCTCCGGACGCCCGACCTCAGTACCCGCGAAGCAGGCGCTCACCATGGCCACGCTGGCACCCGCTCGCGCACTTGGGCTCGACGCGCAGATCGGTTCTATCGTCCCGGGTAAGGCGGCCGATCTCACTGCCGTGAACTTGGGCGATCTGGAACTGTCTCCTTGCTACCACCCGATCTCGCATCTGGTCTACGCCGCCGCCCGCGAGCAAGTTACGCACGTCTGGCGCGACGGTAACCTCCTGCTGGACAATCGACGCCTGACCACGCTGGATCCTACCGAGCTCAGTTCCAAAGCCGCTTTATGGCAAAAGAGAATCGCATCGCAGGCATGAGTGCAGAAGTCAACGCCGACCCGTTGGAGCTGGAGAAATTCAGCCAGCTCGCGCACCGCTGGTGGGATCCCAACAGCGAGTTCAAGCCATTGCATCAGATCAATCCGCTGCGCCTGGAATGGATCAACGACCGCGCTGCAGTCACCGGTCAACGCGTATTGGATGTCGGTTGTGGCGGTGGGATATTGTCTGAGAGCATGGCCGCTCTCAGCGCGAACGTCACCGGCATCGATCTATCCGAGAAGGCCCTGAAAGTAGCACAGCTGCATCTGCTCGAAAGCGGCGCGCAAGTGAGTTATCGGCACGTCGCGGTGGAACAGCTGGCACGGAGCGACCCGGGTACCTTCGACGTGGTGACCTGCATGGAAGTGCTCGAGCACGTTCCGGATCCGGCCAGTCAAGTCAGTGCCTGTGCACAGTTGCTCAAGCCCGGCGGCCACGCATTCTTCGCGACCATCAATCGGAATCCCAAGTCTTTCTTGCTTGCCATTGTCGGCGCCGAGTATCTGCTACGCCTGCTGCCGCGCGGCACGCACGAGTACGCAAAGCTCATCAAGCCCTCTGAACTGTCGGCCATGTGCCGACAGGCGGGGCTTACTGTCAGGGAAATGATTGGCATGACCTACAACCCCATCACGGGTGTCTATGCACTGGCAGCGGACACGGACGTCAACTACATTCTGCACGCGCGGGCACCGTGACGGCACGAAACTGGGTTGAAGGCGTTCAGGCCGTACTGTTCGATCTCGATGGCACGCTCGCGGATACCGCTGCGGACCTCGGACACGTGCTCAACCTGCAGCGAGAGGCGCGCGGGTTGTCGGCAGTCCCATTGGAGACATTGAGACCGCTGGTGTCGCAGGGTGCACGAGGCATGCTCCGCGCCGGTTTCGGCCTCACGCCCGAGGACACCGACTACACGGCGATGCGCGATGAGTTCCTGGACCTGTATGCCGACAATCTCGACCGGAACACGCATCTTTTTGACGGAATCCCGGAACTGCTTGCCGCTTTGGACGCGCGCGAACTGCGCTGGGGTGTCGTCACCAACAAGATGGAACGATTCACCCTTCCGGTGTTACGCGCGCTTGGGCTACTCGATCGAGCCGCTTGTGTCATCAGCGGCGATACGTGCGCACGGGCGAAACCGTATCCCGATCCACTACTAGAAGCCGCCCGCATGCTCCACCTGGCGCCCGAGGTCTGTATATATCTGGGTGATGACGAGCGCGACGTCCAAGCGAGCCGGGCGGCCGGAATGCGCCCGATCGTGGCGATGTACGGCTATCTTGGCGAAGACAATCCGCCGCCGCAGTGGGGCGCGGACCGCTTGATTGATCACCCTATGCAGCTCTTGAACCTGCTCAGTCCGCCCTCAGCTGTGGGATAATGCGTGTAGCTGGCAACAGCCATGTAATCGAGTAACGGGGGCGACCTGGTTTCGACGTGGGTCGCAAAGCAGTGCAGGGCGTGCCAAGGTCCAGTTACCTTGTAAATCCGCTGGAAATCAATAGTCGCCAACGACGACAGCTACGCTCTAGCCGCCTAACACCGGCTAGACTCTGCCCCGGTCTTCTCATGGGCCGGATCCGATCCCGCAAGGGAGAAGAGCGCAGAGTCATTCGCATGAGATCGCGCTATGCAGGGTTACTTTGCCGTGCGCTAAATCGAAGGTAACTCGCCCGACATCAGCCCGCCGGCCGGCGGTTGAAGGGTTAAATCAAATGGCCAGGCTACGCATGTAGAACTGCCTGTAGAGGACTTGCGGACGCGGGTTCGATTCCCGCCGCCTCCACCATCTGAATATCCAAAACCATCCAGCAACATCCAGAAGCCAGCAGAAATGCTGGCTTTTTTGTTGATTCAGTACTGACTGAGACAAATATGCAAACCAAATGCTGAGATTTCATTGACACAGCGTTGACACAACTTGGCCACGGGACCGTTTCGACCAAAACTCTGTACTCACCTTACTGACAAGAGTCGATTCTGTGGCGTTTGTTAGCTGCAACTTGCTGCAAACTTCCTGTCCGCCCGCGGGAGCCTAACTAATGAACGCATTCGACTACCAGCTTTTGCTCGCGCTTAATGCGCTAGCAGACTGGTCTCCGCTGCTGACAAAAGTGATGGTCGTAGTTTGTGGGGACGTACTAAAGAGCGCCCTCATCGTCGCATTGGTATGGTGGGCATGGTTCGCCAACGAGGGAAGCGCTCGACAGCTCGAGGCACGCGAACGCATTGCAGCCTGCCTTGTAGCAAGCTTGCTATGCATCGTCGCTGTACGTCTGCTTGCCGCCGCTCTTCCGTTCAGACTCCGGCCGATCGCCAACCCTTCCTTAGGCCTCCACTTTCCGGTAGACGTGGGAACTTGGGCCAGCTGGAGCGCGTTCCCCAGCGACAACGCCGTATTGTTCTCGATGCTGGCCACGTGCCTCTTCTCTATTTCTCGGCCGCTAGGATTGATCGCCGCCCTGGATGTGGCGCTCATGATTTGTTTCCCGAGGGTGTTCTTGGGAATTCATCATCCCAGCGATGTGATCGTGGGAGCATTGATCGGGGTCTGGGTGGGCTGGTTCGTCGGTCGCGATAAGATCCGTATTCCTTTGTCCGCGCCTGCGTTTGCAATCATGCGTCGGCATCCTTCCGCATTCTATGCATGCGCGTTCCTGATCACGTTTCTGTTCGCCCAAGTCTTCTGGCCGGTTACCAGTTTGGCGATAAGCACCGCGAAATTCATGCGAGCGCTAGCGAGCCTCTGACAGGATGCGATAAAGTTTTTGGAGTCAAATGAAAACGGGCCAATGAAGGCCCTGTTTTCATTTGTTCTGCTGCGGTCCGCGACGCAGGAGCAAGCCCGCGATCCAGGCCCCTCACTTGGCTCCGTTCAATACACTCGCGGCGACTCCTGTCGGTTGATCGAACTTTGGTACCGCGAGCGCTCTGGGGGTGATGTAGAGGTGCGGACGGGCAATGGAGAACCCTTGCGCATAGTCCACACCGATCACCTCGAGAATCGCGAGCGTCTCCGGCGTCTCCACGCACTCTGCTATGGTTGTAAGGCCCATCACGTGACCGACTTTGTTTATCGCTTCGACCATTGCGCGGTCAATCGGATCGTGCGCGATATCGCGCACGAATGCGCCATCGATCTTGAGGTGATCGACCGGCAGGTGTTTGAGATAGGCAAATGACGACATCCCGCTGCCAAAATCGTCCAGCGAGAAGCCGCATCCAAGTGCTTTGAGTTCATGGATCAAATGCGTCGCCTTGGCTAGATTCGCAATCGCCGCGGTCTCCGTAATTTCGAAGCAGATCGCCGAGTGCGGGATAGCGTAGAGGTCGAACTGCTTGCGCACGAATCCGAGGAAATCGTCCTGGCTCAAGGACGCACCCGACAAGTTGATTGCCCACCGGTGCTTTTCCTGCGGACTCTCCTTCCCCACCATGCGCGCGAACTCAGCGAACGCCGTGGAGATCACGAGGCGATCCACCGCCGGCATGAGGTTGTAGCGCTCCGCGACGGGAATGAACACGATCGGATCGATCACCTGCTGCTCAGAGTCAATCATGCGCAGCAAAAGCTCCTGATGCCGCTCTCCTTTACGCGCGCCAGAAACGCCAATCACCTCTTGAGCATATAAGCAGAATTGGCCTTCATCCAAGGCGTGGCGCAACCGCCCCACCCAATCCAGTTCGCCCTGGCGCGCCGCCAACTGACCATCCGTCGCCTTGTAGACGTGAATCCGATTGCGGCCTTCCTTTTTGGCGACGTAGCAGGCATCATCTGCCGCGCGCATCAGCTCGAGCAAGTCGACGCTGCTGTCGTGAAACGAGACCAGTCCGATGCTAGCGCCGATCTTGAACATCTTGTCGGTCCAAGTGAAGCTGAATGCCTGGATCGTCTGCAGCAACTGCTGCGCTATCCGCTCGGCAGGCTGCGGCGGACAGTTCTCCAGCAGTACCGCGAACTCGTCACCACCCAGGCGAGCCACGCTGTCGCGATCGCGGATCGTGGCACGCAGAATGCCAGTGATCTGCCGCAGGAGTTCATCGCCCGCTGCATGTCCGCATGTGTCGTTCACCACCTTGAAGTGATCGAGGTCCAGATACAACAACGAATACGGCATCGGCTGGGCGCGCGCCCGCAATAGAGCAGCGTCCAGCCGCCGCTCGAACTCGCGGCGCGTGATGAGGCCGGTAAGCGCGTCATGGCGCGCTTGCCGCAATTCTTCGCGTGCCTGGTCCAGGCTGGCAGCGGCGCCAGCGATCTCCTGTTGCAGCAGGTTGACGCTTCGCGCCATCTCGCCGACTTCGTCACCCGAATGAACCGTCACCGGAACAACGTCGACGCGCGCGTGAGCGGCGTCCAAGTCCCCTCGTCCTAGCGCGAGCAGCGCGTTCGAGAAGTTGGCCATTGCGCCTTTGGCCATGGCGGTGGCGGCGTCCGAGACCTGCACCATGGCGTGCGCTAGGATTCCGGGGAGTACCAGACCGACGCTGATACTCAAGATGGCAACTGCTACGAAGATGTCTTCCAATACTGCGACGAGCGCACTGGTCTGATCTGGCAAACTAGAGACGGCGAGCAGGTAGCCCGCGCCGTCGAATACCAGCACCAGCAGCATCGCACCGGTGAGTTTGATGTGCAGCGTATTGGCTACGCCGGGCAAACCTTGCCGTCGTCGATCACTGTACCTGCGCCATGCGTATAGGGCGGAGCCAGAATATGCGAACAGCACGCCGATTAGCACCGTTTTCATGCCGAACTGCTGAAATCCAAGCACCGCCGAGGCGATCCAGATCGTCGCGGCAATCAACCCGAGCGTGATCCATCCGCGCGGCGCACGGTACGGGCGGTGAGCGTCTGGTTGATTCCTTCGCAACAGCCAAACCGCCACGTTAGGCAGGCAGATCCCGATCAGATAAGTGAAGTTGGCTGCTGCCACAAGCCAGATCGGATCCCCAAGCAGCAGAAAAAGGATCGCCATACCAGCGGTAAGAGAAGTAGCCACCCAGGGCGCATCTGTGCGCGACCGTTTCTCCAGTATCCGCGGGAGCAGTCCGTCCTCGGCGAGTTGCGACATTGTGCGCGCCGCGCCGGCGAGCGGCTGCAGAGTGCCGTGGAACATGTTGAACATCATGAACCAGATCGCAGCGGCCTTTGCGAAGCTGCCGAATACTGGTGCAAATGTGGGGCCGAGCACCAGCATGAGCTCCTGACCTAGCTTTTCCGGGCCCAGAACCCCCAGCCATACGACCGGCAATGCGATGAAATACACCGACGCCATCACGGCGCTCGCAAACATGGCGCGCGGGACGTTCTTGTTGGGGTCAACGGTCTCACCGACGTGGCATGCGGCAGCCTCGAACGCGGGTGCGGCGAACCCGATGAGATAAAGTCCTGCCATGATCGCAGTAAGGTCGCCAAACCAACCGGCAAAGGGTACCGTCAAATGGAATGTAGACGCCTGCCGCCAATCCACCTGCCCCGCCATGATCGGAGCCAACGCGGAGATCAGCGCGAGCGACGCAGAGGCAGTCGCGATCGGCACCGCCAGCCTGCCTGCCCACTTGACTCCGCAAAGATTGACCAACGCAAACAAGAGAACCAGCGTGCACGAGAGGGCTGGCACAGAAACATTCGGCAGGTACCATTCGTGAATAGCTGCAGCGGAGAAAATCGCAGTCAAGCCGCACGTCGGAACCCAGCCCCACCAGTAACAGACGCCGGTAAGATTCGCCAGTACAGGGTTGTATGGCCGAAACGCTTCCGCGCAGGTCGCCGCGATGCCCCCGACCCGTTTCGGATACATGAGGACCAGCTCGGTCCATCCTGGTGCGGCTGCCCATCCCAGGAGCAAGCCGACAATCAGCAGGACAACAGCCGCACTACCCTGTCCGGGGATATCTCCTTGACCGGCAAACAGTGCAGTAATGAGAAACAGGCTTTGGTTGCTGCCGCCCATCGCAAGGGCAGTCGTCGAGATCCAGCCCAGCGTGCGAGGGTGTTCTGCAGGGCCTGGATTTGCGGCGGAGGTCGACTGTCCAGGTTCCTGCAATGGCTGCATACTGTGGTGACCCCGTTGGATCCAGAGCGCAAGGAGTATCGGCATATGATACCCGTGCAAGCGGCCTGGGCAAAAATATAAACTTGGACCTGGATGACTCTGCTGGAGATTCAGATCCTCCACAGCGCATCCGGTGAACACAGCCGTGCAAATTTATGCGACGGCAGGTATCTTTCGAGGATCACAGGTCAATTTAGGAGCGAGGACCGATTGGATGAAGCCAATGTCGCATGACCAATACGACGTCGTGATCGTCGGATCGGGATTTGCCGGGATGTATATGCTCCATCGGACTCGAGCGTTGGGCCTGTCCGTTCGAGTCCTCGAATCGGGTAGCGGAGTTGGGGGAACCTGGTTCTGGAACCGCTACCCGGGCGCGCGCTGCGACGTCGAGAGCGTGCAATATTCCTATCAGTTCAGCGATACGCTTCAGCAGGAGTGGGACTGGAGCGAACGATATGCCACAGGACCGGAAATCCTACGCTATGCAAATCACGTCGCCGATCGGTTCGACCTTCGACGAGATATCCAATTCAATACGCGCGTCACACATATGACGTTCGACGAGGACACGGGGCGATGGAATATCCGAACGAACGCTGACACTCGGGTCAGTGCGAAGTTCTGCATCATGGCAACCGGGTGCCTGTCCTCGGTGAACAAGCCCAAGTTCAAGGGCCTGAATTCGTTTAGAGGCGAGACTCTTCACACCGGTAATTGGCCGCACGAAAGAGTGGACTTTGCCGGCAAACGCGTGGGGATCATCGGTACGGGATCATCGGCGATCCAGGCGATTCCGATCATTGCCCAGGAAGCTCGCCATCTATTCGTGTTCCAGCGCACTCCGAACTACACCGTGCCAGCTCACAACGCGCCGCTGGATCCACAAGTTCGCGGGCAAATCAAAGCGAACTACGCAAGCATGCGCACGAGGGCGAAGCAGATGCCGAACGGCCTGGATTTTGTATTCAATCCGGTGTCGGCCTTGGAGGTAACCGAGGACGAGCGAGAACGCGAATATGCAGCTCGTTGGGCACAAGGAGGCGTAACCTTCATGGGTTCATTCGGCGATCTGCTGCTGAATCACGCGGCGAACGATACAGCCGCGGAGTTCGTGCGTGGCAAGATTCGCGAGACGGTGCGTGACCCCGAAGTCGCCAAGACGCTCTCTCCACGCAACATCATCGGCTGCAAGAGATTGTGCGTCGATACCGGCTATTGGGAGACTTTCAACCGGTCGAACGTGAGCTTGATCGATGTCCGTGAAACACCGATCGAGGAAATCACGCCGGAAGGCCTCCAGGTCGCGGGTAAAAAGTACCAGCTCGACGCGATCATCCTCGCGACTGGGTTCGACGCAATGACAGGGGCGTTGACGGCCATCGACATCCGCGGAAGAGGCGGGAATACCTTGAAG
>Ga0207689_10004074_pt1 | contig 13281 bp, 12 predicted proteins | sample KBSMisM52_FD_184312 | JGI IMG/M metagenome (GOLD analysis project Ga0207689, IMG submission 184312) | Miscanthus rhizosphere microbial communities from Kellogg Biological Station, Michigan, USA - KBS Miscanthus M5-2 (SPAdes) (version 2) | ecosystem: Host-associated > Plants > Roots >... | reverse complement strand
GCTCGAAGACATCGACTCGATCAACTTCGCGCTCGGCCTTCGCCACTTCGATCCGGCGCTTCATCAGCCGCATCCGCCCGGCTACCCGCTCTACATCGGCCTCGGCCACGTCTCGCTGGCGGCGCTGTCGTGGCTGATGCCGTCGCTGCCGGCGCTGCGCGTCGAGGCCGTCGCCCTCGCCGTATGGTCGCTCGCCGGCGGTGCGCTCGCGATCGTGGCGGCGGCGATGTTGTTCCGTGCGCTCGAAGACGTGTTTCCCGACGAGGCGCCTCGCGTGTCACCCATGGTGGCGGCCGGCGCGGCCGCGTTGCTGGCGGTGGCGCCGCTCTTCTCGATCTCCGGCCTGCGGCCGCTCAGCGACATGCCGGGTCTGGCGCTCGCACTGCTGGCCCAGGCGTTCATCGTGCGCGGCATCGCCTCGCCGTCGTGGCTCGTCGCCGGGGCGTTCGTCGCCGGGCTGTCCGGCGGCATCCGCATTCAGTCGGCGGTGCTCACGGTGCCGCTGTTCCTCGGCGTCCTGATCGGCGCCAGGCGCGGCCACACGTGGACGCACCGCGTGCTCGCCGTGGTCGCCGGCGTGGCGGGCGGTCTGACGTGGGGCATTCCGCTGCTGGTGTTGTCGGGCGGCCTGCAGGGCTATCTGCGCGCGCTCGGGTCGCAGGCGGGGGAAGACTTCGCGTGGGTGGACATGCTGTGGTCGCACCCGACCCCGCGTCTGCTGGCGCTCGCGCTCTACCGCACGCTGGGGCTGTCGTGGGGCGATCCACGCCTCGGGCTCGTGGTTGCGGCGCTCGCCGGGCTCGGGGCACTCGTCGCCCTCGTGAGGACGCCCCGCATGCTCGGCGTTGCCTGCCTTGCGTTCGTGCCGTACGCCGCCTTCCACCTGCTGCTGCAGGAGACGGTGACGATCCGCTACGCGCTGCCGCTGGTGCCGCCGATCGTCTGGCTGGCGACGATGGCGCTGCAGCTGGCCGGCCGTGTGTCGGTGCTCCTGTGGGGTGCCGTGGCCGCGTCGGCCGTGATCGTGTCGGTGCCGGCGGCGATCGACTACGGGCAGCAGGCGCATCCGGCGTTCCGCGCCATCGTGGACATGATCTCCGAGGGCGAGGGCGTGCCGCCGGCCGGCACCTATTCGCACTATGCGCTGTATCGCTCCCTGCAGGCGGCCGCGCCCGAATGGCTGCACCCGGTGCCGCCGGTTCGCCAGAAGGAATGGCTCGGTCCGGTCGAGTTCTTTCGCAAGGGGGGCGAGCGCACGGTGTGGTTCCTGGGCGACCCGCTGCGCACCGACATGGCGTTGTTCGATCCGGCCAGCGTCCTCACCAACGAGGCGAACCCCTGGCGCGCGGCGGGGCACGCGGAGATGGGCGGCGTGCGGCCAGTGGGCGCCGTGTGGCACCGGATTCAGCCGCCCGGCTGGATGGTGGGCGAGGGGTGGTCGCTCACGCCCGAGGCGGGCGGACGCGTACGCGCGTCGGCGACCGGAGTGGAGCACGGGCCGATCGAGGCGTTTGTGCGGCGCCGATCGGAGCCGGCCACGTTTCTGATCGGCGGCATGCATCTGGGCACGGCGGCCGATGCGCCGGCAGAGCTGACGGTGACCATCGACGGCTCGGCCGTAGAGACGTGGGCCGTCCCGCGTGAGGCCGCGGGACAGCCGTTCGTACGGTTCGTGCGTCTGCCGAACGGCGTGCCGGCGGGGCCAGGCCCCTATGCCACGCTGCGCGTGTCGGCGCGTTCGCTCGAGCCCGGACGGCCGGCGCCCGAGATCGCCATCCGGCAGTTCGACCTGCAGTCCGACGGCGGGCGCCCGTTGATGGCCTTCTCCGACGGCTGGTACGAGGACGAGTATTCGCCAGAAACCGGGCAGCGGTGGCGATGGACGGGCGCCAGCGCGCAACTCCGGCTCGTCTCGTCACGAACGGTCGTGCTGCACATCCGCGGGGAGTCACCGATCAAATACGTCGGCGTCGCGCCAGCGGTGCGAATCGCCGCCGGGAGCCGCACGCTCGGCACGTATCACCCGTCGGCCGACTTTTCGTGGCGCATCGAGGTGCCGGCCGATGCGCTGATCGAGTCGCACGGGGTGGTGACGATCGAAACCGACCGCACGTATCTGCCCGGCGCTGCCGAGGGCACCGCGGACACGCGGAAGCTCGGCCTTCGCATCTTCGAATGCCGTGCGGATCTGCAGTAATTACCCTCTGCGGCCGATTGACAGGTAGATCACCGGACTGTAAGCTCGGCCACGGCTGGCCCCGCTCGACGGGGCGTACCGTGAGTGAACGTGGAGGATTTGTAGATGAATGTGCGCGGTCGATACTCGTGGTTGACCACCATGGTCCTGCTCGCCGTGTTCGTGGCGGCGTGCGCCAAGAAGGTTCCGCCGCCACCGCCGCCGCCGCCACCGGAGCCGCCGGCAGCGCCCGCGCCACCGCCGCCGCCGCCACCGCCGCCCGCGCCCAAGCCCGCTCCGCCGCCGCCGCCGGCGCCGCTCAGCGAGGACGAGCTGTTCGCGCGCAAGTCGCTGGATCAGCTGAACGCCGAGATGCCGCTGTCGGATGTGTCGTTCGCCTACGACATGTCCACCGTCCAGGACGATCAGCGCGCCATCCTGCAGAAGAACGCGGACTGGATGCGCCGCTGGACGTCGACGCGCGTGTCGATTGAAGGGCACGCGGACGCGCGCGGCACCAACGAGTACAACCTCGCGCTGGGCGATCGCCGCGCCAGGGCCGTCATGGACTACATGGTGAGCCTCGGCATCGCGGCCGATCGGATGGTGGTGGTCAGCAAGGGCGAGGAGGCCCCGCTCTGCACCGAGACGACCGAGGCGTGCTACGCGCGCAATCGCCGCGGCCACTTCGTCATCACGGCCAAGTAGCGGGACGTCCCGTCGCCGCGTTACTCTTTCGGGCGGGCAGGCCATTGCGGCCTGCCCGCCTTTTTTGTTTTCCGTCCCCTTCGAAGGAGAGCTCATGCGCTCTACGCGTGCGGCCCGTGTCGTCGTTGGCGCCGTGGTCCTCGTGTGCCTCGGCGCGGCCCGGCCGTCGGCGTCGCAGACGCTTGCCGGGGCCACGGCCGGCGTCATCGACACGGCGGTGCAGGCCGTGCTGACCAGCAGCGGAGCGCCGAGCGCCTCGATTGCGGTCGTGCGGGACGGCCGTCTCGTCTACGAGAAGGCCTACGGCAGCGCACGCGTCGGGACGCCGGCGGTGCCCGCCACGCCCGCGATGCGCTACAGCATCGGGTCCATCAGCAAGCAGTTCACGTCGGCGGCGCTCCTGCTGCTGGCCGAAGAGGGCAAGCTGTCGCTCGACGATCGGGTGGCGAAGTGGTTTCCCGAGCTCACGCGCGCCAACGAGATCACCGTTCGTCACTTGCTGTCGATGACGTCCGGCTACCAGGATTTTTGGCCGCAGGACTACGTGATGCCCGGCATGCTCAAGGACACCACGCCGGCCGCGATCATGAAGGGATGGGCGCAGAAGCCGCTGGACTTCGAGCCGGGCACGCGCTGGCAGTACAGCAACACCAACTACGTGATCGCGGGGCAGATCGTGGAGCGCGTGTCCGGCCAGCCGCTCCTGGCGTTCCTGCGCGCCCGGGTGTTCGGCCCGCTCGGGATGACGTCGGTCGTGGACACGGATCAGGCGCCGCTCGGCGCCGGCGATCCGATGCGCTACATGCGCTATGCGTTGGGGCCGCCGCGCGAGGCGCCCAAGGAAGGAAAGGGCTGGATGTCCGCGGCGGGCGAGCTGGCAATGAACGCCGCCGACCTCGCACGCTGGGACATCGCGATGATGAACCGTGCGGTGCTCAAGCCCGCGTCGTACGCCGAGCTCGAGCGCGAAGTGCTCCTCGCCAACGGCGCGCCCACCGGCTACGGACTCGGCGTCAACGTGGCGGTCACCGGCGGCCGGCGCCAGATTTCGCACGGCGGCGAGGTGTCCGGGTTCACCGCGCGCAACGAGGTCTACCCCGACGAGAAGGTGGCCATCGCCGTGCTGGTCAACGTCGACGCCAACAATGCGTCCACCGAGATCGCCCGGCGCATCGCGAGCGAGCTCTTCACCGCCACCGGCGAGTCGCGCGGCGCCGTGGACCAGGCGAAGGGCGTCTTCGCCGCCCTGCAGCGCGGCGAGGTCGATCGGTCGCTCTTCACGGCGAACATGAACGCGTACTTCACGCTGCAGGCGTTGCGGGACTTCGCCGACAGCCTGGGTCCGCTCGGCACACCGTCGTCGTTCACGCAGTCGGGACAAGGGCTGCGCGGCGGCATGGTGCTGCGCCGGTTCGCCATCACGGCAGGCGGGCGCAATCTCAGCGTCACCGCGTTCTACATGCCGGACGGCAAGATCGAGCAGTTTCTGATCGCGCCGGCGGACTGACGGGCGGCGTCGGCGAAGGCGCATGATGAAACAGCTGGCCATCACAGGTGGCGCGCTTCTGGTGGCGGCGACCGCGCTGGCACAAGCGATCGACATTGGTCCCGCGCCGGGGCGTCTCGTCGACATCGGCGGGCGGAAGCTGCACCTCACGTGCAGCGGCAGCGGCTCGCCCACTGTCGTCATCGAAGCCGGGGCCAGCGCCTTTGCCATCGACTGGACCCTCGTGCAGCCCGAGGTGGCACGGGCGCGGCGCGTGTGCGCCTACGATCGTGCCGGGTCCGGCTGGAGCGATCCACGCCCGGACGTGGAAACGCCGGCGCGCATCGTCGCCGATCTCCACGCGCTGCTGGCGGCGGCCGGCGAGCGGCCGCCCTACGTGCTCGTCGGCCACTCGGCGGGGGGCCTCTACGTGCGCCTGTACCAACTCGAGCACCCCAACGAGGTCGTGGGGCTCGTATTGGTCGATCCCGCCACGGAGGATCGGCTCTTCACGTTGTTCCAGGGACGCCCGGTCGCGATCTCCTTGCTCACTGCGGAGCAGCTGGCGACGACGCTGCCCGCGTCGGGCGATATCCCGGTTCCCACGCGATCGCCCCAGACGGGCGCGCCCTTCGATCGGTTGCCGTCAGACCTGTATCAGCGGCGGGTCGAGCTCGATCGGCGGCTGATCGCATCGTTTCCGACTACGGTGCCGGCGGCTGTCGTGCGCGAGAGCTCCGAGGGCCAGCGAGCCGGACTGGCGCGCCTGCTGGAGAGCCGCGGCCGTCTGGACAATCCGATGCGAAGCGTTCCGGTGGTCGTCCTCACCCGTGGGCTCGAGCAGACGCCCGGCATTGCCGAGAACCACGCGGCGCTCGCCGCCGTGTCGGGCAACTCGCGTCAGAGGGTGGTGCCCGCCACGCTGCACGAAATCCATCTCTCCGCGCCGCTCTCGGTCGTGCAGGCGATCGATGACGTCTGTGGCGCCGTGCGAACCAGGGCTCGCCTGCCTGCCAGGCCGTGACGACGCGATGACCGTTCCCGACGATCGCTGGCTCGCAGGAGATGCCTACGAGCGTTACATGGGCCGCTGGAGCCGTCCGCTCGCGGGCGCGTTTCTCGAGTGGCTGCGGCCGCCGGCGACGCAGCACTGGCTGGAGGTGGGCTGCGGTACGGGTGCGCTCACGACGGCGATCGTGCGCTCCTGCGATCCCGCGTCGGTCGTCGCGTGCGATCCGTCGGACGCCTTCGTCGAGCACGCACGCCGCCAGGTGACCGACCCGCGCGTATCGTTCGTGGCCGCGGGCGCCGAGGCGCCGCCCCAGCGCGACGGCGGGTTTGATCTGGTCGTGTCCGGGCTGGTGCTCAACTTCCTCGCGGCACCTGAAGCCGTGCTGACGTCGCTGCGCCACCGGCTGCGGCCCGGCGGTACCGTGAGCGCCTGCGTCTGGGACTACGCCGCGGGCATGGAGTTCCTGCGCGCGTTCTGGGACGAAGCCACGGCGGTGGACGGTGGCGCGGCCGACCTGGACGAAGGACGCCGCTTTCCGCTGTGCTCGACGACGGCGCTGCGGGCGCTGTTCGACGCCGCCGGGCTGACACAGGTGGACACCGGCGCGATTGAAATCGAGACGCGTTTCGCCGGCTTCGACGACTATTGGGAGCCGTTTCTTCGTGGGACCGGACCGGCACCGGCGTTCGTGGCGTCGCTCGCCCCGCCGGCGCGCGACGAGCTGCGTGAACGGCTGCGGCGCCGTCTGCCGGCAGCACCGACCGGGGAGATTCGCCTTCGAGCGCGCGCCTGGAGCGTGCGCGGGATCAGCGCATGACGTTCGAGTGGAACAATCGGTGGTAGCTGCAGGCCTTCAAGCCTGCCCTAGAGCGCCAGCGCCTGGCGTACTTCCGCGCCGATGGCTTCGGCGGCGGCGCGCGGATCGGGCGCCGCGATGATCGGGCGCCCGACGACCAGATAGGTCGAACCGGCCTTGATGGCATCACCGGGCCCCATCGTGCGGTTCTGATCGTTCTTCTCGGCGCCCGCCGCCGCGCCACGGATGCCCGGCGTCACAACGGCGAAGTCGGCGCCGCACGTGTCGCGGATCTCGCGGGTCTCGAGCGGCGACGCCACCACGCCGTCGAGCCCGGCGCGTTGTGCCATCTTCGCCAGCTCCACCACCTGCTCCATGAGCGGGCGCGACACGCCGACGTCGTGCAGCGTCGGCTCGTCCATGCTGGTGAGCACGGTGACGCCGATGACCAGCGGCTTCGGCTTGCGCGCCATGCGGGCCGTGTCGACCGCGGCCTTGGCCGCCGCCTGCATCATCGGCACGCCGCCCGAGGCGTGCACGTTGATCATCCACGCGCCGGTGAGCGTGGCGGCTTCCACCGCCTGGGCGACGGTGTTCGGGATGTCGTGGAACTTGAGGTCGAGGAACACACGCACCCCGGTGTTGGCGATGCGCTTCACGAGATCGGGGCCTTCGAGGGTGAACAGCCGGCTGCCGATCTTCACGCCGCCGACCAGGCCGTTCAGCTGTTCGGCGAGCTGCAGCGCCCGCGCGCCGCTGTCCACGTCGAGGGCGACTAGGAGCTGATCCACTGCTTCTCCCGCGTGCTGGTGTCGACGGAGCCCACGAGGTCCGCGATTCGCGCGATCGAGTGCCGCTGCATGTAGTCGCGCATGCCGGCGAGCAGCTTCGACCAGATGAACGGGTCCACGAAGTTGGCGGTGCCGACCTGCACGGCCGTGGCGCCCGCGATCATGAATTCGAGCGCATCGGTCGCATTGGCAATGCCGCCCATCCCGATGATCGGGATCTTCACCGCGCGGCGGCACTCATACACCATGCGCACGGCAATCGGCCGAATGGCCGGACCGCTCAGCCCGCCCACGATGTTCGACAGCTTCGGCCGCCGTGTTTCGACGTCGATCGCCATCGCGAGGAACGTGTTCACCAGCGACACCGCGTCGGCGCCGGCGTCCTCGGCCGACTTCGCGATCGACGCGACGTCGGTGACGTTCGGCGTCAGCTTCGGGATCACCGGCAGGTGTGTCACCTTCTTGATGGCCGAGACGACGTCGAAGGTGCCGTGCAGGCTGCACCCGAAGGTGATGCCGCCTTCCTTGATGTTGGGGCACGAGATGTTGATCTCGAGCGCGTGGACGCCCTCGGCGTCCGACAGGATGCGCGCAAGCTCCACGTACTCGTCGAGCGTGCTGCCGCAGATGTTGATGACGTTGGTGGCGCCCAGCCGGCGCAGCTCGGGCAGCTTTTCCTTGATGTAGCGGTGGACGCCGATCCCCTGCAGCCCGATGGCGTTGAGCATGCCCGAGGGCGTCTCGACGATGCGCTGCGGCGGGTGGCCGGAGCGCTCCTTGAGGAAGAGCCCCTTCGAGACGACGGCGCCGATCGAGGCCAGGTCCACGGCGTCGGCGTACTCGACGCCGTAGCCGAAGCACCCGCTCGCGGCCATGAGCGGGTTGGAGAGCCGCAGTCCGCCGATATCGACAGAAAGATCTAATCCCATACCAATTCCGCGCCCTTGAACACCGGCCCGCCGATGCAGGACCGGACGTAGTGCTGGCCGCCGCCGGCGTCCTTCACCGGAATGACGCAGCTGTAGCAGCCACCCATGCCGCAGCCCATCACGCGTTCCACCGACACCTGCGACGGCCGGCCGTACTTCTCGGCCACGTGCGCGACGGCCTCGAGCATCGGTTCCGGACCGCAGGCGTAGACCATGACGTCCGCTGATCCGGCGCGCTGCAGTTCGCGCTCGAGCGGCACCGTGATCCGCCCCTTGTCTCCGTGGGTGCCGTCCTCGGTGGCGAGCTTCAGCTCGATCCCGCGCGAGGCGAACCAGTCGAGATAGAACAGCTCCTTGCCGCTGCGCGCGCCGTAGAACAGCGTCGTCTTCGTGCCGCGCGCCAGCAGCGCTTCGCCCAGCGTGGCAAAGGGCGCCAGGCCGACGCCGCCGGCGACCATCCACGCCTCGGCGGGCGGTTCGACGAGCTCGAACGGTTTTCCGAGCGGTCCGAGACACGACACGGTGTCGCCCTCCACCGCGTCGAAGAGCATGGTCGTCGTGATGCCGACACGCTTGCTGAGGAGCGTGAGGCCGGTGACCCGTCCGCGCTCGCGGATCACCTCGAACACCGAGAAGGGGCGGCGGAGCAGCGGGTCGCCGCCGCGGCCGGGCTTGACCATCACGAACTGTCCCGGTGCGGTCGCGTCCGCGATCTCAGGCGCCGCGAGCTCGATCACGTTGTAGTCGGGGGAGAGGCGCGTGTTGCGGATGACCCGTGCCTCGACGTCGACGGGCATTGAGCCGAGTATATAATGTTGTAGCTCTTTAACTGCGGTCCTGCGAGGCCGCAAAGAGGTGCACATGCCAGTTGTCATGGATGCGGACCGTATCGGCCGCAGCCTCGCCCGCATCGCTCACGAAATCCTCGAACGCAACAAGGGTGTTGATGATCTCGCGCTGATCGGCGTGCGCAGCCGCGGCGTGCCGCTCGCCAAGCGTCTGGCCCGCCAGATCAAGGAGATCACCGGCGACGAGGTGCCGACCGGCTCCCTCGACATCACGCTCTACCGCGACGACCTGATGCGGCATGCGGTTGGGCCGCAGCCGGTCGTGCGACGCACGGAAATTCCCTTCTCCATCGACGGACGCAAGATTCTGCTGGTGGACGACGTGCTCTACACCGGGCGGACGACGCGCGCCGCGCTCGACGCTCTCATCGATTTCGGGCGGCCCAAGGCGATACAGCTCATCGTCCTCGTAGACCGCGGCCACCGCGAACTGCCCATCAAGGCCGACTACGTCGGCAAGAACCTGCCCACCGCGGTCCACGAGAGCGTGCAGGTTCGCCTGCAGGAGATCGACGACCGCGACGAGGTCGTCCTCGAGCAGGGAGGCGCGTGATGACGACGATTGGCGAACAGATCGACACGACACCCGCGGTGACGTCGCTGCGCCGGAAGGACCTGCTCGGCATCGCCGACCTCTCGCCCGAGGAGATCGCCCTGGTGCTCGATACCGCGGTGGCGATGAAGGAAGTGGGCTCGCGCCCGATCAAGAAGGTGCCGGCGCTGCGCGGCAAGACGGTGGTGAACCTGTTCTTCGAGCCGAGCACGCGCACACGCACGTCGTTCGAGATTGCCGAGAAGCGCCTCAGCGCCGACACCCTGAGCGTGGCGATCGGCACCTCGAGCGTCGTCAAAGGCGAGACGCTGGCCGACACGGCGCTCAACCTCGAGGCGATGTCGCCCGACATGATCGTGCTGCGCCACTCGTCGTCTGGCGCGTGCCACCTGCTGTCGCGCATCTGCAAGTCGGCCATCGTCAACGCCGGCGACGGCACCAACGAGCACCCGACCCAGGCGCTGCTCGACGCGCTCACCATCCGCGAGCGCAAAGGACGCCTGCGGGGGCTGAAGGTGGCCATCGTCGGCGACCTGCTGCACAGCCGCGTGCTTCGCTCCAACATCCACCTGCTCACCAAGATGGGCGCCGACGTGTGGGTCTGCGGACCGCCCACGCTGGTGCCCGCCGAAATGAAGCAGTTCGGCGTCCGGGTGACGAGCTTCGTGGACGAAGCGGTGGCCGACGCCGACGTGGTGATGCTGCTGCGGATTCAGCTCGAACGCATGGAGGGCGCCTACTTTCCCTCGCTGCGCGAGTACTTCCAGGTGTTCGGCATGACCGAGGCGCGGCTGCGCCTGGCCAGACCGGACGTGATGATCATGCACCCCGGTCCGATGAACCGGGGGGTCGAGATCGCCTCCGAGGTGGCCGACGGCCCCTACTCGGTGATCCTCGACCAGGTGGCCAACGGCGTGGCGGTCCGGATGGCGGTGCTGTACCTGCTCGCTGGCGGAGCCGAACATGAAGAAGCTGCTTAAGGGCGGGCGCGTCGTCGACCCCGCCAACGGACGCGACGGCGCGTTCGACATCCTGATCGACGACGGCGTGATCGCCAAAGTCGGCAAGGACCTGCCGGTGGATGGCGCCACCGTGATCGAGATTCCGGCCGGCCTCGTGATCGTGCCCGGCCTCATCGACATGCACGTGCACCTGCGCGAGCCGGGGCAGGAGCACAAGGAAACCGTCGCGACGGGCGTGGCGTCGGCCGTGGCCGGCGGGTTCACCGCCGTGGCCTGCATGCCGAACACCAGCCCCGTGAACGACAGCGCCACGGTGACCTCGCTCATTCTGGCGAAGGCAGCGGCCGCGGGCCTGGCGCGGGTGTATCCGATCGGCGCCGTGTCGAAAGGGCAGAAGGGCGAGCTGCTCGCCGACATCGCCGAGCTCAAGGCCGCCGGCTGCGTGGCCATCACCGACGACGGCCATCCCACGGCCACGGCGCTCCTGCTGCGGCGGGCGCTCGAGTACGCCGGCATGTTCGGCATCCCGGTGGTCGAGCACTGCGAGGATCCGACGCTCAAGGGCGACGGGGTGGCGCACGAGGGCTATCACGCATCCCGGCTCGGGCTGCGGGGCATCCCCGGCGCCTGCGAATCGCTCGGGGTCGAGCGCGGCGTGCTGCTGGCCGAGCTCACCGGGTCGGCCTTCCACGTGGCGCACATGAGCGCGCGCGGCTCCATGCGCGCCGTGCGCAAGGCCAAGGAGGCCGGCGTGCGCGTCACGTGCGAGGTGGCGCCGCACCACTTCACGCTCACCGACGAGGCGCTCGGCACCCCGGTGCCGTACGACACCAACACCAAGATGAATCCGCCGCTGCGCGAGGCGGCCGACCGCGACGCGATGATCCAGGGAATTGCCGACGGCACGGTGGACGTGATTGCCACCGACCACGCGCCGCACCACTACGACGAGAAGCAGGTGGAGTTCGACCGCGCGCCGTTCGGCATCGTCGGACTCGAGACGGCGGTGCCGCTGACGTTCGACCGGCTCGTGCACGCCGGGCACATCCCGCTGCGCCGAATGATCGAGCTGCTGTCGGTGAACCCGGCGCGCGTCCTGAATCTGCCCGGTGGGTCGCTGTCGGAAGGGGCGGCGGCGGACATCACGGTGCTGGCGCCGGATCTGCCGGTGCGAATCGAGGCGGCAAAGCTGCGCTCGCGCTCCAAGAACACGCCGTTCGACGGCTGGCAGCTTCGGGGAGGAGTCGCGGCGACGATCGTCGGCGGCCGGGTCGTGTTCCAGAACGAAGAGATTTTCGTCAGGGCGGTCTGAAGACCGCCCTCTACGTACGTAGAGGCGGACCTTCAGGTCCGCCTGGAGACGAATGAGCAAACGAGACGAGATACGCGAGAAAGCGCTCGGCGAACTGCAGAAGCACCACGTGCTGATGCGCGACGGCCACTTCGATTTCGGCAACGGCTACCACGGGCGCGTCTACCTGAACCCGCATCAGCTGTTCTGTCAGCCGTCGATCATCTGGCGCTTCGCGCAGGATCTGATCGACCTTCTGCCAGCGGAGCTCCTGGGGCAGACCGACGTGGTGGCGGGCCCGGCCACCGGCGGTGCCCTGCTCGCCCACACCGTGGCGGGTCTTCTCGACAGCCGCCGCGCCCTGTCGCGCCCCCCGACGCTCTTCGCGCCGTTTCGCCCGGACGGGTCTGGCAGCCACGGACTGACGCCGTTCTACGCGCAGCAAATCAAGGGGCGGCGCGTGCTGCTCGTGGACGACGTTCGCAACACCGGCCAGACACTCGTGCGCTGCGCCGAGGTGGTACGCGGCGCCGGCGGATCGGTGGTGGCCACCGCGCAGATCTACGATCGCATGGAAGCCGTCTTCGACGCGGGCGTGCCGAACGTGGCGCTGGCCGAGTACAAGGCGCCCGAGAACCACGAGGCGAGCTCATGTCCGCTGTGCCGCGCCGGCGTGCCGATCACCGCGTTCTAACCGAGCGGCTCGACACCGTCTACCGGACGTTCGACCACGTCGATTCCGCGCTCGATCCCGTCCACATCGTGCGGCGGTACGCCTCGCGCGAGGACCGTGAAATCGTGGGCTTCTGCGCGGCGGCGCTGGCCTTTGGCCGCGTGGCCAGCGTGCTGCAGTCCGTGGAGGCGCTGCTGCGCGTGATGGGCGCGCGGCCGGCGGCATTCGTCCGCGGGTTCGATCCGGCCGTTCATGGTCCGGCGCTGGCGCCGCTCGTGCACCGCTGGATCCGCGGACGCGATCTCGTGGCGCTGCTGATCGTCCTGCAGCGCATGCTGCGCGAGCACGGATCGATCGAGGGCTTCTTCCTGGCCGGTGACGATGCGTCGACGCCCGACGTGCACGCGGCGCTCGACTCCTTCTCGACACGCGCCCTCGAAACTGATCTGGCGGCCGCCTACGGGCGGCGTCGTCCTGCCCGTGCCGGCGTGGCCTACTTCTTTCCCCGGCCGTCAGCGGGCAGTGCGTGCAAGCGGCTGAACCTGTTCCTGCGCTGGATGGTCCGCAAGGACGCCATCGACATGGCGGTGTGGACGCGGCTGTCGCCGTCGCGGCTCGTGGTGCCGCTCGACACCCACGTCATCCGTCTCGGGCGCTGCCTGCGCCTGACGCGCTACACGAGCCCCGGTTGGAAGATGGCGGCGGAGATCACCGCGTCGCTGCGCGAGATGGACCCCGCCGATCCGGTGCGGTTCGACTTCTCGCTCTGCCACGTCGGCATGATGAACGCCTGCGGCTTCGGCAAAGCGCAGCGCGACTCGCAGTGCCCGCTCCGCGGGGCATGCCGGCCTGGTCTCAAAAACCGGTGATGCTGTCGGGGCTGCCAAGCGGCTTGTAGCGGCCGTTGGATCCCTCGAGCGCGAGGCCGGGGGGCGGGGATTGGCCGGACGCGAGGGCCGCGGCCATCCGGCGAGCCCGCAGCAGATCCTCGACGTTGTTGGTCACGTAGGTCTCGATCGTCTTCGACTGCAGGCGGTATTGCGGATCGCTGGCGGG
>Ga0207689_10004073_pt1 | contig 13282 bp, 7 predicted proteins | sample KBSMisM52_FD_184312 | JGI IMG/M metagenome (GOLD analysis project Ga0207689, IMG submission 184312) | Miscanthus rhizosphere microbial communities from Kellogg Biological Station, Michigan, USA - KBS Miscanthus M5-2 (SPAdes) (version 2) | ecosystem: Host-associated > Plants > Roots > Rhizosphere... | reverse complement strand
GTTGGATGTCGATGCCACCACCATCAACGAGCCCATGAAGGTTGCGGCGGTGGAGGCAATTGCCGCCCTGGCCCGCGTCGAGGCCAGCGACGTGGTCGCCAATGCCTATGGCGGCTCGCTCAGCGGTTTTGGACCCGAATCCATCATCCCCAAGCCCTTCGATCCGCGCCTGATCCTGCATATCGCGCCTGCGGTGGCCCGGGCCGCGATGGAGTCGGGGGTGGCGCGGCGGCCCATCACGGATTTCAAGGCCTATGAGAACGAGCTGGAAAAGTTCGTCTATCGTTCGGGCCAGTTGATGCGCCCCGTCTTCGATGTGGCGCGGCAGAATCCGCGTCGCGTGGTCTATGCCGAGGGCGAGGAAGACCGCGTGCTGCGCGCCGTTCAGACGGTGGTGGACGAAGGCCTTGCCCATCCCACCCTGATCGGGAGCCGCGAGGTGATCTTGGCCAAGACCAAGCGGCTCGGCTTGCGCTTGGACTTCAACAAGCATGCCAGAATCCTGGATCCGTTGAGCGACCGGGACGTCTTCGCGCCCTTGACCGAACGCTACCAGCGGCTGGTCGAGCGCAAAGGCGTTCAACCGGAGTCGGCCGCGCGCTGGATCGCCACCCGCCATGGCATCGCCGCCGCCATGCTGCTGGACGCAGGCGAAGTCGACGCTGCCTTGTGCGGCGGCTTGGGCGATTGGACGCGACAGCTCACCAATATCCTGCCGATCATTCCACGCCAGGCCGGGGTTTCGCGGCTCTATTCGTTGTCGTCGCTGATCCTTCCCAACGGAGCGCTGTTCTTCTGCGACACCCATGTCAATGTCGATCCCACCGCCGAACAGATCGCCGAGATGACCTTGCTGGCGGCAAAAAGCGTGCGCCGCTTCGGACTGGCGCCCAAGGCCGCCCTGCTGTCCCATTCCAGCTTCGGCACCTCCGGCTCGCCCGGCGCCATCAAGATGCGCAAGGCGTTGGCGCTGCTGCGGGCCGGCAATCCGGATTTCGAAATCGATGGCGAAATGCACGCCGACGCGGCCTTGAGCGACTCTCTGCGCGCGCGCGTCGTTTCCAACAGCCCCCTCACCGGCTCGGCCAATCTTCTGGTGATGCCGACTTTGGATGCCGCCAACATCGCCTTGACCTTGTTATCGGCCGCGACCGAAGCGCTGCTGGTGGGCCCGCTGTTGCTGGGAGTCTCCAAGCCGGTACATGTGATGGTGCCCTCGGTGACGGCGCGCGGTATTGTCAATATGACCGCGCTGGCGGTGGCCCAGGCGGCGGCGCCGGCAAGCTGAGGCGGCAAGGGCGGATAGAAAGAAAGACATGGAAGTTTTGGATTTGAAAGCCATGGCCGAGCAGGCCGTCGCCTTCCACCGGCAGGGAGAACTGAGCCGGGCCGAATCTCTGTACCTCAAGATTCTAGATGCCGATCCCGGCCTGTTCGGGCCGCGCATGTATTTGGGCCTGCTGAGATTGCAACAGGGCCGGCCGCAAGACGCTTGCGACTATTTGGACCAGGCGCTGCAAATCTCCCCCGGCGATCTTCCTGCCCTGATGAATTACGGCATGGCGCTGCGCGCTGCGGGCCGCGCGGAAGAGGCGGTGTCGGCTTTCGACAGGGCGCTGGCGATTCAGCCCAACATGGCGGAAGGTCATTACAACCGCGGCGTTGCGCTGGGCGATCTCCAGCGTTTCGAGCTTGCAGTCGAGAGCTACGATTGCGCCTTGATCTTGCAGCCGGAAATGGCGGCCGCGCAAGTCAACCGGGGGGTCGCGCTCGCAGCGATGCAGCGGTTCGACGATGCTATCGCCGGCTATGACCGGGCCTTGGCTATGCAGCCCAGCAATGTCCAGGCCCTTTTCCACCGGGGGTTGGCGCATCGGACTATGCGGCGCCCCCAGCAGGCGGTGACGGATTTCGACCGCGCTTTGGCACTCGACCCAGGGAATGTCCACGCCCGCTATCATCGCGGTGTCGTGATGATGGACCTGGAGCGCGCCCAAGACGCGCTGGACTGTTTCGATGCGGTGATGCAGGCCTATCAAGACAATGCCGAAATGCTGAACAATCGCGGCGTGGCCTTGTGGAACCTGAAGCGGCCCGCCGAGGCGCTGGAATGCTATGAGCGTGCGGTTGCGTTGGAGCCCGACTTCGCGGAAGCCTGGGGCAATCGCGGCTTGGCGCTGCGCGACTTGGCGCGTTACGACGAAGCCTTGGCCAGCCTGGATATGGTGCTGCGGCTGGAACCCAACAATGCCGTGGCGCTTAACAGCCGCGGCAATATCCTGCGGGACAAGAAGGATTTTGAAGGCGCGATCGAAAGTTACAGCCGCGCCATCGAGAGGCGGTCGGACTATGCCGAAGCGATCTTCAATCGCGGCTATACCTGGTGGTCGTTGAAGAACTTCCCGGCCGGTACAGTCGATGTGGAACGTGGCCTGCAGCTGAATCCCGACTATCCCTATGGCCGTGGTGAGTTGCTGCACACCCGCATGTACAGCGCCGATTGGCATGATTTCGACCGGCGCAAGGCCGAGCTGGAAGTCCTGGTGCGCGCCGGTAAGCAGATGGTGCAGCCTTTCAATTTCCAGGCTATCGCGGAAACGCCGGGCGATGCCCAAGCCTGCTCGCGCATCTGGGGTGAAAAGCGCTATCCCCAAATCTCCACTGCGCCGCACGATCGCGCCAAGCGGAAGGATCGCGAAAAGATCCGCATCGGCTACCTTTCCGGCGAATTTCGTCAGCAAGCCACCGCCATCCTGATGGCGGGTTTGTATGAGCGCCACGACCGGAAAAATTTCGAGATCGTGGCCGTCAGCGCCGGTGGTGACGACGGCAGCCCGATGCGGGCCAGGCTGGAAAAAGCATTCGACCGCTGGCTCGATATCAGCAAGCTGTCGGACCAGGATGCCGCCGATGTCATCCGCGACGCCGGGATCGATATTCTCGTCAGCCTGAATGGCTATTTCGGCGAGGCCCGCATGGGCGTGTTCGCGCGCCGCCCTGCGCCAATCCAGGTCAATTATCTTGGCTTTCCCGCCACCTTGGGCATGCCCTATATCGATTACATCATCGCCGACAAAGTCGTGATTCCGGAAGACGAACAGCGCTTTTATGATGAGCATGTGGTCTATCTTCCGGACAGCTACCAAGCCAATGACGACCGTGGGCGCGAGACGGCTGCCACGCCAAGCCGTGCCGAAGCCGGACTGCCCGCCGACGCGTTCGTTTTCTGCAATTTCAACAACGCCTACAAGCTGACGCCTTCCACCTTTGCCAGCTGGATGCGCATTCTCGATCAGGTCGAAGGCAGCATTCTTTGGCTGCTGAAAAGCGATGCGCCCTATCCCGACAATCTCCGCCGCGAGGCGGAAAAGCATGGCGTGGCGGCGGAACGGCTGATTTTCGCTCAGGATAAGCCCACTGCCGAGCATCTGGCGCGGCTCAAGCTGGCGGATCTGTTCCTGGACAGCCTGCCCTACAATGCCCACACCACTGCCAGCGATGCCCTATGGACCGGCCTTCCGCTGGTGACATGCAAGGGACCGACATTCCCAGGCCGGGTTGCCGCCAGCCTGCTCTTGGCAGCGGGACTACCGGAACTCGTCACGGAAAATCCGGGTGCCTTCGAAGCCTTGGCCGTGCGGCTGGCGAAGGACGGTGCCGCGCTCAAGGCTCTGCGCGAAAAACTGGCGCAAAACAGAAGCAGCTGCGCCTTGTTCGACACCGATCACTTTCGCAAGCATATCGAAGCGGCCTACCGTACGATGTGGCAGACCTGGCTTTCCGGCGAAAAGGCTAAGAGCTTTGCCGTGAGAGCGGAAACCTAAGTGGATATACGCACCCTGGGCCAGGAGGCGATGACCCTGCACCGGCAGGGCCGCCTGGCCGAAGCGGAAGCGCGCTACCGTCAAATCCTCACCATCGAGCCGCTTCTGTTTCCGGCGCTCTTCATGCTGGGCAGTTTGCGTCTGCAACAAGGCGACAGCAGCGAAGCGGCCGACTTGCTGGGACGCGCACTGCAAATTGCGCCCGGCGACTGTGAAGCCCTAACGCAACACGGCCTCGCCCTGATCGGTTTGGGGCGATTTGCGGACGCAGCCTCGGCCTTCAATCAGGCGCTGGCGTCTAAACCGGGAACGGTGCTTGCGCTCACGGGCCGCGCCGCCGCCCTTCGCGGTCTGGAACGCACCGCAGAAGCGCTGTCGGACTTTGATGCGGCCGTTGCCCTCGATCCGACCAATCCCGATACCTGGAATGGGCGCGGCGCCCAGTTGCGAAAGCTGGGACGAATCGGAGAAGCGCTGGAAAGCTTCGACCGCGCCTTGGCGCTATGGCCTGATTTTGCCGAGGCCCTACAAGCGCGCGGCGAACTCCTGTCGGACGAAAAGAACTATCCCGCCGCGCTGACCGACCTGGAGCGCGCCATGGCACTTGATCCTGCGCGCCCGGCTTTGTTCGAAAATTTGTTGCATGTGAAGATGATGATGGCACATGAGGCTTGCGACTTGGACCGGGCGCAGGAACTGGCGGCCCAGATGCCGGGTCTGATCACGGAAAAGCATGTCGTACCGCCGATGATGCTGCTTCTGTGCTGTGACGATCCCCCGCTGCAACGGCGCAACGCGGAAAATCTTATCGCCAAGCGTTTTCCTCCGCTCGCGCCCTTTTGGGAGGGCACGCGCTACAATCACGATCGCATCCGCTTGGCTTACATCTCCTCGGATTTCAACCACCATGCCGTAGCCGGGCAAGTTGCCGAACTGATCGCATGCCATGACCGTACGCGTTTCGAGGTGCAAGCCATTTCCACCGGTGCCGATGACGGTGGCGCCGAACGGCGCCGGCTGATGGCGGGTTTTGATGCTTTTCATGATGTGCAAGGGCAAGAAGCACGCGCGATCGCACGGCGCATCCGCGAGCTGGAAGTGGATGTGCTGGTGGATTTGAACGGCCACACTCAGCACGACAATTTCGATGTCCTGCGCCGGCGCCCTGCTCCCGCACAGGTCAGTTGGCTGGGTTATGCCGGGACCAGTGGAACCCCTTATATAGATGCGCTGATTGCGGATGCGGTCGTGGTTCCCGACGCAAGCGCCTTCTCGGAACGGCTGTATCTTCTTCCCGATACTGTTCTCTGCGCCGACACCAGCCGCGCGCCGGCAGCAGCACCCGACCGCGCCGCCGTGGGACTTGCGGAAGACGCCTTCGTCTTTTGCGCCTTCAACCGCGGCTGGAAAATAACCGCCCCGGTTTTCCACTCCTGGATGCGCATCTTGAGGGCAGTGCCCGGCAGCCTGCTGTGGCTGAAGCAGCCGTCGATCCAAGCGCAAGCCAATCTTTCCGCCAATGCCTTCGCTCATGGCGTGGATCCTGCCCGGCTGATCTACGCGCCGCCGCTGCCGCTGGATGCGCATCTTGCGCGTCACGCCCTGGCCGACTTGTTCCTCGACACCTTTCCCTATACCGGCCACGCCACTGCTTGCGATGCCTTATGGACGGGTCTTCCCGTCGTCACCCGCAAAGGCAGGGGCTATGCCGCGTGTGTTTCGGCGAGCCTGTTGCAGGCGGTCGGCCTGCCGGAGCTGGTGACGGAAACCCAGGAAGCCTATGAAGCATTGGCCATCGCCCTGGCGCGCGATCCCGGCAGGCTGCGAAGTCTGCGCGAGCGCCTGCGCAGCAATCGCGCCACAGCGCCCCTGTTCGACACCAAGCGCTTTGCCCGCGCTATCGAACAGCTTTACGCCCGCATCCTGGCGGACCGCCTCAGCGGATGAACTGATCGACAAAACCGGCGCCCAGCCCCACTTTTTCGTAATGGGCGCGGCAAAGATTGATCTTGGTGAAGACGTCCTCATAGCCCAATACGCCGCCATCGGGATCGACATAAATCATCACGCCGTTGACCTGGAACAGCGTGATCATCTCCTCCACATCCTCGTCGACCACCAGGGTATGAGTCTCGCCCGGCGCCTCATAGACATAACCGCCTTCCTGTGCGACCCAATCATGTTCCAGATAGCGCCAGCGGCCCTTGATCACATAGCCATGCACCGGTTGAGGATGACGGTGGCGCGACAAGACACCCGACTTGCGCACGCGCAACAGATTCATCCAATAGCCGCGCGAAGCGCACAGGCACAAAGGCCTGAACCATACATTCTCGCCCTGCGGCACCCACACCCGCTCGTCGCTGGGAATGACCGCCGGTATCACCAATTCCGGAGGCGATTCTTTCGGCTGCGGATGACGATAGGGAATGCGGGAATTGTCTTGCGGCATGATTTTTCCTTGCTGGTTTATTTGGCGGTGTAGCCGCCATCGACCGGCAGCACGGTGCCGGTGATGAATCCGGCGGCTTCCGAGCACAGAAACACCACCGCGCCGCCGATGTCATCCGGCTTGCCCCAGCGGCCGAACGGCGTGCGGGCGACAATGGCGTCCGAACGCGCCTGGTCGGCGCGCGCACCCTTGGTGAGCTCAGTCTCGATCCAGCCGGGCGCAACGGCGTTGACCCGTATGGCAGGCGCCCAAGCCACCGCCAGCGCCTTGGTCAGCTGCGCCACCCCGCCTTTGGAGGCGGTATAGGCCGGCACCAACCCACCGCCAAAAAACGACCAGATCGAAGCCGTGTTCACGATCGTCCCGCCCTGCTTTTCCAACAGCGGCTTCGCCGCCAGGCACATGCGCATGGTGCCGGTGAGATTGACGTCGATCACCTGCTGAAATCCCTCGACGGTGAATTCCTTGCCGTCGCGCAGGATCATGCCGGCGCAATTGACCAGCGCATCAAGGCGTTCCAGCCCGGCGACACATGCCGCGACCTCGCCGTCGCGGGTCACATCCAGCGCCATGGCGCGAAGATTGTCGCGCTTGGGAACAGCAGCGACCTCTTCCGCGGTTCGGCCCGTGACGGTGACGCCATAGCCGGCCTGCAGCATCGCCTCGGCAATGCCAAAACCGATGCCGCGCGCCCCGCCGGTGATCAGAACCTGTTTCATCCCGTTTCTTTACCGCTTCGGCAGCGCGAAGGCGACATAGGCCGCCCCCTGCGGCGCATTTTTGTCGCGCGCATTGTCGGCCTGGATCAGGACATATTGCCGCCCGCCCGCCAGATAGGTGATGGGCGTGGCGTTGCCGGCATAGGGCAAAATCGTTTCCCATAACAGCTTGCCGTTGCGCGGATCGAAAGCGCGGAATTTCTTGTCATAGAGCGTGGCGCCGATGAACAGAACCCCGCCCGCGGTCAGGATCGGGCCGCCGTAATTTTCCGAGCCTGTGCTCTTGTCGGCCAGCGCCGGATACTCGCCCAGCGGAATCCGCCAAACATAGGTTCCGTCATTGAGATCGATGGCGTTGAGCGTGCCCCAGGGCGGCGCCACCGCCGGATAGCCGTCGGGATCCAAGAACTTGCGATAGCCGGTGAAGCGGTAGGCCGGGCGATCGTCTTTTGCCGATGGCTGAAGCTCGGTTTTGCCCCCCATATTATCCGAGCCGCTGCGCACATATGTCAGGAGGGCATTGAGATCGCCGGCCAAGAGCCCGCGAAAGGCCGGCATGCGGCCTCGGCCCGACCACAGCAATTCGGTCATTTCGGCCGCCGTCAACTTGCTATCCACCAGGGATGGGAAGGCCGGCGGCGAACCTTTGCGGTCGCTGCCGTGGCAGGCGGCGCAATTGTCCAGGTACAGGCCCTCGCCCAGGCTGGCCGCCTTGTGATTTTCCACCAACCCGCCGGTCCAGGCCACGTCATTGGAATTCAGATACAGGATTCCGCGTTCGGCATCGGCGGCCTGCCCGCCCCATTCCGCGCCGCCATCGAAGCCGGGGAAGGCCAAGCTCTGTTGACCCAGCCGCATATGCGGAAAGGGCCCGTCCTTGGCAAACCCGCGGAATTGCTCCAATGCCCAAGCATGGGCTTGGGGTGTGCGGTTGGTGAGCAGTCCTTCGCTGAGATGCTGGCGTGCATAGGGCGCGGGCAACGACGGCACCGGCGCGGTCGCGGCCAATTTCTCGCCGGGCACGCTGCTGGCCGGCACCGGGATTTCGTGGATGGGAAAAAGCGGCTTGCCGGTCTGGCGGTCGAAGACGAACAGATAGCCCTGCTTGCTGGCCTGGGCTATCGCCTCCACCCGCTTGCCGCCCTGCTTCACGGTCAACAGCACCGGCGGCGAGGGAAAATCCCGGTCCGCCACGTCGTGGCGCGCGCCTTGGAAAAACCAGCGCAGCTTGCCGCTGTTGGCATCCAGCGCCAGCAGGCAGTTGGCATAGAGATTATCGCCGGTCCGGTCATAGCCGTAAAAATCGCTGACCGCCGAGCCGGTGGCCGCAAAAAGCAGCCCACGCTTTTCATCCAACACCATGCCCGGCCAGGCATTGGCGCCGCCGCCGCTTTTCCAATAGTCGGCCGGCCAAGTCTCATAACCGGGTTCGCCGGGATGCGGGATAGTGTGAAAGGCCCAATTTTGCTTGCCGCTATGCACGTCAAAGGCGCGGATGTCCCCGGGCGCCGCCGGCGCGCTTTCGGCCGTGCGAAAGCCCATGATGATGGTGTCGCGCCAGATGACTCCCGGCGTGGTCAGCGCCACGCTGATTTTGCCGGGCTCGCGTCCCAAACCTTCCCGCAAATCGATCCGGCCATTCGTGCCGAAATCGGCGAGCGGCTTTCCCGTTCCGGGATCGAGCGCATAAAGATAATTGCCGGCATGGGCGAACAGCCGGCGTTCGCCACCCTTGCGCCACATCGCCAGCCCGCGTTGCGGGCCACCGGCCTTCACCCCGGACCGAAACCGCCATAGCAATTTTCCGCTCGTCCCGTCCAAGGCGATGGTGTCCAGCGACGGAGAATAGGCGTAGACCACGCCGTCGACGGCCAAAGGATGAGTCTGTGGATCACCCGCCTCCGCCATATCGAAGCGCCAAGCCTGTTCCAACTGGCCGACATTGGCCTGCGTGATCTGGGTGAGCGCGGAAAATCGCCGCCCTCCTTCCCCGCCATACAAGGCCCAGTCGCGCGCTTGGCCAAAAACGGAAGGCGCGGCCAGCAGCAGGGGCGCGATTAAAAAAACAATGCGCATGCTCATTTTGAAAACCTAACGCTGGTCCCTTAACGCTGATCTCTGGCTTTGCCCGACAACAGGTCCTCCAAAGTGAACATGCGGCCGTTGGCGACGACCCTTTTCACTTTTTGGGCGTTGGCAATATTTTCCAACGGATTGCCCTCCACCAAGACGATATCCGCCAGCTTGCCGGGCGCGATCGTGCCCGCATCCAGGTTCAGCAAATCCGCGGACGTGACCGTGGCGGTTTGCAGGGCTTCAAAAGGCGTCATGCCGAAGGCGACATAGGAAACCAACTCGGAATGCAGGTAGATGCCCTCGGGCACGTCCGTGCCGGCAACAATCCGGCCCCCGGCCTTCTTGACATCCATCACCATCTTGGCGGTGCCCGTATGATCCAAGTGCGGCGTTGAATTGAGGATCTGCGCTTTCAGCCAGGGCGGATCGAGGTTGAGCCGCGGATCGTTGCGCATCTCCGGCTCGGCCTGCAGGAAGTCGTAGATGCGGGGGATCAGCGTGGGCGTCATGCTCATATGCGAGGCGCCCAAAATCCGGGAAACATCGTTATAGCTGCTGCCCAAGGTCATTTTGGGCGAATAGCCGCGGCGCGAGGTCCCCTCGGTATGCTCGACGCTGTCCATGCCCTCATAGGCGGCGGGATAGATTTCATGGCCGGAAGCGGGCACGCCCATGGCATGGGCGAAATCCACGATCCGGCGCTGCTGCAAGTCCGGCATGCGGACATAGCTTTTCAGCATGTCGAAGCCCAGGATGCGGGAGCGCTCCAATTCCAAATCCAGCTGGGCCGGCGACGAAATCGCGATTCCCATCTTGTAATACATGCGCTGCCATTCCAGCAGATAGCCGGTATTGAAGACGCGTGGACCGATCCGGATGCCGGCATCGCTGGCCTCGCGGTCTTCGACCGCTTCATAAGGCAAGCCGCCCGGGCTTCTAATGGTTGTGATGCCATAGGCCAAATACGACCTGTTCTGCTGTTCCATGAAGTCGCTCTGGCGATGGGTGTGGTAGTCGATCAGGCCGGGCATGGCGGTCAGCTGCGGCAACTCGATCGCATCGCGGCCGGCTTTGTGAGTCTCGACCGCAGTGATGCGATTGCCGTCAATGACAATGTCCATGTCGGCGCGAGCGGTCTTGGACACACCGTCGACCAACTTGCCGACATGCAGGATCATCTTTGTCTTCGGCATGTCGACGCGATAGGTGAGATCCAACGGCACGGTGCGGGCTTGACCGGTCTCGACATCCAACAAACGCAGCTTGTCGTTGGACTGATAGAGAATCTGCCGCCCATCGCCCGACCAGCTGGGCGCATAGGCAATCTCGTTGGTCAGGCGCCGCGGCGGTCCCAGCGGCACACCCGCCGCCGAAACAGGAACCACCGTCAGCATGCTTTCATAAATGACAGCCATGCGGGTGCCGTCGGGCGACCACACCGGTCCGTTGCCGCCGCGGCTGTCGATCGAGAGATTGGGCACCGGCGCGTACCATTTGTCATCGCTATTGGCGACCGTGCCGGTCGACGACATGGTGAGGACCTGGTTGGTGCCCTCGCGATAGCGCGTCGAGTAAGGCGCCACCATCGCCACGGCGATGCGGGCTCCGTCCGGCGACCAGGTGGGTTCGCCCGGCGAAAAAATCGAGGCATGCACTTGGGAGATCGCGCCGCTGGCGACATCCACCACCGCCACGCCTGCGCGCCGCCACATGCCGTCCACATCCAGATAGGCGATGCGTTTGCCGTCGGGCGAGAAGGCCGGCATGATCGGCTGGGTGGGGATGCGGGTCAGTTGCCGCTCACGCCCGCTTTTCACGTCATACAGAAAAAGCTGCAACAGTCCGCCCACCTTGTCGGAGCTGTAGACAAGCGTGCTGCCATCCGGCGACCAGGCCGGATCGGTGTCATAGGCGGCGTCATGGGTGATGTTGCGGGGCTTTCCGCCCACCGGCATCAGATAGAGGTCACCGAGGGCCGCAAAGGCGATGGATTTTCCATCCGGCGACAGAACCGGATGCAGGATGCCTAGCGCCTTGCGCGGCGCTTGATTGTTGAAATCGCGCTTGCGGCGCGCATAGGTGTTGCGCGCCGGCGTAACCTCCAACTGGGCGGTGAAGGGAATGACTTCGGCCACGCCATTCGCGCCCCGCTTCTTGATCTTGCCATCGGCGGTGTAGAAGAAACCGCCGCCGCCGGAAAGAAAGCTTACCCGGAACGGAAAGACATGTTCGTCGCCGGTGATGGATTTGCCATTGGCTTCCAGCCAGCCTTTGGTCCCGTCCACGGCATGGGCGACGACCTGACCATCAAGTCCCCAACTGACGGCATCGATCCGCTTGGCGGCCGTGCTCAGCCGGCGCTCGGCGCCGCCGCTTGCGTCCACCGCCCAGACGCCGTTGCCATTTTCGCGGGTCGACGCGAATGCGATCTGGCGGTCGTCCGGCGACCAGCTGGGCATCATGTCCTCGGCCGGGTTGTTGGTGAGCTGGCGGATGTCGCCGCCGCGCAGGTCCAGCACGAAAATATTATAGTCGCTGCCCAGCACATTGCCCCGGTCGGAGGAAAACGCGATCCGCGTGCCGTCATGGCTGAAGCTGGGATCGCGATCGTCAAAGGCGCCCGAAGTCAACCGGCGTTGTCCGCTGCCGTCCGGTGCGACGGCCCAGAGGTCATAACCGCCATCGCGATAGGCAAAAAAGGCGATGGTCTTGCCGTCCGGCGACCAAACCGGCTGGTGGGCATCGTTGAAGAGGTCTGTAATCCGCTTGGCTTGCCCTCCGGTGGCCGGCATTACCCAGATGCTGCCCTGCAGGTCCATCGCCAGCATCTTGCCGTCGGGCGAAACCGAGACCGCCATGGAGGTGCCTTCGTCCACGGTAATGGTGACGGGCTTTGCGGCCGATGGCGCGGCGGGCGCGCCGATCACGGCATCTCCGGCAGCGGCGGCAAAAAGCGCCAGGACCAGCGGCATCAGCCTAAGAGACATGACTTCCCCCTTTTTGCCCTATCTTGACGGGCCCGGCGGCTGAACGAAAGCCCGGGATGGTGTTGCGGAAATCCTATTTTTCCATCCCTATGCGGGCTTCCGGCGGTCCGGACTGGAGCAAGTGGCCATGAAAAAACTGATCTCGACCGGGTTGATTTGGGCGGCAATTTTCACCCTGTCCGCCACATCACAGGAACGCCTGCCCACCATCCCTCCCGCGCAATATGACGAAGCCCAAAAGCAGGCCGCCGCGGAATTTCTCGCCGCACGCAAATACGCCGTGCAGGGTCCCTTCGAGCCGATGATGTACAGCCCCCCGGTTATGACCCGCGCCCGCGCCATGGGCGACTATTTGCGCTACGCCTCCGGCATCGGAAATACGCTGTCGGAACTGGCGATCCTGGTGACGGCGCGTGATTGGGGGCAGGATTATGAATGGTCGACGCATGCGCCCATCGCTGCCAAGGCCGGCATCAAGCCCGAGACCATCGCTGCGATTCGGGAGGGCCGCCGGCCGGACGGAATAAGCCGCGACGAAGCCATCGTCTACGACTTTGCCACCGAGCTGCTGCACAACAAGGGCGTTTCCGACGCCACCTTCAAGGCTGCGGAATCCAGATGGGGGAAGGCGGCCGTGGTCGATCTTGTGGGGATCGTGGGCTACTACTCCTTCAATGCCATGATGCTGAACACGGCGCGTTACAAGCCGAAGGACGGCGTTTCCATACCGCATTTTCCGCAATAGCATCCCGCCGGGGGATTCATGCTTCAGCCAGTTTTCGCAAAATGCGCGTGGCGGCTGATCCCCTTCATCACCCTGCTCTATGTCGTGGGCTTCATCGACCGCTCCAATGTCGGGTTCGCGGCCCTGACCATGAATCGCGATCTGGGATTTTCGCCTCAGATCTTCGGCCTGGGCGCCGGCATCTTTTTTCTGGGCTTTATCACCTTCCAGATTCCCACCGCCGTCCTGCTGGCGCGGCTGGGCGCGCGGCGGGTGATTTTCTGCGTCATGATGGCTTGGGGCCTGATCTCGGCCTCAAACGCCTTCATGCAGGGTCCGCACAGCTTCTACCTGCTGCGGTTTCTGCTGGGCGTGGCCGAAGGCGGCTTCACGCCCAGCATGATCTATTACCTGACCTTGTGGTTTCCCCCAGCCTATCGCGGCCGTTTCATCGCCACCTTTTGCAGCGCCATTCCCATTGCCGGCATCATCAGCGGGCC
>Ga0207689_10004072_pt1 | contig 13285 bp, 14 predicted proteins | sample KBSMisM52_FD_184312 | JGI IMG/M metagenome (GOLD analysis project Ga0207689, IMG submission 184312) | Miscanthus rhizosphere microbial communities from Kellogg Biological Station, Michigan, USA - KBS Miscanthus M5-2 (SPAdes) (version 2) | ecosystem: Host-associated > Plants > Roots >... | reverse complement strand
CGGGTGAGGTGCAGCCGAAGGCGAGCCGAGCGAATAGATGATGTTTGAGGAAGTAGCCGGGTGAGGTGCAGCCGAAGGCGAGCCGAGCGAATACAGAGTGTTCTAAGGCAGTAAACGATACGGGGAGAGAGCCGATGCCAAACCCGGGCATGTACCGCGGCGACCGCCGCCGCAAGGAAGACCAGCGCAAGGCCAAGCTGGAGGCCAAGAGGGCGCGCAAGGCCGAGCGCCGCGAGACCGGGACGAGTGGGCCCGAGATCGCCGACCAGGCCGAGGCGAGCCCCGGCGAGATCGTCGAGTTCGTCTGGTTCTCGCCGAGCAAGGGCCGGACCCTGACGACGCCGAACAAGGCGGCGCCGACGGTGGACGGAATCGACGACTGGATGCTGCTGAGCGAGCCGCCCGCCGAGAACTAGCCGCGGGCCGGCTCGGACACGGGCGGCTCCGGCTGGCCGGCCGGATCCTTCGACGCACCCTCCGCGAGCTGGCCCCCCCGGAAGAATCCGCCCCAGAAGCTTTCGGTGGCCGCTCGGACCGGGCGATCCATGAAGCGGTCGGCGCGGAATCCGGCGCGGGCCCGCACGATGAAGCTGTAGAAGTGGACGAGGCCGCCCGAGGCGAACTTGCCGTTGAAGACGATGTCGAGCGGCAGGTGCAGCAGCATCCCGAAGACCCATCCCCAGAGCCATTCGACGCGCGTGAGCCACGCGATCGCGGCCAGCAGCACCAGCAGCTCGTAGGAGTGCAGGAGGAGGACCACCCGCTGAACCCTGCCGCCCAGGTAGTAGCGGAGGAAGCTGCCGGGACGGAGGTCGCGCTGCCGCTCGAAGAGCACGTAGTCGACGGCGTGGTCGACGTCGATCAGGAAGCCGCCCGCCGCGAGGCCCGCAGTGAGCGCGACGCTCTCGGTGCCCGCGTAGACGGCCGCGCAGGCGAGCGCGGTGGTGACGAGGTGGCCCCCGGGGCTCATGGCGATGTGCCTAGCGCGCGTACGGATTGCGGAATCGGCGAGTCCGCACGGGGATCGGCTGCCGCGCGGGCGCCAGCCAGCCGAGCGGCACGCTATCGATCAGCTCCAGCAGGCGGCGCCCCAGTCGCTTCAGCATGGCTCCTGGAGGGAGCAACTCCAGTGCCAGACTCCGTGTGCCGGAAGTGATTGAATTATCGATGGACCCCAGGAGCCGGGCATGGAACAGTAGGCCTAAATAAGGACCCGCGAGGACCAAAATGGGGAGCGCTATGGCATCGAGGACCGCCGTGACCGGCTTCGACGAGATCGTCCACTCCGACCCGTCCGTCTGGGAGATCCAGACCACCGGCGCGGGGCCGCAGGGGCAGCTCCCGCTCACCGCGGAGATGCTGCTCGAGAGCCCCAGTGGCGACATCTTCGGGCTCACCCAGAACGCGGGCATGGGCTGGGATCCGCGCGAGCTCGGCCGCCCGCAGTTCCTCATGCTCTCCACCCAGGGGGGCATCCGCGCGTCCGACGGCAAGCCGATCGCCCTCGGCTACCACACCGGCCACTGGGAGATCGGGCTGCTGATGCAGGCGGCCGCCCAGGAGCTGGCCGCCCTCGGGGGCCTGCCGTTCGCCGGCTTCTGCTCGGATCCCTGCGACGGGCGCACCCAGGGTACCCCCGGCATGATGGACAGCCTCGCCTACCGCAACGACGCGGCGGTGGTGCTGCGGCGGCTGGCCCGCTCGCTCCCCACGCGCCGGGGCGTGCTCGGAGTGGCCACCTGCGACAAGGGGCTGCCCGCGATGATGATGGCGCTGGCCGCCCTGCGCGATCTGCCCTGCGTGCTGGTGCCGGGCGGCGTGACCCTGCCGCCCACCGAGGGAGAGGACGCGGGCACCGTGCAGTCCATCGGGGCCCGCTTCGCGCACGGCGAGCTCACGCTCGAGCGGGCGGCCGACCTCGGCTGCCGGGCCTGCGGCTCGCCCGGGGGCGGCTGCCAGTTCCTCGGGACCGCGGCCACGTCCCAGGTCGTCGGCGAAGCGCTCGGGCTCTCGCTACCCCACACCGCGCTCGCGCCCTCGGGGCAGCCGATCTGGCTCGACATGGCCCGGCGCTCGGCCCGCGCGCTCACCTCGCTCGCCGCGCGGGGGCTCGCCACGCGCGACATCGTGACCGACGCCTCCGTGCGGAACGCCATGATGGTGCACGCGGCAGTCGGCGGCTCGACGAATCTCCTGCTGCACCTCACCGCGGTCGCGCACGCCGCCGGTCTTCGGCGTCCCGTCGTGCAGGACTGGATCGACGTCAACCGGCGGGTGCCGCGCCTGGTGGACGTGCTGCCGAACGGCCCCCGGAATCATCCGACGGTGCGCGTGTTCCTGGCCGGCGGCGTGCCCGAGGTGATGCTGCACCTCCGCCGCGGGGGCCTGCTCGACGAGCGCTGCCTGACCGTGACCGGCGAGCCCCTCGGCCGGGCGCTCGACTGGTGGGAGGGCTCCGCGCGACGCACCGCGCTGCGCGAGCGTCTGATGCAGCAGGACGGCGTGGACCCGGACGACGTCATCATGGATCCGGAGCGCGCGCGCGACCGGGGCCTCACGAGCACCGTGACGTTCCCGCGCGGCAACCTGGCCCCGGAGGGCGCGGTGATCAAGAGCACCGCCATCGATCCGTCGGTGGTGGACGCCGACGGGGTGTATCGCAAGACCGGCCCGGCTCGCGTGTACACCACCGAGCGCGGGGCGATCGCGGCGATCAAGAGCACGGGGCCCGAGCGGATCAAGCCGGGCGACGTGCTCGTGCTGATCTGTCGCGGGCCGCTGGGGGCGGGGATGGAGGAGATCTACCAGATCACCTCCGCGCTCAAGCACCTGTCCTGGGGTAAGCAGGTGGCGGTGCTGACCGATGCGCGCTTCTCCGGCGTCTCCACCGGGGCGTGCATCGGCCACGTCGGGCCCGAGGCGCTGGCCGGCGGGCCCATCGGGCGCCTGCGCGAGGGCGATGTCGTGCAGATCATCGTGGATCGGCTGCGGCTCGAGGGCAGCGTGGACCTCGTCGGCGCGGAGGGCCGGACGTTCAGCGTCGAGGAGGGCGCGCGGGTCCTCGCCGTGCGCGGCCCGCGGCCCGACCTGGCGCCCGATCCGGGGCTCCCGGACGACACGCGGCTCTGGGCCGCGCTGCAGCACGCGGGGGGTGGGGCCTGGGGCGGCTGCGTCTACGACGTGGACGCGATCGTGGCCGCGCTCAGGACTGGGTCACCGTGACGACGAGGCCGATCGACGCGAGCACGTTGCCGACCCGGACGCACTCGGTCTCGGCCCCGACCTTCACCACCGCCTTGCCGGTGTTGTGCACCTGCCACGCGAGCTCCCAGCCGCGCTCCTCCGAGCAGGCGATCGCCTTCATCAGCTGCGTCACCACTTCCTCGAAGGTGTGACAGTCGCAGTTGTGAAGCACGGTCATCCAGGGAGGCGCGACCTGGACGTCGGTCGCGTCGAGCTCGTCGACCTGCGGGGTCTCGGTTGGAGTGGTTTGCAACCGGACGCTGTTGTCTTGCAACCGGGACTTCATTACTTATCCGCTCGGCTCGCCTTCGGCTTCACCTCGCCATGCTACTGCACCGCGCGAGGCCATGGCCTAGCCGATAGCTCCCGCGTCGCGGAGGCGGGCGATGGTGCCGTCGCTGTAGCTCAGGATTTCGCGGAGGATCTGGTCGGTGTGCTCGCCGAGCTTCGGGGCCCGCGCGGGCCGGCGGATCTCGCCCTCGGTGCGGACGGGGCTGCGCACCTCCTTCAGGGGCCCGAAGTCCGGGTGCTCCACCTCCACGATCATATCGCGCGCGGTCACCTGCGGATCGGCCAGGGCCTGGCGCACGTCGTTGACCGGCGCGCACGGCACGCGGCCGCGGAGACGCTCGAGCCACTCCTCGGTGGGGCGGGTGGCGAAGCGGGCCTGGAGCAGCGGGATCAGCGCGTCCTTGTGCGCGAACCGGTCGGGGAAGGTGCGGAAGCGCGCGTCCTCGGCCAGCTCGGGGACGCCCAGGGTCTGCACCAGGTCGCGCCAGAACTTGTCCTTGTTGCAGAAGATCACGATCCAGCCGTCGCGGGTGGGGAAGTTCTGGGCGGGCACGAGGGTCTGGTGCGCGGAGCTCGCGGTGCGCTCGGCGATCCAGTCGTGGTTGAGCGTCCACACCGCGAAGTAGGAGAGCATGCTCACCGCGGTGTCGAGGAGCGAGATGTCCACGTCCCGGCCTACCCCGGTGCGCTGGGCGTCGAAGAGTCCCACCATGAGGCCGACCATCGCGGCGTAGCCGCCCGCGAAGTCGATGACCGAGACGCCGCACTTGCCCGGAGGGCCGTCGGGCTCGCCGGTCACCGCCATGTAGCCCGCGTAGCCCTGGACCAGATAGTCGAAGGCGGGCTCGGCCGCGCGCGGGCCGGTGCGCCCGTACCCGGTGAGCGAGCAGCAGACCACACGCGGATTGATCTCCTTCAGCGTGTCGTAGGTAAGCCCGAGCTTGTCGGGCAGGTCGCCGCGCGCGTTGTTGAAGACCGCGTCCGACACTCGCACCAGGTCGTGGAAGACGCCCGGCCCGTCCGGGTGCCGCAGGTTGAGCGCCACCGAGCGCTTGCCGCGGTTGAAGGACTGGAAGTAGGGCGAGTCGGCGTCGCCCTGGAACGGCGGCACGTAGCGGGCGCTGTCGCCGCCCACCCCGGGATCCTCGATCTTGATGATGTCCGCGCCCAGGTCTGCCAGCATCTGGGTGCCGAAGGGCCCGGCCCCGAACTGGGACACGGCCAGGATGCGGAGTCCGTCGAGCGGAGGGCGCGTCATCTCAGTAGGGGAGCCGCCCCTCGCCGAGCGTCGCGTGGCTCTTCTTCGGAACGAGTACCTTCCGGGTGTACGAGCACACGGTCTCGCCGCGCTGGTTGACGCCCTGGGTGGCCACCGTGACGATGCCGCGGTCGCCCTGGCTCGACTCCCGCAGCGCGAGGACCTGGCTCTTCGCGTAGAGGGTGTCGCCGATGAAGGTGGGCTTCTCGTGCTTGAGCTCGTTCACCTCGAGGTTCGCGATGGCCCGTCCCGAGATGTCGGCCACCGTCATGCCGATCACCACGCTGTAGACCAGGGGGCCCATCACCACGCGCTGCTTGTGCTGGGTGTGGGTCTGCGCGTAGTGGGCGTCGGAGTGGAGCGGATGCTGGTTCATGGTCAGCAGGGCGAACCACGTGCAGTCCGCCTCGGTGATGGTGCGACCGGGCCAGTGGGTGAACGCCTGACCGACCGAGAACTCCTCGTAGTAACGCCCGTAGCTCACGGCGCGGACGTCTCGAGCCGGCGCGCCGCGATCCGGCGCCGCTCGCCCGCCTGGTCGCGCGGCCCCAGCAGCAGGCCGGCCGCGTCCCGGTAGTAACGCTCCACCGGGAACTCGCTCGTGTAACCGTAGCCGCCGTGGATGCGCATGGCCTCGAGCGTCACCATGTAGGCGGTCTCGCCCGCGGCGAGGCGCGCCATCGCGGCGCCGGTGTCGTCGCGCGCGTCGGCGTCGAGGCGCTCGGCCGCGCGCCCGGTCAGGAGCCGCGCCGCGGTGATCGCGGTCGCCATGTCGGCCAGCTTGAGCTGTACCGCCTGGTGCTGGCAGATCGGCTTGCCGAAGGTGGAGCGCTGCTGGGAATAGCGCAGGGCGGCCTCGAAGGCAGCCTGGGCCAGCCCCACCGCGGTGGCGGCGGCGCCGACATTGGTCACGGCCTCCAGCAGGATCTCGCCGCCTTCCCGGAGGGTGGCCGCCGCGCCGAGCCGGACGCCGACCAGGACCACGTCCGCGGCGCTGAGGCCGCGAAGGCCGACGGTGTCCGAGGGGAGGCCCACCGTCAGGCCCGCCCGGCCCGCCTCGACCGCGAAGCAGCGGGCGCCCCCGTTCTCCAGCGCGGCGTTGACCAGGAAGAGCTTGGCCCGGCCTGCGTTCGGGACGACCGGCGCGGATCCGGTCAGGACCCAGTCCGCGCCCGCGCGCCGCGCCCCGATGGAGGCGCCGGCCACCGGCGCGGTCCAGCGCTCGCCCCGCGTCATCGGCGGCAGCAGCCGCGCGCGCGTCTCCCGCGAGAGGCTGCGCGCGACCGCGAGCGTGGCCGCGAGCTGGGCGGAGAGCCAGACGGCGAGCGCCGCCGAGCCGCGCGCCACTTCCTCCACGATCATGGCGGCGGTCGCGAGCGGCAGGCCGAGGCCGCCGTGCTCGACGTCGGCCAGCGCGCCGAAGATGCCGAGCTCGGCGAGCTGCGCGACCAGGGCGTCGGGATCGCGGCGGCCCTGGTCCTGCTCGGCGGCCACCGGGACGACGTCCTTCTCGACGGCCTGGCGCACCGCGAGCACGAGCTGCTTCTGCTCCGCCGGGAGCTCGTCGCGCGAGGTCAGCGCGCCCGTCCGCTCCCCGTACCGCTCGAGCAGGTTGCGGCAGATGATGAGCCGCTGGATCTCGTTGGTGCCTTCGCCGATGATCATGAGCGGAGCGTCGCGGTAGAGTCTCTCCACCAGGCCGGAAGCGAGCTGGGCCCGCACGCCCTGGATCTTCATGGCCTCCACCGCGACCGCCTGGGCCGCCTCGGACGCGTGGAGCTTGGCCATGCCCGCCTCGAGATCGCACCGGTCGCCGCGGTCCTTCATGGCGGCGGCCCAGTAGGTCACGAGCCGGGCCGACTCCACGCGCGTGGCGATGTCCGCGAGGGCGGCGGGCGGCTCGGCCAGGGCGCGGGCCGCGCGCATCGCCTCGTCGAGGCCGGCCTGGGCGACCCCCACCGCGCGCGCCGCGATGTTGATCCGCCCGGCCTCCAGCCCGGACATGACGTGCTTGAAGCCGCGGCCCTCCACGCCGCCCACCAGGTTGGCGACCGGGCAGGGGAAGCCGTCGAAGACCAGCTCCGCGGTGTCCACACCCTTGTAGCCGAGCTTGGCGATCGACTTCACCACCTCGAGGCCGGGGGCGCCCTTCTCGACGATGAAGCAGGACATTCCGCGGTGGCGGGGGGACTCGGCGGGATCGGTCAGGGCGAGGAGCGCGAAGGTGTTGCCCTCGCGACCGTTGGTCACGAACATCTTCGAGCCGGAGAGCAGGTAGCGGTCGCCCTCGCGCCGGGCCACCGTGCGGATCGCCTGCACATCCGAACCCGCGTGGGGCTCGGTGAGGCAGAGGCCGCCCCGGGCCTGCCCGCTCGCGAAGCGCGGCAGCAGGCGGAGCCGCTGCTCGTCGGTGCCGTGGTTGAGCACGATGAGGGCGGCCATGGTGTGGCTGTTGATGACCCCGGCCAGGGACATGAAACCCCGGCACAGCTCCTCGATGATCTGGGCGTAGGTGGTGACGTCGAGGCCGAGGCCGCCGTAGTCGGTGGGCACGAGGGCCCCGAACAGGCCCATGCGCTTCATGCGGTCCACCAGCTGGTGCGGGTACCGGTCGGCGTGCTCGAGGGCGGGGGCCGCCGCCATCACGTCCCTCTCCACGAACTCGCGGACCGAGGTCACGATGGCGGGTGCGCGGCTGGCGGTGCGTTGACTCAAGGAAACCTCGCGTCGAGACTAGCAAAGCCCGCGCATTCATTGCAAGGCTTCGCCCCCGGGGCGCGCCCACCGGCAGGGCGTCGCAGCGCTTCTTCTTGGTCGCGGTTGCCTGGCCCGGTATGCTGAAGGCATGACCTTCACCGTCGCCAGCTACAACATTCACAAGTGCGCGGGACTCGACCGCCGCGTGGATCTCGATCGGATCGCCCAGGTGCTGGAGGAGATCGACGCCGACCTGGTCGGTCTGCAGGAGGTATTCCGCCCCCAGGCCCTGGGGCTGGCCGAGCGCCTCGGCCTGCAGGTCGCGATGGGCCCCACGCGGGAGCGGGACGGCCTGCCCTACGGCAACGCGGTCCTCACCCGTCTGGTCATTCGCGGCAGCCGCACGTTCGACCTCTCACGCCCCGATCGTGAGCCCCGCGGCGGGATCCGCCTGGATCTCGAGATGCCCAGGTCGAAGGGACTCCTGCACGTCTTCAATGTGCACTTCGGGCTCAAGATCCGCGAGCGGGCCGAGCAGGTCCGCATGCTGGTGCGGGAGCACATCCTGCACGACGAGCTGACCGGCCCGCGCATCGTCGTGGGCGATCTCAACGAGTGGTTTCCGGGCGCGGTCGGCCGCACGCTGCGCCGCGAGCTCAGCGGGCCCCGCATCCGTCGCACGCATCCCGCGCCGCTTCCGATCTTCCCGCTCGATCGCATCTACTGGGACCGCGGTCTGGGCGCCGACGGCTTTCACGTGCACCGGAGCCGCCTGGCCCGCGTCGCGTCCGATCACCTGCCGGTGGTGGCGCGGCTGCGCCTCCACGCGTCAGCCTGACCGGGATACCGACGGATTGTTGCCGGAGGGTGCCGCGCTTTGTATGCGAATGGATCGAGGCAATCTTGCGCGGTCGATAAATAGGACAAGGAGATCAATGACTTATCCAGCACAGGTCACTGGCAAGCGCCTTGCTCTCCTACTGGGCTGTCATGGAAGACAACGAGACGAGAGGGGAGCACGTCGCGCTGATCGGGTCGTCGCCCGCCGCCTGGCAGGCGACGGAGCCTGGGCCCACGCGCCTGCCCTCCCGGGCCCTCGTGGTGGACGACTCGCTGGTGGTCGCGGAGGTCGTGACCACGCTGCTACGCCGGACGGGCTGGACGGTGGACGTCGCGACGAGCGTGGACGCGGCGCTCGAGCACGTGCGCGGCGTACCCTACGACCTCGTGGTCTGCGATGTCTGCATGCCGGATGGGGGTGGGCCGGCCGTCTACTACGCGGCGACCACGCGGCGGCCGGACCTGACCAACCGCTTCCTCTTCATCACCGGGAACGTGGACGATGCGGAGCCCTGGCGCTTCCTGGCCAAGATCCGCGCCCACGTGCTCGAGAAGCCCTTCACGGGCCGGGCACTCCGGCACGCCCTGATCAAGGTCATCGCCTGACCCGTCCGTTCATCGCGGCCCTGCTGCTGCTGGCCGCGCTCACCACTCCCGCCTGGGCCGGCCCCCCCACCGACCAGCTGCGCGCCCACACCGACCGGGTCGTCCGGATCCTCGAGGATCCCGCACTCAACCAGAACCAGCGCCGGACCGAGATCCGCGCGGTCGCGCTCGAGGCCTTCGACGTGACCGAGGCGGCGCGCCGCGCCCTCGGCCCCCACTGGCCCAAGCGTTCCCCGGCGGAGCGGGAGGAGTTCACCGGGCTGTTCCAGGGGCTGCTCGAGCGGGGCTACCTCTCGCGCATCGGCGAGTACGGCGGCGAGCGCGTGCAGTACGTGAGCGAGCGGATCGAGGGCGAATTCGCGACGGTGCGGGCCCAGATCGTCACCGCCAAGGGCACCCAGGTCCCGATCGAGGCCCGCGTGGTGCGCAAGGGCGAGCGCTGGCTCATGTACGACGTGCTGATCGAGAACGTGAGCCTGGTCGCGAGTTACCGCTCGCAGTTCGACCGGGTGATCCGCACCTCGTCCTACGAGGATCTGGTGAAGCGGCTCAAGGACCGCGGCCAGCCCTAGCCGCGGCTCAGAGGGCGACGTCGCCCAGGAAGATGCGCTTGACCTCGTCGGAGCGTAGCAGCTCCGCCGACGACCCGGTCAGGATCGTCCGGCCCGATTCGAGGATGTAGCCCCGATCCGCGAGCCGCAGGGCCAGCTCCACGTTCTGCTCGATGAACACGATGCTGATGCCCTGCTCGTCGCGGATGCGCCGCATGAGGCCGCCCATCTGCTGGACCACGAGCGGGGACAGCCCGAGGAACGGCTCGTCGATCATGAGCAGGCGCGGGCGCGCCATGAGTCCGCGCGCGATCGCGACCATCTGCTGCTCGCCCCCCGACAGGGTGTGCGCGAGCTGCGCTCCTCGCGCGCCGATGATCGGGAAGAGACGCTCGACCTGGACCAGGGACTCGGCGCGGTGCGAGCGCGCGGCCGGGTTGTGGGCGCCCAGGAGCAGGTTGTCGAGCACGGTCAGGAACGGGAACAGGCGCCGGCGCTCCAGCACGTGGGCGAGGCCTTCCCCCGCGGTGCGATGGGCGGGCAGGCCGTCGATGCGCTTGCCGAGAAACGTGATGCGCCCCGCGCGGGGCGCGATCAGGCCCGAGATCGAGTTCATCAGGGTGGACTTGCCCGCGCCGTTCGGCCCGAGGACCGCCACGATCTCGCCCTCGCCCACGTGCATCGCGGCCTGCCAGAGCACCTGGAAGTCGCCGTAGGCCACGTCGAGGCCCTCGACAGAAAGCATGGAAGCCGGCATCGGGGCGGCGCCGGGCGCGGTCACTGGGTGTAGGCCTGGCCCAGGTAGGCGTCGACGACCCGCGGGTCGCGCGTCACCACGTCGGGCGTGTCGTCGGCGATCTTCTCGCCGAGGTAGAGGGCGACGATGCGCTGGGCCACCGCGGTGATGACCCGCATGTTGTGCTCGATGACCAGGAGGGTGAGCCCGCCGCGATGCAGGTCGCGGACGAGCTGCACGAGGCCCGGGATGCTGCGCTGGTCGACCCCGCCGGTCACCTCGTCGAGCAGGAGGACCCGCGGCTCGGTGGCGAGCGCGCGGGCCAGCTCGAGGCGCTTGCGCTGGCCGGTGGAGAGCGTGCGCGCGTACGCGTCCGCTTTCTCGCCGAGCCCCACGCGGTCGAGGAGCTCGCGGGCGCGGGCGCGCGCGTGGCGCACGTCGCGGGTGCGGGTGAGCGCGCCGACCGTCACGTTGTCGACCACGGTGAGGCCGGAGAACGGCCGCAGCTTCTGGAACGTGCGCGCCACCCCCAGGCGGCACACCCGGTCCGGCGAGAGGCCGGTGAGCGGGGCGCCGTCCAGGCGCACCACCCCGGCGTCGGGGCGATAGAACCCGCTGATGATCTCGAAGAGGGTGGACTTGCCCGAGCCGTTCGGGCCGATGATGCCGACCAGCTCGCCGGGGGCCACCTCGAAGGAAACGTCGCGATTGGCAGTGATGCCCCCGAAGCGCTTGGTGACGCCCGCGACCGACAGGAGGCTCATGGAGTCGATCCGAGCTGCGGGCGGCGGCGGAGGAGCGCGCCCAGCCAGGGAAGGAGGCCCTGTGGGGCGACGCGCATGGTTCCGATCAGCACGGCCCCGTAGATGATCAGGTAGATCCCCACGAGCCCGGCCCCGATGCCGCCGAAGCGCGCGCGCAGGGACGTCTCGAGGATCGTGATGAGGGCCGCCCCGAGGAACGGGCCGAGGGGCGTGCCGATGCCGCCGAGGATCGCGAACAGGCAGAAGCGAACGGAGAGGTCCACCGAGAAGACGTAGAGAGGATCCACGAAGCCCACGTACTGCGTCCACAGGGTGCCGCACATGGCGGTGAGCGCCGCGCTGACCGCGATGGCCGCGACCTTGAGGCGGCGGGCCGGCACCCCGAGCGAGAGGGCCGCGTCCTCGTCCTCGCGCACCGCGGCGAGCTGGTAGCCGCGGCGCGAGCGCTCGAGGTAGAGCTCGACCAGGTAGATCAGGATGGCCAGGACGAGGACGAGGTAGACCCATACCCGCTTGTCCACGAGGCCGAGCGTCCAGAAGCCCGGACGGAAGGGGACCGGGATGCCCTCCGATCCCGAGGTGAAGCCCCGCCAGCGGCTCGCCACGATCAGTAGCACCTGGGAGAAGGCGATCGTGGCCAGCACGAAGTAGGGACCGCGGAGCCGGTTGCTGAGAAAGCCCAGGATGAAGCCGAACGCGGTGGCGAGCGCGGCCCCGAGCAGCAGCCCGATCCAGGGCGACACCCCCCACTTGGTGCCGAGGAGCGCGGCCGAGTAGGCACCGAGCCCGAAGAAGGCGGCGTGGCCGATCGAGACCTGGCCGGCGTAGCCGCCCGCCACGTTCCAGGCGGCCCCCGCCGCGCCCCACAGCAGGATCAGCACCAGGCTGTCGAGGAAGAAGGCGTCGCGGACCACGAGCGGCGCGAGCGCGGCCGCGGCGAAGAAGGCGAGGGCCGGCCATCCGCCCCTCACGTGCCGATCACCTCGGCGCCGCGCTGGCCGAACAGGCCGGCGGGGCGGACCACCAGGACGGTGATGAAGAGGAGGAGGTACATCACCTCCTTCCACGCGGTCCCGATCACGTAGGACCCGACCACCTCCACGAAGGCGACGACCAGGCTCGCGATCAGCGCGCCGACCATGTCCCCGAGCCCGCCCAACACGACCGCCACGTAGGCGATCAGTACGAACTGCAGCCCGATCTGGGGGTACACCGGGTAGATCGGGGCGAGCACCACCCCCGCCACCCCCACGCAGGTGATGCCGACCGCCCACGTGAGCGCGAAGACGCGGCCGGTGTCGATCCCCATCAGCGACGCGGCGTGGCGGTCCTGGGCGGTGGCCCGCATGACCTTGCCGGTGTACGACCAGCGCATGAAGGCGAAGAGGGCGGCGGTGAAGATCACCGCCACCGCGAACGCGGCGATCTGCGCGAGGTTGATCGCCACCCCACCGAACCGCACCACCACCGCGTAGTAGCTGGTGCGCACGAACTGGGCGTCGGCGCTCCACAGCACGAGGGCGAGAGCCTGGAGCGCGATCGACAGCCCCACCGTGGTGAAGACCTGGACGTTGTGCGAGGCGTGGATCACCGGCCGCATGACGAGGCGGTAGCTCAGCCAGCCGCCCGCGAAGATGACGGGCAGGCCGAGCACGAGGGTGACGTAGGGGTCGAGCCCGAGGAGGGTGAAGGCCCAGAACGCGAGGTACATGCCCAGCATGAGGAACTCGCCGTGGGCGAAGTTGACCACCCGCATCACCCCGAAGATGAGGGTGAGCCCCACCGCGATGAGGGCGTAGACGCCGCCCAGCAGGAGGGTGGAGGCGAGGAGCTGGGGAATCGCGTGCATGATCGACGGGTCAGCCGATAGCGCGACGCCCCGGGGGACCGCCCCGGGGCGCGCGAGCGAGCATCGGCGAACCGGCTGCGGGCGCTACTTGCGCTGGTCCCACGCGCCGAGCGGGATCCACTTGGCGCGGTTGGTGGTGAACTCCTCCGGCCACACCGTGACGAGCTGCCCGCCCTGCCACTGGAGCATGTAGTGCTGCACGCGCGGGTTGGAGTTCTGACCGGTCTCGTCGAACTTCAAGCCCCAGCCGTTGATCGCCGAGCCGACCGGCACGTCCATCGCCATGACCGCGGCGCGGAACTTGTCCGGGTCGTCGCTCTTGGCCGCGTCGAGCACGAGCTTGAGAACCCACAGGCCGCCTCCCGCGAGCTGGTGCCCGCCGGTGGGGACGTCCGAGCCGGTCCGCGCCTTCACCGCGCTCCGGAACGCGCGCTCGATCGCCTGGCCCTC
>Ga0207689_10004071_pt1 | contig 13286 bp, 10 predicted proteins | sample KBSMisM52_FD_184312 | JGI IMG/M metagenome (GOLD analysis project Ga0207689, IMG submission 184312) | Miscanthus rhizosphere microbial communities from Kellogg Biological Station, Michigan, USA - KBS Miscanthus M5-2 (SPAdes) (version 2) | ecosystem: Host-associated > Plants > Roots >... | reverse complement strand
CACCTTCTACCAGAACCATAGCTTCACTTTCAGAACTTCCTTTTATTACTTGAAGAATTGATACCGCAGTACCAACATCATACAAATTGCTGACAGGTGGAGCAGGTTTGCCGGAATCCTTTTGTGAAAGCAGACCTATCATCTCATTTTTTGTATTGGCCTCTTCAATACCTTTTATAAGTTCCAGATTTTTTACATACACCGTAACCACCATCGTTGGAAAAACCACAATGTCCTTGAGTGGAACGATCAACATGTTTTTCGGCATCAAATATTTTTTATCCGGTCCCGGATTTATGAGGTTATTGAAGTCTTGTTCAGTCATGGAAAAATAAACTAAAAATTATCTCTATATTATAGCAAAAAAAGGCAGTTTCGTCCACGAGCGGATCTGCTACCTATATATAGGCCTGAAATTCCTAAATTAGAAAATAAACAAAACATATGTAAACAAAAGATGGCTTGTAGAAGAGCTTCGCGAATTGTTCAAAACAATAATTTATGCTAAGATTTAAAGATTTAAAAAAATAAAAACTAACACAAACCTATGAAAAATACGTCAAACAAACAGGCAAACCAGGCAGAAGTAACTCCTACTCAAGCAGTAGAGGTAACTGAAGCAGAAACAAATCAGCCAAACTCCAGCCCGGAGGTAACTACATCCACCAAAGTAAAGGTTGTTGCAGCGCTTCTTGTAGTCGGTTTTGCAGCATATGTTGCTTATTGGGTTCAGGAACCAACCGATCTTCGTGCCGATGTTCTTTCTGCAACACAGGAAAGCACAGCAACTTCAGAAATTGCGGCAATGGATATGCCTCTCACAACAGAAACAGCTGCTGAAACCATCGATGTCAGCATCCATGATTTCTCTTTTGACCCTGCTGCAATCGAAGTAACTAAAGGCACAACCGTTCGCTGGACCAATAATGACGATGTTCCACATACAGTTACTGGCGATCAGTTCACCAGCGGCACCTTAAATAAAGGTGAAACTTATGAATACACTTTCAGCGAGGACGGCGAATACGCTTATACATGCTCTTTCCACCCACAAATGCAGGGTAAAGTAACAGTTGGGGCCGTAGCAACTAGTGAAGAGGTAACTGTACCTCCACTTACAACAGATGAACCAGTAGTTGAAATTCCAACTCCATTAACCGAGGAGGTCATGCCAGTTGAAACAACTATGACTATTCCTGAAGCAGTGGAAACACCTCCGGATTATGTACCACTCGATGAACTCGCTCCAGCTGCACCGGAAGCCGTTGAAACTTCTGTAGCAACTGATGTTGTAACCACAAGTGTAACTTCAAAAGCACTTTCCGGTGGTAACCTCACAGCAGAAGAGCTCGCTATGCAGGCAAACCATGGTGCTGCTGTAGAGGGCCGAACACTGTCAAAATCTGGTCCCGAAGATATTGTCTATGTCGCTATGTTTGTTGGAATTTTGTTTCTTACACGCAAAAAAGCCTTTGGTCTTATGAAATAGGCTCAGCAAATAGCCAAAAATTCTTGTGAAGCTAAAAGAAAGAGGATACACTTGCGGTGTATCCTCTTTTGTTATTCATGGAGCTTATCAGTCACTGGGTCGCAGAGGTCATTCTGTTTATCGGCAATCAGGCTCGTGTTTTTTGGGAGAATGTCACATTGCTGAACTTTAGCACCACGCAAATACTGCTGGATATTATTATTGTAGCGATTATTTTTTATTTTCTTTTTTCCCTGCTCAAAGGCAGCCGCGCGGTTCATGTACTGATCGGGTTGTCTATTATTGGCGGACTTTTTATTATCAGCCGCGTTTTTCAACTGGTAGCGCTTGGCTGGCTTCTGGACAGATTTTTCACGGTTATCCTTGTGGCCATCCCCGTACTTTTTCAGCAGGAACTGCGTATGGCTCTGGAGCGCCTTGGTCATACCAAACTTTTTTTGCAACATAAGGAGCAGGAGATAGAACATATGGCCACTGAAATTGTGAACGCCTGTGAAAAGATGGCCAAGGAAAAAATCGGAGCACTGATTGTGTTACAACAGTCCATCACCTTGAAAGAGTATGAAGACACGGGTCTTTCCATCCAAGCCAAGGTTTCCCGTGAACTGATAGAAAGTATTTTTCACCCGACGTCACCGATTCACGACGGCGCCATTATTATCGGTAATCAGCAAATCCGCGCCGCATCATGTATTCTTCCACATTCCTACAAAAACATGCCGGGGCTCGGTACACGTCACAAGGCCGCGCTTGGCTTAAGTGAAACAACGGATGCCGCAATTATCGTCGTTTCTGAAGAAAAAGGAACCATCTCTTTTGCCAAAGAAGGTGTACTGGAGAAAAATATGCAGCCCAATATTCTGCATCGTTCTATCATACAAACTCTCAAACCACCCCGTCCTAAAAAAACTCAACGTCATCATTCATGAGATCTTTCCTCAACAACTGGCAACTGAAAATCCTGTCCGTACTCGCGGCAGCTGTGTTGTGGATATTTGTGGTTGGCATTGAAAATACCGTGTTTCTTTTTGCCGAATCACTGGATATCAAGCCTGTTAACTTATCAAAAAACTTCACTATTCAGGAAAAACTCCCAAGTGTAAAAGTGTATCTTCGCACTGACGGTGACATCAAAAAAACTCTAAATAAAAACGATTTTGATGTCAGTATCGACTTGGCAGAGAAACTCAGCGGCGCTTATGATGTTCCTGTCTTGGTTACATCAAATAATACCAAAATCACAATCGTAAAAATTGAGCCAGCTACCGTAAAAGTGAATATTGTTCCGCTCATGGAAAAAGAGGTGAAAGTTGTGACCAAATTTAAAGGCACACCAATGAAAGGTTTCCATCTGGATACTATTGAAACAGATATAGAAAAAGTGAAAGTCAAAGCTGCCCAGTCTACCTTGGATAAAATCCAGAGCGTTGAGGCAGTTGTGGCTCTAAGCGGACTTGAAGATACAACCTTTAAGCAGACAGCTGAATTGACTCTGCCTGAAAATCTTGGGCTTGTACCGGGGAATATTGTCATCGATCCTGAAAGCGTAGAAGTGACCACGCATATTCTTTCCGATGCACCTGCCGTAACCACACAGGAGAGTACTGAAGTTGATACTACATTAGCGCAAACCACAGTTATTGTTCCCATCATTTTAAGCGGAGCAAATCCAGATTTTGAAGTACAAAAAATCCAGCCGGCCAATATTCAGGTCACAGTTGAAGGCCCACAGGGTGAAATTAATAAACTTAAATACGACGATATTAGTTTAACTATCGATTTAGCCGAGCTAAACAAAGCTGGAGAAATAACCATCAAACCTGAATGGATAAAGGTGCCTCTGGATATGAAACTCAAATCCTGGTCGCCTGAAAAAGTAACTCTCCAGGCCAAATAGTGCTATTCGATCATATCGATCTCTTTCAAAAGATCAGCAGAAATTTTGCTCGATTCGGTCTGTTCTTCAGACTCACGCGCCGTTAAAAATGCCTTGTCCATAATGTGGCCGGCGTCACGTAACCCTTCAACCAGGTTATCGATTTTTTTAATCTGTTTTTGTTCAAGCTTGGAACGTTTATGCAACTTCTTCATCTCTTCCTGTTCCTGTTTGAGAATCTGAACCATTTGCTGCATGTCGCTTTCCGGCAAATCAAGCATGCGGTCCTGCATCTCCAGACGCTCGGCAGCACGTAAAGACTGGATTGAAAGCGATGCCGCCATTAACTGGTAAAGCTCTTTTTTTAATGTTTTATGAGTCATTGTCAGTACAAATAGTTTAGGCCATTTTTTCTTCTGTGCCTCCATAATTTACTTTTTTCTGGAAGGCAACTGCCTCATTATTTTTACCCTTTGGTGAACCCACGCCTCCAGGTTGAAGATCCACAATCTGAATAACCCCATCCTTCACGCGGACAATATATTTACCGATAAACGCATCTTTCGATTCCCAATCGCGAATACCAAACTGATTCAAATATTTTGAAAGCTCTGTGAGATTTTGATCCATAATATCTTTCATGAAAATCGGCACAAATGAGCGGACAATCATACCGGAATATTTTTCCAGCGTTTTAGATCTTTGTTCGGCAACATAGAGCTTTTCAGCTTCGAGATCATCGCTGGTACCTTCAATGCGGGTAAAGGTTGTCTCAGCAGTGAAATGGCTCTTGGCATACTCTTCAGCATCGGTAAGAGACATGAAATCACGGCTGGTCGGATGTTCAGGTTTTTGTCCGACAACAAGTTTGCCGTTTTTTGTTACCCATTGCTCTTTGGTAGTTACTCGATAATGACCGTCGACACCTTTGATCACTTCAAGCCATAATTTTTTGAAGCTTTCGGTATCGCCTTTTTTTTCATGGATCAAATTAATATTTACAGAAATTTGCGATCCGATAGGCGCTTTCGGAGATTTTAACCACGCCAGATCCTGGGAAAAGTTTTTTCCAAACTTCTCAGCAGGTGCAATGGCGCCCTTTTCAGGATTTGTTTCACCCGGCCAAACCGGAGCCTCATCACTTAACGAAAATGCAGCATATCCTGAACTTTCACCTCCAAGGATACGTAAATATTTACCCGTAGTATCACGTTGAAGAGTAACGGAAGTACTTTTACCATTCTCGTGATACATGAAAGATCGGCTTTTCCCTGGGTTGCAGAAAAACATCACCGCCTTTTTTTCGTCGGCTGTCATTGGCTCTTTTGAACCTGCATTTATTTTTCGTACAACATGCCCAAGTTGAAACATCCAGTACTCTTGTGTATCTTTTGCCGGCTCTTTTTCATCAATGAGAACATCTGTTTTATCTTTCGGTTCATCACCTGAACTCTTCGCTTTGGCTTCAGATTTTTGCTCTTTTGGTTTTGGTGTAACCAGAGGATTAGAATCGAGTGTGAGTTTTTCGTTAAAGCCCGCAAGAGGATCACCTGCAGCAGCTTGCTCATTTTTTTCTTCATCCAGCTGTTGTTTTTCACGAAAGCCGGAAAGTAACTCTTCCAGTTCACTGATCGTTTTATCCATAATGTCCTGATCTGTCTGAACTTTTTCTTTACCTTTTCCTTTGTATTTCATACCCTCTGCTACGGTTTTTTTTAATTGATACCATTTTCCCAGGAAATCCAAATAGGTTTTCTGCACATCGGGATTGATGTTTTTTGAAGATGCCAGTTTGAATTTATCACCTTTTTGCAAATCAGCCTCAGTCGGACGGGTAAATTTATAAAACTCCTCAATTTTTTTCAATTTAACATCAGCATTTTTAATAGCTTCATTTGCTTCACGAAGAGTATCTATCAATGTTTTTTCCTGTTCGGTGCCCACACCACCGGTCTCAACTACTTCAGTAGAGTTCGGAAGTTTATAAGTAAACCTGTCAGAAAAATATTGGAATTTGCAGGAGAGTTTTTTCATAGTTTTTTGGTTTTTATTTATCTCATTATTATACCACAAATTTACACTCCGAACAAAGCATAAAAATGGCTTCCAGTATGGCTTTAAAGGCCTAAAACATGATAAAAGTTGGGGGCATGAACCAAATCTGTATTTCAATCCGCGCCAAAAATATTAGCGACCTCAAAAAACAGGTGATCAAAAATGAATCTTTTGCCGATTTATTTGAGGTTTGGATCGATCAGTTTCAGCAAGAGATTCAGCCGGAACTAATAAAATCTTTGAGCAAAAAACCGCTTATTTTGGTGAACAAATCTACTTCAGAGCAGGGCAGAGGATCGTCATCAGTTAAACGACGCATCAACACCTTGAAAAAATTTGCACACCTTACCCCAAAATATATTGATGTCAGTATCAAAACTCCTCCACGACTTATCGAAGACCTCAAAAAATCTCTTCAGCCGAAAACCAAACTTATTCTTTCCTACCATAATTTCACCGGAACCCCTTCACTGAAAACTCTTCAAAAACTGCTGCAGAAAGCACTGAAAAGCGGTGCCGATCTGGTGAAAATAGTGCCGTTTGCCAACCAACCAACCGACAATCTGATTATTTTTGAACTTTTGGCATGGGCAAAAAAGAAAAAATACCCTATGATTGGCCACTGTATGGGTGAAAACGGCATAATTTCCCGTGTGATGGCGCCTGAACTGGGTTCACAAATTGTTTACATCGCAACGGACAAAAAAAATATGTATGCACCCGGGAAACTCACTCTCACGGAGTACAAAAAACTTCAGCAATTAATTTTTCACAAATAATTTGTATGAAAATCGGTATCGTCGGTCTGCCTAATGTCGGTAAATCCACTTTATTTAACGCGCTGACCCGTTCCAAAGGAGCCATGGCGGCAAACTATCCTTTCTGTACCATTGAGCCAAATATCGGCATCGTCGAAGTGCCGGATGAACGCATCAAAAAACTTCAGGACACTGTCAAAACCGATAAGGTAATTCCAGCCATCGTAGAGTTTGTGGACATTGCGGGCCTTGTAAAAGGTGCCAGCGAAGGTGAAGGTTTAGGCAATCAGTTCCTGGCCCACATTCGCGAATGTGACGCCATCGCTCAAGTGGTGCGTGCCTTTGAAGACGAAAATATTATTCATGTCCATAACTCAGTTGAGCCACGACGCGATATTGAAATTATCGAAACCGAATTGATTCTGGCAGACCTGCAGACATTGGAAAAACGTGTGGGAAAAGCGGCAAGTGATTCTAAATCCGGTGACCAGAAAAAAAAGGACTACCACGCACTGCTGGTAAAAGTTGAAGACGCCCTCAAAACCGGAAAAAAAATGATCGATCTGGATCTAACACCAGAAGAATCATTGGCAGTTCGTGATCTTCATTTGCTTACGGCAAAGCCGTTTCTCTATGTAGCCAACATGCACGAAAACGAAGTAGGCAAAGCGAATATTGATGAATTGAAAAAGAAACTTGGTTTAGCCGCCAATCAAAAAGTGATTCCTATTTCTGCCAAAATCGAAGAGGAGTTAGGAGAACTTTCACAGGAAGAAGCATCAGCATTTTTGCAGGATATCGGCCTCAAAGAAACAGGTCTCAACTCACTCATTAAAGCTGCTTACGAAACACTCGGTTTAGCTACTTATTTTACAGCAGGAGTTCAAGAAGTTCGCGCCTGGACCATTCACAAAGGTGATACAGCCCCAAAAGCCGCCGGCGTGATTCATACGGATTTTGAGAAAGGTTTCATCAAAGCTGAGGTGATCCGCTGGGAGGATATGGTACAATATGGCGGTGAAGCCGGCGCCCGTGATAAAGGCGTTCTGCGTCTGGAAGGCAAAGAGTACATTGTGAAAGATGGTGACGTCATGCACTTTTTCTTCGCCAACTAAACTGACCTAAAAAAACGATCATGGAGATTATTCCAGCGATTTACATTCTAGACGGCAAGTGCGTAGCTCTCTACAAAAGCAGTTACGAACAAAAAGAGACCTACTACAAAACCCCGCTGGAAATGGCCAAAGGTTTTGTGAAAGAAGGAGCAAAAAAACTCTATCTGGTCGATTTGGACGGCAAAAAAGATAACACCTTCAAACAGCAGGAGCTTTTTAAACAGATTGTTCAGGCTGTACCGGTTCCGGTGATGATTGCAGCTGGATTCAATTCGATTCAAGAAATGGAGGTGCCTCTCAACTGGGACTCACCGCAAATTGTAGTTCGTCCGAAAGCCACTCCAATTATTAAAGAGGCCATCAAAAAATTCGGTCCGGAAAAAATTATTGTCCAGATCCAGGCCAAAGGCGCCGATGTTGTTGGCGGAAACTCAAATAGCACAGCCTACGAACTGGATGTCGTAGACTATGCCGAAAGCCTCATCCCCATGGGCGTAAAATCCATTGTCTATAAAGATGAAATCAGCGAAGGCACTCTCATTCACCCCAACTACGACGAAGTAGATCGACTCTTTTTAATTACCGGCAAAGATCTGAAAATCTACGTTTCAGGAGGAATCTCCGAGCCAAAACATCTCCAACTTCTCAAAAAGATCGGCGCCACGGGCGCCATCATCGGCAAAGCCTTTTACGAAAGAATCCTCACCATTGAGGAAGCAGAGGACGCAATCAGAGACTAAATCAAACTAAGCAGCTTTTGACGCTCTTGGTTCATTTCCGTCATCATCGAGTGAACGAACGTATCCGCCAAACAGATACACCTCTTTATAGATCTGAGGCAGTGGTATAATTTCATCGTTCGCAATCTTACCGGCAAAAACATCCTTGATAACCTGTTCATAGTCGGTACCTTCATATTTATCCATCAACTCTTCAAGAGAGTATTTTGCTTGAAGATCACGCGCAGGTTCAATAATACAATGCGGAGAGTAAGCTTCATATGTTTTTTGTACAGCAATACGATCAACAACCAAACCAACTCGGGAAAGATCCAGCACAGCATTTACCACAGCCATTTTGCGGGCATTTGGATCTTTAGGATCACCGGTCCAGCGTTTACGCATATCATGGGACTCATCCCAGAATTTTACAGCTGGAATATTTTCACTCTTGGAATCACTGTCGCTGACTGAACTAAATGGATAACTTCCACCCATCATAAATCGTGATCGATTTTCACCTTCAGCTATTCTGGCTAAACGGCGAATATTGGCAACCGCAGTCTGAATATCCTCCACGCGATCACCGACAAAGTTCATAATAAATAAATCTACTGAATGAGGTTTCAATTCAACCTCCTGCCCGGTCTTCTCAGCTTTTTCCAGCTTATGTTTACCGATCAATTGATCCGGAGAAGCACAAATATCTCCAGGGAATGCCGCAATATTCAGTTTTTGTAAACTGCGACAGAACCCTCGTACAAAATCTATTGCCATCAATGAAGTATCCATCGCACTCAAATCAACATCCTTAGCTCTTTGCATTACTTCACGTTGAATCGCTTTTAAGCTGACACTTCTTCGACCATTTTCTTTTCTCTGACCGGTTGAACGTATCATGTCAGCATATGCCTCCAATTTATCTTTAGCCTTTTGAATACCGCGAATCAGATCTCCATTTCCCGGCCCGATCTCCAAAATATTTTTTGGATTACCTTTTTCGTCATAGAGCATGTCAAAAACATCTGAAAATCCCAGAACCTGTTTCGTATTATCAACTGTAATACGTCCTCCACGATATTTACGAAGTTCATACCAACTTTGTGGATCGTCGGCATTTAACGTCTCTTTTGAAAGCTGTAAGCGACGGATATCTCTCTGCAAATCCTCATCCCAAAACTGTCGTCGAAACTCTAGTTGAGCGCGTTCATGATTCAGAAGCGGCACTTCAGCAATACTTGTATAACCACGTTCTTTTAATTCTTTCACAACCGCTTTCAATTCTTCCGGAATCGGCATAATTTCCAGTTTATGTTCACCAGAGGGAGGCTTATTTTTACCATCATCTCCGCCACCACCACCTGAACCGCCATCTCCGCTATCCGGAGTGACATCATGAACTGTATCTGAACCTGCATAAGTACCAACTAAAGCTCTTTTATCCATATGACCATTATTAGAAACAGCTGTCGCCTTTGGCGGACGGTCTGAAGTACGTGCCTTTTTCACACCCGGCCCAGGGATCGTGGTATTCGCAGACACTCCACCGTTATCCACAATGGAAATAGTTTCACCTGTTTTAGCAGCCACAGACTGGGCAATCGCAGAAGTATCAGCAACAACCCCAACTCTTTCAGTTGGACCATACTCACAAACTACTGCAGTTTGAGGAGCGCTAATTCTGTCGTGTCCTGCCATACTTCCTCCAGTAAATGCCAAAGGATCTGAAGGGGCATTAACCGTCGCATGACGGCTTTCTGCTGCACCTGCCTGTATAACATCGGCTCCTAAATGTTGTCCTGGTTCGTTAGTAATCATAGTTGAGCAATATTACTCCCAAATTACCCCCAATATACCGTAAAGTGGGCGTAAATTTAATACCAAAACAGTTTCCTGTCAATGTTTTTCGAGCTTTTTTCAGGCTTTTGAAGCAGAACGAATACGGCTGCGCTCCTGCAAGAACTCCTTAGCCAAGTACGCCACGATCCCCAAGAAAAGAGGACCACCAATAAACCAGTTAAAATTGATGTGAAAAAAGGACACTTCAGCCACCAAAGTCACGGCTGCCACAAAGATCATCATAAAGGTAACAGTCCACAAAACAACCGTTTCACGCAGCTCCGGAAAACTGCGCACCGTAATGCGTTTGAGGAAAATCACCATCATGAAAAGCATGAACAAACCTCCATACATAATCAGTGTAGAAAGATTCAACTCCATCTGACGGTCCGCCGATGTACTCAGCTCATGCAAAATAAACGGATGCGCCACCCAGAAAGCAAAAGTCACAATACTGCTGAAGATAAAAAACAGCCTGCGTTGCCAAAAGAGGCGCTGCACACTGCGAATACCGTCAATCTGCTCCAGATTCTGAAATAGCTCGGAAATTTGCGAATAGTTATTCACAGCCAAAATCTGCTTACAGATAAAGTCCTTTCGAATCGGCGTTAAATAGGCTTTCGTCACCAAAGCATTCAACTGCAACGAAGAAACAATTTTCAGAATTTTTTCCAGCTGACCCACGCCGTCCTTACTCACAATCTTAATCGCCACCGGAGTAAACTGATCTTTACGGTTCCATCGGAAAAGCTTTTCAAAAAAACCAAGAAAACCCACTGTTGTCGTCTTGGCCGGATACACCTGAGAAAGAAAATCGATCGCGCTGATCGCACCTTCACCAATGGAAATCAGCACATCATCAAATGTGCGGTACTCAGTATGTTTCAACAAATATTTGTGAACTTTTCGTGAAGAAAGATTTTTTATTAATCCAAGACCGGCACGATCCAGCTCTTTTTGCAGCATGTTATAACCAGTGGTCAGTTTGGCATCACGAGATGCATGTTTAAAATAATCACGGATACGGTTTTTAGCCGTTGTTGTTTTGGCAAAAGGAAGCCATGAACGGCTTGGCCCTTTCACGAAGTCAGAAACAATAATGCGAACAGTATCACCATTTTGCAAAGGCGTTGCCAGTGGCACCATCTGTCCGTTCACTTCAGCTTTCAAAGCTCTGTGCCCGACATCCGTATGCACCTGGTAAGCAAAATCGATACAAGTCGCATCCTGCGGTAAATCGATCGCGCGACCCTTTGGCGTGAACACGAAAATACGATCCTTAAACACATCCAGTTTCAGATCCTGAATAAACTCAGCATTCGCGGACTCCTTTTTTTGCATTTGAATAATTTTTTCAATCCAGGTTGAACGTTTGTCTTCTTCCAGCAAGCTCTTCTTATTTTTTCTGTCGCCGGTGAAATAATGCGCCGCCACTCCATACTCCGCATCCAGATGCATAGTATTGGTGCGGATCTGGAACTCTGTGGAAAGACCGTTTAAGCCAAAAACCACGGTATGCAAACTCTGATAACCGTTCATTTTTGGAACAGCAATATAGTCCTTAAATTTACCCGGCTTCGGTTTATAAAGTGAGTGAAGAACACCCAGCGCTTTATAACAATCATCTTTTACGGGAACTAAAACACGCAAGGAAATAACCTCATCAAACTCATCCAGACGTTTTCCCGGGGCAACCAGCTCTTTATAAATCCCATATAAATGTCTTTGTCTGCCATATACCATAGCCTCAATGTGCTCGGCTCGCAGCGCCTCCTCCACCATTTTCTGCGTCTCATCCAGATACTTTTGATTCTTTTCACGGTTACGTTTCATGCGTTCCGAAATCGTCGTGTACTCATCCGGGAACAAATATTTAAAACACAAATCTTCCAGTTCAGCTTTCAGCTCTTCAATTCCCAACAAGTTTGCAATCGGCACAAAAATCTCCAATGTCTCTCGAGAAATACGAACTCGCTTCTGCTCTTTTTCAATAAAATGAAGCGTCCGCATATTATGCAAACGGTCCGCCAGTTTAATAATAATAATGCGCGGATCTTTGGCCGTATGCAAAAAAAGTTTTTTCAAAGACTCAATCTGGCGCTCCTCCATGTCGTGCTGATAATGCACTTTGGCCAGTTTCGTAATGCCATCCACCAGGAAAGCCACCTTCTTTCCAAAATTCTCATCAATGTCTTCAATAGTGCGGTCCGTATCTTCAGGTACATCATGCAACAGTGCCGCAATCAAAGTATCCTCATCCACATGAAGTGAAGTCAGAATGCGCGTAGCCTCAACCGGATGCGTAATATAAGCAGATCCGTCCTTACGTACCTGTCCGGAATGCGCGTTCGCGGCAAACTCAAACGCTTTACGGAAACGGCGTTCATTAAAGTCCGGCATATAGCGCTGGATCTCCTTAACGAGGTTATCCAGTGGTACGACCGGGGCGGTATTTGACGTTTTAGCGTCAGATTTAGTCTGGTTCCTCATGAGTTGTGGAATGAGGTTGCGATGGATAAGAAATTGTGGCATAAGGAATTGGCAAAGTCAAACTTTTTTCATTATTGACAACCTAAGTAAATGGCTGCAGAAAAGACCAAAAAGAAGGTTCTCGTTGGGATGTCAGGAGGTGTCGATTCCTCAGTCACTGCATGCCTTTTGAAGGAGCAGGGTTATGACGTTGTCGGAATCCATCTCCGCTTTTGGACCGATCCGTCTATATATAGCGCCGAAGACATCAAGCAGTTCCCCCAAAATAAATGCTGCACACTGGAAGGGCTGGCTAAAACCCGCCAGGTCGCTCATAAACTGGGTATTCCTTTTTATGTCCTGAATTTTGAAGAGCCTTTCAAACGTGATGTGGTGGATGTATTTGTTGATGGTTATAAAAAAGGAATCACCCCAAACCCATGCGTAGAATGTAATCGCAACGTGAAGTTCGGTCTCTTTTTGCAGAAAATGAAAGAGCTTGGAGCAGACTACATAGCAACAGGACATTACGCCCGCATCACAACATCGGAAATAAATGGCGAAACTAGATATCAGTTGCGCATGGCCAAAGATCGCAGCAAAGATCAGAGCTATTTCCTCTACACACTCACTCAGGAAAAACTGAAACATGTTTTATTTCCGATCGGCGAATACACCAAACCTGAAGTCCGCGCGCTTGCGAAAAAATTTGGCATCGATGAAGTGAACAATCAAAAAGAGAGTCAGAATTTATGTTTTTTTCCGGAGAGTACCCACGGCCCTTTCTTAAAAAGATATCTGGCAAAACAGCACTTTGAGTCAGGCGCTATCGTGACCAAAGATGGTGAACATATAGGCACCCATAATGGCCTCCCTCTGTACACCATCGGCCAGCGCAAAGGTCTGGGCATCGGTGGTATTAAAGGCAAAGAGCATCTGCAGGGCCAACCTTGGTATGTGATCAAA
>Ga0207689_10004070_pt1 | contig 13287 bp, 10 predicted proteins | sample KBSMisM52_FD_184312 | JGI IMG/M metagenome (GOLD analysis project Ga0207689, IMG submission 184312) | Miscanthus rhizosphere microbial communities from Kellogg Biological Station, Michigan, USA - KBS Miscanthus M5-2 (SPAdes) (version 2) | ecosystem: Host-associated > Plants > Roots >... | reverse complement strand
ATGGTTCCTGGAGGGATTTGGGGTTCGGCTCGAAGAACTAACAGGGTTCTTTTTCGATCAGGGCTATCGGCTTTATCACTATCGTGCGGCGGATGGCCGGACAGCGCTGGTTCGCGTGGATACTAAAGACGTAGTTGAGGACAATTATGTATTCATTCATCCCCAGAATATCTCAAGGTTTAACTCCATCCTGGCCGGCAGTGCTTAGTCGAACTACAAGATGAACAGTTCTAACAGGTTCGAACATCGTGATCAGCCATGTTCGGTTTGCGGCAGTGTCCTCCGAAAGCATTTAGGCTGGCGTGGCGGCGCGGCCCATCATGATGGACAGGGTGAACGAATAGCGATTGTCCGATGCGGCGAATGCACACATCTCTATCCACATCCAATGCCGTTTCCGCGCAGCGACCTCGCTGGTCTATATACCAACACCGAGGAGTATTTCAGCGAGCACGACGTTGAAGAGAAGAAAACCCGGTGCGGAGAGTTGTTGCGGGAGATCGAGCAGAAGATTGGGCACCGAGGACACCTGCTCGATTTGGGTTGTGGCCGCGGAGAGTTACTCTGGGCCGCGCGCGAAGCTAGCTGGATGACTGAAGGGGTAGATCCTTCGCCCGCACATCTCGAATGGGCGCGCCTTCACCTCGGGATTGAAGGACGCCTCGGCACTATTGAAGAGGCAGGATTTCCAAGCGATCATTTTGACGCGATCACGATGAGCGGGGTGATCGAACACCTTTACGATCCGTATGTCACGTTGCAGGAGGTTTGGCGCGTACTCAAGCCCGGCGGAGTTTTCTATTTTGATGCACCCAACGAAGACGCCCTTTATACGCGAATCGGAAATATTTATCAGCGCCTACAGGGCCGCGATTGGGTGGTAAATCTCGCTCCCACTTTCGCGCCGTATCATGTCCAGGGGTTCAATCGGAAGTCGGTGCGAAGACTGCTTGAGCGGGTTGGGTTTGCAGTTGATTCTCTGACCATCTTCGGTCATATCTCGCCTATGACGGGAAAAACTTCACTGAGAAAGCGAATTGAGCATCGAGCCGGACAACTGGTTAATTGGCTCGGCAACCAAAGCGGGACAGGTATCTACATGTATGTCTGGGCAAGAAAACCCGCCTCCTCTTCGCCGCTGGTCTGACTTCTCTCCGCAATAGCTGCCTTTTATACGCACGGCTCTAAGTCTGTTATCATTCCCATTCACCCCTTTTATGCATCGGCCAAGCAAATCACGACTGTTCTTGCTCGCATTAGTCGCCTTGCTTCCATCGTTCGCGAAGCGCTCCTGCTATCGCTTGTTTTTTGGCTACAAAATCGGAAAGCGCGTGCGCATCGGGCTCAGTATCATAGATGTGCGTGATTGCAGGATCGATGATGACGTCCAAATTGGACACCTGAATCTGATAATTCGAGTGGAGAAGCTCGAGCTCGGGGACCACGTCCGAATCGGCCATTTGAATGTCATTCGTGGCGGCGATGAGGTTGTGCTCGAGCGATATGCGGAAATAATTCGAATGAATGAGATTAATTCGATACCGGATCCCGAAGTGGTGAATCCGACTGATCCGCGCTTCCTTTTGGGCGCCGGCAGCATTATTACGGCCGGACACAAGATCGACTTTACGGACCGGGTTACCATTGGCCGCCGGTCCATTCTTGGCGGTCGCAACTCCTCACTGTGGACTCATAACCGGCAACGAACGCGTCCCATCGAAATCGGGTCTTTCGCCTACATTGGATCGGAGATCCGAGTGGCGCCGGGAGGAGGATTGCCATCGAGGTGTATAGTCGGCATAGGTTCTGTAATCACCAGTGAGTTGACGGCAGAGGGCTATCTGATTGCCGGGGTGCCTGCCAAGCCGGTAAAGGAATTAAGCGAAGAGGATCGCTTTTTGGTGGAACGAAAGACACGCATAGATTTGCCTGATGACGTTTAGCCGATCTGAAACGATTGATACCTCGATATGAATGCGCTGCTTACATTGCTTTATCTTCTTCTGAGCGTTGGGATCATTATCTTCGTGCCTCCCATGGTGGCACCGTTTGCCAACGAGTATGGAGTTTTTACTGGATTTGATGCAGCCAAGGCTGTCTTATTGTGCACCGGTCTCGCAGCGATAGCCGGCTTTTATGCCTACAAGCGACCAAATGATGGACCGTTTTTGTTACGGCTGTTTGTTGCCGGATTGCTGGTGCGAATAGCCATCGGTCTGGCAATTTTCACCTTTCGTGGGCAGGACTTCTTTGGAGGCGATGCTCTAACCTATGACTTCTTTGGAAACGCTCAACTGCTGGGCTGGGGAGGCGATAAATACTACCAGTCCATCGCTAATCAATTTGTTCGCAGCGGGCAGGGTTCAGGTTGGGGAATGGTTTACCTGGTTGCGGCCGTTTACGGACTTGTCGGACGCAACATGCTCGCGATTCAGCTGATGAATTCGGTCATCGGCGCTGCGACCGCGGTAGTGATTTATTTGTGTGCACATCAGGTTTTCCAGAATTCAAGAGTGGCACGGGTCGCGGGCATCGCCGTTGCTTTTTATCCATCACTCGTGCTCTGGTCAGCGCAGGGTCTCAAAGACGGCCCGACTGTTTTCTGCCTGGCGCTAGCTATTTTGTGCACCTTGAAACTCGGGGCAAAGTTAAGTCTCAAGTACATCCTGATTCTGTCCTGTGCGCTGTTAGCGCTCATCGCACTTCGGTTTTATGTCTTCTACATGATCGCCGTCGCAATAGTCGGCGCATTTGTAATTGGCATGCAGGAGGTTACAGCTACGAGCTTTGCGCGCCAGCTCACCGCTGTGATCCTTTTGGGCCTGGCTATGACCTACATTGGAGTCACGCGCTCTGCGGGGGTGCAGTTGGAACGGTATGGGAATCTGGAAGTGCTGCAACGCAGTCGGAGCGACCAGGCACGATCTGAATCGGGCTTCGGACGGGATGTAGACGTTTCCAGCACTTCAGGAGCTCTTTCGACCATTCCCATGGGAGTAGTCTATCTACTGTTTGCGCCCTTCCCCTGGCAGATCACCTCATTGCGTCAAAGCATCACCCTGCCGGAAATGATTGTTTGGTGGGTTTCAGTTCCACTCCTGGTCCTGGGTTTGTGGTTTGCGGTGAAGTATCGACTGCGAATGATCTCGCCGATTCTGATTTTTACGGTGATGCTGACGCTTGCCTATTCGGTTTTTCAGGGCAATGTGGGAACAGCCTATCGCCAGCGCGCTCAGTTGCTGGTGTTCTACTTCATATTCGTAGCGGTCGGGTTTGTGCTCGTGAAGGAGAGGCGGGAAGAACGAAAGCTGCGACGGGAAGAGGAGCGAAAGCGACTCGCCAGGCGATGATTCGCAATTGAATCTATGTGCGGAATTGTAGGAATTGTTCGAAACGACAAGGCAGACATCGACGAGGCGGTGCTCGGCAGGATGTGTGCGGCCATCAGCCATCGTGGGCCTGATGACGATGGCTTCTATGTCAATGGCCCGGTCGGCCTGGGTATGCGCCGACTGGCGATAATCGACCTAAAGAGCGGCCAACAGCCCATTCACAACCAGGACCGCACCGCCTGGATCGTTTTCAACGGCGAGATTTATAACTACCGGGAACTGCGCGACAAACTCGAGAAACTCGGCCACTCCTTCTATACAAACAGCGACACTGAAGCCATCGTTCACGCCTACGACCAATACGGCGCTGACTGTCCCAACCATTTACGCGGAATGTTTGCCTTCGCAATTTGGGACGAGCGTACGCAGGAATTGTTCGTCGCGCGTGATCGGGTGGGCAAGAAACCACTTCTTTACGCTCAGGTCAATGGCCAGTTTATTTTCGGCTCCGAATTCAGTGCCCTGTTACAGCATCCTGACATTGGCAAAGATATCGACTTCGAAGCGCTCAACCAGTATCTCTCTTTCATGTGCGTCCCGGCGCCGCTGACTGCCTATCAGGCGATCCGAAAGCTGGAGCCGGGACACAGCTTGCGCTACCGCAAAGGCGAAATAAGAATCGAACGCTACTGGCAACCAGACTTCTCGAAAAAAATCAATATCAGTGAACAGGAAGCCGGTGAACGAACGATCGAGATTTTGCGTGAGGCTGTGAAGGTGCGTTTGATGTCGGAGGTCCCGCTGGGCGCATTTCTATCGGGCGGCATAGACTCGAGTGCAGTAGTGGCGCTGATGGCCGAGGAATCCAGTACGCCGGTAAAAACATTCTCGATCGGTTTTGAAGAACAGGACTATAGTGAATTGCATCATGCGCGCCGAGTTGCGGAACACGTGGGTGCGGACCATCACGAGTTCATAGTGAGCCCTGACGCCCTCGAAGTTTTACCAATTCTGGTAGAGCATTACGGTGAGCCATACGCAGATTCTTCAGCCATTCCCACCTACTACGTTGCGCGCGAAACGCGGAAGCACGTGACCGTTGCTTTGAACGGAGACGGCGGTGACGAATCGTTTGCCGGTTACGAGCGTTACGCGGCAATGCGTCTGGCTGAGCAATATCATCGAATACCGGCAATGCTTCGCGAGTCGGTAGTAAGGCAGGCGATCGAGTTAATGCCTTCTTCGGAAACGAAGCGCAGTCGCATCCGCGATGTGAAGCGCTTTGTTCATTCCGCATCGTTGCCGAAAGTCGAACGCTACCTGAACTGGGTAAGCATTTTTGACAGCCAGGCTAAGCAGGATCTGTTCACCGAAGACTTCGCGCGGCAGACCCAACGCGATTCAGCGGCCAGGACGCTTGACCCTTGGTTTGCCCGCGCGAACGGTTCAGGCGTGGTGGATGCGGCGTTGCTGGCCGACATCATGACTTATCTTCCCAATGATCTGCTGGTGAAGGTCGATATCGCAACTATGGCGAACTCACTCGAAGCACGGTCGCCCTTTCTGGATCACCACGTTATCGAGTTTGCGGCCAGCCTGCCAGAGAAATATAAGTTGCGCGGGTTTACCACCAAATATTTGTTGAAACAAATGTTACGGAAGCTGTTACCCGCTGAAAATCTGGACCGGCGTAAGATGGGTTTTGGCGTGCCGATAGGTCATTGGTTTCGCGGCAAGCTACAACCATTCCTGCGCGAAACACTACTCGCCGAGTCGTCATTGAAACGCGGTCTTTTTAAACCGGAAGGGGTCAAGCGTTTAGTGGAACTGCACACGCGCGGCGAGCGAGATTATTCTCAGCAACTCTGGACCTTGCTAATGCTGGAGCTGTGGTTCCAGAGGTTTATTGATTGAAAGATTGGTCTTGGGACTTTGGTCTTGGGACTTTGGTCCTTGGTTTTTTTGAGATTTGAAATCTTAGATCTCAGATCTCAGAACCTAAGACCAAGACCAAAGACCCAAGACCAAGACCAAAGACCAAAGTCCCAATCAGATTTCAAGATCTTAAATCACCGGAGGTATCAGAGTGAAAGGTGTAGTCTTAGCAGGCGGACTCGGAACGCGATTGAGGCCATTGACGGCGGTGACGAACAAGCACCTGCTTCCTGTTTATGATAGGCCAATGATCTACTACCCGATTCAAACGCTGGTGAACGCGGGCATCAAGGACATCATGATTGTTACCGGTGGAAATTCAGCCGGAGACTTTCTCAAGCTGCTGGGAAACGGAAAAGCTTTTGGTCTCAAACACATCAACTACACCTATCAGGAAGGTGAAGGCGGGATCGCCGAGGCGCTCTCGCTGGTGGAACACTTTGCGGCCAAAGAACCGGTTTGCGTGGTGCTGGGCGATAACATTATCGAGGGCAACGTTGCCGGTGCGGTTCGCTCCTATCGCGAGCAGGGCCGCGGAGCGAAGATCATTTTGAAGAAGGTGCCGGATCCGGAGCGCTTTGGAGTTCCGGAGCTCAGCGGACGAAACGTGCTGCGTATCGAAGAGAAGCCAGCCTCGCCAAAGTCGGAATACGCGGTAATCGGAATCTACATGTATGACGGTGAGGTTTTTGACATCATCCGCACGTTAAAGCCCTCCGGTCGCGGCGAGTTGGAAATAACCGACGTCAACAATGCCTACATCAAACGAGAAGCGATGACCTGGGAAGAACTTGAAGGCTGGTGGACTGACGCGGGCACATTTGAAAGTTTGCTGCGCGCCTCCAATCTGGTCGCCGAAACTGGTGCAAATAAGATGGAGTTACTTCCTGCCGAAGTGAGCGCGAGTGTTTGAAACAACCTGCCGGCGAGGAAATGAAGATTGTTCGCGTCATTGCACGCCTTAACGTGGGAGGTCCGGCCAAGCACGTTGTTTGGTTGAGCAAGTTGCCAACTCCGAATTGGGAGTCGTTGCTGGTCGCCGGCACGGTCCCGCAAGGCGAAGATGACATGGGTTATTTCGCAGCGGAACTCGGTGTTACTCCCATCTTTGTTCCGGAGATGAGTCGCGAAGTCTCATTAAACGACGCCCTCACAGTCTGGAAACTTTACCGGCTCCTCCGACGCGAACAACCCGACATCGTTCATACCCACACCGCAAAGGCCGGGACTGTTGGCAGAGTTGCTGGACTTTTCTATCGCTGGCTAACTCCAGGAACCCTAATTGGACGTCCCCGCGCTTGTCACTTTGTCCACACCTATCATGGCCACATTTTTCATAGTTACTACGGCCCACTGAAGACTCGCGTTTTCCTCTTGATAGAGAAAGTTCTGGCTAAACTCGGGACGGATCGCATAGTTGTCCTGAGTGAACAGCAGCGCCGGGAGATTAGCGAAGAGTTTAAGGTCGGCAATCCGCGCCAGTTTTCTATCATCCCCCTGGGGATCGACCTCAGTGTGTTTGCCGACTGGCAAGAACGCGGACAATCGTTTCGCGCTGAGTACGAACTGGGAAGCGACGATATTCTCGTCGGGATCGTCGGGCGGCTCACGGAAGTGAAGAATCATGAACTGTTCCTGCGCGCCGCCGCCCTGTTCAACGAGAAGTTTGCCAAACCTGGTTCGACTGTCCGGTTCGTCATCATCGGAGACGGTGCGTTACGAAAGGCGCTTGAACGTCAGGCGCAAGCGCTCGGCGTTACATCTGATGTGATCTTTACCGGAAGCCGCCGCGACCTTGAGAATGTCTACCCAGCGCTGGACATTGTCGCTCTGACTTCGCGCAATGAAGGAACGCCGTTGACGCTAATCGAGGCCATGGCTAACGCGCGTCCGGTCATTTCCACCGCTGTCGGTGGCGTAGTCGATCTGTTAGGAGAACCTCTTTCAGGTACCGGAAGCGGATTGCAGTCCCCGCACGGGCAGCCCACCGGGCCTAATGGGAGCGAGAGGGGCCCGTTTCAAGTTTGCCAACGAGGGATCAGCGTCCCGGCTGACGATGCCACTGGCTTTGCTGCGGGTCTGGCGAGGTTGGTCGATGACGTCGCGCTGCGTCGTGAAACCGGGGCGCGTGGTTTACAATTCGTGACCCGCCAGTATTCGAAGGAGCGGCTATACGAGGATATAGAAGCTTTGTACCGGGGATTGGTGGATCGGAAAGTTGGAGTGCGGTGACCTGTCACCGCTTTGGTCTGCGGCGGCTTGACGCCGCGAACACATTACCGAACCTCAAGCGAACCACGGTCGCAACAAGTCGCGACCCACCAAGGCGCTGCCAGGCCAGCGTACTCCAAAGGAGGAGTCTTAAATTTTGCGTGTACTCATCACCGGCGGCGCCGGTTTCATAGGTTCTCATCTTGCCGATGCATATTTGAAACGCGGCGACGAAGTTCTGGTGATAGACGATCTCTCAACCGGAACGATCGATAATATTCAACACCTGAAAAGTAATCCGAAGTTTCATTACACGATCGATTCTGTTCACAACCAGCCGGTGACGGCTGAACTCGTCGACCAGTGTGACGTCGTCTTTCACCTCGCGGCGGCGGTAGGCGTCAAGCTGATAGTTGAGAGCCCGGTGCGCACAATCGAGACGAACGTGCGCGGCACCGAAGTCGTCCTGGCGCTGGCAAACAAGAAACAGAAACGGGTCCTGGTTGCTTCGACCTCGGAAGTTTATGGGCTAAGCGCCGATGTCCCATTTAAGGAAGACGGCAACCTCGTGATGGGCGCGACGACCAAGGGACGTTGGAGCTATGCCTGCTCGAAAGCGATTGACGAGTTTCTGGCGTTGGCTTACTGGCGCGAAAAGAAATTGCCGACCACCATCGTCAGACTTTTCAATACGGTGGGACCGCGACAAACCGGTCGCTACGGCATGGTCATCCCTACCTTCGTAAAACAAGCGCTCGCGGGGCGTCCGATTACGGTTTATGGCGACGGCAAGCAGACGCGCTGCTTCGGCTATGTTGAGGACGTCGTCGGTGCTTTGATTAAGTTGATGGACACGACGGAATCAGTAGGGCAAGTATTCAATATTGGTTCGACTGAAGAGATTTCAATCCTGGAACTCGCGGAAAGAGTTAAGGAATTGACGCAATCAAGTTCGGAGATTGTGTTCGTGCCTTACGATGATGCTTACGAGGAAGGATTTGAAGATATGCCGCGTCGGGTTCCTGACATTACCAAGATCAATCAGCTGGTTGGCTTTAAACCGGAGATGACACTTAGCGGGATACTGGAAACCGTGATCAGTTTTCACCGCGGCAGGCCTGCCTCTTACGATGATTAGCGGTCTGAATTAATTGCCGCCTTTTTGAGGCGGCCCAGAGGTTTTGTGGTATTACTTCATGAATTTCTTGAACCAACTTATGGCGCGTTGATCTCGATCCATTTGATTATGGGCCAAAACGTGGCCATCTTCCGCATATACGATCAGTTCATATACTCTGCCCAATTTCTGTAACTGTTGCGCGAGATTCAACGAGTGTTGCGGGTTCACGCTCCAGTCGGCGCCTCCATGCATGATGAGAAGCGGAACATTGAGCTCGTCAACCCAGTGAATCGCCGATCTTGCCTCGAATAGTTCGCTCTTTCGCGTTTCGTAATCGGGCCAGAGCTTCGTGAAAAACGCCGGCGAATAGTCCCTGGGATGCGCATCAACCAGTTGTTGTAAGTCTGTGAAAGCTCCAATCACCGCTGCTGCCTTCAGCGGAAACTTTCGCTTTATTGCCATGTAGGTCATCATCCCGCCGCGCGATTCTCCATACATGAAGAGATTGTTCAGGTCTGCAAAGCCGAGAGACTTCGCGACTGGCAGTATGTTTATCAAGTCATCAAGATCTGCGCCGCCCAGTTCGTCGCGGCCCTCGCCGCCATCGCTTTGCCGCAGCATCGGAGCAAGCACCAGGAAGCCTGCGGACCCCAAACGATGAAAGAACGAGATTAGTTCGGGCGCAATGTCACCCCTGACCGCGCTGCCGCGATTAAAAATGATGGTCGGCAGCTTCTGGCCGTCGATGCGTTTTGGTTTATACAGATACGCCGTGACTTTCAAACCATCACTTAGATACTTCAACTTTTGAAACTCGAAATTGCCATTGCTGACCGCCTGGTCATATGCAACTTTGTCGGCGTAAATTTCCACGTCCGTGGCTTTCACCGCCTCTTCGTACGAGACGAAACTGTAGGCGCTGCGCTGTATCACGGTTCCGTTTGCCGCCGTCGTTGATTGCGCGCAGGCAAGGCAACCAGCCATTGTTAATAGTGCCAGCGTGCCAGGGAGCTTAAACAGACTCATAGGGTTATTGATCCTTGTTATAAAACTGGAATGCTTTCATCAGAGGTGACGATAAGACGTTGAGAATGCCGGATCTGTTAACAGCGAAAGGCGAGTCGTTCCTGGGAAGTTATGCGAAAGAGAACGGCAGGCGGGTGGAGCAAGGCGAGCTTCGAGAACGACGAGTCTCGCTGCTGCCTTAGCTAGAGTCTGTCACTAAAACCAGATCTTGATAGGCTTTAAACCGGCAGACTTGAAGAACGGATCTAATTTTTTCGCAAGCTTTGGCCAGTTATGATGCGGAACAGCTGGATAGAGATGATGCTCCAAATGATAGGTGTGTTCCAGAGCAATGATTGAAATAATCTTGCCTCGATACAGGCGCGTTTGCAGTAGCGCGTTCTCGCCGCGCGGGTCATGAGGGATGTATGAAGTTATCAAGGGAATAATCCAACTTCCCATGATCATCAGAACCACATAAACGAGAAAGATCGGCGTGATGGAGTACAGCATTAACGAAAGGCCGATGAAGAAAATGCAGCTGCAACCTTCCAGCCAGATGAGCGGTCTTCGATGTCTCGCACGTCTTACGGCCCAGTACCAGATTTTTGGTTGGAAGATCATCCCCTCAAACAATGTCCGGAGCAAAGACATTCCCGAGGCAGCGCCTTCGATGTCATCGTCGTTAGGGAAGCGAGCGTGATGGTGCAGATGTGCCGCTCGGTAAGCGTGGCCACTTCGCAAGGCTAATAACTCGATAAGTGACAGGAAGAGGTCGTTCACAAAGCGTCGCAGCCCAAGGTTCCGATGAACCAGGTCGTGAGATATTGAACCGTAAGTAACAAAACTCAGCGCAATCAAAGAGAGCACCGCCAGTGGCCACCATCTCAGGGTTGCGAAAAGAAAGTAAGCAGCACTAAACGAGAAGGGAAGCGCAAGACTGAAGATGCGTTGGAACCTGGTAATACCGGCAAGCTCGGGAGCAAGCTTTGAGAGTTCCGGTAACGCGCGTTCGATGAAGGCTTGTCCGTTATTCATGGCAATCGGAAAAGCGACCCCTGTGGCGGTTAGTGCCACCTCCCGAGTATAACCCAGGCTTTGAAGCTTTGAGCGCGTTCTGCGCTGAAACGGACCGCTGACAACTTGATTTGCTCTGCGCTATCGATTAGCTTTCCTTTTACACTGCCCAATCAAAAAGTTTCTTATCTCGCGCCCTTATGCCGTTTAGCTCGTTCCATCTTCTAGCCGTAGCCGCTTCGGCACTGCTGGCGCTTGGGCTAACCCCACTCGTGCAAATCATGGCGCGTCGCTACGGCCTGATTGCGACGCCGAAAACAGATCGCTGGCACAAAAAGCCCACGGCCATGTTTGGCGGCGTGGCCATCTGGCTATCCGTGGTCGTCAGTTATTTCGCCTTCGTTCGTCCCGCCACCGGCCTGGGATGGGGTCACTTTCCCAGCTCGCCGCTGGACGTAGTCATCGGCGCCAGCACTTTTCTTTTCCTGGTGGGACTTGCGGACGACTTTCTACATACAAAGCCTTACCAGAAACTAATTGGACAGGTAATGGGTTCGGCATTTGTAGTTTATTACGGCTTGAGTTTGCCGTGGACCAGCTATGCAGCCTTGAACGTCGCGTTGACGATCTTTTGGCTCATTGGAATAACGAACGCCGTAAACCTGCTCGACAATATGGATGGCCTGGCATCTGGCATCGCCGTAATTGCCTCAGGATTTCTGGCGCTGAGCTTCCTTGCCAGTGGCCAGGTGACATCAGCCCTGTTCCTCGCGACGTTCGCCGGCGCGCAACTCGGATTTCTGGTTTACAACTCAAGTCCGGCATCGATCTTTATGGGTGACTGCGGTTCGATGTTTATCGGCTTTTTCCTGGCAAGCGCGGCGTTGGTGAACCTCTCAGGCGGTCGATCGCGAAGTTTGTTACCCGTGCTGGCGGTCCCGATTCTCGTCCTGTTCATACCTATCTTCGACACAACCTTCGTTACCATCCTCAGAAAACTTTCCGGCCGCTCTGCGTCGCAGGGCGGGCGCGATCATACCTCGCACCGGCTGGTTGCTCTCGGTACTTCCGAGCGCCATGCCGTGTGGATGCTCTATGGTTTGGCCGCGCTTTCAGGCCTTTTGGCGCTGCTGGTTCAAACCGTAAAGCTCGACGTTAGTTTGGCTGCAATTACCGGTTTCACAATTCTGCTGACGCTGCTTGGCGTCTATCTGGCCGGTGTCAAGGTGTATGACGAAACTGAAGAAGCCTTAGCCGCCCACAACAACTCTCTTTACGCATTCCTGATTGATCTCTCTTACAAACGTCGCATCTTCGAAGTCTTGCTCGATGTGATTCTGATCCTGCTGGCCTACTGGGGCGCTTATGCCGTGAAGTTTGGCGCACTTTCCGGAAGCACGGCGTGGAAACTCTTTCTGCGGACTTTGCCGATCCTGGTTTTTGTGAAGATGGCGTCGTTTCTCGTAATGGGTGTTTATCGCGGACTCTGGCGCTACACGGGTCTGGATGATTTGATTGTGTTTGCTAAAGCGGTAGTGCTTGGTTCCGTGGTGAGCGTCATGGCGGTGTTGTTTACCTTTCGCTTCGAAGGCTTCTCGCGAACCGTTTTTTTGATCGACGGCATTCTAATGTTTATGTTCCTGGCCGGCAGTCGGCTGGCGTTTCGTCTATTCCGGCAGGTAATCCCCATCGCAAAAAGTGCTAAAGGGCGCAGAGTTTTGATTTATGGCGCCGGCGACGCGGGTGAGTTGTTGCTTCGAGAACTGTTGAATAATCGGGAGCTCCAGTATGCGCCCGTCGGTTTTCTCGACGATGATCCAGCTAAAAACGGGAAATTGATTCACGGCCTGAGGGTTTACCCCGGTAATGGTGATCTAACCTCAGTTTGCCGGCAACAAAATGTTGATGAAATATTGATCTCCAGCAGCAAAATGACGCCGGATCGTCTGCAGGAGGTTTTGGACTTTTGCCAGGCGCAGGACATTATGGTCAGGCGCATGCGAATCACCATTGAGGATCTGGCGCAACAATGGCGACCGTCAATTCATAAAACACCGTAAAGTAACTGCGAAGGCTGTTCGGTATTTATGCCAGATCAATTGATTGAGGTTAAGGCCAGCACTCCGGTTAAGGCGCTAATGACCCTAACGGTCCTGATGGCGTTATTTGCCTCCTGGTTTGTGGTTCGATGGTATGTCGGTAACACGATCGCGGAGTACTTCCATCCCGATGATCATCGTCTGGAAACGGCGCAAATGGCCGTGCGGCTTGCGCCAAACGATCCCTTGCCTCACTGGCGACTCGGCAATCTGGCACTCAAGGAACTTCCTCCGGATCAGATTCCTTTCGTGGTAGCCGAGTATGAGAAAGCGGTCAGTCTATCGCCTCACGACTACAGACTCTGGACAGAATTCGGCGGCGCCCTGGAGCAAGCCGGTGATTTTGAGAAAGCTGAAAAAGCCCTGCGGGAGGGCGTGAAATTAGCACCTTCGTACGCCTATCCGCGTTGGATTCTGGGCAACTTGTTGTTGCGAACCGACCGTTACGATGAGGGATTTGCTGAGCTGCGACGAGCGAGCGAGGAAAACGAGCAATTTCAATCGCAGTTATTTAATCTTGCCTGGCAGTTAAACAAGAACGACTTCGACGCGCTTCGGGCCGCAGTTG
>Ga0207689_10004067_pt1 | contig 13292 bp, 12 predicted proteins | sample KBSMisM52_FD_184312 | JGI IMG/M metagenome (GOLD analysis project Ga0207689, IMG submission 184312) | Miscanthus rhizosphere microbial communities from Kellogg Biological Station, Michigan, USA - KBS Miscanthus M5-2 (SPAdes) (version 2) | ecosystem: Host-associated > Plants > Roots >... | reverse complement strand
CAGTATGAATCACTCAATCTCAAACAGTGCGGCCTTCAAAAAGCACAAACGCAAAAATTTATCACCGCCTTGCGATCATCAAAAAAAATCTCAAAAAAAGCAGCAATACATCTAATAAAAACTTTTGCCCACAACGATTTTGAACAGGCAATAAGTGCCAAAAAATGGCCTCAAATAAACAAAATCAGCCTCATTAAAAAAAACTTGTTACGCTCAGGTGCCGACTTCGTACTAATAAACGGTTCCGGACCCACTGTTATGGCTTTGTACTCTTCAGTGACAAAAAGAGATAAAGCTCATAAAAAACTCGGTCAAAGCGTACATGCAATAAAAACGTATACTCTTTAACTTATATATCATGAAAGCGAAAAATCTTATTTCCGCGATAGCAGCACTTTCTCTGGTTGCCACATTGGTGCCAGCAGCAGCTTTTGCCAATGAAGCAGAGCCATCAACTACAAGCACTACCGAAGAAAATATTTGCAGCGCTGATCTTTTAACCAAGCTCGGCGACCGTCTCACAAATTTCCGCGGCAAGTTTGAGGATCACATGAAAATGCATGAGGAAAAAGTGGACCTCAGAATCGACAAACATCAGACCAATCAGGATGGACGTATGACCCGCCACTGGGAAAGACAGGATAAAAGAACTGCTCAACATCCGGAGGTAAAACCACTGGTTGATACTTTCCGTGCAACAGTCAAACCTGCTCTTGATACCAAACGTGCAACCACAAGTGCTGAACTCACCAAGTTCCGTACAACAATGGAAGCATTGGAAGCAGCGCGCAAAGCAGCCATCGAAACAGCTCTCACGAATTTGAAAAACGGTGCCTGCGCAACTGCAGATACATCTGATGATGCCAAAGGACTTCAGACCTTCAGAGATGCTGTAAAAACAGCAAATGATACATTCCGTCAAGGAATGGAGGCTGCCCGCCCAGCTTTGAAAGATGCCTTGAAAGCAAACTTTGGATCTTTTCGTGACATTGTCAAAAATGCCCGTACAACCTTCCATGAAGGCTTAAAATCGCTGAAAAACTCTGAATCAACCACAAGTGAAGAAAGCAACACCTAAAGTTGAAGATTAATTATGCCATCACTCGGGCTCCTGAAAATAAAAATTTCAGGGGCCCGAGCTTTATTTTCAGGCAAAAATGTTATAATAAACGTGATCTTAATCCCCTAAAACTATGAAGAAAAAAACACTTATTACTTTTCTTGCAGTTGCTCTCTTTGCAACTTCCTCAACAGCAGTATTTGCAGAAACTCAGGCTACCGATTCTAAGCCTAATGAAACCATCAAGGAAAAAATTGAAGAAAGAGTAGAGGCAAAATGCGACAAGGCCGAAGTAGTGATCCAAAAAATACTGGACCACTACAACATGAACAAACGTGACCACATCCAGGCCTATAATGCTTTCCGCCACCGCTACGATGAAATCGTTACCAAGCTGGAGACAGACGGTTATGATGTGAGCAAACTCACTGATTACTCAATTACACTCGAATCAAAAATCACAACATTTGCCAGTGACCTGAGTTTATTTATGCAATCATTAAAAGATTCGCAAAAATATGCCTGTGGAGAGTCCAATGGCCAGTTTTTAGCGGCTGCAAAAAAATCCAAAGACATCCTCAAAAAAATTCGCACCGATATCAACGACATTAAAGACTTCTACCATGATATTATCCGCCCTGAACTCATGAATCTGCGCAAACAGGCAAAAGAAAACAGCGCCACATCAGAAACATCAGAGACATCATCAACCCAGGAATAAAAACGTCACATCAAGTATCAACTTTCAGAACCCCAAATTACCCTAAATATTGTTAATTCCTATCGTATGAAGCGCACACTTGCCACATTCCTCATCCTCGGACTTTTTACTATCGCCCTGGCCGGCTGCAGCACAAGCGCCGACTCATCCTCTAATGGAAATCAAGCCGCGTCCTCCGACGTCAAAGAGCTGGACAACCTCATGGACAGCGTCCGCACCGATCAATACGCCGACACGTCTTTAAACGATCTGCAGTAATACCAAACTTAAAATATTTAAAAAGTGGTGCATATATGTGCCACTTTTTAGTTGTACTCCATACGACCCTGCAACGCCTTCGTTAACGTCATTTCATCAGCATAGTCCAAGTCTCCGCCCACAGGCAGTCCGCGCGCAATACGCGTAACTTTAACGGAAAAAGGTTTCAGGGCACGCGTTAAATACATTGCCGTTGTCTCCCCTTCCAGTCCGGGGTTTGTTGCAAGAATCACCTCCATCATTTCTGTATTCGCCGTCTGCACCCGATCAATCAGTGCCTGAATTTTCAGTTGCTCCGGGCCAATGCCGTCCACAGGCGAAAGCGTGCCGTGCAACACATGGTACACGCCCTTATACTCACTCGTGCGCTCCAGAGCCACTACATCCAGAATCTCCTCTACCACGCAAATCTGTGACTGATTACGCCCGGTATTTGAACAGATCATACACACACTCTCTTCAGAAATATTCCAGCAGACACTGCAAAACTGCAGACCTTTTTTAAGGGAGCTCACCGCCTGCGCCAGACTCTGCACGCGGCTTTCCGGTGAATGCAACAAATGCATCGCCAGACGCTGCGCAGATTTCGGTCCAACGCCGGGAAGTTTGGAAAACTCCTCGATCAGAACCTGAATAGATTTTGGAAGAAAAGATGACATTGCTCAGATTATACAAGAAAGAACGGCCTTGGGGAGATAAAATAGCTGGCTGAAACCCGGATTTGATTGAGCCCTATGCCCACGGCTCCCTAGCTCTCATCAGCAACGAGGGGCAGTCCACTCAACACATCCACCAACGGAATATTTTTCGTTTCGCTCAAATCAGCCTTTTGCGCTCGAACAGTGGGGTGTGGTTGATCCAGATAACATCGCAGTATTTTCCAGCACTGACCCAGTTTTTTATCCTCAATACCATCACCATTCGGTTTTAAGTAAAAATTTTTACCATTCATTAAACCCGCCATATTTGATAAAAAAATATTGAGAACTGCTCGATTAGGTGCATCACTCTTCAATGTTGAAAAAAAAGTATTAAATCCATCTTTTGTCCCGATTCTTGTAACGCTTTTTGCCATATACAAAGCCTCTCCTATGAAATTCGCGACCATTTTGCGCATATCTTCCGGTAATGTTGCGAGGAAAGGATCGCATTCAACTGCACCAACATAAATAAGCGAACGCTTGGTTCTGGTTTTAGTCTCACCACCAAAACGCGCCTTTTCAGCACGAGCCTTAAAAGCCGTACCAGTTAAGCCGGCGCGTGTCTCTTCTCTTCCCTGCTCCAATGGATCGGATTTAACATCAACCTCCCTTACCGTCTGGAAAGACCCGGAAGGATTACCGGCAGGCTTTTTAACATCAGGATTTTTATCACTTTTATCATCTTTCCTTCCGAATAAAGATGTTAATGAATCTTTAATGCCCATAAAGTTTCAAAAATTATTTACCAACATGTTTTAAAAACTCACTGCGTGTATTTAATTCACGTTTAAAAAGTCCCTGCAAAGCAGATGTCGTAACAAGGCTATTCTGTTTCTCCACACCTCGCGCCATCATGCAAAAATGTTTCGCTTCAATAATTACACCCACGCCTTTTGGCTTCAATATGCCATATAAAGCCTTGGCAATCTGATTGGTAAGGCGCTCCTGATTTTGTAATCTTCGTGCAAACATCTCCACCAAACGCGGAATCTTGCTGAGCCCGATAATTTTCCCGTCAGGAATATAACCCACGTGCGCTTTACCAAAAAATGGCAGCATATGATGTTCACACATGCTGTAAAACTCAATGTCCTTCACCACAATCATCTCATCATAAGACTCATCTCCAAACACAGTTAAAACATCTTCAGGTTTCTGTTTATAACCCGCAAACATTCTTTCATAAGCCGCGACCACACGCTTTGGCGTATCAACAAGTCCCTCCCGTTCCGGGTCCTCCCCAATATACTCCAAAATTTTGCGTATCATCGTCTGAGCTTCTTTGGCATCCATACAAAAAAATTAAGCAAACAAACCGCGGAAAATATACAAGAGCTCAACCTCCATGTGTATTTTTTGTCGCCCTTTTGATTTGACTAACCTGAACTTCGGTGGACTTTGTAAACTTGATGAGATCATTTCAGAACCCTCTACCATTTGCCATCCGGTGGCTCCATGTTCACGCAAAGCCGGTATCGTCAAGGAAGGTCGTGCGTGCAGCATATCCAGAATATAAGTGGAAAAAGCCCTGTCTCCCATCTTTTCCCGTCCCTGCCTGACCATAGTATAAAAATCCACACGATCCTCCATCTGGGTCTGCAACATCATCACCAGAGGCCAGATAGCCGTTGGAATATCAACCGGCCCCAGATCACGGTGTTCCTCTTCCATCGTCACATTCGCCCGATATGCCGTATCATTTCGCATCTGCCCAATAATAGCAAAAGGAGCCTTTTCAGCGGTCCTAAGATCATTCCGTTTCGACCGTGCTAGGGTTTCTGGAGACGGCGGAAGCAGGGGTGTTTTTAAAGATGCCGGAAACCGACTCGCCGGTTTGGCCGGGAATTTGCTTGGTGGTTTCGAACCACCAACTCTTTTTCCATTAGGTCGTTCACTTCGTCGTGTCTTTGAAACCGGACGAACCTTATCCGCCTTTGGTACTCCGGACTCATCTTCATCCTCCGGCCCGATTCCAGGAAATCGTTCAGCCATAAAAAAGATTAGCCTCTTATGTGCATATTATGCGGAAGAATTCTGCGGAGATGAATGATACGCTTGGTGCCAATTGTAGTGAGTGGATCAGAAGAATCGACCTTCTTTATTCCCACATTCATAGAATGCGCAACAAGAATTCGATAAGATTTTCCATCGCCTGTTTTTTCGTCAATTGGCTGTTCAAGCGCCCAACCATCTTCAATCTTTCCATCAGTAAAAAACTTCACGCGAATTACCCTATTATTAAGCCAGTATGCAAGTTCACGCATAAAGGCATCGCCACGCACAGAATCTTTGCCATACTCACGAAGCAAATACTCAAAAGACGCAACATCTTCGGGGTCATCACAAATATGGGCTATTTGTACGCGTGCGGAAACCAAGGTAGTAAACAAATCAACTGCACGTGCCGTTGGCGCAACACTTTCTGGCGTTGCAACCGGAGGTGTATTATTAGCAGCAGCTGGAGCAGCCTTTGATAGATCAACAATATCAGCCAAAGATTTAACAGCATCTGGATCAATCGCAGCCAACGCACTTTGTGAAGTACTGCTCACTGTTCGACGAACATCAGATGGTGGCACAGGTGTTGGTGGTGAAACAGCAGGCATACCAACCAGAGTCTTCTCATGAGAAGGAAAACGATCGCCACCTAAACCATGTTTTTTAATCTTATCAGCAGTATCCTGGTCCTGTGGTGAAGGAGTTAAACTTCGCGAAAGCCCATCAAACTTGTAGCTTGCCGAACCGCGTCTGCCGTCTCCTGGTTTACCTAAAGACATAAGAGTTGCTTAAGGTTACAATTATAAAATATTTATAAAGAAAATCAATCTCCTCCCCTTCAAAACCCACCATTTTCACCAAAACATCACGAAAAAGACCGCTTGCACAGCTCCTAAATCTAAATCCCCAAAATTAGAAATAATTACAAAAAATTACTCATTTGCATACTCCGACCAGTCCTTAATCTTCAGATCATCCTGAGTATACATTTGGAGTGCCTGCACAACGGTCTCAGCCACCTGCAAATTAGTAAGCAGCGGAATATTATAATCAATCGCTTTGCGTCGAATTAAATATCCGTCAGTCACCTCTTCACGGCTGTAACTTTTTGGAAGATTAATAACCAGATCAATTTTTTTATCAGTAATAGCAGTCAATAAATTCGGTTCTTTTTTGGTGCGGATTTTATACAGCATCGTATTTTTCACACCATGCTCAGTCAAAAATTCAGAAGTTCCTTCAGTTGCAAACAGGTGAAATCCGCTCGTCACCAGTTTACGCGCGGAACCTAAAAATCCTGCTTTGTCCTCAATCTTTCCCAAACTCAACAAAATATTTTTCTTTGGCATACGGAATCCCACAGAAATCATCGCCTTCAAAAAAGCCTCGTACATGTCGTCACCAAAACACGCAACTTCACCGGTAGAAGCCATTTCTACGCCTGAAACCGGATCAGCACCTTTCAAGCGTGAGAATGAAAACTGCGGAGCTTTCACGCCAACATGATCCAAATCCAAAGTGCGATACTGTTTTGCCCGGAAGTACGCGAGTGATTTGGTTCTAAGCATTGCCTGTGTGGCGATCTCAATAAAATTATATCCGGTAACTTTTGAAGAAAAAGGAAATGAACGACTTGCACGCAAATTACACTCGATCACTTTCACCAGATTATTTTTCGCTAAAAATTGAATATTAAATGGACCTGTAATTTTTAATTCCCGAGCAATTTTTTTCGCAATATCTTTCACACGGCGAATAGTTTCAATATAAAGTTTTTGTGGCGGCAAAACGATCGTCGCGTCTCCCGAATGCACGCCCGCATTTTCAATGTGCTCGGCAATCGCATAAATCAAAACATTTCCGTCCATGGCCACAGCATCGATCTCAATCTCTTTGGCATTCGTCTCAAATTTGCTCACCACAATCGGAGCTTCATTGGAAATACGAGTGGCTTTCCCCAAAAATCTCACCAGAGCATCCTCATTATGCGCAACGCTCATAGCCGCACCGGAAAGCACATATGAAGGGCGCACCAGTACCGGATAACCCACATCCTCAGCAAACTTTTTCACCTGCGCTACATTCGCCAACTCTTTCCACTTCGGTTGATCCACTTCCAGCTTATCCATCATCGCCGAAAACTTATGTCGGTTCTCCGCACGATCAATATTCTCAGCAGTTGTTCCAAAAAGTTTAATACCAGCATCATGCAGTTTCAGCGCCAGATTATTTGGCACCTGCCCGCCGGTAGAAACAATCACACCCGCTGGTTTTTCTTTTTCACAAATATCCAGAACGCGTTCCAGAGAAAGTTCATCAAAATACAGTTTGTCAGACATATCGTAATCCGTAGAAACCGTTTCCGGATTGTAATTGATCATGATCGTTTCATAACCAACCTCTTTGGAAGTCTTCAAAGCATTCACGCAGCACCAGTCAAACTCAACGGAAGTTCCAATCGCATACGGCCCGGAGCCAAGCACAATAATCTTCTTCTTTAAGCCATTTTTCGGCTGTTTGAAATCCAGATCCTCCTCTTTTCCATGATAGGTCAGATACAAATAATTAGTTTTTGCCGGATACTCTGCCGCCATCGTATCGATCTGTTTCACCACCGGAACAATCCCCATTTTTTTACGCATCGTGCGAATCTGTAATTCAGATTTACCCGTCAAAAGCGAAAGCTGTTTATCAGAAAACCCTTTCATTTTTGCTTCACGCATTAAATCCGCATCGATAGTTTTTGCTTTCTCAATTTTCTTCTCCACATCAACCATATTTTTCAGTTTGCCCAAAAACCATTCATCAATTCCTGAAAGTTTACAAATCTTCTCCACACTCCAGTCCTGACGCAAAGCTTCCGCAATCGCCAGAATACGTCGCGGCGTCGGCACCTGAATCTCCTTCGCCAGATTCTCAGGTTCAATACCCAATTTCTGATTCGCCACAAAACCATACATACCGATTTGCAGCATACGTAAGCCCTTTTGCATGATCTCCTCAAAACTTCGGCCCAGCGCCATAATCTCACCCACAGATTTCATTTCAGTAGAAATCTCATGCGTCACCATACGGAACTTATCCAAATCCCAACGTGGAATTTTCAAAGCCAGATAATCCAGCGCCGGTTCAAAACACGCCGTCGTAACTTTCGTCACGGCATTGCGTAATTTCGGCAGAGAATATCCCAAAGATAATTTTGCTGCCACATGCGCCAACGGATATCCCGTCGCCTTACTCGCCAGAGCAGAACTTCTACTCAAACGCGCATTCACCTCAATAATTCGATAATCCTCACTCTTCGGATCCAGCGCATATTGAATATTACATTCACCAATAATTCCAAGATGACGAATCACTTTAATCGCACGTTCACGCAAACGATGATACTCCTCGTTACTCAATGTTTGTGAAGGAGCAATAACAATACTTTCACCCGTATGAATTCCCAGCGGATCAAAATTTTCCATGTTGCACACCGTGATGCAGTTGTCATATTGATCACGAACCACCTCATACTCAATCTCTTTCCAGCCTTTCAAATTCTCCTCCACCAAAACCTGCGGAGAATAAGCAAACGCCGATTCCAAAAGTTCATGCAGCTCTTTTTCACTGTAGGCAAAACCTGAACCCTTGCCGCCGAGTGCAAACGCCGCGCGAATAATCACAGGATAACCAACCTCTTTTGCCGCTTTCATACCTTCATCAATCGAATTACAGGCAATACTTCGTGGAACTTTCATCCCGATCGAAAGCATCTCTTTATTAAACAGCTCGCGATCCTCAGTTTTCTGAATCGCTTCAACCTGCGTTCCCAAAACCGGCAGATCATATTTTTTCAAAACACCGCTTTCATACAAAGCTACTCCACAGTTCAAGGCCGTCTGCCCGCCAAAAGAAAGCAGCAATCCATCCGGCTTTTCCCGCGCAATAACCTTCTCCACAAAATACGGATTCACCGGCAGAAAATACACTTTGTCCGCAACACCTTTGCTCGTCTGATTCGTAGCAATATTCGGATTCACGAGCACGGTAAAAATCCCCTCCTCTTTCAGGGCCTTGATCGCTTGTGAACCGGAATAATCGAACTCACCCGCTTCGCCAATTTTCAACGCCCCAGACCCAAGGATTAATACCTTTCGAATTTTTTTTGCCGGCTTTTCCACCTTCCGGTGGGTTCGTGAAAGGGGGCGTTGGCTCATATCATCGCGAGTATATCCGAACGCTCCAGCCTGCGCAAAGCAAAATTACAACTTTCGCAAATTACGCTTTTTCTTCCTCGCCATCGGTGTCGGCCGAGTTTGGCGGAGGCAAAGTTGGTGTGTTCTTCGGATCCAAAGCCTTTTCAATTTCTACATCAGGAACTGCTGGAGTAGGAGGTACTGGAAGCATGGCAGTAATTCTATCCTTTGGATCAACACCATCTTCATCATCCATTGCCGGCGGTCTGATGGACTCCTGGGAAGAGATTCTGCGTGCATTTTCAGCAGCCGCTGCCAGTGTCGCATCATCAACTACTGCCAGTGTTTCACGTCCACGAATATCACTTTGGGCAATTTGTTGTGCATAACGAAGATCAACTGGAGCTTGAGGCGGAACATCTTCCGGATCAGCAGTTGTTTCATCAACTATTGCATTAACCGCAGGAACTGCATCAGCAGTCGGCCGCAAGGAACCAGGTAAAACATCCTCTTCAACAAACTCAATATCTTCATCAGGAACTACCGGTGCATCGTCATCAGTTGGCGAAGCGGCATTCGTACCAATTGCAGCAGCCTGTCTTTGTGCCACCGCCAAACGCTCTTCATCAACACTACCCAGCGCTCTGTCCAAAGCAGCAGTAAGATCTTCAGTGTCAGCCTTACCAATCGAAGGTGCTTCCAGTGGAGAAACCGCTGTCGGCATTCTTGCTCTTCCCCGTCTTGCTTTTCGCTCCGCTTGTCGGGCAGCCTCAGCAACTTCTTCGGCCGCACGTTTATCAGCCAATGCCTTTTCTTCATCAACAATATCAGAATGTCTTTTCTGATCAGGATCTTCCAAGGCAATCACCGGCAAAGTTGGTAAACGGCCAATTTTTGGTTCAGGCACGACCGCCTCCAAATCCATACGCGTCGGATGTCTCGAAGGAGGAAGTACTCGCATTGGAACAGTAATAAGTTCATCTTTCGCAGTTCCGGCGGGAGCAGCCTCATTCGTTGCTATCACTTGAGCTGAAATTGCCTGTACAACGCCTGCCGCCGCCATCTCTTCCAGACTGGAAGTCCGCGGGGTATAGAGATCGATAACCAGGTCAGGAAAAAATGTGTGAACCAATTCGTACACCACATCTTTCTGTCTCTGGTTAAAAGGAGCAATCATTCTAGTAATATTTTCCGCAACTTTATATGCAGTCATACCCGGTTGCTGGGATATATTTTTTACACGCATCAAAATAGTTGCACCAAATGCTTCAGGTACAGCTCTCCTCTTAAAATGATCATCAAGCGCCAGGCTAAAATTTTCTATCTCCTCGGCATTTTCCAGTGCCTTTTCTTGTTCCGTTTTAGGCATACATCAACTGAATAAAGATTTAAAAATTTCTGCACACTGGGCGCGCATTTCGTCATCGCCCGTCAAACCGTTTGTACGAATCTCATCACGAAATTTCTTCACAGTTTTCAAGAATTTCAAAAGTGCTTGAAGACCCTCCTCAGAGCTTGTATTGAAAAGTTTAGTCAAACTCATCTTATTGATAACATCCCAGTTCCAGTCATCTGGAAGTGAACTCATTTCACCAAGAGGACTCTCCTCATCAAACAAACATTCACAAAACTCAAATTTATGAGGGAAACCAATCGGAGTAATAGTTCTTCCGGGCATTGCACGAAACTCAAGAAGCTCATCAAAAATATTTTTCAAAAGTAGAGGAGCTTTTCCAATTGGCGGTGGTTCCACAGGTGCATCAGCTGGCTGCATCACGCCTATTTCAGTTAAATGCTGATTAACTAATTTTATAGCCAGCTTACGGGCTTCAGCATCAAGTTCTTCGTCTGCGACAGCCCCAGGTAGCCACGGAGCAGGAAAACCAATAATTGTCCCCTTACGAACAATTGGTGGAGGCGCAGCTTTCGCTGCGGCAACAATTCTCGCAGCAGTCATAGCCTGACCAGCAACCCCATTAGCTGTTTCCGCCACAGTCTTTTTTGCTATTTCCTGCATACGTGCTTTTTTCTTTCTTAAACCATGAACAAACTCCAAAATGCTCTTTTTTAAATCCAGGAACTGTTCAATCAACTGACTTTCCACCTGCTCCTTAATCGAGGTAGTGATATCTGTAACTTTTGGATTACTGAAGCCGTCTGTTTCCACCCAGTTTTGTAGATCAGACGCATTACGAATATCTATTTTCACTTTCTGCAGCTTTTCAATCAGAGCTTTAATTTTTGGTCTCTCAAAAAGTTTTTGATAAATACACTCAATCAAAGATTCAGTGCGACCAAAAGGAATACATTCGATAAGTTCAAAAACTGCATCCAAATCGCCGATTGCCTGGATTGCAACTTCATCATGTTGATGACGAAGAGTTCTTTGTTGAAAATAATGAAGGGCTTTGATCAAATCCAATACACCCGCAAATTTCAAACTGTTCTCGGGGTTTTGCAAAATAAAATCGGCCATTTTTTTCATATCAGTTGGCCCTTTTTGAATATCAGCAGGAATCATTTGTGCTTTACCTGAACGTGCATTTCCCATAAATCCTGCAACACGCACATGAGGTTTTCCACCTTCACTCATTTGCAAAAAAGGAAGCTCCACCAGCTCATCCGGCTTCATAACACCCAACTCCACCAGCCACGAAGGTGTATGCAAAATTTCATGTGATTGAAAATGCGGATCACGTACCGTTCGATCACCAACATCCCCCGTACCACGGATAGTCATAGGCCCGCGCTGTGCGGCGTCCATGTACTCTGCAGCAAAGCCGTCCAGGCTGCTACCCTCTTCAAGGGCCTTGGCAAAATCACGTACTGCCGTATGTAAAGGAGACGAAGTGCCTTTTTTTGGCTTTTGACCATTATCAGATGCTTCCATAGATCTCAAAAATAGAGAGTGAGGTTGGCTAAGTTACCATACGAACAGCAGTTGTCAATATTTTATAGCGGAAATATCCTCTTTTTCACGGCCCTTTGGATGGAACAGAAAGCAAAAAAGGACTAAAATCGTTGAGTCTCTACTAATTAACATACGTATATATGAAAAAAGCGTTTCTTATAATAAGCAGTTTATTCATAGTCTCCATGCTTGTTGCCTGCGCTCCAACCGGAAGCCAAAATGCCGGCGGCAAATACACCGAAATCGCCAAATGTCTCACCGAAAAAGGCGTAAAATTCTATGGCGCTTACTGGTGTCCTCACTGCGCCGACCAGAAAAAAATCTTCGGCGATGACATGAAATACATCAACTACGTCGAATGTGATCCAAAAGGCGAAAACTCCAAAGCCGAAGAATGCAAAAAAGTCGGTGTAGAACGCTATCCAACCTGGTTTTTCCCGGGTCAGGGCCTCCAGACCGGCGTGACAGATCCAAAAGACCTCGCCATCAAAGCCAACTGTCTGGACGCATCTGCTGCATCACAAATGTCCACTTCAGAGACAGCCCCAAGCCCGGCTCCGACTCCAGCTGCAACAACAACTCAAGCCACCCAGCAATAATCGACAACATTTACACTCAATTTTATGAAACGATCCCTAGCCATCACTCTGAGCATCGCCGCACTCGCTTTTGCCGGATGTCAGACCGCAACAACACCAGCCACTCCTCCAGCAACCCCACCGGTAGTTGCAACCACGACACAGCAAATTTCAACACAACAAACCACAGCATCCCAACAAACCACCCAGCAAGATCCACCGGTAGCAATGCCAGCGGAACTCAAGACAAAAATGACCATCACCGCAGTCAAAGATTATAAACCATATCCTGTAATGACAGTCGGTTTGGCTGATGACGGATTCTATCCTTCAGACATCCGAATTACCGCCGGCACTAAAGTTGTTTTCCAGAATATTGATGAAAATGGTGAACACTGGCCTGCCTCCGATCCACACCCGATCCACAACGGTCTCCCGGGGCTGGATGCCAAAAAAGCTCTGAAATATAACGAATTTTACGAATACATTTTTGACAAACCGGGAACCTACCCAATGCACGATCACCTCAACCCAAATTTCAAAGCGGTCGTAACCGTCACCGAATAATTGACCACTGCAGACATCAAAAAATTTGCCAAAGAGCAGGGCGCAGACCTCGTCGGTATTGCACCTGCTCTTTTGAGTAACGACGAACTCGCACATCTCAAAAATTTTTTACAACAAGGTCGTCAGGGGAATATGAAATATCTCGAAAACGCCGAACTCCGAGTCACACCGCAGGAACTTCTTCCCGGCGCGCAGTCCGTAATTGTGATCGCTGTGAACTACTATCGTGAAGTCCCGGAAACGCCACAAGGTCACGGCCGCATTGCGCGGTATGCGTACGGTCGCGACTACCATAAAGTGCTCAAGAAAATTTTGAA
>Ga0207689_10004065_pt1 | contig 13294 bp, 9 predicted proteins | sample KBSMisM52_FD_184312 | JGI IMG/M metagenome (GOLD analysis project Ga0207689, IMG submission 184312) | Miscanthus rhizosphere microbial communities from Kellogg Biological Station, Michigan, USA - KBS Miscanthus M5-2 (SPAdes) (version 2) | ecosystem: Host-associated > Plants > Roots > Rhizosphere... | reverse complement strand
CGCGACCGGAGATCGGGGTCTGTCGAGCTGGATTGACGCCATCGGGGCCAGCACGTAAACCTCGTCCACAGGCTCATCGACAAGAAGGTCGGCCGAGGCGTTGGAAGCCGCTCCGCCGTCGATGTACGGGTGCCCAGCAATGCGCATAGGCGGATACCAGGCCGGAATCGAGCAAGAGGCGACGACCGCGTCAGGGAGCGAAACGTTGGGTGCTCCGATCGAGCCGGTCTGATCGTGGCCGAACACCACTCGCCGCCCGGACCAGTAATCGACAGCGACGATCCACGGGCGAGGGCGGATTGGCCAGCGTCCCGTAAGCCCGGCGCCCTCGGCGATACCCGTCACCATTTCGGCAACAGGCTGAAGGCTGCCGCGCCCAGTCGGAAGGGCGCCCGTCAAGGTCAGCAGGGTCGGGGACCGACGTGGGTGGCGAACTCCACCGAGGAGGAGGCGCGGCGATCCCAAACCAAATCCGGGCCGCGGTGGAAGGCCGCGACCGGTCGCGTCGTATTGGAACGCGATCGGTGGGTCGTCTGGTGCTGGAATGCCCTGATGGTGACGACGCATCTGATCAACGGACACAGCGCACCCGAGAGCAGCCGCGGCGACCGCCCCAGCGGAGGTACCCACGACCAGCTGCACATCTCGCGCGTCGAACCCAGCCTCGACCTGCAGCGCCGAGAGGGCCCCCACAATCCAGGCGAAGCCGAGGACACCGCCACCACCCAACACCAGCGCGCGGCGCGGGCCTGGTGATGCACCGTCCAGGTGGGTCATAGGGCCGGAGCTGAGGGCACTGACTACTTGTTCACCGGCGGTTGCATTCACCAACGTCGGTGAGACCTCGGCGGGCTCTCCGCCGAGGTCGCAGTCGACCGCCTCTTCCCCGGGCAAGTCGCTAGCGTCGGCCGACTCGCCACCCGCCATCATGCGTCGTCCTTCGCCGAAAGGTCGGGTGCCTTTGTTGAACCATCCGATGTCGTGTCGGCGCTGGCCGCGTGGTCCGCCGCCGTGTCTGCGCTCGCCGCGTGGTCCGTCGTGTCCGCGCTGGCCGCGTGGTCCGCCGTCATGCCTGCACCGGCAACGTGGTCGCCCGCGGAGCCTGCAGTGACGGCGTCGTCCCTCGCGGTGTCTGCGCTGGTCGCGCGGTCGGCCGCGGTGCCGGGGTCGTTCGGGCGCTCCGCTGCCGGGCCCAGGTCGGTCGAGCGGTCCGCCGCGGTTGCGGTGCCCTGCGAACCTCCGGTCTGACGGTTACCCGATCGCTTGCGCGCTGCGCCTGCGGTTGCCCCGCCTCGCGACGACCTCGCTGACTGTGCTCCTGCACCATCACCATGCACCGGCGTGGCGCCGCCGCCCGCGCTGGGGGAACGAGACAGCACGACTTTCCCGCGGGTGGACGCGGTACTTGGCTGATCGACCTCGTCTGGCGTAGCCGATCGACTCGCCTGGGCGTCGGACGAAACGTCCAGCGGCGGCGTGCCGGGCTGGGGCGCCTCATGCTGCGTCGACTCGGTTTCACCGCTGACGCCTGGGCCGGTCGCATCGGCCGATCGACGCGTCGATGCGCCAACCCGGTGCGATCCGGGGACGGCAGACGACCCCGACGCGGAGCCGTTCTCGCGGTGCGCGGCCATCGTGTCGCTGGCGGCGAGAAGTTCAGCGAGCGACTCCTCGATCAAGGCCGCGAGTACATCGACGTCCGGCATCGCGTCACGGTCGGCATTCAAGCCGTAGTAGACCCCGCCGTTGTAGGACGTCAGGCCGATCGAAACCGCCTGCCCCTCAGCCAGCGGCACCACCGGGTAGATCTCCAGCAGCCGCGCACCCGCGGCGTACAGGGGATACTGCGGGCCCGGCACGTTGGTGACCACGAGATTGAACAGACGGCGGGTCAGGCCGTTCGCCGCTCGGGCACCCAGGGCGTGAAGGGTGGGCGGCGCGAACCCGGACAGCGCCACAAGCGCGTCGGCTCCGACGGATTGGCCCGACTCCTTGTGTGCCCGCATGGCATAGCTGATCTGCGCTAGCCGTAGCACCGGATTGGGCTCCCCAACGGGAAGGTCCACAAGCACCGCGGAGATCCGATTGCCGAGGGCGCCTATCTCGGAATCCGACCGCACGCTGACCGGCACCATCGCTCGCACCGTTGTTGACGGCGTCACCGACTCACCGCGAAAGAGCAGCCAGCCGCGGAGCGCACCGGCCACTGTTGCCAGAACGACGTCGTTGATCGTGGTCCGGGTCCCGGTATCGGAGTGCTGAGCCCGCACTCGCTTGTAATCCGACAGCGACGTTATGGCCGTGCCATAGCGGCGTTGCTGTCCGATCTGGGCGTTCAACGGCGAGTCAGGAGCGGCGCGAATCGCCAGTCGAGCGGCCGACGCCAGTCCCCCCACAACGCGAAGCACCTGGCCGGTAGTGGCCCGGAAATCGTTGGCGCCGAGCCGGAGCGTGTCGAGCAAAGCACTCGGCCGGTGAACCAGGTGGCAGACCGCGTCGCTAAGGAGGTTCAGCGAGCTGGGCTCAGGCTCGGGCATCCATAGATCGTCGGGCACCTCACGGGCTTGCCCCGACGCATCGAGAATGACCTGGCCAATTTCGATGGCGCTGACGCCGTCGACCATCGCGTGATGGGTCTTGGTGATGATCGCGATCCGGTTGTCGCGGAGTCCCTCGACGAGATAGATCTCCCACAGCGGCCGGTGCCGATCGAGCGGGCGTGACTGGATGCGAGCGCAGAACTCCCGCAGCTGCTGGTCCGAGCCTGGCTTGGGTAGGGCCGAGCGCCGGACATGAAACGAGATGTCGAACTCCGGATCGTCCACCCATACCGGGTTGGCCAGGTGACCCGGGACTGTTCGGATCTTCTGTCGATATCGCGGAACGAGCGCGATGCGTTGTTCGATCAACTCGACCAAGCGCTCGTAGTCGAAGACGGCGCTACGACCGTCCGGCTCGCCGCGCAGTTGGTCGGATTCCGGTTGGTCGGGCGGTTGGAACACCAGGAGACCACCGACATGCATAGGCGTCGTGCGGCCCTCGAGATAGAGGAACGAGACGTCTAGTGAGGACAGTCGGTCGGTCACGCGATCAGCGCCCGCTACCGACCGGTGCAAGGCGGGTCATAGCTCCCAAGACTACGCAGCCCCCTGCCCCGCAACGGGCTCCACAGTCGGCCGCGTTGCGCAGGATCCGGCCGAGTGTTGAGGAGGTTGACGAAACGCTTCGCCATCAGTCGCGGCGCGATCGGGCGAACCTCCGGCGCCGACGCACTGGAATTCCGGCGAGCGCGCCCGCCAGGGTGATCACGGACTGACGCAGTGGGCTCGCTGGCCGAACCTCGCCGAGAGTCTTGCCCGCGACGAGCGCGGCATCGAGTGACGGCTGGTCATTGGGCAGCAGTGCTGCCGGCCTGCGCCCGGCGAACCGATCCAGCGCAGCGCGGAGCTCAGTCGGAGGATCGCCGGGTACGACCGACCGCCGAACCTTGTTGAGGACCACCCATACCGGCGCGACGACCTCCGCGTCGCGCAGCTCGGACAAGCTCCGGACGAGACGTTGGATGCCGATCGGGTCCGCGCTGCCGACCGCAAGGACCACATCGGCCGCATCGAGCACGGCGAGCGTCGCGCCGTTGCGCCGTGGAGCCATCGTGTCGAAGCTCAGCTCCTCGTCGGCCTCAAGGCAGAAGCCGCAGTCGACCACGGTGTAGTCCGCCACGGTGCGGGCGGCTGTCAGCACGGACTCGACCGCGGTCGGCCTTAGTTCCGGCCAACGTTCTGGTCGGGGAACACCGGTTAGCACCCGGAAGCTCGGGGTGACGGCCCAGCACAGGCCCGCCAGTGTCTCAGGATCCAGTCGGCTCGCGGCGGACTGCCGGCAGGCGGCCGCGAACCCGGGTGACTCGTCGAGCAGCCCGAGCACCGCCGCGATCACCCCGCCGTACACGTCCGCGTCCACAAGCAGGCTGGACGACCCGAGCCGGGACAATTCGTCGGCGAGTGTCACCGCGACGGTCGTACGGCCCGGCGCGCCGGTCGGTCCCCACACCGCCACTACCGATCCGCGGGTGGGCGGCGGGCGGTCGGTGCTCGGTGAGCTACCCGGGGACCTGGTTGCAGGCCTGAGAAGAGGATCACCGTACGCGCGGGCGACACCCGTGCCCTTCGCGGTGGCATCCCGGGCGGACACGGCATCGCCGATGACCGTAGCTACGACGGCGGCATCTGCATCATCTGGCACGACGTAGGCGATGCCCAGGGCTCGGACCCGATCCTCAGCCGCGGAGTCACCGCGGCGCACGACGGCAACCGGAGCGACTCCGGCGGCGATCAGGCGGTCGACTGCGTCCGCATCAAGGCGACGCAGCGAAGCGGCAACGAGAGCGGCGCGCGCCTGACCCGACAAGGCGACGGCGAGCAGATCGACGATGTCAACACAGCGGCGCACGACCGTGACGGGGTGCTCGCCGCGATCGAGGTCCACGACGAGCCGGGCCTCCCACGGTGCACCGTCGGCGGCGCACAGGACCGGCAGCTTCATGGCTTCTTGGCGCAGCTATCCAGGGGTGGCAGATCCTTGTTCGGATCACTGGTAGCCGCTGCCCCTGACAGGATGCCCGCGCGGATCACGGCGCCGTCCAATGCCAGCGCAGTGATCACCCGCCCCGCGAGCGGCGCTGGCACGCGGATCACCACGCCCTGAGTACTGCCGCTCGAGAACGCGCCGGCACCGGTTGACTGCACGTCCTGCACGGTTACGTCGGCCAGTACCGCGATCGCCGAGCACGAGCGGGTTGACACCCAGAGCTGAATCCGTTGACCCCGCTGCACATGGGGCGCACTGGTGGACGCGAGCGGAACCGTGATCGTCGTTGCGGCGTCGGTAGCGGCCAGGGCCGCCCGCGGAAGCAACTCTCCTGCCGTGACCGGCCGAGTGACCGATTGGCCCAGCACGACCGTGTGCACTGGCAAGTACGCGTCGGCGCCCGCTGGCAGCCGGACGTGCACCTCGGATAGGTCGCCGGCGCTCAGCACCGTTCCGGGAGCAAGATCACGCGAAACCGCCCACACGCTGTCCGAGGCGTTCGCACTGCTGATCACTCGGGCGCCGAGGAGTACCGACGCGAGGACCAGAACGACGCCGGCCACCAGCCGGAGGTCGAGCCATTTAGGCGCTCGGACGCGACGTGGCGTCGGAGAGGTAACAACCACGGCAGACATCGTGCATGACTCGCAGCGATTAGACGAATCCGCTGGGTTGCAAATGTGGACAGCCGAGCAAGCACGGCGGCCGGCTGAGACACTGTCTGAGTGATCCGGACGCGCCACGCGAACCCAGTAGACGGTGGGGCATGGGCACGGAACGCTTCTTGACCTTGGCTGACGTGGCGGACGTACTGAATATCTCCGCGTCACAGGCTTACGCGCTCGTCCGCAACCGGGAACTCGAGGCCATCAAGATCGGCGGCCGCGGTCAGTGGCGAGTGGAACGGGCGAAGCTTGAGGCCTATATCGACCAGATGTACGACCAGACCCGGCAATTCCTCGACGAGCACCCCTTCGTCGAGTCCGACGAGGACGCGCCGGACGGCGTGGCCCGGACTGAGTAAGCGCGCGCGTAGACAGCGATCTCAGGCGCGAAACGCGCCTCCGTCAAAGCTGTCGACGGACCAGCACGACCGCCTGAATCGGTAGCAGGAGCAGGTCGCGCACCTCAGCGGCGCGGCGGAGTTCGCCGACTGGATGCTCGGCGAGCTCCACGAAATCAGCGCCGACCCGGTCGAGGGTGCCTGCGACCGTCCGCCCGTCGGTCAACCGAACCTGCACGGTCGACCTATCGCGCACGAGGCCACGCAGCGCGATGCGGAATGTCAACCGAGACTCCACCACGGTCTCCGAGCCGGGCACCGCAGCCGAACGGCCGAGGCCGGCTAACTCAGCGACGGTACGGAGCGACACGAGAGCTTCCCGACCGGTACCTTCGTCCAGCAGCAGCCAGTCTGAGCCGGACCGGCGCACGGTGCCGTCCACTGACGTTCCGGCCTGGCACCTAACCCGAATCCGGCCGCCAACCGCCGAGCGCAGCCGATCGACGAGGCGGACTGCACCCGACTCGATCCGGATACGCTCCTCGACCTCCCCGGCTCGCTCGGCTGCCTCGATGGCCACGGCCTGCGCCTCGAGATCGGCGAACAATCCGTCCCAACGCGTCACTCTGGCGGCCGGGCTGGCAGGTGGATTGGACCCGGACGATCCGCAAGACGCCCGCCGGCGGCGCCGGCGCGCGCGGCGATGGCCGCGGCAAGGATCGAGATGGCGACCTCGCCGGGGGTATTGGCTCCGATATCCAGACCAGCCGGTCCGTTGATCCGCGCCAGCGCGGCCGGATCCACGCCGTGCGACGTCAACCATTCGGCCCGGGCGGCCTGGGTATGCCGAGAGCCCAGCGCGCCGATATAGCCGGCGCTGCTCGCGAGCGCCGCCTGTAGCGCGCTGCCGCTGATCGTCAGGTCATGGCTCAGCACGACGACCACGTCACTGCCCAAGAGCGCACGGCAGCGCTCGGTCGCGGCTTGCGCCGAGTCCACGACGATGCCGGTCCATCCCAGCACGCCCGCAGCGGTGACCAACGCGTCTGACAGCTGCCCGCCCCCGACCAGGACGAGCGCCGTTGGCGGCCACATCGCAGCGACGAATGCCTCGCCCGATCCTGTTGTGAGCACGGCTGTTCCGGCCACGCCCCGCCGGAAGAACTGCCGCACCGCATCGTCGGCCCTATCGAACGTGGATGTGAGGATCGCGTCGGTAGCACCGACGGTCTCCCCGTCAATTCGAGTCACGAGGCATACGGGTGCCCGATCGAGAAGCGCCGTCCAGGCCGTTTCCGGGATCTCCACGGCCGGCTGAAGGAGCAACCGGGCCGTTCCGCCACAGGCGAGACCGGCGCTGACGGCTGCATCGTCGGAAACGAGGACCTCTTCCAGCCGGGGGTCTGCGCGCGGCGCGGACAGCAGCCGGACGATGTGCTCCTGAGCTGCCCCCGAAAACAGCTGACCTATCGGCGGTTGATTCGGCGTCGCGGCCAAGGCTGAGAGTGGCTCGCGGGAGCTGAACCCGCGCGTCGAAATCACCCGGGCCAGTGACACCGGGAGGCCGCTTGTGCGCCACTGTTGCACCTGTTCGGCGATGTCGAACATCGCGGCTCCTCTCGTGACACCGTCAAGCATCCGACTCGCGCCGACGCGAGGCGCCGCTGGGTCTCGAACCACGGTTGGTGCCCATCGCTGAGTCCGCCTCAGATAGTCGCAGGCGGCCGCGCTCATCACCCCACGAAACGCTCCGTACTGACCGATCCGCGTTCTCGCCGGTACCCCCGAATCGAGTCTTGTCCCCAGGACCCGTGATCAGCCTTGACCGCATGACTTCCCATCTGTATGAAGGCAAACATAAGTAAACGTAAGGTAATGGAGCGCAAAATGAGGCTTGCGACAAGGGTGGGCGTCGTGGTTCTCGCGGACGTCATCGCGATCCGCATGCTGTATCCGGACTGGCGCTCCATTGCCGCCGGTCTGCGCGACCCCGGAGCGTGGATAGAACGGGCGGGCGCCGACACAGTAGTGAGCACCCTGGCCGCGACGGCGTTGTGGGTAGTCTGCGTTTGGCTCGGCCTGGCATTCCTCTCCGTGCTCGCCGGAGCATTGCCCGGCACGGCTGGAGTGATCGCTCGAAGCTTCGCCAGCGCCGCCGTGCCAGCCATCTTGCGTCGCGCCGTCGCCGGCGCCCTGGGCGTTGGGATCCTCGTCGCTCCAGCTGCCGCGCTGGCGTCGCCCGTTCCTCCGCCGACCAGCCCAGCCAGGACTGCGAGCCCGGCGCTGCCGAGTCCGTTGCCCGCGCCCTCTTGGCCCTCCGCGAGAGCCGGGAGCGCGCAGCCGACCATTGCGACACCCGGCTGGCCCAGCACCGCCGAGCCGATACCTCGTCCGCCGGGCGGTACGGCACCACCGGCCGCACGGGATGACGATCGGCAGCCACCCGTCGCGAACGAATCCGTCGTTGTCCGCCCAGGAGACGGCCTCTGGGTGATCGCGGCCGCTCGCATCGGCCGGCCCGCTTCCGACGATCAGGTCGCGGTCGCGTGGCCCAGGTGGTACGTGGCGAATCGGGTCGAGATCGGTTCGGATCCCAACCTCATCAAGCCGGGCCAGATCCTGCATGCCCCCCGTCCGGCTGAAGGATCCCCATGACGGCCGCTTCCCCGCCCACGTCGCCCGATCCGCCGATCGGACAGATCACTCTGCGGGCCGCGCCGCGGCGGGAACCGCCGTTCGACGATGAGTTGCCGGCCCGTCACCTGCGCCTCATCGGCCCGTTCGACCAGCCGCTGCCTTTCCGTGAGACGACGGCTCGCCGGTCCTCCGACGTGTCTGCGATCTTCGCGGCGCGCCCACGCAGGCCCGGGGACCTCCCGGACGCGTTGGCTTTCGGTCGACGACTCCTGATCGCGATCATGGAAGCGAAGTCGGGACGCCGGACGTTCCATCAGCTGGCCGCCCATTTGAGTCAGGGCGTCTACTCCGGCCTGGTCAACGACATGACGCGGCCGGAACGCCTTCGTTCCTGGCGTGGGCACATCACCATCCGGTCGGTGCGCGTGTGCGAGCCGGCGGACGGCGTGGCGGAGCTGTCGGCCGTGGTGCAGGTGGGGACGCGTGATCGGGCGGTAGCCGCCCGACTGGAAGGACTCAACGGACGGTGGCGGTGTGTGCGGCTTCAGCTCGGCTGACCAAACTCACCCTGCTTGACCAATGCACACGCCTGACGGACGGCGCGACCTGACGACGCACTCCGCACGGTAGAAGACGAGCGTGCCCTCAGCGCTTGCGGCGGCGCTGATTGCCGCGCGCGGATCGGTTCCCGCGGCTGCCCCGGTTCGGATTGCTGCGGTTCTGCTGGCGACGGGCCGTGCTAGATGTTCCGCCGGACCGGTCGGACGAACTCTCCTCCTCGGAGGTCATGCGTACCTCTGGCGTATCTGAGCCGAGCGTCGGCGAGCTGTAGATGAGCGGTCGGGCCGAGGTATCTCGGTCCAGGCCCTTCGCGCTGATGTGCGGCGCAGTCGAGCGACCATTCGGCTGCGCACCGTTCGGCCCGGGCGACGTGCCGTCCTGTGCACGTTGGGCGGCGGCCAGCAAGGCGGCATCCAGATGTGGCTCGCCATCGGCAGCCCCATCGCCTTCGGCGGCGGTGCCACTCGGAGCGATGGCCAATCCGTCCGCACCGTCGGCCGGCGCGGCCGAGCTGTCCTCGATCTCCACTTCGAGGTTGAACAGGAAGCCGACCGACTCCTCCTTGATCGCCTCCATCATCGCCGAGAACATGTCGTAGCCCTCGCGCTGGTATTCGACGAGCGGATCGCGCTGCGCCATTGCGCGCAGTCCAATGCCCTCCTGGAGGTAGTCCATCTCGTAGAGATGCTCGCGCCACTTGCGGTCGAGCACCGAGAGCAGGACCCGGCGCTCCAGCTCTCGCATCACGTCCGAGCCCAGGTCTTCCTCGCGCGCGTCATACGCCGATTGGGCGTCAGCAACGAGCTCCTCGACGAGGAATTCCCTGGTGAGGTCAGACTTCTTACCGCCGGCCTGCTCGATGGCTTCCTCGAGTGACAGCGAGACGGGATACAACGTCTTGAGCGCGGTCCACAGCGCTTCGAGGTCCCACTCCTCGGCGTACCCGGAGGCCGTTGCTCCCTCGACGTATCCGCGCACAACCTCGCCGATCATCGGCCGGAACTGATCGGACAGGTCGGCACCTTCGAGCACCTGGCGGCGCTCGTCGTAGATAACCGTGCGCTGCTTGTTGAGGACCTCGTCGTACTTCAGGACGTTTTTGCGGATCTCGAAGTTTTGTTGCTCGACCTGGGTTTGTGCGGATTGGATCGACCGCGAGACGGTCTTGTTTTCGATCGGGGTGTCCTCGGGCAACCGCAGGAAATTCATGATCGCAGCGACGCGCTCGCCGTTGAAGCGAATCATGAGATCGTCACCCAGCGACAGGTAGAACCGCGACTCGCCTGGGTCGCCCTGGCGACCGGATCGGCCACGCAGCTGGTTGTCGATGCGACGGGACTCGTGGCGCTCGGTGCCCAGCACGTAGAGGCCGCCGAGCTCGACGACCTCGTCATGCTCGGCGCTACTCTCCGCCTTGGCCTTTTCCAGGGCGTCGGGCCACGCCGCTTCGTACTCGTCCGGCGTCTCGTCGGGCGTAAGCCCGCGATCCCGCAACGCCAAGTCGGCGCTGAACTCCGGGTTGCCACCAAGCATGATGTCAGTGCCGCGACCAGCCATGTTGGTCGCCACGGTCACCGCTCCCTTGCGGCCGGCGTTGGCGATGATCGCCGCCTCCCGCGCGTGGTTCTTCGCATTGAGTACCTCGTGCGGGATGCCACGGCGCAGCAGTAACGACGACAGCCGCTCGGACTTGGCCACGCTCGCCGTGCCGACGAGCACCGGCTGGCCGGCCTCGTGCCGCTCGGCCAGGTCGTCCACGACAGCAGCGAACTTCGCATCTTCCGTCTTGTAGATGAAGTCAGTCTCGTCGTCGCGAATCATCGGCATATTGGTCGGGATCGGCACGACGCCGAGCTTGTAGATCTGGTTGAGCTCGGCCGCTTCGGTCTGGGCGGTCCCGGTCATGCCGGCAAGCTTGGCGTAGAGGCGGAAGTAGTTCTGCAGGGTGATCGTCGCAAGGGTTTGGTTCTCCTGCTGGATTGCCACGCCCTCCTTGGCCTCGATGGCCTGGTGCATTCCCTCGTTGTAGCGGCGTCCGTGGAGTATGCGGCCGGTGAACTCGTCCACGATCATCACGTTGCCTTCGGTGACGATGTAGTCGCGGTCGCGCTTGTAGAGCTCCTTGGCCTTCAGTGAGTTGTTCAAATATCCGACAAGCGGTGTGTTCGCGGCCTCGTAGAGGTTCTCGATTCCGAGCTGATCCTCGACGAACGCGACGCCTTCCTCGGTGACCGCGACCGTTCGCTTGCCCTCCTCGACTTCATAGTGCCGGTCGCGCGTCATTCGTGGGGCCAGCCGGGCGAACTCCAAATACCACCGCTGGTTTTCCTCAGCCGGTCCACTGATGATCAAAGGCGTACGGGCCTCGTCGATGAGGATGGAGTCGACCTCGTCGACGATCGCGTAGTTGTGCCCCCGCTGGACCAGATCGTCCAGGGACCAGGCCATGTTGTCGCGGAGGTAATCGAACCCGAATTCGTTGTTCGTGCCGTACGTGATGTCCGCGGCGTAAGCCAGTTTGCGTTTGTCCGGCGGGAGCTCGGACAGAATCTTGCCGACCGATAGCCCGAGGAAGCGATGCACGCGGCCCATCCAGTCGGCATCCCGACCGGCGAGGTAGTCGTTCACGGTCACGATGTGGACACCATCGCCCGGTAGAGCGTTCAGATATGCAGGCAGCGTCGACACGAGAGTCTTGCCCTCACCGGTCCTCATCTCAGCGATGTCGCCCAGGTGCAGTGCAGCGCCGCCCATGAGCTGGACCGGGTAGTGGAACTGCCCTAGGGTTCGGCGGGCCGCCTCCCGAACGACGGCAAAAGCCTCGGGCAGCAGGTCGTCGACCGTCTCGCCGTCGCCGAGCCGCTCGCGGAACGTGTCGGTAAGTGCGCGCAACTCAGCGTCGGACAGATCGACGTAATCGTCTTCGAGGGTCTCGATGTGTGCGGCGACTCCCGCCAGTCGTCGGACCATCTTGCCTTCGCCGGCGCGCAGCAGTTTCGCAAGGACCACGTGGTCATGGTACGGCTCGAATCGAGAGGTCACGGATTGGTCACAGGATTACCGGCGCCACGACGCTTTCCGGCTGCGGCCGCCGCTGCCCTCCCAACGCGGCCAGGCATCCGACCTCGGCCCCATCATGGGGCCGATGGCCGGCTCGGACCTAGACAATCGGAACTAGACAACAGCCGGCCGCCGACCGGACGTACCCCTCGCTGGCGTCCTGTCGGCGGCCGCTCCCACCCTGCTGCCTTTCACCCGTAAAGACGCGGGCGCTCCGCGGACTGATACATCTTTGTTTGGATCAGGCTTCACGAGTCTGACGAGGTCCATCGGCTCGCCCAGGTCTGGCAAGCTCTCGACCATGGGCCAGTGGAACGGCGTGGAACTCGACGATCTCGTCTTGACGAGTGCGAGACTCGTCCTGCGTCCGTGGCAGGAGGCCGACGCCGCGGCGATCACCGCATTGATGGCGGACCCAGCGATGCACATGTTCGTGCCCTTTCCCAACCCCTACACGCAGGACGACGCAGTCCGTTACATCACGGAAGTCGCCATGCCCGGCCGGTCGTCCGGTTCCGCTATCGACTGCGCGCTGATCGAACGTGGATCCGGCGAGGTCGTGGGTGCCGCCGGCCTGCGAGCACCCGGAACGCGGACTAACGCAGCCGAGATCGGTTACTGGGTTGGGACGGCCAGCCAGGGGAGCGGGTATGCCTCAGAGGCGGCCCGCAGCCTCGCGACGTGGGCGTTCGAGCGGGGTGGCGTCACCCGCACGGAGATCCGCTGCGCCGTAGGGAACGTCGCCTCGGCCAAGGTGGCGCTCAACGCGGGATTCCGCTTCGAGGGGATCCTGCGGGGAGACGCTGTCACCCCCGACGGACCAGCCGACGACGCAGTCTTCGGGCGCATTGCGACCGACCGCGGCGACTCGATTCCCCGTGCGCTCCCGCGTCTGCCGACCGACGGGATCACGGACGGCGTCCTCAAGTTGCGGACGCTAACGCGCGCCGACACGCCGGCCTTGATCGAACAGTTGACGAACCCCGAAGCGGTCCGATGGCAGTTCAACGACAGCGTGCCGTCGGAACCAACGATCACGGAGCAAGCCGCCCGATCGGAGCTGGAGTGGCTCGTCGGTCCGCTCGGCCGGCTGACCATGGTCGAGATCGCGAGCGGCGACATTGTCGGGACGATGGTGTTGCGCAACGTCGGACCACCCCAGATCGCCAATCTCGGATACGGCGTGCTTCCGGGCTATCGCGGACGCGGCTATACCTCCCGGGCCCTTCGGCTCCTGACCGAATGGGCATTCGGGCCAGGAAACTTCGCTCGGCTGGAGCTCGGCACCAAGCCCGGCAACGTCGCCTCGCAACGGTCCGCTTCAGCGGGAGGCTTCGGATTCGACGGCATCCGGGATAGCCGCCTGCGCAATCGGGACGGCACGTTCAGTGACGAGGTTCGCTACGCGCTGGTCAATCCACGCTATAAGTCGACTGGTACCCGGCG
>Ga0207689_10004064_pt1 | contig 13295 bp, 12 predicted proteins | sample KBSMisM52_FD_184312 | JGI IMG/M metagenome (GOLD analysis project Ga0207689, IMG submission 184312) | Miscanthus rhizosphere microbial communities from Kellogg Biological Station, Michigan, USA - KBS Miscanthus M5-2 (SPAdes) (version 2) | ecosystem: Host-associated > Plants > Roots >... | reverse complement strand
CGAGGAAGCCGTCTGCGTTGCGGTAGGGCGCCAGCTCGTCGGCGGTGACCAGCCACGGGCCCAACGTCGTGCAGGTGTCTTTGCCCTTGGCCGGGCCGAGCCCGACGCGCATCTCCGCGGACTGCAGATCCCGCGCCGACCAGTCGTTGAAGATCGTGTAGCCGACGATGTGGTCGCGCGCCTGCTCCGCTGTGAGGTCGCGGCCGGGCCGCCCGATGACCGCGGCGACCTCCAGTTCGAAGTCGAACGCCCGGCAGCCGGGCGGGACGGGGACGTCGTCGGCGGGCCCGATGATCGAGTAGGGGTTGGTGAAGTAGAACGTCGGCGCGGCGTACCACTGCTCGGGCACCCCGGTGGCGTTGTCGACGCTGCGGCGCACGCCTTCGACGTGCTCCTCGAAGGTGACGAAGTCGCGGACCGCCCCGGGCTGGACCGGGGCGAGGAGCCGCACCTGCGAGAGCGGCACGGGGTGCCCGGCTCCGGCCACCACCCAGTCCTGATCGGGCGCTTCCTCGAGAAGGGCGAAAAGATCCGTGTCGGGGGGAAGGGGAGCGATCTGGTCGTCGATCACGACGCCGTGGCGGCGCGCGCCCTGGTCGTCGTAGGCCGCGATGCGCATCTACCTCACCGCCAGCGGGTTGAGCGGGGCGCCGACGGCGCCGGTGACCTTGAGCGGGCCCGCGGCGAGCAGGAACTCGTACACGCCGTCGCCTGCGCAGTCCTCGCCGAGGGCGTCGAGGTCCCACATCTCCCCGATGAGCAGGCCGATGTTCGGGATGGCCACCTGGTGCAGGGGTTGGAAGGCGTTCGGGAACTCGTTGGGTCGCACCTCGAACCCCCAGGTGTCGGTGGCGATGGCGGCGATCTCGGTGCTGTGCAGCCAGCCCGCGGTCCAGAACGACAGGCCCGGGGAGGCGCCGCCCGCGTAGTCGTGCCAGCCCTCGCGACGGGCCCGGGTGAGCCGTCCGGTGCGCACCAGGACGATGTCGCCGCGACCGACCTGCGAGGTGGAGCCCTGGGCGGCGATGGTGGCCTGCAGGTGCTCCTCGGTGATGGCGAAGCCGTCGGGCAGCTCCCCGTCCTCGCCGACGACCCTGCCGACGTCCAGCAGCACGCCGCGGGAGACGATCGACGAGGCGAGGTGCTCGATCCCGGTGACCAGGTCGCCGTCGGAGGTGACGACGTCGCCCGCCGGGCGCCCGTTCCAGGCCGTGCCGTGGTCGAAGATGTGCCCGAGCCCGTCCCATTGCGTCGAGCACTGCAGGGGCATGGCGATGACGTCGTCGGCGCCGCCGATCCCGTGCGGGAAGCCCTGCTTGCCCGCGGCGGCGTCGGTGCCGGTGTCAGTCATGGTGTGCACCGGGTTGGTCCGCCTTCGCCAGCCCTTCTGGGGGCCGTCGGTGTCGAACGACTGCGACAGCGAGATCGACACGCCACGGCGCACCAGCGTTGCGGCCTGCCGTCGCTTGGCCTCGTCGATGAAGTTCACGGTGCCGAGGCGGTCGTCCGGTCCCCAGCGGCCCCAGTTCCGGTAGCGCGCCGCGGCAGCGGCGATGGCCTGCTCGGCGGTGGGCGTGATCGTCTCCATCAGACCGGCGGAGCGACGAAGACAGCGTCGGGGTCGTTGAAGGAGCGTTTGGCGACGAACTCGTTCATCTGGTTGGCCGTGCCCCACTGGTCGGTGACCTCGGGGTCGGAGAAGTCGTACAGGTGCGGGTGCCAGGTGTCCTCGTCGATCGTCTCGAGCTCGGTCGTGTACTCGACGGTGTTGCCCTGCGGGTCCAGGAAGTAGGAGAAGGTGTTGTTGCCCGCCATGTGGCGGCCGGGACCCCAGATCTTCTCCACCCCGGCGCGCATCAGCCTGCCGGTGCCGCGCATGTACTCGTCCAGGCCGCGCATCTCGAACGACACGTGGTGCAGCGAGACGTGCGGGCAGCGGGCGATGGCGATGTTGTGATGGTGGTCGCTGGTGCGCAGGAACCACATCACCTCGCCCATGTGCGGGCTGTAGAGGGTGTCGGACAGCCGGAAGCCGAGCAGGTTCTCGTAGAAGGCGCGGGTCTTGTCCGGGTCGGGGGAGTTGATGACCACGTGCGAGAGGCGGACCGGGATCGACTCCTTCTCCTCGATCTTGCGGTGCTGCCGGACGGCGACGTCGGAGGAGATCTCGACGGTGCGGCCCTCGGCGTCGAAGAACCGGAAGCCGTAGCCCCCGCCGGGGGTTTGCAGCTTGCCCGGCTCGTTGACCAACTGCACGCCGCCCTGGGCGAGCCGCTCGGCCAGCGTGTCGACCGCGGCGGCGTCGCGCGCGCCGAGAGCCCACAGCTCCATGCGCTTCTCGCTGTCCTTGCGCAACCGCACGATGTACTGCTCGGGCGAACCCTCGGCGGCCAGATAGGTCACGCCCGGCTCCTCGGCCTCGACCGTGAGGCCCCAGGTGTTGGTGTAGAACTCGCGTTCCGTGTCGTAGTCGGGCACAGCGAGATCGACGTGCCGGACGTGGGTGATCAGACGCTCGGTCATGAGCGGGCTCCTCGGGTCGGAACGGGTGCGGGCAGGTCGAACAGGGAGGCGGCCGTGCCGCCGCGGATGGCGAGCTCGTCGGCCGGAGGGAAGCCGGCGTCGGCGAGCCGCTCGAGCGGGTTGTCGACGCCCATGTCGAAGGGGTAGTCGGAGCCGAGGACGAGGCGGTCGGCGCCGACGGCCTCGGCCAGGTGGCGCAGGCCGGTCGGGGTGTAGACGAGAGAGTCGAACCAGATCCGGCGCAGGTAGCTGCTGGGTGGTTCCGCGCAGCGGCGGGCTTCGGGCCGCACCCGCCAGGCGTGGTCGGCGCGACCGAGGTAGGTGGGCAGGTAGCCGCCGCCGTGGGCGGCGACGATGCGCACCCCCGGGTGGCGGTCCAGCAGCCCGGAGAACGCGATGTGCGACAGCGCGACCGTGGTCTCCACCGGGTTGCCGACCGTGTTGGACAGGTAGTAGCGGTCCAGGCGTTCGCCCAGCGAGCAGCCCCACGGGTGGATGAACACCACGGCCCGCAGCTCGGCCGCGCGCTCCCAGAACCCGTCGAGTGCGTCGTCGGCCAGTTCGCGCCCGCCTGCCGAGGTGCCGATCTGGACGCCGCGAAGCCCGTACTCGGTGATGGCACGAGTCAGCTCGTCCGTCGCGAGATCGGGGTGCTGCAGCGGCGCGGTGCCCAGCCCGAGCAACCGGTCGGGCCGCTCGGCGACGACGGCGGCGATGCCGTCGTTCGTGATCCGGGTGATCCGCTCGGCTACGACGGGATCGGCCCAGTAGTGGTAGAGCGGCATCGGGCTGACGACCTGGATGTCGACGCCCGCGTCGTCCATGGCCGCGAGGCGCCGCGCGGGCTCGGTGAGCAGCGGCCCGATCCGGGTGAGCTGGGCCTGGTTGACCGCGGCGGACTCCGCGCCGGAGCCCCGCAGGTCGAGCTCGCGCTGTCGGGCGAGCCCCGGTTGGCCCGCCGCGGCGGCCTCGGCCGCCGGGACCAGGGCGTGGGCGTGCACATCGACCGTCGGCGTCATCGCAATGCCCCCTCGGCGATGCAGCCGTTGCGCTGCATTCCCAGGCCGCTGATCTCGGCCTCCATGACGTCGCCCGGGCGCAGCAGGCGTCCCCAGTGCATGCCGTTGCCCGCCGGGCTGCCGGTGAGCAATAGGTCGCCGGGCAGCAGCGTGGCGACCTGCGAGCAGTACGCCACCAGCTGCGCGACGTCGAAGATCATGTCCTTGGTGGACTCGTCCTGCATGACCCGCCCGTTGAGCCGCAGGGTGATCTGCAGGTCCATCGGGTCGTCGACGAATTCGGCAGGCACCAGGAACGGTCCGGTCGGCAGGAACGTGGGAGCGTTCTTCGCCGCGAACCAGTCGGTGCCGAGCTCCGGCAGGTCACGGCGCCAGACCCGCTCCCGGGTGGTGATGTCGTTGACGATGGTGTAGCCGGCCACGTGGTCGAGCGCGGTCTCGCGGGACACCCGCCGGGCCGGGCGGCCGATCACGGCGGCCAGCTCCAGCTCGAAGTCGTTCTTGCTGGTGCCCGTGGGGAGCACGACGTCGTCGTAGGGGCCGCACATCGCGGACACCGCGCCGGTGAACACGTACGGCTCCCCGGATCGGCTGCGCTCGTCCTGCAGACGTCCGATCTCCGCGCGGACCTCTTCAGCGCTGCGGGTGTCGCCGGGCTTGCGGTCCGCCGCGGCCAAGTCCATCACGTGCGTGCGGTAGTTCGCGCCGCTCTGGAAGATCTGTCGCGGCTCGACCGGCGCGAGCACGTCGACCGCGTCCAGGGCGAACCCGTTGTCCGGCCTGCCTTCCGTCCGGGCCGCGAGCTCCGGGCGCACGGCGTCCCAGTGCTCGAGCAGCTGACGCACCGAGGGCAGGTGAAGTCCGGCGGCATCGTCGATGGGATGCACCCGGTCGTTGAGAACGAGGCCTGCGAACTCACGGCCACCGGCCCTGAACGTACCCAGTGCGAACGGCCCGGCGGGGGAGACGGAATGCGGCATGACCAAACGGTAGGAGTTGCCCGACAAGATCGGAAATCTGTCGTCGATATGAGCGGCATCCGGCAGGCGAATACTCATGTCGGCTCGGGTATCTGCGCCACGAATCGTGCGCATACCGACAACGGATTTCCCTACTACCCCTGCGTCGTGCTTGCCTTTCTCCACTTCCGCCTGACCGTTCCTTCACCCCAGGAGTCGATGATGACCAGCGTCCGCACCGTTCTCGTCGTGGGAGGCGGTACCGCAGGCTGCACGGTCGCGGCGCTGCTGGCCCGCGCAGGCGTCGCGGTGGAGATCGTGGAGCGCAAACCCGACTTCACCGTGCACGGCTCGGGCATCACACTGCAGGGAGCGGCGCACCGCGTACTGCGGGAGGTCGGGGTGTACGACGAGTTGCACCGGCACGGGTTCGAGTTCGCCGCCCTCGGGCTGCGGTCCGTGGATGGTCGGCTGCTCGTGGAAAACCCCACTCCGCCGACACTCGGTGCTTACCGACCCAAGATGGCCGAACTGCTCGCCGCCGCCGCCGTCGAGGCAGGCGCCAAGGTCCGCCTCGGCGCCACCATCACCTCGTTCACCCAGGACGAGCACGGTGTCGATGTCGTCTTCGCCGACGGCGACACCGCCCGTTACGACTTGCTCATCGGCGCGGACGGGGTGCGCTCGAGCGTCCGTCGACAGCTCGGCATCGAGGCCGAGCCGCGCCCGGTCGGCATGGGCATCTGGCGGGTGCACGCCCGCAGGCCCGCCGAGGTGACCAACGCCGAGCTCGTCTACGACGGCCCCTGCTACATCGCGGGCTTCACCCCCACCGGTCCCGATACCCTCTACGCCTACCTCGTCGAGGCCGCCCAGGACCGGTCCGCCCACACCGCGGAACGCAAGGTCGCCACGATGCGCGAGCTCGCGAGGCCCTACCGCGGCCCGTGGGAGGAGATCCGCGAGGACATCACCGACGCCGACCGGATCAACTACACCTGGTTCGAGCACCTGCTCATCGACGGCGCGTGGAACCGCGGCCGGGCCGTCGTCATCGGCGACGCCGCGCACACCTGCCCACCCACCCTCGCTCTCGGGGCTGCGATGGCGCTTGAAGATGCGTCCGTCCTCGCGGAGCTGCTGCTCACCCGCGACCACGTCGACCAGGAGCTGTTCGACGCCTTCGTGGCCCGCCGGATGCCGCGCGCAGGCGCGGTGGTGAACGGATCGATGCAACTCGCGACCTGGCTGCTCGAGGGCGAGCGCAACGCCGACATCCCCGGCCTGATGGGTCCGATCTACGCCCTGCTCGCCGAGCCCGCCTGATGGGTCGCACCGGTACCCCGGACGGCATCGCACCCGCGGCGCTGTTCCTCGCGTCCGACGAATCGGCCTCCATGACCGGGGCCAACCTCGTCATCGACGGCGGCTGGTCGATCGTTCTGCCCGGGGCTCCGCCCCGACCAAGCACCTGAGGAATACCGCCGCGGAGGTATCCGTGTGGTGGATGCCCGGCATATCGAGTACGCATTTCCGATCGACTTTCGCGAATGCTGCAATTGCGCGACGAACCTCACAGACAAGGTCAACGATGTCCGACAGCCCATCCCTACAGGATTCGCCGACACCAGCAGGCAGTGTCCGGTCCGCGACGGAGCGCACCGCGGGTCTGCCCCAGCTCGTCCTGCTGCTCACGGCCAGTTGTCTGTCCGTGCTCGGCGCGGTCCTGATCGCGCCCGTCCTGCCGCAGATCGCGCAAGAGTTTGCCGACACCGCCGGAGTCGACGTCCTCGTCCCGATCGTGCTCACCGCCCCCTCCCTGGTGATCGGCCTGACCGCCCCCTTCGCCGGGTTCATCGCGGACAAGATCGACCGCAAGCGTGTCCTGTTGATCGCGATGGTGGTCTACGCGGTGGTCGGCACGGCACCGTTGTACCTCGGCTCGCTCCAGTCGATCATCATCAGCCGAGTGCTGCTCGGCGTCTGCGAAGCAGCGATCATGACCTGCTGCACGACGCTCATCGGTGACTACTGGTCGGGGCCGCGACGGTCGAAGTACCTCGGGCTGCAGACACTCGTCGCCTCGATCTCCGCCACCGTATTCCTCGCGCTCGGTGGCGCGTTGGGTGCCGCGGGATGGCGTGCGCCCTTCTGGCTCTACGTCGTCCCGCTGCTGCTCGTGATCCCCATGGCCCGACTCATCTGGCAGCCCACGCGCCACCGGGCAGGCGAGGCGTTGCACCGGCACCTCGAGCCGGTGCCGTGGCGCCAGCTGCTCGCGCCCTGCCTGGTGACCCTGTTCGGCGGCATCGTGTTCTACGCGCTGCTCGTCGAGCTGTCGTTCGTGCTCACCGGCGTCGGAGTGACCTCAACCGCCACCATCGGCGGCATCTCCGCGATCATGTCGCTGGCCACCGCCATCGGAGCGGCAACCTTCGCACGGCTGTCCCGCTACACACCCCGCACGTTGCTACCGATCGAGTTCGGCCTGTCCGCCCTCGGCCTGGTACTCGTCTTCGGCTCCACGGCCCTGCCGGTCATCACCCTCGGAGCTGTGTTTACGGGCTTCGGCACCGGCCTGCTGCTGCCGACCCTGCTCACGTGGGCGGTCAACCGACTGCGGTTCGAACAGCGCGGCCGCGGCACGGGCCTGTGGACCGGCACCCTGTTCATCGGCCAGTTCCTCTCACCGATCCTGCTCGCCGCCATCGGTGCAGGCGTAGGCGGGCTGCAGCCCGCGCTCGGTGTGCTCGGTGTGGTCACCGCCGTCGCCGCCCTCACCACACTGCTGCTGGTCCGTCGCAACAACGAACGGCTCGACGTCACACGCGACTAAGACGAAGATCGAGCAGAACCACGTCCCCCCAGTCACGACCGACGCACGACAAGGAGGTCGTCGCGATGGACCTGCCCGGCATCGACCTCAACCTCCTCGTCGCGCTGCGCGCGCTCCTCCGCGAGCGCAACGTCACCCGCGCCGGGGAGGCGATCGGGCTCAGCCAGCCCGCGACCAGCGGTGCGCTGGCGCGGCTGCGCCGCCATTTCGGCGACGACCTGCTGACGCGTGACGGCCAGCGCTACATCCTCACGCCGTTGGGGACGTCGTTGCTCGACCAAGCCGAGGTCGCCCTGCGCTACGTCGAGCACACCTTCGCCGCGCGACCGGTCTTCGACGCCGCCAGCTCCGACCGCGAGTTCACCGTGGTCATGTCCGACTACGCGCTCGCTGTGTTGGGCCCGGAATTGCTGCGCACCCTCGAACGACAGGCTCCGAACGTGCGCCTGCGCATCGAGCCCACCAACCGCGAGGCCGTCGACGACGCACAATCCGCACTGCGTACCGCCGACCTCATGGTCCTCCCGCGTGGGTACCTCGCCGACCTGCCCTCCGCCGATCTCTACCGGGACCGCTGGGTATGCGTCTGCGCCGCTGACAACGCGCTTGTCGGAGACGCCCTGACCGCCGACCAGCTGGCCCGTCTGCGCTGGATCACGACGTATGACGCCCCCACGCAGTTCACCCCGGCCGACAAAGCTCTCAAGCTCGCGGGCGTCGAACGGCGGGCCGACGTCGTCGTCGAGAGCTTCCTCACCGTCCCCTTCCTGCTCTCCCGCACCCAGCGCGTGTGTGTCCTGCAGCAACGCCTCGCCAAGACGTTGCAGGCGGCCAGCGCAGTCCGGCTGGTGGAGCTCCCGATGCTCGTCCCCGAGCTCGTCGAAGCGCTGTGGTGGCACCCCTCCCGAACCTCCGACCCCGGGCAGCGCTGGTTGCAGCAGGTCTTCCAGGAAGCGGCGGCGGCGCTTCCGGATCTACAGGCCCCGAGCGCTGTCTCGGCAGGCCGTCAGCCCCGCGAACAGCGGCAGGTGTCGATCCCGTCGGGTAGCGCCGAAGTTCCCAGCGGTTTCGGTGACGAAGGACGATGGAGAGGACGCCAAACGGGTGACAATGTGCCCGAGGTTTGATCGGCGGAACGCCACGACCGGTGGCCCGACCAGCTCGAACAGGCAAACCGTGCCGTCGTCACCTGCCGATGTCGCGGGTGCGTCGGACGCAAGGTCAGGAGTTGACCGATATTTGCGTTCGGGGTCGGCGAGGGTTTGCGTTGGTCGAGGTTGAGCGGCCCCGATGTGCGTTGATCAGGGTTCGCCCATGACGAGGCCCTCGATGGTGTGCTCCTGTTTGATCGGCTCGAGTTCCTCGACCAGGCGGGCTGGCAGGTGCGTGCGCGCCTCCTCGGGGATCGACTCGTAGTACTCAGGGGTCATTTGCAGGTCGTGGCGGTCGGCGTTGCCTGCGCCCGGAGCGTCGACTCCGATCACCAACACGGGCCGCGCCCGCCAGGAACGGTGGGCCGTGCCGCGGTGGATGGTGAGCGCCGAGCGCACCGATGCGTCGCCCATCCTGGGCAGCTTGCGTTGGGCCAGCGCCGCGTAGCGAGGGGCTTGCGACTTCGGCGGGAACATGCCGTGGTCGAAGTCGGTGCCCGGCTCCCACTGCGTCCCGGGGGCGACCTCGAAGGGCCCCATGTCCTCGGTGACGTCGACGGTGGTCATGTTGAAGGCCAGTGAGGTGAGCCGGTGCTCCTCGAACGTCTCCCGCGGTGCGGGGAAGTCGCGGTGCCACGGCTGGTCGAACGCGCCGGGCAGCGGCACGTCGAAGCCGACCTCGATGATCTGGTAGTCCGGTCCGAGCACGCGCTCGCACACGCCCGTCAGCCACGGGTTGGTGGCGATGTCGCGGAAGCCGCGGAGTCGTTCGGGGTGGATTTCCACGTAGTAGCGCCGTGGGCCGCGGCCCAGCGCGCCGTCGGGCGTGCGGATGGCCTCCTGGAACAGCGTGCGGAGGTCCTCGTCGAGCTCGCCGGCCCAGGCGCGGCTGAACACGCCCTTCTGCCCGAAGACACCATCGGTGTACAGCGCCTGCTCAGCCGCGGTGATGTCAGGGGTCTCCATGACCACAGGGTGCCCTCCCGACCGTGGGAACACACGTGCCTATTCGAGGTTCGTGTGGCGCGAACGCAGCTCGGCCACCGACTCGGTCCGGCGTAGGCGTACGCGGTTGGTGATGAGGTCGACGAGCACGAAGAGGGCGATCTCGTAGGCGCTACCCATCGGCAGCACTGCGGCCGACTGCCGGTCGTCGGCCATCGTCTGGGCGGTTATGTGGATCGTCCTGTCGGCCTCGGCGGCAGGCGGGTTGCCCGGTTGTGCCGTCAGGTAGAGCAGTCGGATGCCGTCCCGCTTCGCGACACCGACGAGCGCCTCGACCATCGATATCCGCCCCGGTCCGCAGGAGAGCACCAGGAGATCTCCTGCGCCGAGCGCCGGGCAGGTCATTTCGCCGACGTAGTGCACGTCGAGGCCCGCGTGGAAGAGCCGCATCACCAGCCCGCGCATGACGAGGCCCTCCCGACCCCCCGCGTAGCAGGCGATGCGTCGGGCGGCCAGCAACTCGTCGACGATCTCGCCGATCGCCGTGTCGGGGACACTGCTGACCGCGTCCCCGATCTCTTGCAGAGCACGGTCGGGCTCGCTGGTCATGTCGGCCTCCCGCTCGCGCCGCGCCGTCTCACCAGCCGGACCTGCAGCAGCACGACGACGAGCAAGAAGGCCCCGCGGATCACCGACTCCCAGAAGGAGCTGATGTTGATGAAGCCCTTGCCGTTCTCGAAGACGATCAGGTTGAAGATGAGCTGCAGCAGCAGCACGCCGACCAGGCTCGACAGAACGGATCCGACGCCGCCGGTGAGGAGCGTGCCGCCGACGACCACTGCCGCGATGGCCGACAGCTCCCAACCCTGCCCGGCCGCCGTATCGACCGAACCGTTCTGCGAGCCGAGGAAGACCCCGGCGCACCCGGCCAACGCTCCCGAGAGCACGTAGACGCTGAACGTGGTGCGGGCGACCGGGAGGCCCATGAGTCGGGCCGCGTCGACGTTGCCGCCGATCGCCAGTACCCGACGTCCCCAAGGGGTGTAGTTGAGTACGGCAGCGCCCACGAGGAAGGCCAGCAGCATTGCCCAGGCCGCGACCGGTAGGCCGAGCAGCGACCAGTTGCCGAGCTTCTGGAAGTCGCCGGGCGCGGCGACCGCAGCCCGGGTGCCTGCCAGGGTGAGAGCGAGCCCGCGGACAGCGAGCAGGGTGGCCAGGGTGACGATGAACGGTTGCAGCCTGAGCCTGGTGATCAGCAAGCCGTTGACCGCCCCGACCGCCGCGCCTGCGGCGGTGCCTGCGAGTAGTCCGGGCAGGAGCCCGTGCTCGCTGACCTTGATGGCGACGACACCACCGAGGGCGACGACCGAGCCGACCGAGAGGTCGATGCCGCCGGTCATGATCACGAAGGTCATGCCGAGCGCGACGAGGCCGTACTTGGCGGTGTCGCCGGTGAAGCTGCTGAGGTTGAAGCCGGTGGCGAAGTTCTCGCCGTAGCGCAGCGTTCCGAAGACGACGAGGACCACGAGCGCGATGAGCGCGCCCTGGCGCTGGAGCAGGAGGCCGATCTGGACCGGGCGACGCCGGGCGGTGCCTTCGAGGGTGGTGGTCATGCCCTCGTCTCCTGTCGCTGGAGCCAGAGGGCGGCGACGATGACCGCACCCTCGATGATCTGGGCGACTTCCTTGGGCACGCCGTGCGTGATGAGCGTGTTCTGCAGCAGCTTGAGCATCACGGCGCCGACCACGGCACCCCACACGGTCACCCGGCCGCCCGTCAGCGGCGTTCCGGCGACCGCAACCGCGGCGATCGCATCGAGCTCCATGCCGACCCCGGTGTTGTTGGCGTCCGACGCCGAGGTCGCGCTCACCGCGATGAGACCGACCAGCCCGGCGAGGACGGCTGAGGTCACGTAAGCGAGCAACTTGACCCGGGCCGCGGGTACGCCGGCGAGCCGGGCGGCGGTCTCGTTGCCGCCGACGGCGAGGACGTAGCGCCCGAAGACGGTGAGCCGCATGACCAGCCAGGCGACGACGGCCACCACGACGGCGATGATCACCTGCGCGGGCACCCCGAAGGGCCGGGCCAGACCGATCCACTGGAACTCAGGGTTGGACAGTGGTTGCAGCTCGCCGTTGGTGATGAGCTGGGCTATTCCGCGCCCCGCTATGAAGAGGATCAGTGTGGCGATGATCGGTTGCACGCCGAACCGCGCTACCAGGGTGCCGTTGAAGAGCCCGCACAGGGCCGACACCAGCAGCGCTGCGACGATAGCCAGCAGGAACGGCTGGTCGTTCAGCACGAGCGAGGCGCCGACCTGGCCCGCGATCGCCATCACCGAGCCGACCGAGAGGTCGATCCCGCCGGTGCCGATCACGATCGCCATGCCGACCGCGACGATCGCGATCGGCGCGGCCTGTCGCAGCAGGATGAACAGCAGCGACTGCGGTGTCAGGAAGTACGGGGTCGCGACCGCGTTGTAGACGAACAGCACGACGAGTGCCGCGAGGGCGCCGTAGCGCTGCGCCCACAGCGACCACTGCACCCGCGGGCCACCACCCGGAGGCGCGGGTGCCGTGGCGTCCGCGGCCGGTTCGGCTACCCGTTGGCCGACGGGGTCCGGGGTCGTCGCTCCTGGATCGGCGGGATGCGAGTCCGCCGCACGCCGCTCGGTCATGTCGTACCCTCGGCTGGGCTTGTGCCAGCACCCGCGTCATCGGCGGCGGAACCCTCGGCCATCGCCTGCATGAGCGCGTCCTCGGTGATCTGATCGCCGGTGAGCTCGGCGACCGACCGGCCGTCACGCAAGGTCACGACGCGGTTGGAGTCGGCGATGATCTCCTCGAGCTCGGAGGAGATGAGGAGCACCGCCAGGCCCTCGTCGGCGAGCTGCCGCACCAGCACCTGGATGTCGCGCTTGGCGCCGACGTCGATGCCGCGGGTGGGCTCGTCGACGATCAGGAGCTTTGGGTTCGTGCACAGCCATCGGGCGAGCAGCACCTTCTGCTGGTTGCCGCCGGACAGCTCGCGGATGGGCTGGTCCGGGCTCGAGCACTTGACACCGATCGCCTTGATGAAGCGGTCGACGACCTCGGACTGGCGTTTGCGATCGACGATCCCGCGGCGTCGCAGGTGCGGCAGCAGTGCGAGCGTCACGTTCTCGCGGACCGAGAGCTGCGGGATGATGCCCTCAGTCTTGCGGTCCTCGGGCGCCAAGCCGATCTTGTGCTCCACCGCGTCCCGTGGCGACTTCAGGCTCAGCGGCGTGCCGTCGACGGCGATCGTGCCGGAGTCGAGGGGGTCCGCGCCGAAGATGGCGCGCGCCGTCTCGGAGCGCCCGGACCCGAGCAATCCCGCCAGCCCGACGATCTCACCGGGGCGGATCGACAGCGAAACGCCGTCGAGGGCGCGGCCGCGGTGCAGGTCGACCGCCTCGAGCACCGGTGGCCGGTCGGCCACCGCGTCGTCGCCGCGCCGGTGCGAGAGCTGCTCGGCCAGCTCCCGACCGAGCATCGTCGAGACCAGCTCGTAGCGGCTGATCTCCGACATCGACCGCTCGGCGACGGTGCGCCCGTCGCGCATCACGGTGACCCGGTCGCAGACGGCGTAGAGCTCGTCGAGCCGGTGCGAGACGAAGACGACCGAAATGCCCTCGCCCTTGAGCTGGCGGATCACGCGGAAGAGTGTCTGCACTTCCTGCTCGGCGAGCGCGGACGTCGGCTCGTCCATGATCACGAGCTTGGCCTCGGTGGACAGGGCCCTGGCTAATGCGGTCATCTGCTGGGTCGCGATGGCGTAGTCGTGCAATGGCCGCGTGACGTCGACGTCGAGGTCGAGCCGGTGCAGGATCGCGGCCGCTTCG
>Ga0207689_10004061_pt1 | contig 13300 bp, 11 predicted proteins | sample KBSMisM52_FD_184312 | JGI IMG/M metagenome (GOLD analysis project Ga0207689, IMG submission 184312) | Miscanthus rhizosphere microbial communities from Kellogg Biological Station, Michigan, USA - KBS Miscanthus M5-2 (SPAdes) (version 2) | ecosystem: Host-associated > Plants > Roots >... | reverse complement strand
GCTTCATCACGGCTTCCGGGTCGGCCTGCGCCGGGATCTGGGCCAATACGAGGTCCGCGTCAGCGGGCGGGTCGGTGACGGCCCAGAATTCCGGCCCGGCTACGATGCCCCAGCGGCCCGCCGGCCGGGGGGCCGCTGAGGAGCCGATCCAGACCGCGACGCCGGGAATCAGCCCGTGCGGCCAGGCCGCGGCCGCCGCGGTGCGGATCACCACCGGCCAGCCGTAGTGCTCGGCCACGTTGACCACCGGCCGGTAAGCCTCGGGGTCGGTGAGCTCGCCCGCCGGTACCGGGCCCTCGTCGAGCAGCAGCCCGTCGACTCCGCTGTCGCTGAATGTGCGCAGGAAGTCCGCACTGTACATGGCCGCGGTTTCTGCCTGGCCGGCGTCGGGCGCCGCCGCGCCCGGATGGGCCTGCGCCGCCGCGGCGGCCAGCCACCGGCCCGGCGCGGGCACGGTCAGGACGAGCGGGACCGTCCCTTTGGTGGCGGCCAGGGCGCCGACCGCCTCGGCCGCGTCGGCGCGGGCCCGCTCGTCGCCGAGCAGCGTCCGCAGCGCGTAGCCGGGACGGCTCCGCGCGGCCATCGCGGCCCGCAGGGCCTGGTCCGCGGCGGCCCGCTGTTCGAACAGGTCCGCGACGTCGGCCAGTATCGCGTCGGAGCCGAACATGGCCTGGGTCTTGCCGAAGAAGGAGGTGAGCTCGGCCGGCGCCTGCCACGGCACGTCGCCGCCGCCGAGGAGCCTGGCCCGGCCGTAGGCCACCGCGTCGAACCAGACCGGCCGGGCCCGGCCCGAGGGCGGGGCGTCCAGGCTGGCCAGCAGCCGGTTCACTCGTTCTCCAGCTCGCGCACTCGCGCCTCGAGCTCGGCGATCTGCGCCTGCTGCGCGGCCAGCGCGAGGACGTTCGGATCGGGCAGGAAGATCTGCGGCAGCTGGCTCACCGGGCCGGATACCCGTACCGGTCCGTGCGTGCTCCAGGCGGTGGCGTGGACGACGCTGTTGTCGTCGCCCCAGGATCCGTAGTAGGGCAGGTGCGCGGGCGGCTCGGGGGTGACCCAGGCCGTGACGAACTCGGCGTAAGGCCGGCCTCGCCGTAGCCGGGCCTGGCGTTCGGCGTCCCGGGCCGCCTGGGTCCCGGCGACGTCGACGCCCAGGGTGTCCGGGTCGTGGACGACGAAATAGATCTCACGGGCCGTCTGGCTGGACAGGTAGCCCGCCTCGACGTCGGCCATGACCGCGTCCGGGTCGCGCTCGAGCACGTCGCCGTAGCCGCCGCCGCTGCCCTGGCAGATCATGTAGACCTCGCCCTCGTCGGCGAGCTCGAAGCCCATGCCCATGTGGTGGGTGGAGTACCGGGCGCCGGCGAACGGCCGGTCGTTCATCAGCGTCTCGAAATCGAAGGACCAGCTCTCCGGCGCCGTCCGCAGCTGCTCGAAGACGTTCACGCCCTTGATCTTGGCCAGCGGGTAGGCCGGGCATCCGTACCCGCCGAACAGGCCGGGGATGGCCGGGAACTTCGAGCCGCTGGACACCGTGGCGAAACCCCACAGCGGAGTGCCGCGGGCGGCCACCGCGATCTCGTAGCCCATGCCGCCTCGGTACTTGCCGAACCCCTGCGCGTCCCGCTTGATCTTCTTGGAGATCAGCTGGAGGAACGGCACGTCGTCCTCGATGATCTCCTGCTCGCCGATGTCGGCCATGGCGGCGAAGAACGGGGCCATGGAGTGCTCGCCGTCGCGGTGCGCGCGGGCGCCGCCGCCCATGCCGTTGAGGTCGGCGCACACGTTGCCGACGAACTCGCCGTGCTGGGTGACCCCGCCGAACAGGAACGTGTTGATCTGGTTGAACCAGGGCGCGATCACCGACCCGAACTTCTCCGGGCACGAGTACTGCACCTTGGCGAACACCGACTGGCACACCCCGAAGGTCTTGAAGGCACCCTGCAGGCTCTGCCCGAGCGGCGCGTCGAGGCCCGGGTTGATGCAGCTGCCCTCGTCGGTCAGCACCTCCATCGGGTTCATCACGCTGATCCCCCGGGGCAGGTCCGGCCAGAAGAAGCCGAGCAGGGCCTGGCCCAGGCCGCACTTGGCGGTGCCGAGGGTGGCGTTGAACGCGCGGTTGAGGAACTGCGGCGCGGCGCCCCGCCAGTCGATGGTCATCTCGTCACCCCGCACGGTGATCGCGCACGGGTACTTCAGCAGGACGTTCTCGCGCAGGGTGGAGTCGGAGAAGAAGTTGACCCGGAAGGTGCCGTCCGGCAGCGCCGAGATCCGCCGCCGCGCCTCGGCCTCGATGTCCTCCAGCGACTTGCGCAGCGAGGCGATGAACGCGTCCCGGCCGACCTCCTCGACCAGCGCGATCAGGCGGTCCCTGATCCGCTGCGCCGAGTAGAGCTTGACCTTCAGGTCCTGGTACTGCAGCTTCGGCTCGCGCACCGAGTTCTGCAGGAAGGTCAGCAGGTCGCGCCGGATCCGGCCCTCCTCGACGATCTTGAACGGGCTCATCCTGATGCCGTCGTCATACGCCGACTCGGAACTGGACGGCATCCCGCCCGGCTCCTTGGCGCCGTTCTCGCCCTCGTGGATGATCGTGGCGACCCAGGCGATCAGCTCGCCGTCGTAGAACACCGGCAGGATCATGCTCTGGTCGGTGTTGTGGATGTTGCCGTAGCGGGCGTCGTTGTGGATGAACGCGTCGCCGTCGTGCACGCCGACGGTCGGGTCGCCGATCCAGTACTTGTTGATGAACCGCACCGGGTAGTGCAGCACCGAGGCGAAGGCCAGCACCCCGCCGGTGCTGATGTGGATCAGGTCACCGGACGCCGAGTAGACCGCGCTGGTCAGGTCGCCCCACTTGGCGCCGGGAGCGGCGCCGGTCTGCTCCATCATCTCGAACGCCTCGTCCAGGCCGGCCACGATCCGCTTGCGCACCCGGTCCAGGTCGTTGGCGTCGACCGGGCCGGACAGCAAGCGGTCCTCCTCGGCGGTCCGCGGCGCCATCCGGTGGTCGTTCATGATCTCCGGGTCGGGCCCGAGGAACAAGGTCGTCTCGGCGAGGAACGCGTCGACCCACTGCTGCTCCTCCGCCGTGAACTGGGCTTCACTCATGACCGGCTTCTCCTTATCCGTGCGAGTCGGCGAGGAACCAGATGGCACCGTGCGTGCCGGTCTCGATCCGCCAGCCGGGTTCGACAAGGTAGGTGGTGGTGGGCGTGGTGACGACGGCCGGTCCGGGCACGGCCAGCCCCGGCTCGAGCGCGCTCTCGTCGTAGACGGCGGTTTCAGCCGGCCCGTCGGAGCGGGGGAAGAAGCAGCGCCGCGACCCGGTCGGCCGGGCGGCGGTGGTGCGGCCATCCGGCGGGGTGGCGTCGAATTCGATCGTCTCGCCCGGGACGAACGACGCGACCCGGACCGCGGTGACCCGGATGCCGGCCTCGGGCGACTGGCTGCCCTCGCCGAACCGGCGGCCGTAATCGCCGGAGAACAGCCGCATCAGCTCCACCACGTCGCGGACGCTGTCCAGCCGCGTCTTGCCCGCGACCACGGCCATCGTCACCAGCTGGTTGCCGTAGCGCATGTCCAGCTCGAGCCGGTGCCGGACCGCGGCGCCCGGCAGGCCCTGCCGCTGCAGGTCGGCGCGGCCCTTGCCCTCGAGCTCGGCCACGGTCGCGTTGAAGCGGCCGAAGTCGGTGAACATCGCCCGGCTGGTGGCGTCGAACAGCACCAGCGGCACCGAGCGTTCGTGGATGTGGAGCTGCGGCATGTTGCCCGCGCCCAGGGCGGAGAACACCGAGCTGTACGGCGGGGCCAGGATCTTGTCCATGCCGAGGTGGGCCGCGATCCCGCAGCAGTGCAGCGGGCCGTTGCCGCCGTAGGCGAGCATGGTGAACTCGGCCGGGAGGTAGCCGCGGATCCGCAGTTCCTTGGCCAGCCCGTTGGCCATCTGCTCGTCCACCTCGGCCTTGATCAGCCGGGCCACCTCGACCGGGTCCAGGTCCAGGTGGTCCCCGAATTCCTCGTCGACGGCGAATTCCGCCCGGGCGCGGTTCAGCTTGATCTGGCCGCCCGCGTAACGTTCCGGGGTCAGGTAGCCGAGCAGCAGGTCCGCGTCGGTGACGGTGGGCCGCAGCCCGCCGCGGTCGTAGCAGGCGGGGCCGGGGTCGGAACCGGCACTGCGCGGCCCTACCTTGACGGACTGGTGCAGCCGGTCGTAGCTGGCGATGGACCCGCCGCCGGCCCCCAGCGTGACCAGGTGAATCATCGGCACGCTGACCAGCCACCGGTCGATGACCGGCATGAAGTCGTAGTGCTTGACCCCGTCCGCCGGGACCAGGCCGATGTCGTAGCTGGTGCCGCCCATATCGGTGGCCACCACGTTGCCAAGACCAGCCTGGCCGGCCAGGTGCTCGCTGGCCGAGATGCCGGCCACCGGCCCGGAGTGGATGGTCTGCAGCGCGTCGGTGGAGTTCAGCTGGGCCATCCCGCCGGAGTTGTGGATGATCAGCATCGGCCTGTGGTAGCCGTGCTCGCGCAGGTTCTGCTCCAGTTCCGACAGCGCGTGGTACATGGTGGCGTGCAGGAAGCCGTCGACGATGGCCGAGGTGGCGCGCACGTATTCGCCTTTGCGCCCGGACAGCTGATGGCTGAGCAGCATCGGGATCGCGCCCAGCTGGTGGGCCGGGTACTCGGACAGGAAGATCTCCTGCACCCGCAGTTCGTGCGCTGGGTTCTCGGTCGCGTTGGTGAGGCAGACCACGAGCGCCTCGGCGCCCGCGTCGACGAGCGCGCGCAGCGCCTGCCGGACGTCCTCGGGGGAGAGGTCCATGAGCACGGCGCCGGAGTAGTCGACGCGTTCCCGCACGGAGCGGATCAGGGTCTGCGGCACCAGCGGGTCGGGACGGGTGCCGCTGGACATGTCGTTCTTGGCCAGCTCGTCCAGGCCTTCTCCGTAGCCGCGCCCTCGAGACAGCGGGATGGTGGCCTCGAACCCGGCGGTCACGATGACGCCGACCTGCGGGCCGCGCCGTTCGATCAGCGCGTTCGTGCCCAGGGTGGTGGCGTAGCGAACCGAGTCGACCTCGCGGAGCACGTCGTTGCGCCGCAGGTTCAAGGTGGCGCAGGCGTGATCGAGCGCCTCGTTGAAGCCCTGCGCCAGGTTGTGGTGGGTGGTCAGCGCCTTGGCCTGGATGTAGCGGTCTTCCCAGGCCACGAAGCAGTCGGTGAAGGTGCCGCCGATGTCGACCGAGATCCGTTTCACGTCAGGCTCCTTCTCCGAGGTCGCCGGAGACGCGCAGCGGCTCGGCGGTGACATCGCGGCCGAGCGGGATCACGGTGCCGGGCGGCCGCGCGGCCCACTGGGCCCGCAGCGCGTCGACGTCGATCTGCATGTCGTAGGTCGGCGGGTGGCCCGGCGGCAGGTACTCGGCCTCGATCTGCGTTCCGCAGCCCGGGCAGTAGAACTCCAGGATCCGGCACCAGGCCGCGTCGGGGGCGAAGGTGAACTCGTAGCGGCCGGAATCGATCAGCGGGCGGTGGATCTCGGTGGGATCGCGATCGTAGACCAGCGTGCCTTCCTTGTAGTTGCCGCGCGCCGAGCCGAGGTCGTGGCCGCAGCGCCGGCAGCGCCACCGCTCGGTTTCCAGGTCGATCTCGAGATACTCGGTCATCGGGATGCGCATCACGGTGCTCATTTACTGGCCCCTGTCGGTCAGCCGCAGGTCGCCCGCGGCGGTGGTCTCGAATTGCCAGCCCACGGGCACCCGCATGGTGAAGAACGGGCCTTCGATCACGGCCGGGCCGTGGCCCCGCGCACCCGGACGCTGCTGTTCCAGCGCGTACACCGGTACCTCAGCCCGCCCGCCGCGGCCGTCGCGCAGCGACCGCGTCCCGCCGGACTGGGCGGGCGAGGCGCCGGGGTCGCCTTCCGCGCCCATCGCCACGTGCGGGAGCGGCGCCAGCAGCACGAGCTCGAGGGAGGCCTGGTCGCCGGGTTTCAGCTGGGCCGCGGCCTCATGCAGGTCGTCGAGCTCGACGACGCGTTCGGTGTCCTCTTGCTCGATCGTGATCCTGAACCTGGGGGTGCACGCGCTCGCGTCGACGCCCTCGGCGAACATGTCCCTGGCGCCGAGCGCGAGCAGGCGGTCGGCGGTCTGCCGGACCGTGTCGTAGTCCGCGGTGGCCAGCGGCAGCTCGTACCGCTGGCCCAGGTCGGAGAACCCGATGCCGAACGCGCTGAACACCGCGGCCATGCGGGGAATCAGCACGTGCCGGGCGCCGGCCCGGCGCGCGGCACCGCATACGGTCATCGGCCCGGCCCCGCCGAACGCGGCCAGGACGGTGTCGCCGGTGACGGTGCTGGCGTCGGCCAGGGCGGCCGCGATCGCGGCCGCGTGGACCTCCTCCATCTGCCGCAGCGCGTCGTCGAGCGGGATGCCCAGCGGGCCGGCGATCTTGTCCTCGATCACCTTGACACTCCGGTCCGGGTGCAGGGCGAGCGTCCCGCCGAGGTAGGTCGCCGGGTCGAGCACGCCCGCCAGCAGCAGCACGTCCGTGATCGTGGCCTGGTCGCCGCCGAGCCCGAAGCAGGCCGGGCCGGGTGCGGCGCCCACGCTGTCGGGCCCGACCGTCAGCCGCCCGTCGGCAACCCGGAAGACCGAGCTGCCGCCCACGCCGTAACTGGTGATCGCGGCCAGTTCCAGCGAGCTCGGCGCGTGCTCGATGGTCCCGCGCCGGTCGACGTGGATGGCGCTGTCGCTGACCACCCCGATGTCGGTGGTGGTCCCGCCGACATCGAGCATGACCAGATGCCGCAGGCCGTAGTGGACCGCCAGGGCGCGAGTGCCTTCCAGGCCGCCGCGCGGACCGGAGCTGTACGTCTTGAGCGCCGCGGACTTCGATACCCGGGACGAGGCGCCGTCGTTGCGGAAGATCCGCAGCGGCTGGCGCGACCGGGCATCCCGCAGCCGCCGGTCGGCATTGAACAAGAACCGCTCCATCGCCGGGTGCAGGAACGCGTTGAGCAGGCTGGACCAGGTACGGCGGATGTCGTCGCCGTCGGCCACGAGCTCCCAGGAGAACAGCAGCGGGATCGCGCCGAGCAGATGCCGGGGATAGAGGCCGAGCAGGAGCCGCTTCACCCGGGCCTCGTCCTGCGCGCAGTCAGCGCCGCTCACCGCCACGACCAGCCGCCGGGCGCCGCGCGCGGACAGGTCGTTGACCCGGGCCAGGAGGTCGCGGCTCAGCTCCTCGTCGTCCGCGTCCAGGCCGATGACGCCCCACCGGTCACCGACGAGCGCGGCTAGCAGGTCCTCCTGCGCCTGGGTGGCCGCCAGGCCCTCGACCAGCGTGGCGTCGGTGACGAGCAGGCCGAGCTGCGGCCCGGACCGCTGAACCAGGGCGTTGGTGCCCTGGGTCGTGGAGTACCGGATGCAGTCCGTGCTCTGCAGCAGCGTCGCGAGCTGCGGCTGACCGTAGGCCAGCTCGGAGACCTTGGCCAGGCCGTCGAACAGGCACCGGCTCAGGTCGTATGGCGTGGTGAGCGTCTTGGTGTACCGCACCTCGCCGTCGTCGACGAAGCAGAAGTCGGTCAGCGTCCCGCCGTTGTCGATGTTTATCAGCCGTGTCATGCGCGTCGCCTCCGGGCTCGTCGTGACCGCAGCGTAAGTACGCCGGCACCGGCCGGGCATCGTGGCGCGGATACGACGCGGACCACCCGGTTTGTCACCTGCGTACGATGCCGCGGCCGCGGGCGCCCGCTTAGCGTCAGCCTCAAAACGGAAGGGGCGTGCCATGACAGCAGCCGAAATCCCCGGTGAGCGGGCGCAGCGAGACCCCGGCGGACCCTGCATCGCCGACCAGCGCCTGGTACTGGACAACGCCGCCTTCGCCGAACGCGTGCTCGCCGTGGCGGCGGTGTTCGCCGCCGCCGGGCTCCGGCGCGGCGATGTCCTGGCCATCATGCTGCCGAACCGGGTAGAGCTGATCACCAGCATGTTCGCTGCCTGGCGCCTCGGCGCCGCGGTCACGCCGGTCAATCCGGCCCTGACCGCTCAGGAGGCCCGCTACCAGATCGATGATGCGGGCGCCACGCTGGTCGTGGCCGACGACGCCGCCGCGGCGGCGCTGCGCCCCGGTCCCGGCCGGATCATCGCGCTGGAGGCGGTGTGCGACCCGCCGCCCTCTGCCGCCCCGCCGCCCCTGGTCGCCGACCCGGACGCCCTGGCGCTGCTGATCTACACCAGCGGGACGACCGGCCGCCCCAAGGGTGTCATGCTCGACCACGCCAACGTCGGCGCCACGGCGCGGATCATCATCGACTGGTTCGAGATGACCGGGGATACCCGCAGCCTGCTGGTGCTGCCCCTGTTCCACGTCAACGGGATCATGGTCAGCGTGGTATCCCCGCTGCTGGCCGGGGGATCGGCGTTCGTCGCGGAACGGTTCCACGCGGATAGCTTCTGGGCCACGGTCGAGAAGGTCAGGCCCAGTTTCTTCTCGGCGGTGCCGACCATTTACGCCATGCTGACCTCACGTCCCGGCCCGCCGCCGGACACCCGGGGCCTGAGCTTCGTCATCTGCGGCGCCGCCCCGATGCCCCGCCAGCTGATCGGCGAGTTCGAGCAGCGGTTCGGCGTACCCGTCGTGGAGGGCTACGGGCTGTCGGAATGCACGGTCTGCTGCACCGCCAACCCGCTGCACGGCCTCCGCAAGGCGGGTAGCGTGGGCCGGCCGCTGCCCGGCATCGACGTCGGGGTGGTGGACGGGTCCGACACGCTGCTGCCTGCCGGGCAGGCCGGCGAGGTGGTCGTCCGCGGGCCGAACGTCATGCGCGGCTACCTCGGCCGGCCGGAGGAGTCGGCCCAGACGCTGCGCGGCGGATGGCTGCACACCGGCGACGTCGGCCGGTTCGACGACGACGGCTACCTCACCCTGGTCGACCGGGTCAAGGACCTGATCATCCGGGGCGGGGAGAACATCTACCCGAAGGAGATCGAGGACGTCCTGTACGCCCATCCCGGGGTGCTCGAGGCTGCGGTCGTCGGCCAGCCCGATCGGGTGTTCGGCGAGCAGCCCGTGGCCTTCGTGGCGCTCCGGGACGGCTTCGACGTCGCCCCTGAGGACCTTATCGAGCATTGCCGCCGGTCACTCGCACGCTACAAAGTGCCGCGCGAGGTGTGCATCGAGGCGACCCTGCCCAAGAACCCCGTGGGGAAGATCGCCAAGCCCGTGCTGCGGACGCGGCTGAAGGACGCCTAGCCGCCGGCGCATCCTCCTCACGCTGCGGGAGACCACCAGCCCGAGCCCGGCACCGGTCCGGTCGCCAGAGTCGCCGAGCCTGTGATGGATTGCGCGCGCGATAACTGGCGACTATGCGGCAACAGCCGGCGCCTACTATGCCGCCGCGGCCCTGGCACGGTGAACTGAATGATGACGATCGTGACGGATCGAGCGACGGCCGGCGGTGAGGAGGCAAGCTGGTGAGAGGAGTACCCGAACGCCGGCCGCGGGCCGAGAAGCCGTGGGCAACGGCGCGCATCGCCCACGGCGAATGGCGGTCAGCTGCTGCCTGCCGGTCTGCCGATCCCGAGTTGTTCTTCCCGATCTCGGCTTCCGGCCCGGCCCGCGAGCAGGCGGCGGAAGCCAAGGCGATCTGCGCGATCTGCCGGGTCCGGCGCGAATGCCTGACGTTCGCGCTGCGAACCGGGCAGCTTCATGGCATCTGGGGCGGCACGACCGAGGACGAGCGCGCAGCCGCGTCGCGGATGACGCCAGCGAGCAGGCTCTGACTAAAGAGCCGCGCCCGGCATGACAGCCTGCTCCCGTCGCGGTGAGCGGCAAGCTAGCCCGATCCACACAGTCATCTCACATCTTGACTATTGACAGTAGTTATCCTACTGTCAATTTAGTCAGAATCATCCGAAAGCAGCTTGGCGGGGCCTGGGCAGCGATGCACGTCCTGCGTCAAGAGCAAATCCCGCGTTCAGACGGGGTGGTTGCGGTGCAACTCAGCAGGCGGCATGTTGCTGACGTTCTGCGCACGGCAGGATTGCCGGAGATGGCCGAGGAGGCCCTGCGTGACCTGCCCGACCCGGTTGACAGCGAGCAGGTGGCGGCGTGGGCCGTGCCGTACGGTGTCAACATGGGTGACCTGGTCAGCCGGGTGGGCGGCAGCCCGTGAGGCGGCGCGCGGCCTCGCCATGTCCGGCCCGAGGATCAGTTCTCGCCGCGCCCCGCAAGGCGCGATAGAGCCTACGGCTTGGGGCGTGCTGGCCTGAGCAGCGCGTCGATGCCCTGCTGCGCCAGCCACTGCTCGGCCTCGTCCCAGCTCCAGCCGAGGTCGGTGATGAGGGTCCGCCAGGACGTCCAGCCGAACAGGTACCAGAAGACGTCGGCGGCCCGGTTCAGGTCGGCCGACTGGACCGCGTCCAGGTCTTCCAGTCGCCGGGCCAGGGTGGCGAGGGTGTCGCGGTAATAGCGCACGGTGACCCGGAGCATCTCGGCCGCGGCGGGATCGGCCTGGGCGCTGTCGAGCAGGACGGCGACGGCCTTGGCGCGCCTCTGGTTGACCCGGCGGGTTCCGGCGGCGGTCAGCCGGATGACCTGCGCGGGGTCGGTGGCCCGGGCGACGGCGGCCAGCGTTTCGGCGACGTCGGGGTCGCCGGTGCCGCCTTCGGTGATGGCCGCCAGGAGCTGAGGCTTGCCGCCGACGCTGGTGTAGACGGTGTTCGCCGCGACCTGTGCCGCCTCGGCGATCTGGGCCACGGTGGTGCGCGCGTATCCCTGGCAGGCGAACAGCTCCTGCGCCGCCTCGATGATCGCCTCCCGGGTGGCCGCAGCGGCCTGTTGCCGGCGGGGCGAGTTGTAGCTGGCTCGGTTCACGCAGTCATCCTACCTCTTGACCATTGACAGGAGAGACATTACTGTCAATATAGTAAGTGTAATCCGAATAGGAGCGGACTTACCCGGAGTCCGCCAGCGAAGGAGCCCGCCATGACGAGATCTCTCATCGTCGGCATGGATGACACCGACGACAGCAGGAACGCGCTCGCCCGCGCGGCCGAGCTGGCCCGGGCGGCCGGCCTGAGACTCGTGGTGGTCCACGTCCGGCGTATCCCGGTCTTCGCGGAGATGTCAGCGATGACCATCGGGCCGGCCAGGCAGAACCTGGACCTGATCGAGGCCGAGGCCAGGCAGGCCGCCGAAGGAGTGCTCCAGGGGACGGGCGTGGACTGGGAGTTCGTCGTACGCAGCGGCGACCCGGCCCATGCGCTGATGGTCATGGCCGACGACCGGTCGGCCGCGGCCATCGTGGTGGGCGGCCGGCCGCATAAGGCCGCCGTGAGCGGGCTGACCGGGTCAGTCGGCGCCACCCTCGTGCACCGATTCCACGGCTCAGTGCTCATCGTCCGCGGAGACGACTCCGCGTGGAATCCCTCGAGCGCCTCAGGCCCCGTCCTTCCGGCAGTGTCACCTCAGCCCGTCAGCTCCGCAGATTAGGAGAGCACCATGCCGCCGTCCACCCTGACCTCCGAGAACAGCGCCATCGTGATGATTGACCACGCTGTCGGGTTCGGGAACGTGTTCCGCTCCCATGACCTGTCACTTCACGTCAACAACACCGTCGGCCTGGCGAAGACCGCAGGCGTCTTCGGTATCGCTCTCGTGCTGACCAACGGCGCGGACACCGGCCCCTACGGGCCGCTGTTCGGCGAGCTCCGGGCCGTCACCGGCGGCGCGCGCGTGATCGTCCGGGAGGGAAACTTCATCAACGCGTTCCAGACCCCGCGGTTCGCCGCGGCCATCGAGTCGGCTGGCCGCAGGAAGCTGGTCATGTCCGGCCTGCTGACCGAGGGCTGTGTTCTGGGCACCGCGCTGGCCGGCCTGGAGCGCGGCTACGAGGTGTATATCGCGGTCGACGCGACGGCCGGCGAGACCCTCGAAACCCATCAGGTCGCCGTCCAGCGTATGGTCCAGGCCGGAGTCGTGCCGGTGACGTGGCTTTCGCTGGCCTCTCAGTACCAGGGGAGCTACGCCAGCCACGAGACGGTCCCGGGATTCCTGGGCCTGATGGCCGAGCACTCGCCGGCACTCGGAATGCTCTTCCAAGGCCAGGCGGCCCGGCAGGCAGCGCCCGCTGCATCCTCACCGGAGACAGCGTTCGTGGCCGCGAAAGAGAGGTAGTACGGCTATGAGCAAAGAGTGCCCGTCCAGCCAACGTCAGCTGGTGACCTCATGATCGGGCGCCGCGGGCTCGTCCCCGTTGCCGCCGCTGTCATCGCCCTCTCCGCCTCAGCAGTGGCGGCGAACGCCGCCACCACCCCAGCGGTGGCGGCGTCCGCGAAACACGCGCACGCCGCTGACGGGCGACTCCTCCCCTCCGTTGCGCTGCCGGTCAATTTCGCTCCCGAGGGAATCGCCAAGGGCGAAGGCTCGACGTTCTACGCGGCCTCCCTGGCAACAGGCGACGTCTATCAAGGAAATCTGCGCACTAGTAAAGGTTTTGTCCTCGTCGCCCCTCCGGGCGGGGGCCAGGGTGTCGGCCTTAAAGCAGATGTGCCAGATCATCTGCTATTCGTCTGCGGGGGGACCACCGGTACCGCCCATGTCTACAATTCCCGCACAGGAGCCCTTGTAGCTCAGTATCAGTTTGGCCCCAACGGGAAATCGCTGATCAATGACGTGGTGCTTACTGCCCATGGGGCCTACTTCACGGACAGCTACAACCCGGACATATACGAGATCCCGATCGGACCGTTCGGTCGCCTGGGTCGCGCCGTGACTATTCCCCTCAGTGGTCCTGCAGCGGCCTTCTCGACAGCCGGCCTCAATCTGAACGGCATCGCGGCGACGGCTGATGGCAACACCCTGATCGTGGACAATACCGTGCTCGACAAGCTGTTCACGGTGAATCCCGTAACAGGGGCGAGCGCGCCTATCAACGTGGCCGGCCTCATACCGAACTCCATGGACGGGCTGCTGCTCCAGGGATCAACCCTCTGGGTCGTAGAGAATACGGCAAATACCGTCATCCGAGTCACGCTCAGCCACGATCTATCCAACGGGACGATTACCTCGACCATCACGAGCCCTCTATTCGACGATCCCACCACCGTCGCGAAGTACGGAGACGACCTGGCCCTTCCCAACGGACGGTACGACCTCGGCCTTCCGCCGCCCTTCGGACCGGGCGCCCCGCCAGGGACCACCTTCAACGTAGTCGTGGTACCGGCGAATTAACGGCCGATACCGCGCCCGGGAGGTTCACGGTGCCGACGGGAACCTGCCGGGTGCGGCTGAGGCCGAG
>Ga0207689_10004058_pt1 | contig 13302 bp, 11 predicted proteins | sample KBSMisM52_FD_184312 | JGI IMG/M metagenome (GOLD analysis project Ga0207689, IMG submission 184312) | Miscanthus rhizosphere microbial communities from Kellogg Biological Station, Michigan, USA - KBS Miscanthus M5-2 (SPAdes) (version 2) | ecosystem: Host-associated > Plants > Roots >... | reverse complement strand
TCTGATCCTGCTGCCGGTTCTGGCGAGCGTCAATCTGGCGCTGCTCGATCTCACGGCGCGCTCGGTCGACCAGGTATTGATCCTGGCCGCGGCGATTGTCTTCGCCGTTCGACTGGCCGTGATCCCGATCCGCCGCAACGGCCTGCCGCCGGCGATGTGCTTCGCGCTGGCGCCGCTCGGCCTGGCGCTGCAATCGAGTTTCAACAGCTACGACATCCGCCACTTGCCGTGGGGACCACTCGCCTTCGCCATCGTCACGCCACTGCTCCTGCGCGCGCTCCTCCGCGATACGCCCGCGACGCGCACGCGCATCCGCGCGGCGCTGCGCTACGTCATCTACCCGCTCGCCGCGTACGCGTACCTCAGCGCCACCAGCCAGCTGGCCGCCGAGGGGATGCCGCGCGCCGATCTGTTCGAAGACCAGCAGCACATTGTGCCGGCGGCGGAGATGCTGCGCGGCGAGAAACCGTATCGCGACATCATCCCCGCGCACGGTTTCGTGCAGGACGCGCTGCTCGACTATGTGGCCTTCCGCACCGGGCCGGTCACGCTCGGCCGCGCGCTGAAGTTCCGCGGTGTGATCTCGGGGACGATCATCATCGCCCACTACGCGCTCGTCGCCGCGGCCACCGGCTCCCCCGAGGTCGGACTGGCTTCGACGTTCCTGGCCATGCTCCTCGGCACAGCCGGCGGCTCGATCCGCATCCTGCCCGCAATCGCCACGCTTGCATTTATCGCTTACGCATTGCGACGACGCGATCCGCGCTGGCTGGCCGCGGCCGGCGTGGGCCTCGTGATCTGCATCCTGACCAGCCTCGATCACGGTGCGTACATGCTGCTGACGCTTTTCATCGCCGCCCTGCGGTTTCGCGGCGATCGCAAGCGTGCATTCATATTCGCAGCGATCGGCAGCGGCAGCGCGGCGCTCATCGCCTTCGCGGCCATGGCGTTGTACGGCATCGCCGTCGATTTCGTTCGTGTGACGCTTTTCGAGATCGCTTCGCTCGGACCGGTCTACACGCTGACGCCGTTCAGCGCGCCGCCGTCGCTGGAGAAGATCGGCTTCTTCCCCGAGGTTCTCGGCGCGCTGTTCGACAAATCGGCGTTCCTCTACGTCTTCTGGCCGCTGATGCTGCTGTGCGTCGTGCTGGCGATCACGTCGAAGGCGACACTGACGCCGCGGCGCCGCGGGCAACGCGAAGCCTTTCTCATCATCGGCATCTTCGGCGTCATCACCGCCATCTCGTACGCGGAACGGCATCACCTGCTCTGGATCTTCGTGGCCGCGCCGCTGATTTCCATCACCATCTTTCGGCTCTTCCACAGCCGCGCTCCGATCGCGCGCGCGGCGGCGCCGGTGGTCGTTCTGATCGCGCTGATGATGGCCCAGCCGACGGCCCACATCGCCATCACCGGCGCGCTGCGAAGGATGCGCGGCTCGATGGAAAAGGACTGGCGGGAGCTGGCGCTACCCCGAGCACAGGGTGCGCTCTCGCGGCCGACCGACGCCGCGGTCATCGACATCGTCGGGCGCTACGCATCGTCGCATCTGAAGCCGGATGAAACGTGGTTCGACTTCACCAACCGAGGAAACCTCTACTTCCTCCTCGATCGCGATTGCCCGATCCGCCAGATCGAGGTGGCCTTCTACGAAACCGCGGAGCGGCAGCGCGAGGTCATCACTCGCATCGAGCAAAACCCGCGCATCCGCTTCGCCCTGATTCCCGGCGATCCCGACAGCACCGCCGTCGATGCCGTCAGCAATCGCATCCGTGCGCCGCTGGTCTACGCGTATTTGCAGGAGCACTTCACCCCGGACTACGAAGAGGGCGGAGTGATTTTCTGGCGAAGGAAGTAGCCAACGCAAGACAGGCAATCTGTCATCCTGAGCGTCGAGCGAAGGATCTCAAACTACGGTTTCTGCGATGAAACCGCGTGACGTCGAGAGGGATTCAACGTAGCTATGCCTGGCTTGAGATCCTTCGGCCGCGCTTCGCCGGCCTCTGGATGACAAGTTGGAGAGAGGTGGGCGGAACGAATCGCCACCCCAACGATTTCCCCCTCCCGCGCGTTTTCGTAGTGTGCAGACGATGGCAATTGCCGGCGAGATCGCAGTGATCGACACCGAGGACCGGCTCGCGCGTCTCTACGACCGCTTCAGCGCGCGGCTTTATCGCTTCGCGCTGCGCATGGCGCGCGACGATGGGGAAGCGAAAGACCTCGTGCACGATGCCTACATCCGCGCGGCGCGCGATCTGCGACGGGTGCCGGAGATCGATTACGAGGCGATGGCGTGGCTGGTGCGCGTGGTGGTGAACCTGGCGCGCGACCGCCATCGTCGCGCCGTGGTGCGCGATGCCTTCGCATTCGCCACGCGGCGCGAACCGCACGACCCTCGCCCGGCGCTCGTTGCCGGCGCCAGCGTGCGCGTGGCATTGGCGTCGCTGCCGCCGCGGCAACGAGCGGTCATAGCGCTCCATCACCTCGACGGCGAGCCGGTCGCGGTCATCGCGGCGATGCTCGATCTGGCGCCGGCAACGGTGCGCTGGCATCTCGCCGCCGCGCGCAAACGGCTGGCGGTCCTGCTGAAAGGAATCGAATGAACGACCAAATCGAAACTCTGCTCCGAAAACACGATCCCGCCGCCGGACAGGTGCTCACGACCTTCGATCGCGCGCACATTCTGCACGCGGCGGCGGTGAGCCGAGGGAGCGCGCGACAGATGAAGGTGATGGTTGCCTTCGCCACGACGTTGCTGTTGATCATCGTCAGCGCGTTTGTCCTTCGTCCCCATCGCCGCGACGAAACGCCGCGGCAGGTTCAATACGCAACGCCGGGCGGCACGCGAATCGTCTGGACGCTCGACCCGAAATTCAGAATGTGAGGACCCCATGAAACGACTGCTGCTTGTTCTGATGATGATGACGATCGCGCTGCCGCTCGCGGCCAGCGACAACGAAGCGCCCGCCGCTCCTGCCACCACACCCGCAGCGACCAGCGGAGCGAACCAGCTCTTCCAGGTCATCCTCATGCGCGGCACGACGACCGGCAGCACGGAGATCGTCGGTCTGCCGAAGAATGCCGAGAAGGCGATCAAAGACATGCGCGACTTCCTCCCATTCAAGAGCTACCGGCTGCTCGACTCCGCGCTGCTTCGCGTGCAGGACGTTGGCAAATCGCGCCTCAGCGGCATTCCGCCGCAGCAGTACGAAGTCCGCGTCGCCTGTCGCGCGATGCCGAACGGCAAGCTCTCCATCTGGGAGTTCAAGATCGTGGCGATGAAACTGCCCGGCACGACACCGCTTCCGCCGGGCGTGGCCCCCAAGGCCGAGCGCGCCATCATCGACACCTCGTTCACCATCGACCTCGGCGAAACCATCGTCGTCGGCTCGTCGAAGCTCGGCGGCGACCAGGCCCTGATCGTCCTCTTCACCGCGCTTCCCAAATAAGGAGATCCCATGAAACGGCTGCTGTTCCTGCTGCTTCTCGCAGCAACGCTCGAGGCTCGTCCGATCGCGTTCACGAACGTCAACGTCATTCCGATGACATCGGATGCGGTGTTGCGCAACCAGGTTGTGCTCGTCGATGGCGGAAAAATCGTCGCCATTGGCAAAGCGGAGGACGTGACCATTCCCGCTGACGCCCAGCGCATCGACGGCGAAGGCGGCTACATCGTGCCGGGATTGATTGACCTGCACGTACACGTCTCGCAGCCGGACGATCTGCCGCTATACGTGGCCAACGGCGTGACCACGGTGCTGAATCTCTCCGGCGATCCGGGCGTCTTCGCCTTTCGCAACGCGCCGATCGGACCGCGCTTCCTCTCCTCGGGGCCGCAACTGGTGAAGGTGGAGACGGCCGCCGCGGCGCGGGCGATCATCGAGGAGGAGTCGCGCGCCGGATACGACGTCATCAAGATTTACGACAACATCTCTCTCGATGCGCTCAACACGCTGATTCAGGAAGCGCACGCGCAAGGCATGCTCGCCGTCGGCCACATCCCGCGCAATCTTCGCTGGCAGGACATGCTCGCGGCCAAACCGGACGCGATCGCGCACGCCGAGGAGTTTCTCTACAGCCCCGTGCTCGACGGCGACGATGAGAAGATCGTGGCGGGGATGAAGTCGGGCGGCATCTCGCTCATCACCACGCTGATCGCCTACGACGACATCGGCCGCCAGGTCAACGATCTGGACACCATGCTCGCGCGTGGCGAGAACCGGTACGTGAATCCCGCCATCCGCAGGATGTGGCAGCGCGGTCGTAACCATTACGCGACCGATTTCCCGACGAAGCGCGTCCCGAATTTTCGCCGCCTGCTCGGATTTCAGAAGAGTCTGGTCAAGGAGCTCGGAGCCGGCTCCGTCCCGATTCTCCTCGGAACGGATGCGGGAGGAGTTCCGTTCGTCGTTCCCGGATTCGCGGCCGTCGAGGAGTTGCGCGAGCTCGTGTCGGCCGGCTTCACTCCCTACGCCGCAATGCGGAGCGCGACGGTCGACGCCGCGCGTTTTCTGAAGAAGGATGCCGAGCTCGGAACGATCGAGAACGGCCGGAGCGCCGACTTCATCCTCCTGCGCGGCAACCCGCTCGCCGACATCGACAACATCTCCCTCCGCGCCGGCGTCATGCTCCGCGGCCGCTGGCTCGACAACACTGCACTGCACGCGGAGCTCGACCGCATCGCCGCGATCAATCGCGCCGAGGAGCCGATGGTCAAAGCGATGGAGAAAGGCGTCGACGCGGTCATCGCCGCCGCCCGCCGCGACCACGCGCGCGACACGACCGTGAACGAGCTGGCCTATCAACTGCTGCTCATCGACAAGAACCGGAGCGCCGCGCTGAAGCTGTTCCGCGCCAACGTTGCCATGAATCCGCAATCGTCCGTCGCCCGCCAGTCGCTGGAGGAGGTTCTGAAAGAGGCGCGATGACGCGCAGTTGCGTTAGCATCGCGGCATGACGGTTACAGCCGAAACGGCAGCGAGACGGGCCGGGTTGCTGGCGCGATTCGCGTCCTTCGTCGCGGAACGGCACCCGCTGGCGCTGCGGCCGGCGGTGACCGCGCTCGACATGGCCACCGGCGGCCAGCAAGTCGATGAGCGCGACGCCGAGGCCCTTCGCGAGCCGCTGCGACGCATCCTCGTGCAGACGCTCTCCGATTTTCTCTCTCCCGACGCCAGTGCCGCATCGAAGCTTCAGGGCTCCGTTCCCGAAACGACGCCGGGCGTCACCGTAAGCGAAAGGCTCCATCTCGCCGTTGACGAAGTGGTCGAAGCGTGCGACGGATTTCTCCGCCGCGAGTCGATCGCCGCATCCCTCACCTCGGACGAAAAACTCGAGATCCTGCGCGGCATGATCCTCACCCGCGCCACCGACAACCGGCTCAAGCAGTTCTTCACCGGCGGCGAGGTTCGCTACGGCGCGGCGTCGTTCCAGGGCAAAGGATTCCGGTCGCTGGGACAGGAAGCGATCTACGCGGCCGCGATCCGCCTTCGCCGCGGCGACGCCTTCGCTTCCGACGACGGCTGGCAGGGCGATGTCGTCTCCCCGATGATCCGCGACCTCGGCGTGGTGCTGGCGATGCATAACGACCGTTCCACCGTCCGCATGGTTCTGAGCGCGCAGATGGGCAAGGCCGGCCCGCCGATGAACGGCAAGGACCTGCACGTCGGCGATTGGGATCACGGCATTCTGCCGGCCATGGCGCCGCTGGGATCGCCGGCGCTCAACATTGCCGGAATCGCCATGGCGTTCAAGATGCGGCTGTCGGCTGTCGACAGCCGGGTAGCCATCTCCTTCATCGGCGAAGGCGCCACTTCCCTCGGCGAATGGCACGAGGCCGTGAACGCCTGCGCCGCGCGCAAGCTGCCGGCGGTGTTCTGCGTGCAGAACAACCAGACCGCGCTTTCGACGCCGATCAGCGATCAGTCGGCGGTCCGCGTCTTTGCCGACAAGGCCCTCGGCTACGGCATCCCGGCGATCACCATCGACGGGACCGACCCCGAGGCGGTCGCCGCCGCGTTCGCGTGGGCGGTCGAGCGCGCGCGCGAGGGCAACGGTCCGGCGCTCATCGAGCTCGTGGCCATGCGCATGTGCGGCCATGCCCATCATGACGACATGCTTTACCTCGGCAAGGACCCGCAGCCATCGTGGGCCTATCCACCGCTCGCGGAAAGTGGCTACGCCGATCGGGAACGCTATGAGTTCTGGAGCCGCAAGGATCCGATTCCGGCCTACGCCGCGAAACTCGAGGCCGAGGGGATCATCGGCGAAGGAGATCTCGAACGATTCCAGAAGGACGCCGAGACGCTGGTCGAAAGGGAAGCGCGCGCGGTCATCGACGCGCCGTGGCCGGACGCAGAACTGGCAGGCGTCGGCGTCATTGCCGATGAGCCGCGCCGCGTTCACATCGAAGTGCTTGATGAGGAATGGCGCCATCGCGCGTCGGAGAACATCGGATTGCCGGCCGTCGAAGAAGCGCCGCCGTTCGATGCGAAAGGGAAGACCTTTCTCGAAGCGGTCATGCTCGGCGTCGGCGACGTGCTTCGTGCCGATCCGCGCACCTTCGTCTACGGTGAAGACGTCGGCGGCAAGTACGGCAACGCCTTCCTCCTTCTGAAGCCGCTGATGAAAGAGTTCGGCGATCGCATCGTCAACTCGATTCTCTCCGAGGGGGCCACGCTGGGAGTTTGCGTCGGCGCGGCGCTGGCGGGGATGCGGCCCATCGGCGAGATCCAGTTCAACGACTTTGTCGCCAGCGGATTCAACCAGCTGGTCAACAACGCGGCGAAGATCCGCTACCGCTGGGGCGGATCGGTGCCGATGGTCGTGCGGATGCCGTGGGGCGGGCTGCGCCACGCCGGCCCGTACCACTCGCAGAACACCGAGGCGTGGTTTTATCGGACGCCGGGGCTGAAGATCGTCGCGCCGTCGACGCCGCACGATGCGCGCGCCCTGCTGGCGAGCGCGGTGGCCGATCCCGATCCCGTTCTCTACTACGAGCACATCGCGCTGTATCGCGATCCGAAGGTGAAGCAGGCACTCACCGATGCGCCGCCGTCACCGATCCCAATCGGCAAGGCCGCCCTGCGCCGCGCCGGCGACGACCTGGCCATCATCTCCTACGGCGCGTACGTCCACGCCGGCATGCGCGTGGCGGAAACGCTGGCGAAGGACGGCATCGAGGCCTCGGTGCTCGATCTTCGATCGCTCGCACCACTCGATCGCGATGCGGTTCTCGCGGTGGCCCGCCATTGCAATCGCGTTCTCATCATCCAGGAAGACACGCGCACCGGCTCGATCGGCGAGTCGCTCGCGGCGATCATTCAGGAGGAAGCGTTCGAGTATCTCGACGCGCCCATCCGAATCCTCGGCGCACTCGATACGCCGGTGCCGTACTCGCCGCCGCTGGAGGAGGAGTTTCTGGCAAGCGAGGTGATGATCGAGAGGGCGGCGCGGCTATTGGTGGGTTACTGACGGCGGCGTTCGAGCTCTTCGAGATCGGCCCGCTCCACGTGATCTACGTCTGCCAAGTCCTGAGGACGGCCGGTGGCTCTCTTGTTCGTGAGAAAATCACGTTTGCCGATCACTGGATAAATCCCGCCTCCAAATGGAGCCTCGACACGGTGTGGCCATGCCTCTTCAAAAGTCAAAGCGGTAAGCTCTGTCAGGATATCGATGCGGTGTGGCGCAATCCCGATTTGGAATGCAAGACCCGGTGACGCAAAGTCCGCCACCGCAATGTCCGTCATAGGAGCGCCATAGCGCGCAAGGGCCGCCCAAACCCTTCTGGCATTCTCGTCACTTGGCCGCACCCAAATGTCGAGATCCTTCGTCGCTCGCGGCTCGCCGTACGCTGCACGGGCATGCCCGCCGACAACCAGGAACTCAACGCCGCTTGCGGATAACTCGCGCAACATCTCGGCGAAATCCGGCTCGAACTGCTGCTGGGTCATACATCTCCCACGCCATCTCCGTCAGGTGCCAGGCGAACTCGATCCTCTCACCGATCGTCATCGCACGTGTCTGTTCATCGACGACCGGTTCCTCGCCCATCTTGTACTTTCTCAGAGTGATTCCTGGTCGCGCCACGAGCGAATTATCTCATTAGCAGACAAAAAAAGGCCGCCCAACTCGGGCGGCCTTGCACACCAACCAAGCGGAACGGATCAGTACCGGCCACCCTGCTCGTCTTCGAGGCGAAGGCCTTCGAAGACACCGCTGCGCGTCCAGTCGCCCGAGATCTCGGCGTAGTCGCCGGGGCGGAGCGACTCAAGACGGCGGTCGCGGATGAGCGTGGTCACGAAGTTTCCGGTGACGTCGTCGCGCAGGACCAACGTGCGATTGCGGTAGTCGACCGATTCGACGGTGCCGCGCAGCAGGCCGGAGCTGTAAGCCGAGCTTCCGGCATAGCCGCCGTAGTAGCCGCCGCCGTACCCGCCATCGTAATAGTCATACGCCTCGAGGTAGCCGTTCGGATCGTAGTAGCCGCCGAAACCGAGCGAGAGACCGACGCGAAGATGCGGGAAGAGGCTGATGCGCGCTTCCGGAATCCAGATCGGATAGAGACCGCCGTCGATCCAGACGCGATAGCCGCCGCGCTCGTGCAGGAAGCGGCTCACGCGGCCATGGATGAAGGTATCGCGGCGGCCGCGATTGTCGAACCGCGGACGGTTGCTGTGGTAGTTGCTCCACGAACGATCAAAGCTGCCGCGGTTGCGGTCGAAACTGCCACGGTTGCGGAAGGTATCCGGCTGGGTGCGGCGGTCGAACTGGGTGTTGCCGCGGTCGAAGTTGCGCGAGTCGTTGCGCGTTTCGCCGCGCTGGAACGTCTGCGGCTGATTGCCACGGAACTGTCCGCGATCGAATGTCCGCGGCGCCGTGGTGCCGGAATCGTGGCGCTCGAACGTCCGCGTGTCGCTGCCTCGGTTGTCGCGCTGCACGCGTTGTTCGCGCGACTCCCGGTTCTCGTCGCGGCTGCCGCGATGGTCGGACTGCCGGGAGTGATCGCGCTCCGTAGCATCCGAGTGACGGGATTCCGCGAAAGCGGACGTTCCGATGAGCGTCACAATCGCGGCCGCTCCGACCACTTGTGCTGCTAAGCTCTTTGTCTTGTTCATGTTGTCTCCTTAGGACCGTTGACTGCTGGCTCTCCTATTCGCAACCGGCTTGCCAGGTTCATAATCGCCGGATGACCAACGCGCTCGAGCCCCTCCCGCTGCCCGAATGGAAGCCGACCTGCGACACCCTGCACATGTGGACGCAGATCGTGGGCAAGGTCCGCCTCGCTCTCGCGCCTCGGGTGAATCACTGGTGGGGGGTCGCACTCTACGTCAGCCCGCGCGGTCTGACGACCTCGGCGATCCCCTATCGCGACCGAGTTTTCGATTGCGAGTTCGACTTCATCGATCACCAGCTGACGATCCGCGTGAGTGACGGCCGCATGGGTCGCGTGCCCCTCGTCCCACGCTCGGTGGCGGACTTCCATGCCGAGACCATGGCCCGCCTCCACGAATGCGGCATCGACGTGAAGATCTGGCCTGTGCCAGTGGAGTTCGAGAATCCGATTCCGTTCGCCGACGATCAGGAACATTGCTCGTACGACCGCGAAGCCGTCGACCGCTTCTGGCGCATCCTTATCTTCACCGACAGGGTCCTGAATCGTTTTCGCGCGGGGTTCATCGGCAAGTGCAGCCCGGTCCACTTCTTCTGGGGCAGCTTCGACATGGCCGTGACCCGCTTCTCCGGCCGGCGCGCGCCGGACAACCCGACGGCCGATCCGATCACACGCGAAGGCTACTCGCATGAGGTGAGCAGTTGCGGCTGGTGGCCCGGCGGCGGCGCGATCGACGCCCCCGCGTTCTACGCGTATGCGGCCCCGGCGCCCCCCGGCTTCAAGGATGCGCGCATCGAGCCTGCCGCCGCGTTCTACAGCGATGCATTCTCCGAATTCGTGTTGCCCTACGACGCGGTCCGCGAATCGCCCGACCCCGAGGACGCGCTGCTTCGCTTCTGCCAGTCCACCTATGTCGCCGCCGCGGACCTCGGCGGGTGGGATCGGGCGGGGCTGGAGAGAAAAAAGGACTAACCGTTGGCTTTGCCTGAGTAACGTGGCTCGCTAGCTGCAGTGCCTGTTACGACACTTCCTAAGTTGCTCACCAAACATGAGATAGCTTTATTCATTCTATTTTGCAAATTAAACCTTGTTTAATCTGCAAAACGAACTTATTGTATTGGCTCGCAAGTATCAGGACATAAGGAGGCAGCATTGAAACACCGCATTCTCGTTTCCGCATTCACCCTGGGATCTCTCGCTCTCGCCCTGGTTTTCGCGCTTCAAGGGTCCGCCGAGGTCGTCGCCGGTGCGCGTGGCCCGGCGCAGGGAGGGGGCTTTGACCGCACCATCTCCGACCACAACGAGCAGCTGATCAACGAAGGACGCCAGATCTTTCGTTTCGACACGTTCGGTGACGAGGGGTTCTGGGGCGATACGCTAAAGCTGCACCAGGCGATCGCCGGCGCCGCGAACGGCGGCGTCGGAGCCGGCGTATCGCCGAAAACGGCGCTGGCGGTAGGACTCAAGGTCGATTCCGACGCGCTGCCGCCGGCCGTGGTCAACGGCATCAAGGCCGGAGCAGTCGATCTCAACGACCCGAAGACCACGTTGGCGTTGCTGCAACTGAACGCGGTGGTCGGCGTAACCGGACACTTTGACGGCGCCGGCAAGATGACCTCGATAGGAATCCAGTGCGCGCTCTGTCATTCGACGGTCGATGACTCGTTTGCGCCCGGCATCGGCCACCGGCTCGACGGCTGGCCGAATCGCGACCTGAACGTCGGAGCCATCGTGGCGCTATCCCCCGATCTCTCCGTCGTGAATTCGCTGCTTGCGGTCGACGACAAGACGACGCGTACGGTCCTGGCGAGCTGGGGTCCAGGAAAATTCGACGCGGAGCTCTTCCTCGACGGCAAGGCGTTCCAGCCCGACGGCCGGTCGGCCGCAACGCTCATCCCTCCCGCGTTTGGACTGGCCGGCGTGAATCTGCACACGTACACCGGTTGGGGCTCGGTCACGTACTGGAACGCGTTTGTGGCCAACCTGGAAATGCATGGAAAGGGCAACTTCACCGACTCACGCCTGAATGACCCCGTGCAGTTCCCGATCGCCGCGCGCGCCGGCTTCGCCAAGGTGCGCAACGAGGACGACCAGATCACGCCCAAACTCGCAGCCCTGCACGCCTATCAGCTCTCGATTCCGTCGCCGAAACCGCCGACAGGATCGTTCGACGCAGCGGCCGCCGCCCGGGGCGACGCGCTCTTCGATGGCAAGGCCAAATGCAGCGGTTGCCACACCGCTCCGCTCTACACGGAGGCGGGCTGGAACATGCACGCAGGCTCGGAAATCGGCATCGACGAATTCCAGGCGTTGCGCTCCCCCGACAAGAAATACCGCACTACCCCGCTCAAGGGTCTCTTCGCGCACACCAAGGGCGGCTTCTTCCACGACGGCCGTTTTGCCACGTTGCCCGATGTGGTCAATCACTACGACACGTTCTTCAAGCTCGGCCTCACCGCGCAGGAGAAGAGCGATCTGGTCGAATACCTGAAGTCTCTATGAGGAGATGCCGATGAAAACGCTCATCACCGTCATTTCACTCACGCTCGCTGCCGCAACCGCGCCGGCGGCGAAGCTCACCGTGCGTCCGCTCTCCGCGCGCATGCAACCGCGCGCCGTGCAGACCGGCGGCGGCTTCTCCGTCGATCTTCCGATCGTCGGCCGCGTGCGCAACGCGACGACGACGTTCTTCACAGCACTCGACATCACCAACAATACGTCGTCGACGACGGACGTGGTCTTCACCTGGATTCCCGCCGACGGCGGAGCCGCGCGCAGCGGCCTGCTGACGACGCTGGGCGGTTTCGACAACCTGCACCTCGACGACTTCATCGGCGCACTTTCGTCGGCCGGCCTGGTGACGCGTCCGGACAACACGTTCGGAACGCTGTTGCTCACGTTCACCAATGCGGCGTTCCGGAACGGCACCGAGGCCACGGCGGTCGCACGCGTCTACAGCTTTGTAGCAGGCGCGAGCGGTCCGACGTTCGGCCTTGCCTATCGCGCGCCCGCACTGCAAACCAACGGCGCGCACTCTCTTACCTCGATCCTCCGGGCCGGCAGCGGAATGGTCACGAACCTCGGTATCGAAAACGTAGGCATCGACGATGCCGGCAAATCCGACGACGCACCCGTAACCGTCCGGCTGTCGTTCTTCGATCCTGCCACCGGAGGTCTCGTTGGCGATCAGCCGTCATTCACGCTGGCCGCGGGCCAGGTGATGCAGCTCAACGACGTCGCCAGGTCGAACCTCATCGTCTTTGTCGACGAAGTCGGGGGGACGTCCCAGATCCGCGGCTACGTGGTCATGAAAGACACGACCACCAACGACGGATCGCTCGTGTTCATGCAGGAATCGCCCGCGAAGTCGTTCTGATTCACCGACAAGATTCGGGACGGTCGATGTCAACGTCGACCGTCCTCCTGATCGATCGCCGATTACGAAAGACGCCTCGAATACGATCCGGCCGCGATCAAACCGACTGCAAGAGGACCGGCGAAGCCCGCCAAATGCGCCAGCCAGATTGAGAAGTTGTCGGGAGCCGTACGATCGTAGGGGTAGAAAGTGGCGACGAACCCGTACGCGCCACTCGCAATCAGGATGGCCACTCCGGCGAATCGGTTTACCTGGTACCAGATACCGTCGTCCGAGAGCGTCTTCTTTGTCCGGAATCCGTAGAGACGGTTTCTCGGGATCAACCCCAGGACCAGCGGCAGCGCGACGACAAAGAGCAGCAGTGCGGGAACGGCAAACGGTTGCGCGAACATCGCGGCTCAATCACTCTAATGCGCCGCAACTGGCATATCGAGTCGCCGATACCGCACTGTCTCCGGAAGGCAGCTCTTGTGTTCGATATGGTGCAGGTATTCGTCGCGGAACTTTTTGACCGAGGAGATGACGGGGCCGATGGCGGCGTCGCCGAGGGCGCAGAGGGATTTGCCGCCGATGTTGTCGGACATGGAGAGTAATAAATCGGCGTCCTGTTTGCGGCCGTCGCCGCGCTCGATGCGGTCGAGAACGGATTCGAGCCAGTTCGTTCCTTCGCGGCAGGGCGTGCATTGTCCGCACGATTCGTGGGCGAAGAATTTCGATAGGCGCCAGACGGCGTCGACGATGCAGACGGAGTCGTCGAGGACGATGATGCCGGCCGAGCCGAGCATGGAGCCGGCTTTCTGGACGGCGTCGAAGT
>Ga0207689_10004054_pt1 | contig 13306 bp, 10 predicted proteins | sample KBSMisM52_FD_184312 | JGI IMG/M metagenome (GOLD analysis project Ga0207689, IMG submission 184312) | Miscanthus rhizosphere microbial communities from Kellogg Biological Station, Michigan, USA - KBS Miscanthus M5-2 (SPAdes) (version 2) | ecosystem: Host-associated > Plants > Roots >... | reverse complement strand
GATTTAGAATTGATCGTGCAGTATCCGCGGAACAGTGGTTACATTTGCCGAGGCTTCCGCGGACTTCATCTTGCAGAAGCGACATATGTCGTCTTCGACGGCGCAGCGACGGCAGACCAGGCGGTCGCTAACTTACTCGGAATTTCTTTCTGCCAGGAAGTCTTGCGGTTCGCGGGAGTGCAGGAAGAGGGAGGCATGCCTTGTGGTGCGGTCACTGGCGAAGTTAGGTGTCATGCCATTAGTGAGCCGACTTGTCGAAAGATCCTGGTTCGCCCATCGGGAACTCAAACTATGGGCGGGGCTTGGCCATCGCCGAACGCCGACGCTAAGTGGTTAGACGGTTGGCCAAAAAGAAACTGGGAAGTTATTCCAATCATGCCGGCCGGAACAACACCCTCACAGTATTTGCCGCTTGAGTGGCAAGGCATCAATGCAAGTTTTTGGACACAAGATCCGGTCGAGTCGCTTTGGGCCGTGATTCAGCGCGCGGGGCTCGCACCCGAAGAGAACAGACTCTTCATCAGCTATGTGCGTCGGGACACAACTCCCGTAGCCGATCAGCTTTTCGTGGCTTTGACTCAAGAGGGTTTTGACGTCTTTCTGGATCGCAGCAGCGTGCCGGGAGGGGTTCAGTTTCAGGAGCACTTAATGCAAGACATGGTCGACAAGGCCATGGTCGTGTTGCTGAACTCTCCGAGTGTCGCCCAATCAAAATGGGTGGGCGAGGAAATCGCAACCGTAAAAATTTATCGTCTTGGCGTGCTGGAACTACTCTTTCCCAATACGCAAGAGCGCCTAGACATCGATCCCGATTTCAGACGCGAGCTTGATCCTGCTGACCTGGTGTCGGCGGGAGCCGACTACGCCCCGCAAGCAATGAGGCTTTCAGACGCTGTGCTCAAGAGTGTAGTGCAGCAAATCAAGGAGACGCATGGTCGAGCAATTCATCGTCGACGTTACGAATTGATCGACAACTTCGCTGCGGCCCTGGCGAAGTCAGGCAAACAGGCACAGGTACTTTCGGATGGAACTTTCGTGTTGCCGCCGATAGGATCCCAAAACGGCGCGGTTGTTGGGCTGACGCCGCGTATCCCGGAACTGGGTGACTTTTGTTCGCTGCACCAACGAGGCAGTGTCTCGACGAACCAGCCCGGCTGGATCGTCAGTCCCTCACCTTTTTTCATAGCTCAACGTCAAGCGCAGGTTTCCTGGCTTGGTGGCTTAAGCAATATTCAACACGCGAACGAGGCTCAGATCAATCAACTTGTCGCAGACCTTTGAACATACCGACGATGCAAATCCCACAGCTTAAACATCAATCTCGATTACACGGCTTTAGCGTTTTCCTGAGCGCGAGCGTGCCCACGCGTGAACGGCAGGACGAGTATGCCCGCATTCCCGAAGCCCCGTTGCAGATCGAAGAAGCAGTAGTTTGTATAGCGAGAGCGATCTTCATGGAAGGAGGAACCCTCGTCTTCGGTGCACATCCAAGCATCTCACCGCTGGTAGCCCGCGTCGTTGACAATTACTACCTTCCGGCTCCCGCGGAGGAAGCGCGTAAGGAGCCCGCAGGCGATGATCGTCACCCACGATGGCGAAACCCATCGGTTGTCATATTTCAAAGTCGCGTTTGGGAAGAACATTGGGCCGAAGCAACGCAACATTTGGCTCGTCATCCGCTGGTGAACATCGAGTGGACTGAAGCTGAGCCAGGCGAGCGAGTTGATCTGCAAATCAAAGATCGAAGTCAGGCGCCCGGCAGCCTGGCTCGTATGCGCGAAACGATGATCGCGAAATTTTCGCCGGTGGCTATGATCGCGATTGGTGGGATGAAGGGCGTAATAGACGAAGCGAAGTTGTTTGCGAGGCTCCGGCCGGGTAAGCCGATTTTCACGTTCGCTACCACCGGCGGTGCGGCAGCTTTGCTCGCGAGAGAAGAGTCGATTAGGGAGCACGTAAGAGTGGTGGACGCTGAGGCAGGGGACCTGGTTCGCAAGTTCTGGGAGCAGCAGGGCGAACAAATCGAGCGGCGACGGTGGGGCCAGGAGGGACGCAAGGAACCGACCGAGCAACAGGTCCGCGAGTTCTACGTCCCTTACGCATTCGTTGCTCAGCAGATCGTTGCGGAACTTTGCGCTGGTCTTCAGCAGGGCTAAAGAAGTTATGACAAGCGAACGGGCTATCTTTCTTTCCAGGGAATCCCCGATGAGAACGTCGAACGTTGGCGGCCGGACGTGCTGGCCATTCGCGAGGCGGTGCAGGGAAACGCGCAAACTCGCGACTTGCTAGCGGCGAGCAAACGTTATCGGGTGCTCTTTAGCTTTTGGGGGAACATGAACACATCAACTGGTAGCTCTCAGGTCGCCGAGCCCGGCGATAAAGAGGATATTGAGAAACTCGTGAAAAACGAGCAGCGCCGGCGATCGCTCCTGATTGTTGTCACTGCCCTTCCAGTCGGTTTCGCAATCCTTGCACCCTTCATCCTCGCCATTACCCCATCACAAAGTGGCCTTGTGTTTGGTGTTGGTGTGGCTCTCGCGATGGTGAGTTACAACTGGGTACGTCGATCCACCGAACGCCTTCGAGTGCTTCAGTTGACCCAGCTCAGGCAAGCGGCTCTTAGTGAAATCAAGGAGGCGGATTTCGAAAACGTCGACAGCATCAAGCAGCTACGCGAAGAAAAAGCGAAAGCGGATTTTCAACGAAATGTAACTGACGCTTTCCTGATTGATTCGCTTGAGCTGAGCGGCGTCGGATTTTTTGACCAGTGTGTTTGGCGGCTGAAACCGGGCGTCAACATCCTGCTGGGCCGGAACGGTTATGGGAAGAGCTTACTGCTGCATTCACTGGCCGCGCTATTGCAGCGAGACGAAGACCGTTCCAAGGATCTGTTTGTTACTTCAGTTCCCGAGGCCTTCGCGCAAATCACCGTCCAGCGCAACGGCAAGCCCGAGCTAATCCGGCGCGAACAACTACGCTTCACCGAAGCGGCAGGCAAGATCCCGATACTGGCGATCCCTGACTCCCGTTTTGTCGATCGCATGACGACTGAAATCGACGCGATCAAAGAAGGCGCGATCGACCTGCGCCGCGATGGCGCGAAGCACTTTCTCTCGAACCTGCCTTACGGAGAGATGATCGGGATGCTATTGAGCGAATTGTGCCTCGACTACCTCGACCGCCGTTCCTTTGATCAGCCAGGGTTCACGCTCATTGAGCGTTCGATAGGAACGCTGACCGGTGATCAGTTTAAGTTCGATTCCGTTCAACGCCAGGGACGAACTTCTTTTCGTTTGTTTGTGCTTACCGAAGGCAACGAAAATCCGCTTCCAATCCAATATGCATCGCAAGGAACACTTTCGGTATTAGGCGTCGTAGGCATCATCCGCTCCTACCTGACTGACCTGTTTCCGGAAGAGCGCGACAGCGAAGATCTCTTGAATAAACCGGCGATCGTTTTCATTGACGAGTTGGACGCTCACTTGCACCCGACCTGGCAGCAAAGGCTCACCAGCATTCTGCGCGATAACTTTCCCAACATTCAATTTGTGCTTTCGGCGCACAGCCCACTGGTAGTTGCCGGCTGCTGGAGCGGCGAGGTTTCGGTATTGCGTAAGGGTACCAACGGTTTCGTGCTCGAACAGTTGGAGCGGGATTTCCTCGGCACTTCCGTCGCAGAAATCTACGAAACGATTTTTGGAGTCGAAGATTTCGATCAGTGCTACCTGCAATCTGCCAGCCGGGCTACTGCTGGTTTCTCCAACCAGTCACGCATCGCGGAACTGGAGAACAAGGAAAATGCCACGGAGCTCGAGCGCCGGGAACTGATGCGTCTGATTCGTGAGGAGGGAATGATCCATCGTGCGGCCGAGGTGAACACCGAACGCCAGGACGATCAGGAACGGATCATGGAACTCGAAGCCCGGATCGAATCGCTCGAGAACAAACTCACAAAGCAAGGCGAGGCCCAGGCCCTTGGAAACGCTTAAGAAACTCATCGAAATCTATGCACGCCAACCGGCCGATCAGGTTACCGGCGACCCAGAGTTTGCCGAGCTCTATGCCGAGCATCCTAAGGTGGACGATCCGTTTCATGCCCAGCATCAGCGGGTCAAGAAAATCAAGCGGAGGCTTGAGAAAGAGGTGGGAATCCAGGGGTCGCCCCACAGCCAGGTGAAATTCGCCCTGAGGTATTTTCACGGATTGCTCGGGGGAACGAACGACGAGGATCGGATCTGCGTGGGGTTGACTAAACTGGCTTACTACCCAAACTGGATTAGCGAGCAAAAGACCTACTTCGACGAAACCTGCACGAGGATGAGGACGAAGGTGGACTATTTTCTTTCTTTCACCCAGCGAAACCGCAGCGGCGCCGGCAATCCGATCAACGGTTACCATCGTCATTTGATCCAGGTCGTCGGACAGCTAGCCGATCCCTTGATGAGTGTTGACAACCAATTTGCAAAAATGCTCGACAACCTCCTGAAGCGCAAGTTCACCGGCTTCTTCTTTCCCACCACTGAAGGCGAGTCCAACGTGGTCAAGAAAAACCTGGCTGAGCGGATGAGCCAGTCCCTGGTCTTCATTCAACTGGTGCAGAACGAAATGTTCGTCAAAGCCTACGCCGGCCAGCCAAACTTCTGTCATGAGGAATATCTGCAGGCGATTGCGGAAAACAAAAAAGTGATTCTTCTATTTGCCGACGGCGAATATCGCCAGGATCTGCTTCCGGATTTCGATGTGTTGCCCGACCTTGACGAGTGGTATGAGTATGTCTTTGAGCGGGACGCGTTGTTCATGAAATCCACACAGTTTGCCCCAGATCCTGCGACCATGCAGGAAAACCATCTTAGACTCAAAGAGAAAGTGATGGACAAAGTAGAGGAGTTCAGGGTGGCGCTGTGGGAGAACGCTCCCGCCGACCCCGACTAGGACCAGCGTTCGTCGACCGCACTGGTCCGGGCTTGTCCTCGAATTTGACCTTGCCGCCCCTTCCATCACGCAACCCTTTGCGACGTGGCATCGCGTCTCCATTAGCTGCTTCAAATCTCCCTCACCGGCTAGCCTGCGCGTTTTGCACCGCCTGTCGCGATTGCTATACTGCCTCTCCTTTTTCAGGTATCACAATTCAGCAGGAGCTTCATCATTGAGTATTCTGGTTAATAAAGACACGCGCCTCGTCGTGCAGGGACTGACCGGAAAAGAAGGTACGTTTCATGCTAAACAGATGGTTGAGTATGGAACGAATGTCGTGGGTGGTGTCACGCCGGGCAAAGGTGGGACGACGCACGAAGGCATTCCGGTATTCAACACCGTTGCCGACGCGGTTAAGCAAGCAGGTGCAAACGCGTCTGTAATCTACGTGCCGCCGGCATTTGCTGCCGATGCGATCATGGAAGCTGCCGACGCGGGCATCCCGGTGGTGGTTTGTATTACCGAAGGCATTCCAACGCTCGATATGGTGAAGGTTCGGGAATACCTTAAAGACAAAGCTACCAGACTGATTGGTCCGAACTGTCCCGGTATTATCAGTCCGGGCAAATGCAAGATCGGAATCATGCCGGGACACATTCATCGTGAAGGTCGAATCGGGGTTGTTTCTCGTTCCGGAACGTTGACCTATGAAGCGGTGGGACAGCTAACGGCGCTGGGGATGGGTCAGTCTACGGCGATTGGAATCGGCGGCGATCCGATTGTCGGTACCACCCACGTCGATGCGCTGCGGCTGTTCCAGGACGACGACGAAACGGACGGCATCGTGATGATTGGCGAAATTGGGGGAACGGCTGAAGAAGAAGCTGCAGCGTTTGCGAAAGCGAATGTTACCAAACCGATCGTTGCGTTCATCGCCGGTCAAACGGCGCCGCCGGGACGCCGCATGGGTCACGCCGGAGCAATCATCGCCGGCGGCAAGGGAACAGCAGCGGAAAAAATGAAAGCGCTCGAAGATGCCGGCATTCATGTGGTGCGGTCGCCGGCGGATATTGGGACGGGGATGAGAGAAGCGTTGGGGAAAAGCTAAATTAGTACTTGGTGATTTGTACTTTGAACTTTGTACTTCGTTCTTCGTTCTTCGTTACTCGTCATCTTAGCCGTTGCTTTTAACGGCAATCACAAGGTCCTTAAGTCCAAAGCACAAAGTCCAAAGTACCAAATTCAAAGCTCACTAAATCGAGACATAAAGGAAGAGAAGCATTTTGGGTAACTTAACATTCGCAATCATCAAGCCTGACGCTGTACGCGCAGGCCACACGGGCAACATCATTCAACGAATCACCGACGCCGGGTTCAAGCTGCGTGCGATGAAGGCCTTGCACCTGACTCTGAAGGAAGCGGAAGGCTTCTACGCCGTGCATCGCGAGCGGCCGTTCTTTGCCGGGTTGACCGAATTCATGTCGAGCGGGCCATGTGTAGTAATGACCCTGGAAAAGGATGGCGCGGTGAAGGCATGGCGCGATCTGATGGGCGCCACCGACCCGGCTAAAGCCGATGAGGGAACTATTCGTAAAGAGTTTGGCGGATCGGTCGGAGAGAATGCCACGCACGGTTCCGACTCCGACGAGAATGCCGCAATCGAAATTGCATACTTCTTTAGTCAGCTTGAGCTGGTCTAGAAACAGTGGCCAGTGGTCAGTGATCAGTGGCCAGTAAATCTATTTAGTTATTCTTGACTGACCACTGACCACTGACCACTGACCACTGCTATGAGACGCTGTCCAAAATGCAATCAGCAATTTACCGATGAGTGGCTGACTTTCTGCACTCAGGACGGCACCACGCTCGTCGACGACTTGTCGCCGGCTGATCCTCCACCTACGCTGGTGCGCCCCATGCCACCGAGCGTCAGCCCGACCGAACAACCGACGCTCGACATGCCTGGCCGTCAGAGTCCGCCGCCGGCGCAATACATTCCGCCGTCACCGATGCAACCTGTCTGGACAGCTCCGCCACCCCCTGCCTATCCCCTCAGTCCCCAGCAGAGCCTTGCTGCCACCTCGCTGATTTTGGGAATCGCGAGCGTCACCCTTGGGTTGTGTTGTTACTTCGGCATTCTGACCGCGCCTATCGCGCTGGTGCTGGGCATCGTGTCGCTCGTGCAAATTAAGAATGACCCGAAAAAATATGGCGGCAAGGGCATGGCCATTGGCGGCATCGTAACTAGCGGTCTCTACTTTGGGATTCTGTTACTGATAATTCTGTTCTATGGGCTTGGTTTCATCCTGAGTGCTGTTAAATAACCTTTCGATACGCCGGTGAACCTTTGGCTGGTCGCTGCGTTCCCAGTTCTGATTTAGCGTCTTCGTTGAATCCTTTAGACTGGTAAGCATCACCTCAGGTCGCACCCGAACAAGAATCACGATAAAATCGCACGAGTCCCGGAATCTAAATCAGACCGCTGGAAAGAGAAGCGAAAGTGAAGCGCTGTCCGACCTGCAATAAAATCTTTACCGAAGAGCACTTGAGTTTCTGTGTCGAGGACGGAACGCCACTGGTGACCATCGCTCCTCCGGACGACGAGGCAACAGTGGTTCGATCGGCGGCTGAGGATAATTCACCCGAAACATCCGGTTTGTCAGGACTGGGCGGTGGGCGCTCCGACCCTTATCAACCTCCCAGCTCATACATTCCTCCAGGTTCCTCGGGTGAACGCAAGCGCCAAACCTGGCCCTGGGTTCTTGGTATCTTCGCGATCTTATTTGTGGTGCTTATTGGACTGGGAATCGCGGCTGCAGTTTTGCTGCCAGCTATGATGCGAGCGTCCAACGCGAACACAAATCTCAATGCGAACTCAAATCTTAATACGAACGTGCAGCGGCGTAATGATTCGAACGAGAATTTGAGTAGCGCAAACTCCAATTTAGCGCAATCGAATACCAACACCGCCACCGAGGAAGACACCACCCCACCCCCAACCGATGAAGCGCAAGTGCTGTCAACGCTTACGGACCTGGAACACGAGTGGACCGTAGCTAACATCAATGCGGACAAAAAGAAATTGGACCGTATCCTCGCCGATGATTACGTCGGCGTAACCGATGGCCGGACCGAGGGCAAGGCCGAATATCTGAAAACTATTCAGCGCGACACTCTGATTCAGAAGTGGAACTTTGAGGATCTGAAGGTCAACCTGAGCAGCGACCGTGCTACGCTAACAGGAACTTTACGCGTAGAGGTTAAGAATGAGCAGGGTCAAATCCAGCCGGCTGCTTTTCGCTTTACCGATAAGTTTGTTTGGCGGGATGGACGATGGCAGGCCACGAGTTCGGAAGTGAAACTATTGAAAGAGGTACAGACATAAACAGTGGCCAGTGGCCAGTGATCAGTGGTCAGTGGTTGAACAGTGGCCAGTGATCATGATCAGTAGGCTTTCATACTCTTAACTGGTCACTGGCCACTGGTCACCGGCCACTGTATTTAAACTGGCCACTGCATTTAACCCATGTCAATTATCAGCGAAGTAATCGATTCCACCAGAGCCATCATCCAGGGAATGGGCGTTACCTTGTCTTACATTCCCAAGCGGAAATGGACCGTTCAATACCCTGAGGAGCCGGTCACCGTGCAGCCGCGTTATCGTGGACAACACCTGCTGCACGTCGACGAATTGGGCCGTGAAAAATGTGTGGCCTGTTTTCTTTGCGCGGCAGCCTGTCCCTCCGACTGTATTTATATCGTAGCCAAAGACGATCCACGCCTCCCTGAGGAAAGGGTGGGAGTGGATGAGCGCTATGCCGAGGTTTACAACATCGACTACGGGCGCTGCATTTTCTGTGGCTACTGCGTCGAAGCTTGTCCCAAAGACGCCATTACGCACGGCTACAATTTCGAGCTTTCGGTATACAACCGCGCCGACCTGTTGAAAACTAAAGACGACTTGCTTATCACCAAGCAAGTGCAGTCAAGAAACTACCGCGTGGCTTCTTCCACGGAAGATGTGGATTCGGAGTACAAGGAAGTGTAAATAGCCAGAGATCGAAGGTTGGACAGAGAATTTTCCATTTGTCATTTGACATTTCTCATTTGTCATTTACAACTTACGTAGTGACGATTGCTGACGCCGATCAGACGAGAGGCGCGCGCGCCAGCGATAGTTTGCTTGTTGCAATGACAAATGAGAAACGTCAAACGACAGATGGAAAATTTTCTTTTTTGAACCACTAAGTCTGGTCCGCGAGCGCTATGCCTAACCGCGAGCTCCATTACCACTGGGAATACGATCTAAAGGCCAGCCCGGAAAAGTTGTGGCCGTTCGTCGCCGACACGAATCGCTTCAATCGCGACACGGGAGTGCCTTCGGTGGAACCTGCCAGGACGACGCGTGAGCGACTCAGAAACGCGCGCCGGCGCTTGCGTCTTTCAATGTATGGAATGGCCGTCGAGTGGGAAGAGCAGCCGTTTGAATGGGTGAGACCTTCGCGTTTCGGCGTGGCGCGCGCTTACAGCAAAGGTCCGATAACAGAACTGCGGGCCCTGGTCGAACTCACTCCGCGCGCTTCCGGTGGCACTAAGCTTAGTTATGACCTGCGCGCGCAGCCCAGAACCTTTATTGGCGGCTTCTTGTTTTCGCAGCAAGTTAAGTTCTCCAGCGCGCGACGCTTTGCTAGGGCCTTTCGAAAGTATGATCAGATTGCCGCAACGGAAGTGGTGCAGACGCCGGAAGCGGAAGTGGAATTAGACTCCGCTGTTCACAGTCGGCTCCAGGTCATTGTTGAGAAATTGCTCGCCGAAGGCGCGGATACGGAAGTTGTCGAACGGCTGATCGATTTTATGAGCAGTGCGGACGACTTCGCCCTGGCTAGGATTCGTCCCTATGCCTTGGCAGACGAGTGGAAGTTGTCCCGGCGTGCTGTTTTGGAGGCGTGCCTGCGTTCGACGCGTTTCGGCTTACTCGATTTACAATGGGAGCTCTTGTGTCCGTTATGCCGCGGCGCGGGAGAGACCGGCAATTCGCTTAGCGAGATTAGTTCGCAGGTTCACTGCGACACCTGCCGGATCGATTTCACGGTTAACTTCGATCGCTTTGTGGAAGTAACTTTCAAGCCGAATGCATTGCTGCGTCAGGTTGAAACGCAAAACTTCTGCATGGGTAGTCCGCAAAAAACTCCGCACATCGTGGCCCAACAGTTATTGCCGGCCCACTCTGAACGCGAGCTGTCGCTGCCCCTTGAATCGGGACGTTATCGTCTGCGCGCGCTGGAACTATCGGGCGGACAGGACGTGACCGTGACTGACGCGGGGCAGCCGGCGGCAAGTGTAACGATTGCAGAAACAGGTTGGCCGCCCGAGGAACTGAAGCTGGCCCAGCAAAGCTTGCTGAAACTGAAAAATGCAACCAGCGCCGAACAACTGTTAATACTCGAGCGATTGGCCTGGAGCGATCAGTCGGCGACGGCAGCGGAAGTAACTGCCTTGCAGATGTTTCGTGATTTGTTCGCTTCGGAGGCATTGCGACCCGGAGAGCAGATCTCGGTCGGCACTTTGACTGTTTTGTTTACCGACCTGCGCAACTCGACCCAACTCTATCGCGAGATTGGCGACGCCACCGCTTTTGGACGGGTCATGAATCACTTCGACGTTTTGAAAAAAGTCATAGCGGAACAGGATGGAGCCTTAGTGAAAACAATCGGCGATGCCGTGATGGCCGTTTTTCGGCGGCCGGCGTCGGCATTGAAAGCGATGTTGAGCGCACAGGAAATCTTGGCGGCGCCGGCAGCCGGAGTGGCTCCGTTAATTCTGAAAGCGGGCGTCCACACCGGGCCATGCATTGCTGTTACTCTGAATGACCGTCTTGACTACTTCGGATCTACCGTAAACGTGGCTGCTCGCCTTGAGAGCCTGTCGACCGGCGACGACGTGATTATCTCAAAGGCGCTATATGACGATCCGGAAGTGCGCCAGTTCGTGGTCAGCGAAAACCTGCAAGCCGAACCGTTTGAAATTTTATTGAAAGGCTTCCAGGAGGAACGGTTTGAATTGTGGCGAGTTGGTAGGAAGGCCGTTGGGGCTTAGGTGCTTGGACTTTGGCCTGAGCTTTGTGCTTTGTTCTTTGTGCTTTGGACTTTGGACTTTGTCTTTGGACTTGGGTCTTGGGTCTTTGGGCTTTGGGCTTTGGACTTGGGTATTTGGGCTTGGGTCCTTGGACTTGGGACTTGGGTCTTTGGTATTTGGACTTAGGTCTTTGGGCTTGGGTTTTTGGGCTTGGGTCTTTGGACTTGGGTCTTTGGGCTTTGAACATTGCCTTTAGTTTCTGAGATCTCAGATCTGAAATTTCAAATCTCAAAAAAGCCAAAAGCCAAAGATCAAAAACCAAAAGCCAAAGACCCAAGTCCAAAGTCCAAAGTCCAAAAGACCCAAAGCCCAAAGTCCAAAGTCCAAAAACCAAAGCCCAAAAACCAAAGCCCAAAAACCAAAGCCCAAACACCAAAGCCCAGAATCATCATGTCAATCTTAGAAGCACGCAAAGTTTCAAAGGTCTACCAAATGGGAACTACGAGCGTCACCGCGCTCAATGATGTTTCGTTGGCGATGAACGAAGGGGAGTTCGTTTCAATTCAGGGAACGTCCGGTTCCGGGAAGAGCACCTTGCTCAACATGGTCGGCGGGCTTGATCACCCTACCTCCGGTGACGTGTTTTTTAATGCACAGCCGCTCGGACCTTTCAGCAAAAAAGAGATGGCGCGTTATCGCCGCTACTCAGTTGGTATGATTTTTCAAAACTTCAACCTGATTCCGACAATGAGCGCGGAAGAGAACGTCGGACTCGCGCTCGCGTTTGGCGGAATTCGCGGCACGCAGCGTCGCCAGCGGGCTGAGGAGTTGCTTGGAAGAGTGGGTCTGGCAGATCGCCTGACGCATCGTCCCTCGGAACTTTCCGGTGGCGAGCAACAGCGCGTGGCCATCGCGAGGGCGCTGGCGAACAACCCCAGGGTTTTGCTGGCTGACGAACCGACCGGCAACGTCGATTCGACACGCGCTCATGAGTTGCTTGCACTCCTGCGGGAAATGGTTGATAACGACTCCCTAACGATACTAATGGTGACGCACGATCGCGAACTCGCTACCAGTTTTTCCGACCGCATAATTCTGATGAAAGATGGCCGAGTAGTAGAAGGATGAAGGATGAAGGCGGAAGGATGAAGGTTAAAGGAAGAAATGGAGCTACAGCAGACAATCCTTCCGGGTTGTCCCTCCGATTCATCCTTCATCCTTCATCCTTCCGCCTTAACCTCCGCCTTCCGCCTTCGTCCCTTCCCGAATGAGGTTTCTATGTCAAACCAAATGACTCTTGAAGCGCTGCGGTCAGTGCCACTCTTCGCGTCGTTGACTGACGAGGCCGCAGTAGAGTTGCGCAATCTGCTCGCGATCAAAGATGTATCGGCGAGCACCGAACTGTTCCATAAGGGTGATACCGGCGACGCGATGTATCTGATCGAGACTGGCCGCGTGCGCATCAGCATTGTCGATGAGGATGAAAAAGAGATTACGCTTGCTGAATTGGCACAGGGAGATTTTTTTGGCGAGATGTCGATCATTGACGGGCGCCAGCGATCAGCTGATGCGAAGGTGATTGAGGACGGCCGGCTGGCGGTTCTCGCGCGGCCTAATTTTCTGGCTTTCGTTCGCGCAAACCCGGACGTGGCGTTGGGAATGTTAGAGCGCCGAATAGACAGGACTAGCACCCCAACTACAAAAGTGAGGAACGCTGTCTCTTCGATCTCGACCCGGAGCTTGTTCGCGACGACCAGGCCGGCGTCGAGCGTCGTCATCGGCAAGAGCAGCACGAATTCTTCGCCGCCGATGCGCGCCAGGAAGTCTTCGGTGCGCTTGTGGCGATTCAAGATTTCGGCGACCGCGCGCAGCAGGCGATCGCCCGCTTCGTGGCCGTACTGATCGTTGATCCGTTTGAAGCGGTCGATGTCCCAGATCGTGTAGGTCAGCGGTTGAGAGTGCCGTTGCCAACGCTGATGCTCCTCGGTGATCCGCTCTTCATATGCATAGCGGCTGTGCACGCCGGTCAAGGAGTCGATCATCAGCCGGCTCTCTTGCGCGGCGCAGATCTCGGCGAGCTCGCTGGTTCGAGTTTTCAGCTGCGCGACCTCGCGCTGTAGATCGGCCGCGTGACGCTCGCTCTGCGCATTACGCCGCTCCTCGCTTTCGCGGAAACTCCGGAGCCCGTCCGCCACCGCGTCTAGACGAGTTTGAACCTTGTCCTTGATCGCGGCGACGTCGCGGAGATCCTCGACGTCGCGCTTGAGCCCGGTCATCTCGTGCTCGAACGTGCGCTCGAGACCGAGGTTGTCGTCGC
>Ga0207689_10004052_pt1 | contig 13313 bp, 10 predicted proteins | sample KBSMisM52_FD_184312 | JGI IMG/M metagenome (GOLD analysis project Ga0207689, IMG submission 184312) | Miscanthus rhizosphere microbial communities from Kellogg Biological Station, Michigan, USA - KBS Miscanthus M5-2 (SPAdes) (version 2) | ecosystem: Host-associated > Plants > Roots >... | reverse complement strand
GACCCACCAACTGATTGCTTTCGGCTGTACTGCGGGGTGGGCGAAGGGCCGCCTCCCTGAAGCACAATAGGCAGCTGAGGTCGACTGCAGTCTCTTGAGTGAAAGTCTCAGTTCGGCCAACAGCGGAAATTCAAGCCTTCAAATCCGGTGGCAGAAAGCAGTCATTCCGGCCAGGTTAGGGCTACGTGAGATTGTGGCCCAGCAATCCGAGATAAGCTCGAGTACGAAGACCTGTCCGTTTCGAACTCGTTAAGCTACTCAGTGCTTAGATCTACTTGTTTTTTGCGAGAGAAACGTAGTCCAATCGAATACAACCGCCAGCCCTTGCGTGGACTCTCGATCGGGCATCACAAAATGTGTACCGGATAGGTCTACGTCGTAATTAGGATGGTTGTCAGCCTCCTCTAGCCGCACATCTGGGAGGACAACTTTGCGGGCAATGACTGAGAGGGAGGGGGACACCCGCAGGGTGGCAGCCATGAGTTGGAGATGTTCGTTCTCAGGTTCAAGATAAAAAAGGTTGGTACCCTTCTTTGACCAAACAGGTGCTTTTCCTGAACGCGTCGAAACCTGAATACGACCCTCATTACTCATTAACGGTTGAACATATACCTCCGCCCGGCCAGTCTCGTCACTTTGATATGCCAGCCAATGTCCGTCCGCGCTAACGGAAGGCGAGTGGACATCAAACGTCAAACCGACTAGTTTTGTTGGCGTACCCCCACCCAAAGGTATGAGCCATATATCTCCAGTGGATCCTTTTTCTCGCACGCCGCCCAGGTATCCCGTGCCGTCCGGCAACCAGCCACCCGGATTGACAAGGTCACTCGAACGAAAAGGACCTGAGATTGGAACGGCATGTGATTCACGTCCTCCATCGACGGGAGCGATTATCAGCGGACCACTCACTGACTTGAAACTCAGAAATGCTATCTCTTTGCCGTTCGGTAGCCACATCGGATCATGAGCGTCGCCGATATGTGTTACGCGCGACATTATTTTGTCCGTTCGGTCATATACCCAGACATCCCGGTTCGTTCCATCGGTAACTCGGTCAAATGCAATTCGCTTCCCATCTGGGGAGTACAGGGGCTTGTGCCAGTTGCCGGTCTCCGTCAGTACATCGCTCGATCCATCGCTGCCTCTTTCGATCAGACGTGTGCGGGAAAAGGGTTTATACAGGAGCGCACCGCGGCCCACGGCATAGTGGGCGACACCAAATCTGGTTCGGTCGATCCGGTCAGGAAGCATTACAGGTTCGCCAGTAAGCGCGGCCCGCTTCGCATCAAAGGGTGCCGCCATTAGAGCGCGGTCGGAACGACAGTAGAATAGATATCCATCAGCATACTGAGGCGTGAGCGCTCCGTCGGTAACGAGGGGTCTGGACTGCCGATCAGCTATACCAAGCGCCATGAGGCGCGCACCGTTGATGTCCGCACCAACATCTGTATATAGCAGCGTGCGACCGTCAGGTAGCATCGATGGCGAGATATGTCGACTTCCTTTGGTGGGCACCGTTAGAACCTCTGCTGAAGAATTATCTGCCCGAACCAGGACTAGCGCACCTTTCTCGTTGGTGAAAACGATGCGTCCATCAGGTGTCCAAGTAGGCCGACCTTCAGCTGAGACCGTCACACCCTTAATTTGTGTGGCTGCACCTCCAGCCATGGGCACGACAAATAATTCTCCATTCCGCTCAAACCCAAGCATTTGGTTGTCATAGGAGATAAAAGGTGCATGTCCTCCCGCAGTCCCCTGGATGGGCTGGGCATCAAGACCGTCTAATCTTCGAGCCTGGATCAGATCGGTCGAACCACGAACCGCACTGTAGACAATGACGGAGCCATCTCCCGTGAGGGCCATTGGGCTTTGCGTATCGAACACCACGTCGCCCAATCCAGAGATAGGAAGCAATGCGCGGCGTGTCGGCGACGATGCTGGAGGCTCACCTTGTAGTAGCCGGAGAGCAGCCAGTAAGACTACAGAAAGGCTCAGCACTGCAGCCACCGCGATGTAGATTCGCTTGCGCTTTTCAAACGCGGACGCATCTTGTGGCGCGGTCCCAGTAAGGCCGCCTGGGAAAACCACGCGATACGCACGTACTGGCTCAGCGATATTTTTGACCGCGTGTTCGCCAGTGAATTCAAACCCTGCTTCCACACGCCCTTTAATATGGTCGTGAATCGTGCCCGAAATGGTCAGTCCACCGGGTTCGGCAAGCGCCTGGAGTCGCGCAGCGATGTTTACGCCATCTCCATAGACCGTGCCGTCCTCTCGCGTGATCACGTCGCCCAGATTGATGCCGATGCGAAAGTGCATCTTGCGGTGATCCGCAAGATTTCGGTTGCGTCTTGTGAGCTCTCTCTGAATCTCCACGGCGCATTCCACCGCTTCCACGGGAGACTCAAAGGTGGAGAGCACGCTATCGCCGGCGGTGTCCACCAGTCGGCCCTGGTGGCGACGGATATGCTCGCAAAAGACTTGGCGGTACTCAAACAGCGTTTGAACGGTGGTCTTCTCGTCATCCCCCATCAGGCGCGAGTAGCCCGCCACATCGGCCGCGAGAATGGCGGCAAGCTTTCTCGTCTGGCCAGGTTCGTCCATTGCCGGATGCTCGGGACAGGCTGGTTGATGGAGATAAAACGATAGCACACCGGAATAGCCCATTGGATGGAACCCATCTGGCAATTCCTGGGTAGCGAGACTGCCCGGTCAGGGCGTTGGCTTCGCCGATCCTATGCGAGGTCTTTTCCACCAACTAGACTGCTCCAGAGCGGACGGTCGCGAGTGCCTCCAATGGGTTGATTCCGGCCAGTCTCCAAAGTCTGCATTCGGCCACGACCGACATTCGAGGTAGATCGGAAATTTCCGGTGAGCGGACATTGAACTGCAGCCGATGCTACGCCGGGCAGCGCGGGCTAATGGCGGGTCCAGCGAGAATGGTCGTAGACTCCCACTAGTCTGCTTACAAACCCCATCGACATGGAGCGCGACATGCGTCGTATCAGACAAGGCATCGCACTCGTAATCGGGCTCGGGCTGTCGTTCCTCTGGGTCGCCGCCGCCGTCTCGGCCGACAAGACCTGGCCCCGGGAGGTCAAGACCGACCAGGGCATCCTCACAATCTATCAGCCGCAGCCGGACACCTTCAGGGACAACGTGCTCACGGGCCGAGCCGCGGTCTCCTTACTCAAGACGCGCGCGGCATCGCCGATCTTCGGCGTGTTCTGGTTCACGAGCCGCGTGGATATCGACCGCGACTCCGGAACGACGATGCTTCGCGATATCGTTGTCACGAACACGCGATGGCCGGACAGCGAAAAGGGCAAGGAGGAGCAGGTCTCCATCTACCTCACGGGCCTCATGCCAAAGACCGGCATTCCCATATCGCTTGAGCGCCTGCGCGCGAGTCTCGCGGCAGCGAATCTGGAAAGGAAGAGCGTCGAGGGGCTGAAGCACGACCCTCCGAAGATCATCTTCTTGCAGGAGCCCACAGAGCTGGTGTTCTACGACGGCGAGCCGCGAACCATAGCGATCGCGAACACCGAACTGGAGCGAGTCGTCAATACCGCACACGCGGTCGTGAAGGACAAGAAGAGCGGCACCTACTACCTGAGCGGCGGGAAACTCTGGTACAGCGCGAAGGACCCCAAGGGCCCGTGGACTTCCATCGACAAACCTCCCGTGGACATCGCCAAGCTGGTTCCCGCGGACACGTCCTCGACGCCCCTCCCGGCGAAACCGCCCAACATCATGGTAGCGACCGAGCCCACCGAGCTGGTCTGGACCGATGGCGTGCCCTCGTGGCAAACGCTCGGCAAGGGCGACCTCCTGTATATCGCGAACACTGAGAGCAAGGTGGTCCGAGAGCTCAAGAGCGGCAAGATTTTTGTACTCATTTCCGGGCGCTGGTACACCGCCACCTCGCTTGAGGGGACATGGACCGTGGTGCGCCCGGATCTGCTACCCGCCGCGTTCAAGGACATCCCGCCGGCTTCCGCGCTCGGAGACGCGCGCGTATCGGTGGCGGGAACACCCGAGGCCGACGATGCGATGCTCGACGCCCAAGTGCCGCAGACTGCGGCGATCGACCGCTCGAAGGCGAAGCTCGAGGTGAAATACGACGGTGAGCCGAAGTTCAAGAAGATCGAGCGCACCGCCGTCGAGTACGCGGTCAACACGCCGTCGCAGGTGCTGCGAATCAACGGAAAGTATTACGCCTGCGACCAGGCAGTGTGGTTCGTCGCTGACAAGGCGACAGGGCCGTGGCTCGTGGCCGACAGCGTGCCAATGGACGAGATCAAGAAGATTCCACCCTCCGAACCCGTGTACAACGTGACACACGTGACGGTCTACGAATCCACACCTCAGGTCGTCTACGTCGGATACACACCGGGCTACATCTATTCGTATCCGTGGTACGGCGTTCCCATCTATGGGACCGGGTGGTATTACCCACCGTACGTTTCCCCTTACGCCTACTACCCGCGTCCTGTCACCTACGGCGTGCACGTGAGCTACAACCCATATACGGGCTGGGGCTTCGGATTCACCATGAGCAATGGCTTCCTGACGGTCGGCATTGGTTTCGGTGGCATGTACGGCGGCTACTATGGCCACCCCGGCTACTATCCACCTTGTGGGTATCGACCGCCGTACTACGGCGGATACCCGGGCGGTGTGGGAGGCGTCGGGGGTGTAGGAGGCGTAGGAGGCGTGGGAGGTGTCGGTGGTGTCGGTGGTGTGGGAGGCGTCGGGGGTGTGGGTGGTGTGGGAGGCGTCGGGGGTGTGGGTGGCCCGGGAGGCATTGGCGGCGCAGGCGGTGGGCGACCTTCGACGCTGCCGGCGAACAACAATATCTACAATGACTCCTCGAACAAAGCGCGCAACGCGCCGAGCGCGATGGAGCGGGACGCGGGCATGCAGAAGGCGGATCGTGTCGCGAAGGGGCCGAACAACGTCTATGCCGACAGGAACGGAAACGTAGCGCGGCAATCGTCGAATGGGAATTGGCAGTCCCGCGAGAATGGCCAGTGGAAATCGTCGCCCGCCGCATCGACACAGCCGTCACGCGGTTCGTCCGGGCAGTCCGGTTCATCTCTTAATCGCGACGCCGAGGCGCGGCGGTCCGGCTCGAATCGACCTTCCTCTTCCTACGGTGGCTCATACGGCGGCAATCGCGGAAGCTATGGAGGCCGCCGCGGCGGCGGCGGAGGACGCCGCCGGTAGCTCGAAGGTATGAAACCCGGACCTCTCGACGTTCCACGCGTTCGCGTGCAACGGGCGCCTGTATGTATGCACGAGGCATTTCATGGTCGCCGCTCCCGTCTCACCCGGTGCGGGCGACCGTCTGCCTTCGGCGATTTGAGCGCCGGTTTGCAGCACCATCAACGTCTGAAAGTGGTCGATGTGAGACTTTCGTCTAGCCGGCAACCCTCGGCGAATTCCGGTCTTTCGACGTGCCTGCCGTGCTGGCATCAATGCGAGGTTATGCCGGGCAGGAAGAAGTAACTGAGTCCTAAGACCAGATAGACGGCAAGCAGCTGAAGGCCCTTGAGCCAGTCGGACCGTCCGTCGCCCGCGACCTGGCTTGTGATCAGCACGGAGAGAAGCACGATCAGGACGAGGCCCGCGGGGAACGCCAGATCCATGGGGGCGGGGCCGAGGAACAGGCTGACGAGCACCAGAAGCGGCGCCACGAAGAGCGCCACTTGCACGCTGGAGCCGATGGCGATCGACAGCGAGAGATCCATCCTATTCTTCAGCGCGACGGTGATGGCAGTGGCATGCTCGGCCGCGTTGCCCAGGATCGCCACGACGAAGACGCCGACGAAGACGTTACTGAGCCCGAGCTGGTGTGCCGTCGGCTCGATAGCGCCCACCATGATCTCGCTGATCCAGGCGACCGCCGCGGTGGCCGCGGCTAGCACAAGCGCGGACCGGCTCCCGGGCCAGGGCGCTGCGTGCGCTTCGCCCTGCTCGGGCGCATGGGAGCCCGCGAACAGCGACGCGTGCGTCACCAGGGTGAAAATGAGATACAGCAGGTAGACGAGGAGCAGCACGACGGAGATCGAGAGGCTGAGCCTGCCGAGCCCCTCCGGCGTCGAACCGGCCGCGATCTGAAAGGCGGCGGGGAGCACGAGCGCGATCGCCGCCAGTGTCAGCATGGTCGCCTGGGAGCGGGCGCCAGCCGAATTGTAGTGCTGCTCGCGATAGCGCCAGCCCCCCGCCAGCATGGCGGCGCCGAGCACCAGCAGAATGTTGCCGACGATAGAGCCGATGATCGACGCCTTCACCACATCGTGGAGCCCGGCGCGCAGCGCGGCGAGCGCAATGATGAGCTCGGCCGCATTGCCGAAGGTGGCGTTGAGAAGACCGCCGACGCCTTCGCCCATGCGCTCCGCCAGCTGTTCCGTGGCGCGGCCCATCCATCCAGCCAGCGGCAGGATGGCCAGAGACGAGGCGAGGAAGATTAGCAGATACCGCTCCGGCGCCACGAACTTCAGGCCGATCGCGAGGGGGACAAAGAGCAAAAGCCAGTTCAACGCCTTCACGGACGCCGATCCTCCCAATCTTCCCACTGCACGTCGTGCCTCTCGAGATAGCTGCTGACTGCAGAGCCGACGGTGGGGAAAAAGAATTCTTCGCCGATCCGGGCGAACAGCCCAAACCGCTTGAGTTTGTCTTTCACGGGATCCTTGAGCTCAGCGAAGCACAGCTTGATCCCGGACTCATGCAGGGTCTTGTCCAGATCCTCCAGCATATCGGCGGCCGTGACATCTACGCTGGTGACTGGCTCCGCCGCGACAACCAGCCAGCGCGCGAGCGTCGGCGACGTCGCCACCGCGTCGAGTACGCGCTCCCGGAAGAACTCGGCGTTGGCGAAGAACAGGGGCGCATCCCAGCGGAAGAGTACGAGGCCCGGTACCCGCCGAGCATTGGGATAGCGATTGATGTCGTGGTAGCCCTTGATGCCTTCGGCGCGCCCGAGCACCGCGGAATGCGGACGCCAGCCATCCCACAGAAACTCGATGACGGCGAGAACCACGGCAATACCGATGCCCGGGATCGCACCGAACACGGCGACACCCACCAGGCATACGATGGAGAGCCAGAATTCCCACCGCTGGATGCGGTAGATACGGATGAGATCCCCCACCTCGATCAGGCCGATGGCCGAGGCGATGACGACAGCGGCCAAGGCGGCCGATGGGAGATGCTGCAGCAGATTCGGCGCGAAGAGCAGCAGAAGGGCGACAGCAACGGCGCCGACGACGCCCGTCAGCTGAGTGCGAGCGCCCGACGCTTCGGCCACGGGCGTGCGCGAGGAGCTGCTGCTGACGGGAAAGCCCTGGAAGAACCCGGCCGCCAAGTTGGCGAGGCCCAATCCAACCATCTCCTGGTTCGGTTCGACAGATGTGCGCAGGCGCGCCGCGTAGGTGCGCGACAGCACGCTCGTGTCGGCGAACGACACCATGGCGACCGCGAACCCCCCGATGAGGACCGGCACGATATCGGCCTGGTGGATCCAAGGAATCTCGAAGGCCGGCAGACCCTGCGGCAGCGGACCCAGGACCGCTACGCCAGCAGTCGTCGCCAGGTCCCACATGCCGACAATCACCGTTGCGCCGACGACAGCGATCAGGATGGCAGGCACCCGCTTGAAGCGCTTGAGCAGGAGAATCAGCGACAGCGTGCCGGCGCCTATCGCAAACGCTGTCCAATTGGTGTTCCCGCTCAGGATCGCCTGCATGATGGCCCAGATGTTCCGCGCGGGTCCGTCGCTTTCGATGTTGAAGCCGAAGACCTTTGGCACCTGGCTGATCAGGACCGTGAGGGCAATGCCGTTCATGTAGCCGTAGCGGATCGGCTTTGACAAGAGCTCGGTGATGAAGCCCAACCGCGCGATCCCTGCGAGGATGCAAACGGCGCCCGATACGATCGCCATCGCCGCGGCCAGCGCGATCGCGCGATTGGGATCTCCGCCAGATAGCGGAAAGACCACGCCGAAGATGATAGCGGCAAGCGACGAATCCGGTCCCAGGACCAGGATACGGCTGGGCCCGAACAGCGCATAGACCAGCAACGGCACGATGGTGGCGTAGAGGCCGTAGATACCCGGTACGCCCGAGGCTACCGCATAGGCAATGCCGACCGGCACTAGCATCGTCGTCAAGACGAGTCCGGCGGCGATGTCGCGGGGCAGCCAGGATGCTTGGTACTGACGCAGGGTAAGCACCCCCGGCAACCAGCGGATCCAGCCTGTTTGTTCTGGCATTTGCGAACCGCAGTGCGTGGCGAGGCGTCAGGATGCCTTGAGCGCAGGAAATTTAAACCCCGTCTTTACGAGGCGCACTGTATCGCCGCGCCACTGAGGTAGTCAATCGTGTGAGTTGTTGGTGAGGGAGGTGTTTCAATGGCTGTGCAATATCCTCCGGGCCCACTGTAATAGGCGAGGTGTTTGCGTCGGTGCCAGAACCCGGGAGCTTCTGTCTGAGCTCTCAACAGTGTCGGCATGATCATCGACAACCAAACGCGCATTGCACGCGCTGCCCAGCAGCCATTGCTCAGCACATCTCGGCTCCGAAGGAGCCGTTCGATCCTTCCGTGACTGGACTCCCGCGCAGTGGAGCACACCGTCGGACCATGAGCGTAGTGACACATCGAACGTCTCCTTTCTGAAGAATCTCATCGGCAGGTGTGGGTCGATGACGGTCTGTCGACTCACAGTCTCGATCCCGCCAAAAAGCGGTCATACAGAAAAGTGGGCACGCGACAAGTGGTCTGACGTGCATTGCCCTCTATCGGATTCTCGTGCCGAGGCAATTGGTTGGACACCGGAATGCCTACTTCAATCCCGCTTGGCGGAGATTCTCCAGATAGCGGTCACGGATTTCCGGCAGCTTCCAATTTTCGAAATGCCTCGCCTTATCGATGGAGGTCCCAGGCTCGAGTTGTAGCGCTGCTTCGATCTCCCGCTGCGCGTCTTGTAATCGCCCAGCATCGACATAGGCTGCTGCCGTATGCAGACGGAGCAGGACCCATTTGGGGGTTTTCTGGACAGCGGCTTCGAAATGAGCAATCGCCTTGTCGAGGTGCCCCGTAAGTTGATTCGCCTTGCCCAACTCGAAATCGTACCAAGGCTCCGGGAATGGGTTGAGGGCCACGGCCTTCTCCAGAGAGCGGCGGCCCGCTTCAGGTTCACCGGCAAGCGTGAGGAGGATTCCGAGGACAGCGCTGGCCTGAGCGCCGTTCGGTTGAAGCTCGACGGCCTTTCTTCCGTACGCAACGGCCTTGTCGTGATCACCCAAGAGCAACGAATAAATCATACCTAGCACCGAGTAAGCGTCGGGTAGGTTCGAGTCGAGACGTAGAGCCTGGTTGGCCGCATTCAGGGCTTTCTGCGTTGATGCCTGTCTGCTATCGCTCCAGTAGAAGTTCGCGTCATTGAAGTGGGACCACGCCAATCCCGAATAAGCGAGTGCGAAGCCGGGGTCCAGCGAAATGGCTTGTTCGTGGAACGCACGGGCCTGCTTGTTGGAGTCTGGCGACATGATGAATCGTTGCTCATGCCCGCGCAGATAGGCCTCGTATGCTTTTGGATCGGTCAAGGTCTTGTGCCAGACCCGCGCATCCTCACCGGCAACCAGCTTCACGTCCAGTTCGGTCACGATCTGCCGGGTGACCTCGTCCTGAATTGCAAACAGATCCTTCAAGTCGCGGTCGAACCGCTCCGCCCACAGGTGATTGCCTGTGGTCGCATCGACCAGTTGGACATTCATCCGAACCCGGCCTCCGGCTTGCTGTACGCTTCCCTCGAGCACGTACCGTACTCCAAGTTCACGGCTTACCCGCCGTACATCAACCGACTTTCCCTTGTACGTGAATGTAGAGTTGCGAGCGATGACCTTGAGGTTACGAAGCTTGGACAAATCAGTGATGATCGTTTCGGTGATCCCATCAGCAAAATAGTCTTGATTCGGATCGCCACTCATGTTGACGAACGGCAATACCGCAATGGAACCCTTCTCCAGCACCGCGAGCCTATCCTCCGAGCCGGCCACGCGCTCCGAAGCTTTGATGAAGAGGTACCCGGCTGTCACGGCACCCAAGCCGATGATCACTACGGCAACAACGCGTACTCTATTGTTGTGCCAGAGTCGCCGGAAGCTTCTTTTGTCATCTGCAGACACCTCGGACTGCGAGAAGACGCGATAGGTCCGAACTGGTTTTGGAATATTCTTGACCTGCTGTTGGCCAATCGACTTGAAGGTCAGTGGCAGTTTGCCATCCACTTGATCGAATGCGGTGCCCGAGATGCAGATGCCGCCAGGTTGAGCTAATGCTTCGAGCCGAGCGGCGACATTGACCCCATCACCATAGAGCGCACCGCCCTCTTCGATTACATCTCCCAAGTTGATCCCGATGCGAAACTGCATATGCCGGTGATCTGCAAGCTGGGCGTTACGTCGAGCGAGTTCCTGCTGGATCTCGACGGCGCATTGAACGCTCTCTACTCCACTCGGAAACTCGGCGAGTAGCGCATCGCCTGGAGAATCGACCACTCGACCCTCGTGAGCGGCGACGCGATCGCGAAAGACCTTGCGGTAGGCGGTAAGCGTGTCGATCGTGGCACGCTCGTCGTTTGCCATCAGACGAGAATAGCCCGCCACATCGGCAGAGAGAATGGCCGCTAATTTACGAGAGGACACAGGTCACTCACCTCCCCAGGTCGGGATGCTCGACAACTGGGCCAGTACCCGAACGGAATACCATCACTGTCGAAGCTTACACCTTGCTGGGACTGCGGTCAGGGTAGGGCTTCGGGTCAAAGCGAAGCGCTAATGCGACTGCTTTCGTAGAACACCGACAGGCGACGTGGGTTGATTCCGGCCAGTCTCCAAAGTCTGCATTCGGGCCAATAGCTGCTCTAGCGCAGCACTGAACCTCTTTGGCAAAGTAACGGACTGAACACCGGCAGCAATAGCGTCAAGGTTGGACTATAGTTCCCTGACAAACCTTGCGTTTTGTCAGTTTCAGCACTACGGGAGGTGCTGAGCATGGCCGCTGCCACCCGCTCCATGCGGGTCATGGTCGTAGACGATTCTGCAGACACCGTGCAAGCGATGGCAATGCTATTGCAGCTCGATGGCCACGAAGTCATAACGGCCAGCAGCGGAAAGGGTGCGCTCGACTTAGCGCCGCTTTTTCGACCCGAGCTAGTTCTCCTAGATCTTGCGATGCCGGAGCAGGACGGCTACGCCGTTGCACAACGCATCCAGCGGCTTCCGCTACGCCAGCGGCCGTACATCGTTGCAGTAACAGGGCATGGAACGAAGGAAGACAAGCGCCGCTGCGGGCAGGCTGGGTTCGATCTTCATCTGACTAAACCCGTCGGCCTAGAAACCTACCAGGCCCTCGTCGCGCTGCTGCAAACCTCGCGTTCCCTCGTGGAGCACTCTCATGTTCTGACGGTGCGCCATCGAGCCGTTGTGGCCGAGTTGATGCTCGCGCAATTGGAAATGGCCAATATCTATCTCGATTCCGCCGCCATCAGCAGCATCCCCGATTCGAGGATCAGCTACACCGCCCATGCCAGTCGTGCACGCGAAAGAATTTCCACATGGTTATCCGGCGGTACGTGTTCCGAGGAGCGAGCGGGAGAGGTGCTTCAGGCACTGCAGCGACTGAAGGAGCGGTTGTCTGGAAAGAATCAGCCAGCGTTATAGCTGGGTGTGTCCGTCGGCAAAGACCACTGCTTTCGGGATCGCACTGGCCAGCGTAGCGGGGCAGAAGCGACCCAATTTAGTCACAGAAGTGTTTCACCTGCTGGTGGCGCGTAGTCTGGATGCCGGATAGGATGGTCGTAAGCTGCTAACAAGATTTTCCGCGTTCACAGCATCAAAAGGCTCTGACTTCGGTCGGGGCCTTTTTCATTTTGAGGGTCGACACGATGGTTGCTTCAACGCGCCTCCGAGTGCTGGTTGTAGATGACCATCCGGCCACGGCCGAGGCTACTGCACTGATGCTCACCCTGGATGGGCATGACATTGCGACCGCCAACACGGGGGCCAGCGGCTTTGCCAAGGCCGTCACCACCCAGCCCGATTTGGTCCTTGTCCATGTGGGTCTTCCTGACATAGATGGGTACGAAGTCGCTCGTCAGATTCAAACACTAGCACTGTCCCCCAAGCCGTTCTTGGTAGCGGTCAGCGGCATCGGTATCGAGCCAGACAAACCTCGTTGCGCCCAAGCGGGCTTCGACCTGTGCTTGACAGAGCCTATCTCACCCGCCCACCTAGAGTCGTTGGCCGACCTTCTATTAATACCCAAGGGTCTCGTCGCACGCTCCCGCGACATTGCCGCACGCAACCGCGCCGCCGCCACCAGTTTGATGCTTCGGCACATCGAGATCGCACATACACTACTCGACTCTGCGGAACTCAGTTTGATCCACGCGTTGAGCGAGCGTTGCATCGCACGGGCCACGGCGCTGCACGATAGGATATCGACGTGGTTGGATATTGGCGCCTGTGATGATCGCCGCCCGAAAGTTGTTCAGGCGCTTGGCGAGCTACGGGCGCGATTGTTCCGCGATGACGCTGCAGCAGGGACAGGCTGTGTTTCTGGATGAGCCAGACTGGACCATCGCAATACATCAAGTTCCTCGAACTGGAGTAGGTTCACCTACGGCAAGCGGATCATGCGTCCGCCCTACACCTAGGAGGAACCACAACACAATCCGTCCTCATGCCGTCCGCTTTCCTCCACCCGAGGGGCTGCTTGGGGTCGACAAGCGCCCTTTGGTCGAGATCAACATGAAGCTCTTTTCACTGAACGAAGGAGCGATTCATGGATACGGCCGCCACCACTACCGGGGCGCCTGCCAAACCGTGGAACAAGGGCAAACTAGTTTGGCCAGAAGTCATTGAACACGATGAGCGCTTCAATTTGTTTCTTGTCGATCTTTGCGAAAGCAGATTGCAGCTCAGCCAAATTGCGGACCCCATAGGTAGTGAACGATACGCTCGACTTGTTGGCGATCGATCGAAGTGCTCTTGCATCGTTCGGCCCGGGTCTTCGCATCGAAAGCCGCGAAATGCGTGCGGGGGCCGGAATCGAACGGCGTACACGGCTTGGCCGCAACAGCCTATTGCGCCGATTCAGGACTACGGTATTTCAAATTGTCAAAGCACTCCACCCGCTTCCTTAGCACCTCGATCCTAGCGCACGCTAGCATCTCATCACTTCCCGCGTCCCTTTTGCCAGGTGACGGTGTCTCTTCGTTGCGCGTGTTCTTCGTTTGGTGCTTC
>Ga0207689_10004049_pt1 | contig 13317 bp, 9 predicted proteins | sample KBSMisM52_FD_184312 | JGI IMG/M metagenome (GOLD analysis project Ga0207689, IMG submission 184312) | Miscanthus rhizosphere microbial communities from Kellogg Biological Station, Michigan, USA - KBS Miscanthus M5-2 (SPAdes) (version 2) | ecosystem: Host-associated > Plants > Roots > Rhizosphere... | reverse complement strand
TCAAGATTTATTTGTCTTCTCTCCGGAAATGAAAGTTTTACCTGGTTCATTGATGAGCAATTAAAGTCCAACAATATTACAATCCTTCACCTGATCTTCGTATCCCGTGAAGACGTGGATTTTCTACAAATAACTCAGCCACCATTTTCTTTTGTTTTTTATTTTATACTCATCATACCATTTGCACAATGGATATAAAACTGCAACGATGCCAGCCCATATACAATAAAGAATATCCAGGCTGAATCCATAATTTTTTAAACGTGGAACGGAATGAATACTGCTTTGAAAAGAAGCAAGGTCGGTCCAGTGAAAACCCAATATTACTGCGGCCGGCATAGCCAAAAGATGTAAAAGGTAAATGTGAATGATATAGTAAAACATCGGCACCCGTCCGTATACTGAAATAATTTTTGTGACCGGGTTCGATAATTTTTCAGTAAGTGCAAGAAAAATCAAGGCAGGTCCGATCGTTACCAGCAAATAATCAAGTGAAGGCGGATATTTTGTTACGTTTATAAATGAAAGAAAACTAAATACCGGTAAAGGCTGATATGACCATGGAGCGGGGTCTCCGTAATTGTTTATAAACCGCAGGATAATAAAACCAGCTATTGACGCTGAGCCGAGATTAATTAAAACCCGTTTTCTTCGTATTGGATCACAGCCTGGTAAAAATAAAGTGCCGAGGCGGTAACCCACGGCCATTAATCCTATCCATGGAATTAACGGGTAAGAAATGTTGATCGTTGTATCTCCGAATAAAAACACGCCCCTTTCATGTATCACACTCCAGGTGAAGGCGCTAAGTCCCTTACCGGAAACATGAAAATTATCAAAAAGATTATGACCAAAAATCATCGCGATCCCGATCCACATGACAACGTTCTTTGGCAAATGAATAAGACCTGATAAGGCGATCATACAGATTCCTAACGCCCATATCACCTGCAGGTTTACATAATTGAAATAAATATTGAAGTACCAGCCAAAGTTTAAAATGGTCAATTCAAGAAAAATAAGCCATATACCTCTTTTCACAAGAAACAGGGACAATTGTTTTTTTGTCTTTTTACGACCAGAAATAAATGCAGAGATGCCCGCCAGAAATACAAACACCGGTGCGCAGAAATGTGTGATCCATCTTGTAAAAAATAAGGGTACGGTTGTATTATTTAAATCAGTCGGATTGTTTACAAAGGCGCCTGCATGGAAATAGTCTCTTGTATGATCCAGCGCCATAATGATCATTATCAGCCCTCGTAACAGATCGATAGAGCTGATTCTTTTAACCGGGATACTACCATTGATATGAAAAGCTTTGGCAGGCGAAATGATCCCGATTTTTGTAAGGGTAGTCTTCATGTTTATCAGCAGGCGGTTTGAAAAATATCTTTTTTACATAGTTTGCGCTTAATTATTGACTCTCCCTCTTTCTTCGTCAGCACCCGTTTTTACCTTTACCGAATTCAACTTGTTATTGCCGAATTTCCATGTCAATGTCATCCTTACAAACTGGTTGTGAAAGTTGTATTGAAAGTAATTATCCAGGTTTTCCTGGGGCAACCGGGTCCTGATCTTCCAATAGTTTGTGTTAAATATATCGTCCATGGCTAACCGTAACGTTATCTTTTCTCCAAACTTTCGCTGAAAGCCCGCATTTAAAGACCAGACAGGAAGATACTCAGACACGCCAACCAGCACTCGTGACTGGTATAACGCAGAGATTTCGGCGGTAACAGCCCCGGGTAACTTCAAAACGTTCACAACATTTCCATTAAAACTGTATTGACTGATCGTTGTATTATTTGCAAGGTGCGACGTGCGTGCCGCCTGGTACTGCCCGGTCAATGTCGTTTGTAGTTCCCACCAATGGGTTATTGAGAGTGACAATGTATTCGTGATACCGATTGTATTCAAATACCGGAGGTTTTGTGAACGGTAAATGAGATTGCCCGTCTGCTTATCTGCTTCAGGTTGAAGAAAACAGATTTCATTTTTTGAGTGAGTCAATTGCATCGAAACTATCCATTGCCGCAGATGATATCCGAGCTTGACCGCATCGGATAAGGCGGGAAACAAAGAAGTGTTGCCCGAGGAAAATGCATTGGGTCCCCAAAAGAATACGAAGGGCGCGATGTCGTTGTAGGTAGGCCTTGTTATTCTTCTTGAATAAGAAAATTCAATATCCTGGTTCTTACTCAAATCTCTTTTTATAAGGAAGCTTGGGAAGAGGTAACCATACTTCCGGTCAATAAGATTTTTTTGATCGGGTGTACCAATTGATGTGTGCGTATATTCATATCTTAACCCGGCATTGATCAGTAATTGCTTTCCTGCCTGCCATTTAACAGAAGTATATACGGCCGCCAATTTTTCGTTTAATGCAGAAGAAGAGGTAAAGGCAGAATCGTTGCTCCATACATTGTTTTCAAATCGCCTCACCAAAACTTTATTGTCAAGATTGGATGTTACTCCTTTAGCACCGGCTTCCCAGGTGAGCGACGAAGAAAGATTATAGATATAATCTGCCTTGGCCACAAAAAATTTTATCGGCGTTGATTTGCTTAAATCAATCTTTGAGAAGGCGTTTTTATTCTGCTGCTCATAATTGATCTTATTATCGTAGCTGGAAGGATTGTCATTGTTATAGTATAGATAATCAAAGTTGAATGTTGCTTCGCTCTTTGAATTGATTTTGGTTTGTAACCCTATCCCGGCTGTAGCACTTTGCCAGATATTGGATTCGTGAACCTTACTCGTCGTATTTATCGTAGAGTCTGCCGCCGCACGATTAATGTCATTCGTTACGGCATCCAGGTTCCAGTCGCGCCTGTAGGCTGTAAACGAAGCATTCATCAATGTATTATCAGAAAACCGCCACTCGATGCCGGCATTCAGGTTTTGCTGTGTGGTCACATTTTCGCGGTGACTATAATCATCCAGTATCTGAACGAAATTGTTGTTAATTGTTCTCCTGTTCATTTCCTGCGTATGCAGATTATGATTTCGCAAAAAAGAATAATCAACAAAGCAGGCTAATCTTTTGCCGCGATGATTAATGGTAAAATTTGCACCGGGCGTTTCTGCCCAATGATAGCCGTATATCAATCCAAGCGTTCCATTGGTTCCGGCGCCTGTATTTTCTTTCATCACGATATGAATAATACCGGCGTTTCCATCGGCATCATATTTTGACGGCGGATTTGTGATCAATTCAATCCTTTCCACGTTTGATGAACTCATGCCTTCGAGCATTTGTACCACAACGTCCATCGGCACCTGCATAAGCTTTCCGTTCATCATTACTCTTGCACCCGATTTCCCGTTCATACTGATATTGTTGCTTTGCTTGTCAACTGAAATGCCGGGTGATTTTTGAAGAATTTCCAGGACGGTATTACCCGATGAATTGATACTGCCCTGGACATTTATCACCAGCCTGTCCGGCTGCTGTTCGTACAATGGTTTCTTCGCTTTCACAATTACTTCTTTCAACCCTGCAGCTTCTTTTTCAAGTAGTATATCCGGTAAAATCGTTTTGCCGGTATCTATCTTAATCTGTTTTGAAAGAAATTTGGAATGACCAACTGCCGAACAGGTAATACGATAAAAACCCGGCGTGATATTGTTAAAAGCAAATTCGCCATCATTACCTGAAATGGTGGTTTTCATTGACACAGAATCAGCGAGAAGCTCTACACTGACAGATGATAAATTTTGTTCCTGGTCTTTTATCTTTCCTGATAAAACTGCCTGGCCAAAAGAAATGCCGGCGATGCTAAAGGCCAGCGTAGTAACAATTATATATTGACAGATCTTATTCATAAAACAGCCTGCCGGGGCAGCTTGCATCAGATCTTTAATGAATTTTTTAATTGACGTGAAATGAGACTGCACGCAGACCCTGTGCACCTGGTGATCTTTATAAGTGCGCTGGATACAGGATCAAATACTTTATAAACCGCAATTGCCTGGTTATCTATAACAACTACAACCTCGCTCATCCTGTTTTTTGCAGTGAACTCACCCAGCTTTTGAGCAGCACTATCGGTTAACCGAACAAGTACCTGGCCCTCGCTGCCATTTTGATGTTGTATAACGGGTGCAGCAGCAAGTTTAAAAGGAACAAAATCATCTGTGAATACGACAAGCGGCTTGTATGTATCAGGATCGCTTTCCAAAAAGAAAGGATTAAATTGTACAATTGCTTTATTGCTTTTTCCAGGAGCAGTACTATTTGCTGCAGAACGATCAACAAGATATACGCCGTCCTGTAATTTATTCTGTGAAAAACAGGTTTCGCAAATAATAAGTAACGCAAATACGTAAATGACTCTTTTCATATAAAAAGTTGCTTTGATCTACCGTTATATTCTGATGTAATGGGAAATTTATCCAGGTCAGTGATGTTAAAAGAAAGGTTTAATGGTTAATGTTTTCGATACACAAATTTGAAAAATGATACGTTGACTTTTATCACGCAAAAAGGTGAATTACGGGGTTGATCTATTTAAATTCTGTAAGATCGATTTCAAATTCATCCAATAGGTGATCGTACCAGTAGATTGGAAGAATTTCTTTTGCTTTTCGCAACAATTTTTTTATCCTTTGTACGGGCCGCTCGCGTATTTTTTGTTTTTCGTTGTAAATAATAATCATAGACTTAGTGGTTTCGCCGGCACTTGTTTCGTTTGCATACATAAAAAAGGTTTAATAGTAAGTATTTTTGCGTGGCAAAGTTCCTCTCTGTGAAAAAAGGTATGTCTACCGTAAAAAGGTGATTTTTTTAGTGAAATGATGCCCCGTGAGAACTAAAAGAATATTTTAGTCTGCGAAATTTTTTAAACGTATGTATCGCCCGTCAAAAACTGCAATTTTTTGTATTGCTTTTTGTCTTTTGATTCAATCGATCAATGGACAGGATATGTTCAGCAGTTTTGAACAGCGAAAAGAAAAAGCCATTGCAGCGTTGAAAAATTACAACAAACCCGACACTGCGAGGGTGAATGCGCTGATCCGGGTTTTTACAACTGCTATTTTCTCAAAACAACAGCAACAGGTAAGACCATATTGCGATGAGGCGATGGTGGCGAGCAAGCGATTGAAATATAAAAAGGGCTTAGCAGAATGTTATCTGTTCAATGGTCATCTTAACCGCACGGCGGGAAATATTCCGGTTGCACAAGCCTACTATGATTCGATAATTGATATAAGTAATGACGCTAAGGACAGCACGCTTCGTGAGCTGCGGGCTCAGGCCTACCGGTGGAAAGGAATGATATACTATGAGCAGGAAGATTATTATGAAGCATTGCCATTTTTCTTTGAAGCACTCAAATATTTTGATTATGATATCGGCAAAGTAACTGTGTTTCTTTATAGTGACATGACCAATATTTATATCAGGCTGAACAACCTTGACCAGGCTGCATTTTATGCTGCAAAAAATGTTTCATTGACTGAAAAAAGCTTTCCGAAAACATACCAGGCGGAGGCGTACCTGTCGCTGGTTGATATCTATATTCAAAAAAACGAACTGCAACTGGCCAGGGTCTACCTCGATAAAATGAAACCTTTTATGCCCGACAAAGATGAAACGATGATCAACTTTGGGTATTATGCAGATCGTGGCCGAATAAGCTACCTGTTGAAACAATACGATTCATCCTTCGCCTACTATCAGCAGGCTTATGAATACGCAACGATTGCCGGGCACGATGTGAATGTGGTAGCAGCCCTTTATTATTTATCGAGCACATCATTGAAACTTGGAAAAATACAATTAGCAAAAAAATACGCCGAAGAAAATCTTGCCCTGTCTGAAGAGATAAATTCAAAAAGATCGAAGGTAGATGCGTTGATGAACCTTTCGGAGTATTATCACCGTACGGGAAATAATAGTAAAGCCTATGAACTGTTAGAGAAGGCGACAGACATTAAAGACAGCGTTCTTTCCGAAACAAATATCAAGCAGGCTAATACACTGGCGGCAATCTATGAAACAGGAAAAAAACAAAAAGAAATTCTTCGTTTAAAAGATGAAAAGGAAATACAAGCTGTATCTATTGCAAAGAATTCAACGTTGAATAAGGTTTTTATATCCACTATCATCGGGCTTTTAATTTTTGTGTACCTCGCTTACAGGACAGTGAAGAATGAACAGAAGATAACTTTACAGAAACAGGAAATTCAGAAACAAAAAATAAGCGAACTCGAAAAAGATAAAAAACTGCTTACTGCCGAGGCGATGCTGAAAGGACAGGAAGAAGAAAGAAGCAGAATAGCAAAAGACCTGCATGATGGCCTGGGAGGAATGTTGTCCGGTGTAAAATTGTCTTTCAATAACATGAAAGAAAACATAGTTCTCTCGCCTGAAAACCAACATAGTTTTGAGCGGTCAATTGCGATGCTCGATAAGACGATATCGGAATTGAGAAAAGTGGCTCATAACCTGATGCCTGAGGTGTTGGTAAAATTTGGCCTGGATGAAGCGTTGAAAGAGTTTTGTTGCTATATCGAAACGTCTACAGGAATAGATGTAATTTACCAGCAATTGGGAGAGGACAGGCAGTTATCGTCACAGGCTGATATTACTATTTACCGCATCGTACAGGAACTTGTAAATAATGCCTTGAAACATGCAGAGGCGAAACAAATTATTGTACAGTTCACCAAAAACCATGTTAAGGCAGGCATTACTGTAGAAGATGATGGCAAAGGTTTTGACATCAATGATCCGGCTCTGAAAAAAGGTGCCGGTTTGAGTAATATCATGTATCGCGTAAATTATTTTAAGGGTACGCTTGATATTAATTCGCAACCCGGAAAAGGAACATCTGTCAATGTTGAATTAATTGCATAAACCATGATAAAAGTTTTTATTGTAGAAGATCATTCTGTTGTTGTCGAGGGCATACGCTCTTTGTTGCAGAATGAAAAAGAATTTGATGTGATTGGTAATACCGATACCGGCGAAGGTTGTTTAAGCTTTTTCCGCAACCGCAGCGCAGATGTTATTTTAATGGACATCAGCCTGCCGGATATGAGCGGAATTGATCTGTGCAAAACGATAAAGAAAAATTATCCCGGTATCATGGTACTGGCATTAAGCACATTCAACCAGGGCATTTATATCAACAAGATGATGGAAAGTGGTGCCAGCGGTTACCTGCTGAAAAATTCGGGCAGACAGGAAATAATCCAGGCACTGCATGATGTATCGAGAGGCAAAACCTACCTGAGCTTTGAAGCTGCCAGTGCATTGAAATCAAACAGTACGAAAACTCATCAGCAACCTGTTCTGACAAAACGGGAGAAAGAGGTGCTTGGCTTGATAACAGAAGGACTTACCAACATGCAAATAGCGGAAAAACTGTTTATCAGTATCGATACTGTAGACAGTCATCGTAAGAATTTATACAGCAAACTAAATGTAAAAAATACTGTAATGCTGATGAGGTATGCAATTGAAAATGATTTGATCAATTAACAATTTTCTTTCGACATACCGGCTTCGTCCCCAATCCGAAAATTTAATCTAAAAATCATACCCACCCGCCGTGCGGTTTATGAAATATGTTTACATTTACTAATTATTTATTTAGTATTTGTAAACACTTATTAATGGCTTCACTTTCCACTCAATCTTTCGTTGTAAATAAAAAAACCTATACGCCCCCTGCCAAACCAATCGTTGTCATTTGCCTGGATGGTTCGGCAGATGAATACATCGATGCGACCATGGGCCGTGACCGCATGCCTAATTTGAAAAAAATGGTGATTCATGGTTACCGGGGCATGGTACGGGGCGCATTACCTTCTTTTACAAACGTAAATAATTCATCGATTGTTACCGGCGTATCCCCTGCTGTTCATGGTATCAGCGGTAATTTCTTTTATGATGCCGCAAAGGACCAGGAGGTAATGATGAACTCTGCGGAATACCTGCGGGCTGAAACGATATTGGCCGCAGCTGCAAATGCAGGAAGGAAACTGGGAGTAGTAACTGCGAAGGAAAAATTGCGTGATATTCTTTCGTATAAAATGAAGGGTATTGCATTTTCGGCAGAAAAAGCCAACCAGGCAAAAAAAGAAACGCATGGGATTGATAATGCAGAAGAAGTGATCGGCCATAAAACTCCGGCGATATACAGCGCCGATGCCAGTTTATTTGTATTACGGGCAGGTGTAGCCTTAATTGAAAAAGGTTTAGCTGATTTCTTATATCTTTCTCTTACCGATTATATGCAGCATACGTATGCGCCCGAAACGGAAGAATCTCTTGCATTTTATGAAGCGATTGATAAAGAGCTGGGCAATCTCTTATCATTGGGTTCAATTATCGGGGCAACTGCCGACCATGGCATGAATGCAAAGATCAAATCGGATGGTTCGCCGAATGTGTTATTTGTAGAGGATATGCTCGAGAATAAATTCGGTCATAACGGCTTCCGCGTTATCTGTCCCATTACCGACCCCTATGTAAAGCATCATGGTGCACTCGGCTCTTATGTTGTTGTGCACCTGGAAGACAAATCAAAAATTAGCGAAGTAAAAAACTGGCTCGCTGTACAACCGGGAATAACGGAAGTGCACGACAAGGCTACGGCCGTGCGACTGCTTGAGCAACCCGAAGACCGCACCGGCGATCTTGTTGTACTCTCGGCACGCGATGTTGTCGTAGGTCGTCGTCCAAAATACCACGATCTTTCTGCATTGGATGGTACATTACGTTCGCACGGCGGCCGCTACGAAGAAATGGTACCAATGCTTATTTCTCATCCTTTAAGCGAGGAGTATAAAATAAAAGCAGCGGGTGATCCGCGCAACTTTGACATTTTCGATTTTACAATAAACGGAACGATTGCCTGAATGAATAAGCGGACAGCAAAAATTCCGGAATGAACATACATGTATGAACGACTCAACAGCTCCCGTAAAAAATAAAGCGGCAAGCAAAGCAACTGCGCTTAGCCTTACAAGTTATATAGCAGGCAAGCCTGTACATTCCGACAAATTACTCGAGGTACGGAGTCCTTACGACCGAAGATTGGTAGGTACGGTTACGCTGGCGAACGCCGGGCATGCAAACCAGGCAATAGAGGAAGCCCTGAAAGGTGGCCAGAAACTCAATCGCTATGATCGCTATAATATCCTGGAAAAAACAAGACATCTTTTACTTGAAAGAAAGGAAGAGTTTGCGCAGGTTATCAGTGCTGAGTCGGGGCTTGCTATCCGTGAGGCGCGTTATGAAACAGGTCGGGCACATGATGTGCTTCTATTTGCCGCTATCGAAAGTCTTAAAGATGATGGCCAGATATTTTCCTGCGATATATCGCCGCAAGGTAAGGCCAGGAAAATATTTACGCTTCGCGAACCGTTGTCGCTCGGTGTTTGCATAACGCCTTTTAATCACCCGCTTAACCAGGTTGCCCACAAAATAGCTCCTGCAATAGCCGTCGGTACACCCGTAATTCTGAAACCATCAGAGAAAACGCCGCTTACGGCCATTAAATTTACCGAGTTGCTTTATGAAGCGGGCTTACCGCATTACATGCTAAGCGTCTTACTGGGACCCACAACCGAAATTGCAGAACCCCTGATCAAGGATCCGCGGGTTGAAATCGTTTCTTTCACCGGTAGTGTGGGTGTAGGAAAAAAGATCGCGGCAACAGCCGGGTATAAAAAGGTCATTCTTGAGCTGGGTGGTAATGACCCGGTAATAATAATGGACGATGCTGACCTGGATAAAGCCGTTTTTCTTGCTGCTGAAGGTTCTTTCCGTAACAGCGGGCAGCGCTGTACAGCGGTGAAGAGAATACTGGTACATGAAAAAATAAAAGATGCTTTCGTAAAAAAGTTTATAGAAAAAGCAAAGGAATATACTTGCGGTGATCCCGCAGACCCGGATACAAAAGTCGGAACGGTGATCGATGAAGCCTCTGCTATTTATCTTGAAAGTGTTGTAAAAAAAGCAGTGGAGCAAGGAGCCAATGTAGTACTTGGCGGTAACCGGAACGGGGCATTACTGGAACCAACCGTGATCATTGATGTTCCCCGCAACGCGGACATGGTGGTATACGAATCTTTTGGCCCGTTGGCACCGATACTTACATTTAAAGATATTGACGATGCTATCGCGCTGTCAAATTCAACCGCCTACGGCTTATCATCTGGTGTTGTTACTAACAATATGGAACATGCGATCCGCTTTATAAAAGAACTGAAAGTGGGTACTGTAAATATCAACGAGGTACCGGGCTATCGTATCGAAAGCTCTCCGTTTGGTGGCATCAAAGATTCAGGCCTGGGTATCAAAGAAGGCGTTATTGAGGCTATGAAATGCTTTACGTTTGTCAAGACATTTTCGATGCCGTGGTAATTAGTGAATTGTGTCCCGATAGCCATCGGTATATCAATGTGGAACATTTTATACAGGTCTCACCTTTGAATAGATATTTATTTGTCTCCAATCGCGATGCTCATAGATTAAATGGAATGCTGAGGGCCATCGAAATTTGCTGAATAGAATTGCTACGGTACAAGAGTGCGACGCAACAGTAGCTCAATAGCAGTAATCCAGCCTGGTTAATAAAAAATAAAAATGAGTTAATACAAGCAAGCGCTTTTTACCAAAGCATCACTAACTTTATCGCTTCCGACTCATTTACCAAAACTAAACACAATCACATGAGCTTAAAGAGAAGAGATTTTTTACGTCTTACTGCCGGCAATGCAGCCGCAGGTACAGCGATGATATACGGTTTATCATCTTTCACGTCTTCTTCAGCCGCAAAAAATTCAATTATAAGTAGCCTTTCGCCAATGACAAGCGACGTAGTTCCCATTTCGCTGCAGGAAAGGGAAGTCCGTATAGAGAAAGTTCAACGATTGATGGTCGAAAATAAAATCGAAGCGTTGATTTTGGATAGTGGCACTTCATTGAAATATTTTACCGGTATCAGCTGGTGGCCAAGTGAGCGTACAATGGTTGCCGTTATTCCCGCAAAAGGCGACGTAAAATATGTAAGCCCGGCGTTTGAGGCAGAGCGGCTCCGGCAACTCATCAAAATCGGGAAAGAGGTGCGTACGTGGGAAGAACATGAAAGCCCTTACAAACAAGTTGCCGGCATACTTAAAGACTTTGGTATTAAGAGTGGCAATATCGGCATGGAAGAGCGTCTTCGTTTCTTCATTTTCGACGGCGTGCGAAAGGAAGCATCACATCTTAATTATGTAAACGGAGATACAGTGACAATGCCCTGCCGCTTAATCAAATCAGCTGCAGAACTGGCATTGATGCAAAAGGCATCGGACATCACAATAGCCGCATATAAAGTGGGTATTTCATTATTGGAGGAAGGCATGTCGCCTGCTGATTTTTCCGCCATTACTGCGGAAGCACATGAAAAGCTTGGCGCGCCGGGTGGTATCAGTGTCAATTTTGGTGAAGCGTCGGCTTACCCGCATGGAAGTATAGAACCACAACGATTAAAGAAAGGTGACATCGTGTTAATGGACGGGGGTTGCGAAGTGGAAGGTTACGCTTCTGATATCAGCCGGACAATCGTATTCGGCGCTGAACCCACCAAGCGTCAGCGTGAAATATGGGATCTTGAAAAGAAAGCACAGGCCGCCGGTTTTGCCGCGGCACAACTGGGAAGCCCATGCGAAAATGTCGATTTTGCTGCAAGAAAAGTAATTGTCGATGCAGGTTTTGGCCCCGATTACAAAATTCCCGGATTACCCCATCGTACAGGACATGGTATTGGTATGGATGGACATGAATGGGGAAATATGGTGAAAGGAAATAAATTACCGCTACAGGCAGGAATGTGTTTCAGTATAGAACCCAATATTTCCATTTATGGAGAATTTGGCGTGCGACTGGAAGATTGTGCCTATATGACCGCACAGGGAGCAAAATGGTTTTCAGGTCCCAGTGTATCGATCAGTGAGCCCATTGAAGGATTCAAAGTTTAAGGCTGATTTTTTTCACAGCTCATTGCGGGAAAAACTATTGCACGGTATTTTTCTGCGCAGAAAACAATTTCAATTCGATAATATCGGAAGGAAGCGGCTGCGTGTTCCAATACGCATGTATGGCCATGGCTGCACCGATTGCAGAAGCCTGTGGTACCGAAGCCGCATATATTTCTATATTTGGAAATGCTTCTGCGAGCAGATGCATGTACACCTGGTTTTTACTAAATCCACCATCAACAAAAATGCGTTTTACATCGGTTCCTTTCAATACAAGTCCTGTTGACTTTACCTGTTGATGTATAATATCTGAAATGAGTTGGTGATAAGCTTCCTCATAAGTTTTAAATTCTGCCAGTGTTCTTTTTTCAAAGACAGATTGCCCGGGCAATTGACCTTTTTCATTGTGCCGCCCATACTTACGATCTATATTATCAACTATGTCCAGGCTGAATTCCACCGTGGTATAAAATTCATTCGCTTTTACAAAATGAGTTGCTAAACGTTTTGCCTGCTGCTCATGTTCATAGCCCGCGAATAGACGGGATGCTTTAACCGGGCTTCCTTTATATGACAGGTAACACAAACAATCCTGTTGCAATTCATCTTCCGTTAAGGGCGTATGATTAAATGGATTCAAACTAATACACCATGTACCTGTTGATAATAAAATAAATGGTTCATGAAACGACGCGAGGTAAGGTATTAATGCGGCGGAACTATCATGTAAACCTGTGCCTACCGGAAGATCGTTATAGCTCCGGCCGGCAATTGATTCAGCGCTTCTTATTGGCGGCAGCTTCTCCGTTACAGCTTCCTTGTTTACCCACAAATGATAATCATGTTTTTCAAAATCCCACAACATGGTGTGACAACCAATACTGGTAATATCAGAAATCGCATTCGAAGAAAGCAGGTAACTGAGGTATTGAGGTAAGTGCAATGCGTATTTTATATCCGAAAAAGAATCCGGCTTTTCGAATTTTAACCGGTAAAGCTGCAGTCCCGAATTTAAATTACCCAGCACCGGGGAGGCAGTTTGTCTTGAAACGTTGTTTTCCCCTCCATACTTTTGAAAAAAGCCGCTTTGCAAAGCAGCCGAATAAGGTTTGAGATAATTGTATAAAGGAAGAAAAAGCTCATGCTGCTTATTTAAATAAACAAAGCTTGCACCATAGGCAGAGAAGTTTACCGCCTTAACAGCATAGCGTGTATCGGCTGATAATCGAGCAAATGAATCTTTGATCCATTTTGTCAAGAGCTGCACATCTTCACAAGGAAATCCATCTTCGTCCTTTACTTCTTCAAACTGTTTATTTTCTTCATGAACAA